>LNAP01000340.1_pt1 | contig 53017 bp, 75 predicted proteins | sample 602601 | NCBI WGS metagenome assembly LNAP01 (sample SAMN02440304, study PRJNA202911) | soil metagenome | biome: Subtropical and temperate rainforests or woodlands; isolation source: soil samples (1 kg each in a 20% v/v slurry with milli Q water) were... ...
CTGATGAGATTCGTTCGTGCGTTGTGGGAGCGGTTGGGGGTCGGTGCCTGGAGGGCACTGGCGTCTAGCCGCGTGAAGATGTGGCCACGAGATCGGGAGTCGTGCAATCGGCTGTCCTGGCTGCGGGTGTTCGGGGTGGGGTGTCATGCGAGCCCAGACGGGAGAATCCTGATTGCGGGGAGCGTGGCCAGCCTAACCAAACGGGGACACTGGTGAGGAGCCGTTGGGCGGCGGGGCCAGGATGGCTCTGGCGTCTAGCGGCGAATGTGCACTCATTCGATGCGCTGCATGAGCTGGGAGCGACCTAACCAAACGGGGACACTTGATGGGAGCGGTTGGGCTTCGAAGCCTGGAGGGCTTTGCAGGCCAGCCGCGCAAAGGCGCTCCGTCGAGGTGACATGCATTGCGGCAATTCGCAAAGGCAAAGAAAAAGCCACTCGAATTCGAGTGGCTTTGGGATTCAGGACTGGCTCTGGAAAAGAGTCAGTTCAGACCAACTTGTGGGGATGGTCATCATGCGTTTCGGTTGGCTTCGTGTCCCTTGAGGCAACCCACAGACCGCCAGCGGCAATGAGACCAGCGACAAGGCTAAGAATCAGAATGTCCATGTCACTCTCCTTTGCTCAAGATTGAGCCGATGAGAAATAGTACCACAGCCCAAAAAACAAGCGCGGCAACCTTCGACGCAGCGTATGAGTTATCGGGAAGATCTGAAAAGGCAAGCGTTACCGCGCCGATACAGCATGCGGCACTAATCGTGTGCGAAAAACGGCCATAGGCCTCTTTTTGCTTTAGCGTAGGTGTGCGGAAGGCACTCTGGATTGAGACGAGCAAGTTTTCAATCCGTTTATTCATATTGTGGAATCCTCCGTGTGATGTGATTGTGCCAGCGGGAGTGCTGAAACTGGGCGGGATATGTCATGCGCGCAATTAAGGGGATTGAAGCGACTGCGCGGGGTATGTCGTGCGAGCCAGAAGGGACAAACCTGCATGAACCCCCACCGGGCAGAAAGAGGGGGTGGAGGCGGGCCGGGCACCGGGGCCGAAGCAACCCAATCGGGATTGCCAGCCGATTCCTTGATTCCGTGCGAGCGAGGATGGCAATCACCCAGCGGGCTTGCGTGGCATCCCGGATTTCTCTCGGCTGCGTTATGAGAAGTGCAACGCTCATGGGTGTTGGTGGGGGGTGGGTGGCGTCCCGAACGGCGTAGGCCGATGGCTGGGCGTCCAGCCCTGCCAGTCCTGAGCACCCGGCGAGGGATTCGCAAGGAAGCGTAGACGTAGGGGCGTCCAGCCCTGGAGTCGTCAAGCGCTGACGCGTAAGGCCGAGGCCGACTCGTCCAGAGGCGGGGTCGAGCAAGAAGCCGTGCAATCGGTAGTCGGGCAATCGGGGGAAAGCCACTGGTGAAGGAGCCGTTGGGCGTCGGGGCCAGGATGGCTCTGGCGTCCAGCGGCGTCTATGCCATCGGACCTGATCGACGACGGCACCAGCCTAACCAAACGGGGACACTTGCCTCGGGCGGGGGCGGTGTCACGGCCAAGGAATGCCGGGCAATCGAAGGTCGATGGGAGCGTTCCCCTGGGCATTCGGTCCATACCGGGTGAGAAAAGTGGCCACGCATCAACACCAAAGGCGACGGCTGGCACCGACGACAGGAGGTGGCTGCCGATTGCGCTCTCTGAGCGCAAAAGCCGGTTGCAATCCCGGTGGCCACGGTGACCATGAGCTGCGCGTGTGACTGGTCGGGGGTGGCCATGCGAGCCCAACAGGGAATTCCTGTTTTCACGGGCGGCAAGGTTGTCCACAGAACATGTGGATAAGTTTGCGGATAAGCAGATGTAACGATGGCGGGCCATAAGGCACGCTGAGCTGCCCAAAGTTTAAGCACGTCGATGGCGGGGGGAGCGGGAGGCGGCCACCCTGCCCTGGCGCTGGCCGGGGGCGCTTTGCGAGCCGGTCTCATCGAGTCTGGTTGGAGGCGCGTGGTGCAATCCTGTGCAAGCCAGTCCGAGAGTGCGAGTTGCATGGAGGCACGAACATGCAGCTCAATCGGTCATCAGTCGTGACGTAGGAGCGAATGAATGGCTCGGACGGTTCTCTCTTTCGAGTCCCGAGGGTAGCGCCGTGGGGATGGCTGTGCGGCCTGTCTCTTCGCCATCCTTATGTAAGCCTGTCATATAGGCTCGTCCCGATATGCCATGCGAGTGGGCCGTGTGCTCGCCTTCCTTGTTGAGGCGGGGTGCAAGCAGACGGGCTGCGGCGGTCAGTAGCTGCGGGGTGCACCGACCTTCGGGAGGTGGACTCCAATGCGGTGATGTTGCGCCAAGCGCAACAGCAACTGGCGGACGCGGGCTGTCGTTCCTGGTCGCCGATGTGCTCTCCTGTGCAAGCCTGCGCTGAGCAATGGGCGTGACAGTGCCGTAGGCGCTGGCGCGGTCATTGCCTTGCAATCCTGTCGGTGGCCATGCAATCCTTCCATGGGAAGCCGGGCATCCGGGGGCGTGCGAGCGCCAGCGAGTGCGAACCCATCAGCCATGCGAGCCCGGCGTTGGGCATGCGGGCGGGAGGCTGGGCTCTCCAGCTCTGGGTGTGCCGATGTGCAAGCCTTCCATGGGAAGCCGGGCATCTGGGCCGAGCGAGCGCAGCGAGCGATGGACCTTCAGCCATGCGGGCCCGGCGTTGGGCAATCTCACCTTGCCTTCCTCGGTCGCGTTCTTCTCGGGCTGAACCGCCACGGGATACCCACCGGGCAGAAAGGAGGGCGTTGGGCACTCCAGTCATCCATCAAGCCTGGGCGAGCGGGTCGGCGTCCATGCGACGGCGGCGGTGCTCTCGGGTGTAGCCACGGCATGTGTCCCCATTTGGTTAGGTTGGATATGCCGGGGCGGCTTGGGCGGGGGCGGTCTTGCTCTCCCGATCCGGGCAAGCCTTTTGGCAAGCTGTCCATGTCGCGGTTCGGCGCTCTTGAGCTGCGGCGGGCTCGCGGGCGAAGGCACGGCATGTGTCCCCGTTTGGTTAGGTTGCGAATGCCGGGCCGGAGCCCTTCCCTGTGTCGCGGCGGGTCGGCGGTGCTCTCCAGCGGTCCACATTTTGGGCGGCTCTTCGAAGCGGCGGGGTTCCAGGGTGCGAGGGCCGTAGGCCCGAGTGCCCCTCAGCCATGCGTCCCTGTCGCGGGTGACCAACGGCGATGACTTTCTCTTTTGCGCGGGCGTTCTGGTGTCGTCATGCCAGCCAGCGGGCCTCGATGCCGGGCAATCTTTCGCGGCCAACGGGGCCTCCATGTCTTGGCCAAGCCGTCCTGCGTCGCGGGGCAAGCCTTCTCGTCGCTTGGGCAAGCGCGGGGGGTGTCTTGCAAGCATTCCATGGGAAGCCGGGCAGTCTGGGGCGAGCGAGCGGCAGCGAGGGATGGCCCATCAGTCATGCGAGCCCGGCGTTGGGCTCTCCGACTCGGCGGCGGCGGGTCTGTTTGGGCGTGGTCGCGGGGTCACCAGAAAAGGCCTTGGCGGGCATGTTGGACTTGGGGGTTTTCGCCTCATGACGAGGGCGCGTTGGGGCGCTGGCGGGTCCGTGGAATGGCTTGGCGATCCATTGTGACCGGGGCATTTTGCTATTGGGATTTGAGGGGGGTAGGCTCATAGTTAATCAAGGGGGAATTTTGAGGGGGGGTTGGGCAAAACGGATGAGCCCAAATCTGAGGGCGAATCAAGGGGAGCTGAGGGCCACGAACCGGGGCCAAGACACGCGGCCTGAACATGCCGGCCATGGCCACGAACCGGGGCATGAACCGGCCCGCAAACCACCCCTTGGGCGCCCACCTGGCGGCACCGAAACTAGCCAAAAACACCCTCTTCCCGGAGCCTCGGGGACCATGCGGCTGCCTAAAAATCAGGCAAAACCCGGCCCACCCGTGGCGCAATTGGCGCTCCATGCAACTCCAATCTGCCCAATAAACAGGCAAATTTCAGCCCAAAAGGCCCGAAAAACAATTTGAGATACGCATGATCGTTATTTGAGATACACATGATCAAGATATGAGTAACTCATATGTTCAACATGTGTATCTCAAATTGATTCCTCGTTCATTTTGGTATATACTTCGCAACGTGTTGTTTAATTAACAGATCAAACCATGACAAATTTTGCTTCCATCGGCATCGACCTCGGCCACTCCAGCGTCAAGACCTCCATCAAATCGGGCAACAAAACACCCCTCATCGGAGCTGCGGAAATCATCCCTACAGTGGTTCGAAACTGGACCCAGATCGCCAACGAAGAGACCGCTCGCAAGGCTCTGGCCGATACGGTCGAGGTCAACGGCAAGAAGTATTTCGTCGGCGTCACAGCCCAACGCCAAGGCCAAGCAGACAGTTTTTCGGGTCAAAGCCGCAACTGGATTGAGACCGAACAGCATGACGCCCTCCTCGTGAGCGCCTGGAATCGCGCTAATGCAGTGCTCGCCAAGAACGAAATGGCGGACCCTGAGCGCATCTCTTTGGTGCTGGGCCTCCCTGCTTCCTACTATGCGGAACAGCGCGACATCTTGCGTGACCGCGCCAATGCAGTGCTCCAGCGCCTGGTCAAGCCGCACCAGGATCTGCAGATTTACATCGAATCGCAGTCCCGCGCCCCTTTGTTGTGCGTGGTCTTCGACTCCAATGGCGTGGAAACCGGGCGTGCCGGAGAAGATGAATCTTGGGGCGTTGTGGAGATTGGCCAGTTCACCACGGACTTCACGCTGCACGACCGTGGCCAGGAAGTGGACAGCGCGGCCAGTTCTGCGCGTGGTGCCCACATGGTCTACGACCGCATCGCAGCAGCATTCAAGCAAAAGAACTACGTGGCCGATTTCGAGACGATCACGAACGCCATCAAGGCCCGCAAGATCAAGGTCTATGGCAAGGAAACCGATGTCTCGGAGCTGGTTGCGCCCGCCATCGATGAATTCACAAACTACATTCAGGAAGAAGTAGCGACCCGCTTTGGCGAAAAGGCCCAGCGCATGGACGGCATCATCGTGGCCGGTGGCGGCGCCTACATCGTCGGCCCAGCGATCAAGTCGAAATATCCGAACGCCGTCATCCCGACCAATCCGCGCTTTGCCGTGGCCGAGGGCTACTCGCGCTTCGGTTTGCTGACGCAATTCTAAGGCGGGGTCGGCAATGAATCCCAAAGGCCGAAAGGCCGAAGAGAAGGTGTGGGAGACGAAGTTTCGTCACAACATCAGCACAAACTACCTCCAAGACCCGGACGTGCACACTCTCTTTTACGTGCACGGGTCGGAGATCAACGGCATTATTCGCGACGCCCTGCGGGACTACATGGCCAAACACAAAAGCAAGGCCGCAGACCCCGAGTTCCAAAGCGCCGTGTTCATGGCTGCCAGCCTCCAGGTTGCCCGTGGCCATCGCCCAACCGGCAGTGAAGTGCTCGCGGATCTGGGGGTTGCGTCGCCAACAATTCCAGCCGTCACGCCAATAGCGCCGAGCCGAAAGAAAGAGACCCCCTCCCCTCTTTCTGCCAAGGTGGTGCCCCCGTCAATTTCACAGCCAGCTCGGGATGTTCAGGCGGTGTCTGAGGTCGCCGAAGCAGTCAAGCCGGCAGCGTCAACGCAGCCAGCCGCCAACGAGCCTGCGGCCTCAGCCAACCCCAGGCCGCCCGTGGTGTTGGATTTTGGCTCCGAACCAGACATGAACGGTTATGCGGAACCCGGCGAGTCAAGCCAGAAAGTCTCCCAGCGAGACAAGTGGTTGGCACGACACAAGTAACGCAGGAGTGACCTGATATGCAAGCAACCTCGGCAACATCTGTTTGGGTGGTCAGCAGTACGCTGGCATCTTCACGGTTTCTGGCTCAGGAGTGGATCTGTGCGAGCCAGTTCGAGATCAGGGGCGAAATCGTCGTGAATCGCCAGACCGAAACGTTTGGCCTGACCGAGTTCAAGACCATCGGCAGCAAGCACTATCAGATCGCCCCCACATCACTCGACCTGGCCATGAGACAGGCGGACGAAGAGTTCACCGAGCTGCTCCAGCACAAGAAATTTCCGCTTCTCGATACACACCAGAACGCCGATCCCGTGCAAGCCGTGTTTACGCCGAAAGAAATCTGCATCATGGATGATTTCGGCGCCGTCATCGGGCTCTACAGCGACGGCGTTTGGCGCAAGCCAGCACCCAAATATCTGTGGCGGTTCATGACAAACATGGCGCACAAATCACGAGAAGAGGCCGCCATGGAGGCCGAGAAATTCCAGCATTCCGAGGCGCAGGAGCTTCGGCAATACGCGGCCTACCTCGACGAGATGGTCGATCTGTCCGTCAACCATCGCACCAGTCGAATTTTCAGAGAGCACGTTTGATGAGAAAAGCACTCCCCATCCTTCTTTTCCTCGTGGGCATCGCTCCGGGTGTTTACGCCCAGGCGCAATTCAAAGAAGCGGATCCATTCAAGCCGGTGATCGGTCGCTGGAAAACAAACGAGGCCAAATTCAGCAGCATCAGCAACGATGCTACGTTGGCAGATCGCACCACCAACTGGACTGGCAAGATGTACGGACTCATCAAGCCATCTGGCCAAATCCTCTTCAAAGCGGAAAACGGGTGCATCCTTTCCGGCCTCGCGGCTCCATTCGCGTCCAACGGGCTCTGGGCCATCAACGGCCAGCTCGAAGGCTGCCAGATTGGCCATTTCAACCAGAAGATCTTCGGCAACGTCCGCCGCGATGGCAGCGCGATTGTGGTGGAAGTCAGTGATATGCCCTTCGCGGTTGGCCGCCCGCCCGTGGGCTATTACGCCAAGGCCCGACTCATCCAGTATTGAGGCTCCACATGGATCTACAACTCATTGAATGGGCGGGAAGCCTGACGGGACTGGCTGGCTCTGCCTTGCTGGCGGCAAACATCCGCATTTCCAAGTTTGGGTGGTGGCTCTTCACCGTATCCAATCTCTTCATGATTGCTTTCTCTTTGCTCAATGGGCACAACGGCCTTTTGGTGCAGCAGAGCGGATTCATGATCACGAGCATTGTTGGCATCATGCGCTCCCATCGCCGAGAGCCAGGAACCTTTAAGCTGGGCCTGCGCTACCTATCCGCCAGCAGAGGTTTCTCCAAGCAGCGCTGAGGCGGTCGCGCATATCGCGATCTGCCGCGCGTCTGCAGGACGCGGGCCGACCAAACAGACGTGACCGGAGGAGAGAAATGCCAGAGATTTTCGTTGGACGAGGTGAGGACGGGGAGATCAAATACCTCAGCCAAGTGCCTTCCGGTCTCGCGTGCCAATGCACATGCCTGGTGTGCAACGGCCCCCTGGTCGCGCGCAAGGGCCAGATCAACGAATGGCACTTCGCGCACGCGGGCGGCCAGACTCATGTTGACTGCATCGTCGGTGCCCGAAACTTCCTTCGCAAAATGGCTGCCGAGGTGCTTTGCCAGGCGCCGTCCATGGTTCGCGTGAAACCCAACGAACGCACGGTCAGCTTTGCACATCTGAGCCAGACGATTGTGCTCAATGATGAAATTCGCGAGCTGGCGGTGAAGTCGTTCCCCCTGGATGCCAAAGTGGGCATGGCAACTATCGTTGCGACAGGCACCACAGTGCACGAAAAGATTCCGTTCAACCTCCATGTCCAGGTTGAAGGCGAGGATGTTTCGGTGCTCGGCGAGCATGAAAAGGGACTGCTGCTGTTGCGTGTTCCCTACCCGGCAACCGACGTTCTCCGCAGCGAGGAAGAAACGCGCCAAGCGATTGCCCGCACCATGACACTGGAGTGGCAATACCTGCCCAATGCGCACGCCACCTCGATCCGCACCCTGCAATCACTACAGGCCCGCTACCAGGCCGAAGAAGCGGCGCAAGCAGAGCGCATGAGACTTCAGACAGAGCGGCAACAGCAAGCGACTGCTCGAATGGCTGGCCACACGGGCTTCCCGCAAGCACCGCAGTTCCGTGCAATGCCTGTAGCGATGACAGCAACGGTGGAAAGCGGCGCCTCCCTCATGGCGCCGAGCCTGGCCGGAGCTTCTGCGCCCGAATGGGTCTCCCACTATGGCGACAACACCTCATTGTTTTGCCACCGTTTCCGGGATGGTAGCTACTGGCTCCTCGGCAAATCCAACGACCGCTGGCTGCTCCATCCATGGCCTGTGTCAGAGGATGGCTGGGATGAAGCGCTCCCTCCATCACTGGGGGTTCCAGACGAAGAGCTTGGCGGATACATCTGCGGCGCCAGCTTTCTCGAAGCCATTCAACGCGTCAATGCGTTTTCCATCGGCGTCCAGAACACGCGTGATCCCAGTGAGCTGCATCGGATGTTCCAAATTCTTGGGTGGCAATAACAGCCACCTTAAAAGCCGACCCCCACCAGGCAGAAGGAGCTGCGAGGAAAAGGGAAAACCCAGCACGAATGCTGGGTGTGGGTGGGACGGGGCGGCCACGAGCTGAAATCAGCCGGGCCGGATGACGCTCAAAGCGCCGATTTTTCGAACTTGCATTTGCCCCAGGCCTTGCGAGCCTCGGACTTCGCATCCCGCTGGTGCGTGAAGCGATCAATGCGTCCTGTGTTGTGCAACAAAAGCCAAGGCTCTTCGGCACGGTAGCTGTCGGCGTCCTTCGACTGCAAGCAGATCTGAGCGACGAACTTGCCAGCCGCATCGTTGATAAAGAGAGTCATGGTCTCAGCTCCTTCTTCACGCAGCGACAGATGTTGCACTGGCAACCCCTGCGCGCTGCAGCGAAGCATTGGCCACTCGCTGGGCGTCTTCACGGGTAACGTAGAAATCGCAGGCATAGCCCGTGAACTCAGAACCATCCTCGCTCATGGCGGTGATGGTCGCAAGCACACTACCAGGGCGAACGCCGTGACGAATGATGGTGATGGGGGAAACCACACAGCCGACCAATTGGCCACTGCGATCTTCGTTGGAACGGTGCTTCATGGCGAACGAAATTTCATACGCCTGGCATGGAAGCGTTTGAACCGACAGGAACTCATCGCTCAGGGTGCCTTTGGTGGAAAAGACGGGATTCGACATAGGTATCTCCAGTAAAAGAATCGCGGAATTGCGATCACTGGCTGGAGATGTGGAGCCAAAGAAAAAGCCGACACGAGGTCGGCTTTGGGGGGTGCTCAAAATCAAGGCAAAGCCTCGAATTCCTGCATGGAAAAAATCACGCCATCGCGAGGGATGACGCCAAGTTCGCGCAGGTACTCGGCCAGCCCATCGATGTCGTTTTTGTCGCGCATGAAACCATCGTCGAAGATGCTGGACTCGTCCTCACCAAGGCTGCTACCAGCCGTGATCTCGAACACCGTCTTGCCAGCTTCATCGCGGATATCGGCCTGGAAGTCGCCACGCTCATCGAGGTCAATGTAGTAACCAAAGCGGGCCGGTTGGCAGCAGGTTGCAGTTGGGGACATGGAAGCTCCTTGGTATGTGTGCCCAGCGGTATTACCGAGACTTCCTGGAGATGTGCGAGATCAAAAAAAGACCGCTCCTGAGAGCGGTCTTGGGGGTGGTCAAAGCGGCAATCGACTCAACGCAGGATGCCGATTTCGTCGAACCTGCAGAAGCAAATTACTGGGCCCTTGTAAGAGGCCTTCTTTCCATAGACATAGAAGTGATTAGAAGCCAAATTCGCAGACTTCGCTTCAGCACGAGCGATCTGAAACTCATCAATCCCAAATTCGCCATCGATGATGTAAATGCCAGCGTTGGTCCTCGGCAGTTTCGCCGTCAACAACTGATAGCCATCGAGCTTTTGGATGCATTTCTCGTCATAGACGATGTTCAACACCTGGGAGCGCAATTCTTCAGACGCCTTGGCGGCACCAAGATCAAGCGCTTCAGATCGATTGGCCGTCGCAGCACTTTCCTTGTACGACACCACGCGAACGAAACAGCCGTCATTCACGCCAACGGTCTTGGCATCGACTTCGAGAATCCGCCAGGCAACCTGATCGGGGTTCATCTGGTTGTCGCGTGCGAACTGGTCGCGGTAGGCATCACCATCAAGCGCCTCGGGCGACAAGGTGATGACGCTCAGGCGACGCCATTTCTTGTGCTTGGTGTCGTGCTTGATTTCAATACAGAAGCGAGAGGTAGACATAGGAACTCCAGGTTGTGATTCGGCGAAATGCCGAAACTCACTGGAGATGTCCGCCCGCAAAAAAGCCCAACTCGAAAGTTGGGCTGGGGTTACTGGTAGTGGCAGGAAATCACATCGATCACCCTGCCCTCTTTCTTCAAAGCTGCAATGCAATCCTTTACGGCCTGCTTGTGGCGATTCTTGCTGTGGTACTTGAAAGATCGCGACTCTTGAACCGCAAAACCCTCACTGTTTTTAACCCAGAACTTCACAACGAATTCTTCGGTCGCCACCGCCTTCGGTGCCCTCTTCATGCCACGACCACTTCAAAGCTTTGATCTTCCTTGCGCGGGTAGGTGAACTTGAACCACGACAAGTCATCCGCCATCGCGGTGATCTGCTCACTGGTGCTTTCGGGCGGCACAGCAACCTCAAAGTAGATCTCCTTTTCTGCCCCGGTGCTCAACTTATCTTTGTCGCGCACGTCCTCGTACTCATACCAATCTGCGACAAAGCGTCCTTGATCCTCAAAACCAATGCAGTAGACAGTCTTCATGTGGAAACTCCTGTGTGTGCGGGCGGGATTGCCTTCACTGTCTTGGAGATGTGCCCGCAATGAAAACGCCAGCCTGGAAGGGCTGGCGTGGGGTGGTGACGAACTCGATCAGGTTGCCGAAGCAATGGCTGAGCGAGCCTTGTGCACAGCAAAGTGGACCTTGCTATTGCCCTTGGTGAACTCGGGATGTTGAGAAAGCTCGCTTTCGATCAGCTTCAACGTCGCCAGAAGGTCTGGAACGGCCTTGATGGCTTTCGCGTTTGCAAGCGCCTCGTCCTGGGACATATCCAGTCGATATTCAATCTTCGCAATCGACTGCCCAGTTGGGCCGGTGATGTAACGGATGGCGTAGAGATCCGAGGACATGGTTGGCGTTGAACCCCATGGCCCAGCCGTGATCTCGCTTTTCCCGGCAGGACCAGGAGCACGCAATCCAGAGATGCCACCTTCAACGATCCACTCGTGAACGCGGAATTGCGCCAGATTGATGAATTCGAGCATCCCCTGCGGCATACCGTCATCTTTATCGCGACCGCCGAATTGCAGCAACAGTGCGTCAAAAACATCGTCATCTGTCAGACCTCCGTAGATGTTGGCATCCACATGGTTGTGCAGATCTGCAAATGAGGCCACGTTCGTCGGAATACGGCCCTGCGCGACATGCGCCAAGATCTCACCCTGCATGCGTTCAACCATCTGATCAATCTGTGACTTGCTCATATATCTCTCCATTTACGATTTGGCGGGATGCCAAAACTGATGGGATATGTGGAAACAAAAAAAACGACCTCTGGTGAAAGAGGTCGTTTGGGTTTTCTGAGCAGCGAATCAGAGGGAGTCCATGCGCTTCATGAGAGCTTTCTCAACATCGAAGTGATTGGCATAACACCAGCCATCAGTAGCGCTCATCGTGATGCCACGGACAACACCAGCTCGTGGTTTGGCCGAGGTCACGAAGGACGCAAACTCGTCGCCATAGTGTCCGCATCCATGCTCCGGATTGGCGCCCACATGCGTCAGCGCAACGATGGAAAACTCACCATTCGCGTTGATCTGAAGCGGCTGCTTCAAGTGAACACCGCACTCGGCAGCAACTGCGTTCAAGGCTTCCGCCAGCAACGAGCCGCGCACGTTTCCATGCTCAACAGGGCTGATTTTGTTTTCCATGAATTGCTTGTGGCAGTCGGCGAGATCCGCCATGATTTGCAGAAAGAGACGCGGCATAAATTGCTCCAGTAAAAAGCCTGCGGGGATCGCAGAGACCTTTGTGGAGATGTCCCCAAAAAGAAAAGCCACCGATTCGGTGGCTTAGGGGTTGATGCGATGGCTACGATGCAGCCGCTGGTTTGGTGTGTTCGCAGTGGGCCTGCTCGCAACGCCCGTAGGCTTCAAGCTCTCCACCGGATTTCATCCAGGCAAGACCGCGACCATCAGGCGATCTGAAGAGGCACCGAGGCTGGGGGGCCATCACGTTGATGCTCAGCCGGTTCATGAATCGAGGCTCTCGCCGGATTTCGACCCGATTACAGCAGTGCTGCGCAAGATCGTCGAAATGGCCACCAGGAACAGACCACTGCTGCTGAGGAACACCCGCGAGCAAAGCCCGCTTTTGCTCCGCAGTCAATTCAGGGCGACTCTCCAGCGCATCCAGAACATCGAGTGCAATGCTTCGCATGAATAGCTCCTGAATTAGCGAACAGGGTTGCCGCTTCCCGCTTCCGTCTCTTGACGGTACATGCGGCTCGCGCAATCCAACTCTTGCTCAAAATCCAGCCCGGAGCGATCACATAGATGTCGCAGGTTGGTTAGCATATCCTGCACCGCCGATTCAGCATCGGCACCAGTGCGCGCGATAAAGGCGTGGATGGCTTCTGCCGCCCATTCAGCCCGATCATGGTTCTTGGACAGTCCCTCGATTGGATCTGCCTTCAGCGACTGTGCTGCCAGCGTCACCGCGTTGAGATTGACGCGGCCTTGTGCAACAAGACCCTCGACAAAGCAAAGGGTGAATGGCCTGGTGCGTTCTTCATTTGTGCAATTCGACATGGGTTCTCCGTTAATGCGACAGCGGAATTGCTGTGACTGCCTGGAGATGTCCAGACGAAGAAAAACAGCCTCAGAGAGGCTGTTCGGGGGTGGATATCAACGAGCTTGGACGCCAATGGCGCTGCACCCGGCAGGAGTGAGGACGTAGTAGGCCCTCTTCGTCTCGGCTTTCTTGATCAGGCGAACAAGCCCAACTTCGATGGCAGCCTTGAAACTGTTTTCATGGCCACGATAGGCGTTGCGCGACAAAACATGATGGATGCTCGACTGGGACTCCACGTAGAGATAGCGCAACACAGCCAACAGGTTCTCGTTTGCGTGCGAGATCTTGACCAGCCGATTGCGCTGAATCGTCAGCTTGATCTCATCGCTCAACTCTTCGTGTCGATCCAGGTAGGCCTGTGCATCCTCGTCGCGCATGTCGCCGACGTGAAACTCGTTGAGCCCAAACACCACGGCAGCTGCTTCATACACCTCAGATCGCTCCACATACCGGTTATCCCGCCAGAGAGGGTCAAACACCGCATGCACCTTCTTGCGCAGATTGCGCAGCGAGGCATTGGCCAGCGAGCCCTTGGGCTTCGTGGTCCCCTCGTGCACACCTACATAAGCATCACACTCGGCGGTTGGGCAAACATAGACCTGTCCAAGACCGAACCGACGATAAATCACGGCGGCATCCTTGAGTACAGCCTGGGAGCCGCAGTAAGGGCAAATCACTTTCATACAGGAACTCCTCGTTTTTGGGCCACGGCGAAATTGCCGGATACCGAACGGGATATGTCCAAGCATGAAAAAAGCCACGCAATGGTTATTGCGTGGCTTTTGGGAGCATGAAGACCTACCAGCTGAATTCTGGAAAGCCGTCAAGCTTGACGGCATCACAGTCGAGCTTGAGGTAACGGATTTTTCGAGCAACACAGAAATCCATCAGATTTGCAAGCTCTCGATGCTTTTCACGGATATTGTCTGTGTAAGACGCGCCGCAGTAAATGATCCAGCCATAGTCGTGCCAGTGAACGTAGCTCAAGAGGGACCACAACTCGATTCCTTTGGATGGGTCGCCAGAATTACCCAGCGCCTTGGCCGTATGCTCAGGAATGTTCGCCGTCGAAATATCGAGCATCAGATCCATGTGAACATCCAGCCCAGCTGAAACCACGCGAGCACTGTTGTTGACACCCTCATTGACCGTATCGCTGGCGGGCACCGCAGTCGCCGAGGCATTGCCACGAACCCAGGTCGTCGCCGCTTCGTCACAGGCAGCGGCAAAAGCAGCGGTTGCGTCGGGCGGAAAATCCCCACTCTTTGCTTCGGGGAAGGCTTTGGCAATCGCTGTCCAAAACGCCTCCTGCGCCAGGGCCGTTGCTTCTTGAATGCGCTGTTGATTGATTTGCATGGGATCCTTTCGATGTGTTGGAGCGGGATTGCTCAAACTGCAATGGATATGTCCAGGCGAAGAAAAACCAGCCACGAGGGCTGGTTTTGGGGGCGCTTCATCAGATCCAAAAAAAATCACATTTCATAGATCGCGTTCCTGCCGACAACATAGATCCGACCACGCATCTCCTGCAGCGCCTTGAACTTGCTGTCACGGCGGGCCTGATCGTGGGAAAAACCCATTCCGTCATCGGCCTGCACCAACCGCATCGAGACGCATGGATAGGACTTGCCAGCACGAGGGCCCGTCATGTAGCGCGAGACCGAGTGGCAGTCGGAGCTGCGCTCCAGTCTGTACCCGAGATCTTTGAGATGCTGATTGAGCTTGGGCATCGTCATTTCGATAAATTCAGGATCGCTACGGCGATAGTCCAGCTCATCTTGCAGCGGGTTGTAGGGAAGTTTTTCAACGAAAGCCTTGGCCTGGTCAATCCGCTCCTGGGCCTGCTGCTCTGAAAAGTCAGGCTTCCATTTCTGGAACTCGACAAAGCTCATCGATGCGATCTTCTTTTCAACGCGGCGGTTGTGGTCTTCGTTCTCTACAGCGTTCATCATGTTTTCTCCAATGTCAGGTGACGGCGGGATTGCCGTGACTGACGGGAGATGTGTGGCGGGCGAAAAACCCGGCAACTGCAGATACAAAAAGAGAAAAGTCAGCACGAATGCTGACTTTGGGAGTGATCGAACTGACATCCAAGAAGCGAACAAAGTCGTTCATGGCTGGCAAATAGCGAATCATGCGCGGGCATAGCCAAAAGGCGAGCGACGAGCAACTTGAGGAGCTGGGGTGCGGAAAGCCTTGAGAGCAGACGCGCCGAAGCAGAAAGTGTAGAAGCCGGCAACAGCAGGCATAGAAATGGCAAAAAGAGCGATGGCCAGGTAAACGGCAGCGAAAACGGCAAACGTAGAAGCATTCATGATGAGCATCCCAATAGATATGGAGGCAAAAGCGCCTTGACTGAGGGGGATATGTCGCAAAAAAATAAAGTCCCGACCGAAGCTGCAAAAAAGTGCCGATTCGCTCGATTCCCTCGCGCCAGGCGCAAAAAAAAGCCAGCGTGAGCTGGCTTTTGGGGGTGCGCGAAAAAGTGCCGGGGCAGATTTCAGTGAGCGGTGGCGCTCTCTAGGCTCATGCGAAAGCTAGACACGCTTCGCAGGTACTCTTCAAAGTCGATTTGTCCCGTGTTGAGACGCACAATCTGTTCCGTCGCGAAAAGACCCGTTTGGAAATCGCAACTATCCTGAATCCGATCAAGAGCACCATCATCGCGAACCGTGAAGTTCATCGATGCTGCTTCGTGAACGGCGTCATTTTTCGAGGCGAAAACACTGTGCCCCGAGAAGCCGTTGCGATCAAACGACTGGGTGCGCCAATGGTCGCCCCCAGAAACATCCGGCAGCAACATCAGCCAGCGATCATCGCGGTGATGCTTGACGATTGCGATGTCTTCGATAGGGCCTATCTCTTCAATCCCCCTCTTCAGCACCTTCCTGGCATTGGCAAGGTACGTTTCGAACCCTACTTTTTCACCCTGAAGGGCAACCTGAACAGTCTTCTCAAAAGTGGCGTGCATCGTGGAACTCCCTGTATAAATCGACGAAATTGCCGAACTGGACAGGAGATGTCCCGGTGGTAGAAATGCCAGCTCATCCAGTGCGGCCAAGATGCTCGGCACTTGACATCCTCCCGCCCTAAAGGGCGGGGAACGGTGGGGTTTGCGCTCGATATGGGATCAAAAACTTTTTTCCAAAAGAAAAAGCGACCCACGAGGGGTCGCTTTGGGGTGTGATGAAAGGCCTTACTTCGGCTGTTCAAGGGCAGCGGTGCGCAATGCGGCAATGCGGTCACCAAAGGCCTTATCGACAATCTTGAACGCATCGTCCGCAAAGGTCGTCTTGGCACTCGCACGCGAAGTCTCCAGGCGCTCCAGCGATGCATTCGCAATCGTGTTGAGCCATGAGGTAACGCGCTTCTTGATCGCAGGCGGCAGCGCCTCCAGGTCGCTGGCGTCACCATCACCAGACGGGGTAGCAGCGTTTGACACTGCGCTATTGGGATCTGCCGCAGACTTCGAGTGCACCTTCGTCTCATTGCGATCTGCGCGCACCGTACTCTGACCGTCGTCGTCGGCAGAATGCAGCAACAGCAGGGAAGCCAAGGCATACCGTCGCACGTAGGTAACGGCACTTCCAAAAGCTTGCGGGTCAAAGAACTCCAGAGGGCAGGTGCAGGTATCCTCTAGCCACTCACCGGTCTCATGCAGAAGCAGCGTAGTCATGCGGATCTCGTTGGACCTTTCGGACACCGTTGGAGACTGCAGAACCACGATGCCAACTTCCATCAAAGATGGCTTGACAGCATCGATGATTGCCCCGAGGTTCGCGTATCCGCTACCAAAGGATTCATTGACCGCATTCTTCAACACTTTGGCGTCAATGTGCTTGGATGCAGCGACCAAAGATTTCGCCAAGTTGGCAATGTTGGCTGACTTTTCCATAGAAAACTCCTTAAAACGTTCAGCGGAATTGCTGAGACTGATGGGAGATGTCTTGGTGTAGAAAAACTCAGGCGAGGCCAAGAGGCCTACGCGCATTGCGGGGAAATTTCGGGCGAAAAAAAACAGCCACTGTGAAAGTGGCTGTTGGGTTGGCTCGATTCGCGGTCAGCGGCTAGTGAGCGGCTTGATGTCCTGGATCTTGGATTCAGGGATCCGGATGCCATAAATATCAGCATCCGAGTAGAGGATGCCACGCTTGTCAGAGATGAATCCAAGGTCGCTGACAACCCAGGGATCAGATCCACCATCCAGCTTCCTGCAGCGCGTACCTGCCGGCACAGTCACCGCATACTTACCAGGACCAACGGTTGTCGTGACTTCTTCGGTCGTAACGCCAGAATGGGTCGCGGGTGTAGGTGTGCTTTTCATTGAATTTCCTTCACGAGATGTACTGTATCAGCGGAATTGCTGAGACTGAATGGATATGTGCCGTTAAGAAAAACGACCTCCCCGAAGGAGGCCGTTTTGGGTTGCCGTTAAGCCGCGAGCAAGAGCAATTGCTCCTGTTCGTGTGCACTTTCATGGGCGCTGTGCTGCAGCTGGAAATCCACCGCAATGCCATGGCGCTCATGCACCTTGGTCAAAGCGGCATCAATCGTTGCCGAGCATTGCTCATTCTCGTCATTGCGAAAAATGCCTCGCAGCGGGTGATCGAACTCAGAAACATAGCGCCCGGCTTCCCGCTTCGCTTGAAGGTCCGCATTCAGCTGTGCTCGCAATTCCTTGTCGAAGCGATCAGCGTCGTCGTACTGGCGCATGAAATCTTTGGACGGGGTTTCAGTCTGCGGCGGAAGCCACTGACGGTGCTCCCCAACCAAGCGATTCAACTTGTCCATCAACTCCTGACTGCGCGGGAAAAAGTGTATGGTGCCTGCCTTTGGGTAAAAGCGGACCTCCAGATATGAACTGGCTACACGTTCCCCGCCTTTGAGTTCAGACATGCAATTTCTGAAGACTTGGACCAGACTTACGTCAGGCGCTGCCTTCCCGTCCAACATTGCAAGCACACGATCAAAGTCAGCCAGCCGGCGTTCCGCTTCATAGCTCAAGTTGGAAGACCCTGCGTAACTCATGTTGCCAGGAATCACGAAACGACTTTTCTTGAGCCTCATGCCACAGGTGCGCTGCTTGCTGTTGCTCACCCAGCCTTTGTAGAACACCACGTTGTCTGTGTGATACCGGGTAATCAAGTCGAATACGTCGCAAGCCATTTGACGCATGATGCTCCCTTGGTTCTCCATCAAACCCAACAGAAATCCGTTGATGTTCGACACGGTGAACTCCAGGGTCTTGATCTCCCCGAAAGCCGCCTCCATGCGCTTTTGAGCATTGCTGGAGAGTTTTGCCTCCACTTTGCTCGAACGCAGCAGATTGGCCCAGGCCTGGTCTTTCAACATTAGATACCGTGCTGCTATCTGCTCCTTGACCCATTCGAGACTCGCGGCACCTCGGGTTGAGCCCGTTGCCGAACCACTGGAAAGTTCGGCCATGGTCGAACCGATCATGCCACTGTAGTGATTCGCACGAGCTTCAGCCATCACGGCGTCACGCATCGTTCGCACCGCAGCATCGAAAATCAGAACATAGTTCTCAATCACTGTGGTTGGAACTGCCAGGTCTTGCGCTTTCTGAAATTCATCAGCAAAGCGTTGCGTCTTGGCCGACTCGTTTTCTTCCACAAGATCGTTTAGCAAGGTGCCAACGATGTCTTCACCCGCTTGTGACTGCTTGCGCAGGTACACGAGGGCGATTTCCACCTTGGTCTCGCGTTCAACGTCGTCGCCAATGAAGGCTTCTTCGATGAACTCCACATCGCCATGTTGCTCAACCAACCGCACCAGATGCTCGCGCTCGCGAGAGTTTGGATTGCGAATGGTCTCTGCATTGATCACCGAAACAATTTCGCCGTCGAACATGGACTCCCAAGCCTTGAGGACATGGTGAACACCATGAGCGAACGGCGGGTTCTGGATGATGTGCGAGTAAATGGCCCCGCCACCGAACTGCAAATAATCCATGCCCACGACACTCACACCTGGCAGGGAGCGCAGGGTGGCGTGTTTTCCAATGTCAATCTCGCAGCAATCCACAGGAGCACAGCGTCCGTATTGGCTACCAAAGCCGGGCATCCCTTTGATCATGTCTCCATTACCAGCAGATGGCTCCAGCACGCGGACAAAGTTCTTGTTGCGGAACTTGGCCCATGCACGGCGGGCGAGAGACAAAGGGGTGGGGTAAAACTGAAAATCGATCATAAAAACCTCCGGGTTGTGAGTCGGCGTGATTGCCGAAACTGCCGGGAGATGTACGGATCTGAAGAAATGCCCGAAGAAGCACGGTTGAGGCTTCAAATAATTGCTATGATCTTCGCAACGTCAAGTTTTGTAACCGTCATTAGCCAAGGAAGATCCATGAGCAAAGAACTGAAAGTTCACATCAAAAGCAATGAAAAACTGAAGAAGATCGGCTACCTGCTGTATGCGATGCTCGCGTCGTTTTTCGCCTTCAAGTATTTCGCAGAGCAAGGCGTCAAGACCGCTGACGTGCTGGCCACAATCGCCGCCATCACCTGCGTGCCTGTTGCCTTCTGGCTCACTCGCGAACGCACCAAGACGACCGAAGAGTTCAAAGCCAAAACAGGCATCTGAATCTCAAGTCGTCTCCACGACATCCCAAAGGCCGGCGTTTGCCGGCTTTTTTATTGGCTGCAGCCGAGGCCCCCGCCAGCCAGTGACCGCATGGAACGGCGAGGCTTGCGCGTGATGCTGGATCACAAAAAAGTAAACCCGCAGCCAAGCTGCGGGTTCTGGGTTTAGAAGATCAAGGCGTCCAGCTAATGCTGGATGCTCTGGAGATCAATGCGCATAGCCAAATGGCGAGCGATGAACTGGCTTGGTTGCTGGGACGCGAAATGCCTTAATGACAGATGCACCAGCGCAGAAGGTAAAGAAACCAGCAACTGCGGGCGCAGACATCACTGCAAGAGCAATAGCCGCGTACACAACTGCGAAAACGATGAAGGATGTGGAATTCATGGAGATCTCCGAATGGTTTCAGTTCAGCGGAATTGCTGTAACTGAGAGGAGATGTCCCCAAAAAATAAAGTCCGTCGTCGCATTGAGGCCCATGCAGGGGGAACGGAAAACACCAGCTCGAAAGCTGGTGTTGGGGGTGGTTTGAAGAAGGTGCTCAGTGGCCTTGACGACCTGGAGCATGCAGCCGCTTAGGCCGCACAAGGGGCCAACAATGGCAATCGGCTGACGCGCTCACGCACCCACTGATAGAAGCGGTCGTAAGGAACATTCCCGCGCAAACTGTCGCCCGTTGCCAATTCAAAGCCATCGGGCGCCTTGGACTGATCGGGAACGAGAACGAGGTCGCCATTCTCCGTCTCACTTGCCTTCTTGAAGTAGAGGTGCAGCGGCTGGAAGGTGCCGATCATTGCCGCTTCTTGCGCAACCTTTTTCCCGTTTTCTGCGCAGCTGTGGGTGATGGAAGCAAGAACTCTTTCGTAATTCATCATGTCGATCTCCTGTAGGTCAAGCGGCGGAATTGCCGAGACTGGCTGGATATGTGCCTGGCGGAAAAAATCAGCATTGCACCCTCGAATGCGCCCATCCAGAAAGCGCGGCCCCGAGAAAAAATAGCATCGAAGTCAAATATAATTTGACGTTGCGCTTGTTGTACCGCATGCACGAATGGAGTTCTATGAGGCAAAGAAAACCATACGGTCGCGCCTACGACCACAAAATCGATGGGCCGAATGCCTCGACGAACAAAAAAGCCGAACCTTTCTTTGTCCCGAATCACCGTCACCGGGTCGAGGAAAGCGACAAAGCACGCCCGCGCTCGCAAGCCCTGAAGCCGAAAGAAAAGTCTGTTGGCATAACGACAAAGCTGACCGCCACGGCGGTAGCCTTGATGGGCATCCTGGTCATCTACGTGACGGCCCGAGACAGTGCCGTAGTCCAGGGGCAACTTCTGTGGCACGCCACCAGCAAAGCATCAATGAACTGCACGCAAGGTGTGGTGTATTACCCGGAAGACAGCCTGGCCGACAGGCTGATGGGTAAAGGCCTCTTCCAGTGCACCAACTGGAAAGTGAAGAACGGCTGACCGGCCCCTGCACGAAAGAAAGCCCAGCAACGAATGCTGGGCTTGGGTTCAGAGAATGCAGGCTCCTCCAGCTTTAGCTGGCGATTCTGCTCTTGCAGGAAACAAATTCGCGTTGAATTCGCACCATGTCGGCAACCTTCTTACGGGCTGCCTTCGCCGGGTCATCGCGATACGCCGGCAAACAGCGAAACCCGTGGCAAGCCAAATTGTGTTTGTTGGCCAGCGCCCACGTTTGGCACTGAGCTACGAAAACAGGCCTTGCGAGCCATTCTTCAAACGAGCCTTCCGCATGATTTTTCATGTGTGATCTCCAGCAGGTGAATCGACGGAGTTGTCGAAACTGGATGGAGATGTCTCTGGGTGCGAAAACTCGGCCTTCGAGCTGATTTCGCCAACGCGCGCATGCTCAAGAAAAAAGAAACCCCCCGGCGAGCCAGGGGGTGGGTTGGAATGAAGCCTTAGACAGACAGGCCCATGAGGTAATCATGGATCGCCTGCGCATCTGAAGCGGCTTTCAGGAGCATTCTTTTTTGATCGGAAAACTCCTCCAGCCAAGGTTGCAGATAGGCCGCATGGTTATCAACCTGGGCCTGCGTGCGTGGCAGGTTCAGCGTGCAGCAAAGAAGGGTGGCGGCGATGTCCGCCCGGACCTCCTCATACGCGTAGCTGATCTTTTCGCGCTCGACACGCCCCTCCTTCATGGTGGCGTGAGCCATTTCACGGCACAACGACGAGTAAAACTCGTAGGTGTCGGCAAAGGCCTCGCGGCGTGGCATGCCAATCTTGTCCTCGGCGGGCAAGTACCAGCAGCCACCATTGTGAGATGGCTCGACATAGCTCAGACCTTGCTCCTGCAACTTTGCCAGGATTCGGTCCATCGTTTCAACCGACTCGATCAAGTTTTTCGGGGTCGCTTCCGCAAACTCGACACCATCGACCTGATCAATGTTGAACACTGAGGCCGTGCGGAAACCGCGCAGCACTTCCTTGTCCAGGCCGGTCGTCTTATCGACTTCCTTCTTGACCAAGGGGACTTCGATCTTCGCGGACTTTTGGCCCTTCAGATTGCCGCCCATCTTGTTGGTCTCCACGAAGGAGATCCACTTCGACGACCAGCCGTTCTTCATGCCCATCATCATGAGATAAAGAGCATTGCCACTGCGGTACTCTTTACCCGTGGTGAAGTTTGCGGGGCGCCCAGGGGCAGCACCGCCCTTCCAGGTCTTTTGCCAAGGGGCAATGCCTGCCTGCATGGCAGCCCAAAGGGCCTCGGCCAGGTTGAAAGCTTCAGCTGCGGGGGATGTATTCACTGCGGTCATTTTGGTTTCCTCTGTAAAACTCGGCGGAATTGCCGAAACCACAGGGGATATGTCGCAGGACAAAAAAAGAAAACCAGCCCGAAAAGGGCTGGTCTGGGTTGATCGAAATTCAGCGGCTGATCCACAGTCCACTTGACATCAGAATCCTTCCGGTGAGCTTGGAAAGCTCATCAGTTGCATCCATAAATTCAATTTCGCCTGTCTCCCGGAAGGCCCGGCTGCAGGCGGCCTGAATCTTGAGCAAATCCACCGACGTACCGTCTTCCATGGTGGCCAGGCCACATTGGATAGTGACGGGATGAACGTGATCGCGCTCAGAATCAAATGCACAGCTGGCATTGATCGCAGCAGTGACCGCCTTCAGACCAACGATCTGCTCACGAAAACGCATATCGTCGCTGAAGGGAACAGCCGGCGCTGCAAGATGATTTTCCATTTCGTATCTCCTCTTGTGTGACGTGACAGCGGAATTGCTGGTACTGAAGAAGAGATGTGCAGAAGAAAAAAACACCCGGATTGACCGTCAACTCACGCGGCATGCCGGGCATCGCCAGCAAGCTCTTCAGATGGCGTCGTTGCTGTTGCCAGCTTCTCCCTCCATTGGGCCGCAGTGTCCTCGCCAAACAGCCAGATGGCATCGATGCCAAGGGACTCAGCGGTATCGTTGGCGGCCTCGTAGTCACCATGGTTTCCAAGAATCCACAGGTTGCCATCAGCTCCGAGACAGAAGAAGTCTTGGCAATCTTTCTGAGTGGCAGCTTCGAATACCGCGATGTCTGGCGCCACCTTCAAGGCTCGTGCCTGAAGGATCAGCTCCATCAACGTGTTGTGCGAATCCAGGTATCCCCAGGCGGGGCATTCACATTCTTTTTGCTCCTCGCCGTTGGGCTTCTTGAAATCCCAGATGCTCAAGCGACTGACCAGGCCAGTGAAGGCCACGGGGTTGCTGGCTGATGGCAGTTGTCGCCCCGGTTCGGGGCAGGCAACTATGTCAACCGAGTATTCCTCGACCTCGACAGCTGAATCGCCAGTCAGCAGCCCATTGCCGATAGATGCTTGCAGATTTTCCTGCAACAGGGACTGCATGTCCTCAACGGATTGGCCATTGAGGTCATAGGTCACATCGAGAGTGATGCGGATGCGGGTGGTATTGCTCATGTTCGATCTCCAAATTGTGTTGCGGCGGAATTACCCCAACTGCGAGGAGATGTCGCGAAAATAGAAAAGCCGGCATCGAGATGCCGGCTTGGGGGTGGTCGATGCGACCTGTTAGGTCGCCTTGGCAGCTTCATGCTCTGATCGAATCTTGATGACCCAATCAGGCATTTCGTCGCCATCTTCGTAGGCCTCAAGAGCCCACACCTTCAAACATTCCGGGCAGCAGCCTGCGCGAAACTCTTGCTTGTGCAATGGAGCATAGGCCGCATGCATAGACTTTTCCTGGTTAGACAAGCACAGCCTGCGGCCAGCATGAAATCCAGTTTCTGAAAGGTGAACGACGCTCATCGCTGGGCCACCTTTGCGCTCTTGAAGGGCGTATCGACGCAAACCATGGTGCCCGACTTGTCGTAGGACACGCGGGTATCGCACGCAACAATGACCGATTGTTCTGCAGAAGTAACAACAAAATGATCGGCAACCACGGCTGCAAGAGCCAACGCGATCAGAAACACATTTAAGGACGTTTGCGAAATTTTCATGGAGAACTCCTGTTGCGTGACAGCGGAATTGCTGTGACTGACTGGAGATGTGCTCACGCAAAAAAAGGCAAACGACGCCCCTGCTGGCCGGATGGTGCGCGCAAAGAAAATCGGCCTCACGAGGAGGCCGATTAGGGTCGATTCGAAAAATGTCAGGAATAGAAGCAACGGGCACAAACCTGACGGTAGCGACTGTTGCCACCAATAAGGATCTGCTCACCCTCAGTGACTTTCTGGCCGCCATCAGTGATACGCAGATTCATCGTCGATTTTCGACCGCAAGAGCACACAGCCTTGATTTCCTGCAGATCCTCGGCCAGAGCCAGAAGACGGGCAGCGCCATCGAAAGGCTCCCCCCGAAAGTCAGTCCGCAGACCGAAGCACATCACGGGAATGTTGTGCATGGCCACCAGCATGTGGAGCTGCTGAACCTGGCGCGTCGTAAGGAACTGCGCCTCGTCGATCAGGATGCATCGGAGTCCTTCATCCTCGCGCAACAGAGCGAGAAAATCAGTGTCCGCCGCAAAGACCTCCGCTTGCCGACTGGCCCCAAGGCGGGACGAGACATGACCGATCTTGCTCCGGTCATCAATCGCAGCCGTGAAGAGCCGGATTTTCTGCCCGCCCTCCTCGTAGTTGTAGGCAATCTGGAGAAGCTGAGTGCTCTTGCCTGTGTTCATTGATCCGTAGCGAAAATGCAATTTGGCTGCCATGGCAAGCTCCTTCAATAGACGTGCAGCGGGATTGCTGAACTGGGTGGATATGTGCGGAAACGAAGAAACGCGAAACATTTCGCATGAAGCCATGGTGCCTCTCGGGTTGCCAAAAAAAAGCAACCCTCGAAAGAGAGGGTTGCTTGGGGTTGACGATCAGATCGCTTCGAGGACTCTTTCAACGGCAAACCGGCCTAGACCAGTGCTGACGTTGATGTGGGTCGCGTTGAAGCCGAATTTCGAGGCAAGCACCTCAATTGAACGGATCTTCGGGCCGATCATCACGCTCACTACTTCGATTCCCATTGCCTGGGCTTCTGCATAGCAAGACATGAGAACGTCGAGGTCTCCCGTATCACCATCGGTGATCACCATCAGCAGCCTCCGGCCTTCTTGTCTCACGACAAGATCACCAAGCGCCTTCTGCACAGCAAGCCCAGTCCACGTACCACCAGCGATGTGAGGCTGCTCTCGGCGCTTGCGCACCTGAGTCCAATCCTCTTCAAATCCCTTCAGCGTTGCGTAGGAATTACTGTACATGTTGATCTGAAACGGCACACCAAACTCGTCGAGTACGTCGCCCATTCCATAAACCAACCCGATTGCAGCATCCAGTCGCAACACCTTGTCTTGCAAAGGCACATTCATCGAGGAGGACATGTCCACCACGAATCCAATGGCCGTCGAAAGACCGACTCCCTCATGCTTGTGCCGGAACACCCTGGAATTACCCAAGCGAACGCGAGACAGCACCCGGTTGTTCAGCGCCTTTCCGGACAGTTTTGTAGACTTCTCGCATTGCGTCTGCGTGAGCAAGACATCCTGCAATTCGTCTGACACACTCTTGACCTGAGAGGCTACGCGTAGGGCCTGATCGCTCACAGATACCGTGCGATCCGAACTCTTCAGATCATCAGCGCTCGTGCTCTGAGCTGCTTTCTGAATTGCTTCAGAAATAGCATCACCAATCTCCGTCGCTGGCATCTCGTCGTCTTGCAACGCCACGATGTCCTTCGCAACCTTGATCTCCTTCGCAGGATATTGGTGCGTGTCGCCTGCCTGTGCGCCGGTTGGTTTCCCACCCTGCCCACTGCCGCCTTGCTGCGCATCATCATCTGCAGGCTCCCCTGACTGATCACCTGGGCAGGAAGATGGATCTTCTGTTGCGTCGGCTTCATCTCCGGGACCGCCAGCATCAGCATCATCGGCAGGATCGCCTTGCTGATCGGTCTGCTCACTTTCTTCCGATTGCTGAGGCTCCTGTTGAGAGGCCCCTTCAATCAACTTCATGATGCGCACGGTCAACGCGATGTTGCAGGCGGTCGAAGTGGAGTTTTGAACCTCCATCCCAATGGCCAACACATCATTCCAGAGCTGCCCAAGCATGTCCGGAAGGATGATCTCCAGTGCTTCGACATTCTCCTTCAGGGCCTCGCTTTGGCCAGGTACAAGCCTGGCTCGCAGGACGTTCAGAAGACCGCCAGTCAAAAGGCGTGCGCCCTCTTCCTGGGCAAACATTTCAGGCGTTCCGAAGAAGCCGCGTTCCACCAGAATCTCTACAGTTCGGGACAAATTCATCTTGACGCCTGGGTAGGTGTCAATTGCCCTGTTCTCGATGTAGATGTCTTCCAGGATGTTCTGGATGCCTGCAGAGAGCTTGGTGAACTTGATGAGTCCAGCCGCCTCCGCTTTTTTTCGGCCTTCCAGATCAGTAAAGCGACCGTGGCCCAGGGCCTCGTGGTCGATCACCCCTTCCAGCAGCTCTGCCGCTTCGGGGTCCGTGCTGTAGCTCCAATGGGAAGGGATCTTGATGACCCGGCGTCCATTCACAAGTGCTATGCATGCCGTTGAACCACGGTACTCGACAACATCAATGTCAGCTCGACCAGCAAGCCACTTGGCCAGAATCAACAAATTTCTCATGAGGTACTCCAGTTGCGTCTAGGCGGAATTGCTAAACTGGAAGGAGATGTCCTCGAATGAAAAACACAAATCTCACCGGGCTTTGACATCGGTCAAGTGTCATCAAAAACACACCGAAAGTGAGCTGATTAACGACTGCGCGTTACATGTTACCTATTAAATTGTTACAGAAACACTTTTATTTTTACACATCGATACGTATAAGCCATAATTGCGTTCGAGGCCAGAATGAACTGGCTTTTCAACACACTGAGGGCATACCATCCGAGAGGGTGGGGCGCAAAGCCTCCGGACTTGAGCGCAATGGGATGCGGAAGTTAGCGGGGTTGCGAACGGTTGAACCAGGTGCATCTGCACTCGGCTAGTCCGCGTCTGTCCTGTGTTGGCAACAGCAACGAGGCACAAGATGTTCCAGGCAGCAAACAATCCGGCGGTAGTTTTCTCCCAAGAATCAACCATTTCGCATGCGCAACCAGAAGTCGCGGAGAACACCGCGACCAGCATCGCCGTGTGCCGTGCGGTCTTCGATGACCTGATGGAGCGAGACCTCCTGGGATTTCTCCTCTCCACCACCCATCTCCAGAAATACCTCGCCCACTTCTCGACCTATGCACAGCCAAGTTTCGCCAGGCTCGTAAGTCGCAACATCATGAACGCGGAAGTCGTCGCAAGCTTCCACAAGCACATGCTCAAGATGTACTCGGGCATCTACATCCAGGAAGCAAAAATCGCTGCTCACAGCGAACTGCTCGCGGCGCTGGATGCCAAATACGAAGAATTCGCCAACGAACTCGACTCTGGCGATATCAGGTACGAAGCATCTTTGAAGCAGCTGAAGTGCGTCGAACTCGCATGGAAGTATCGTCACGCTTGCGGCAAAGGAAGCCTGCAAAATACCTTTTAATCTGTTTCTAGTTGTGTACAATCGCGACAGTTCTGCCACCACCCACATTACGGGTGGACATCAAAATAGCTGATCAATGCATCAGCGGACACAGCTCAAGAGACCGGGCCGCATAGCGGATCGGTTCTTCGAGCCAACGGGTTCAAGTCCCCGTCTTTGACTTGAAAACACCGAGCACCGCTGGCCCATGCCAGAACGCGCAAAGTGTCACGCAGTGATATCTGAGTCATCGGATTCGTTACGCGACACTGCCCAATCGGGCGATTGCGCAGCTCACGGTTCAATCAAAAAAATGACTGCCATGAACAAGCAAGCGAACAGCGCCGCGCAAGCCGCGACAAATTCCATTGAGGTTGTGCAAAAGAACCTCAGCCGAGCGGTATTCGACGCCCTCCTGGAACGCGATCTTCTCGGCTTCCTCCTGTCGTCGAAACACTTTTCCATCTTCCTTTCACAGATGGAATTCGATGCTGGCGATCAAGAGATTGCCCTCGCCGAGAGCCTCCTTGGCGCACCATTCAGACTCAACGGCTTTCAAGCATTCATGCTGGACATGTACTCCGGCGTCTACATCGAGGAATGTCAGCACAAGACCATTGAATCGTTGATGCTTGATCTTGACCTCAAAGCCGCCGAGATGATGCTCACCAGCAATGGCCAGCATTCGGGCAAAGAAATCCAAATTAACCACGTCGAACTGGCCTGGCGATATCGCCATCACTGCTCTGGCAGTGGGCCGCTCAACTTCTAAGACCCTCCCCTGCCCCCTCAAAGCGCCCGCATTGCGGGCGTTTTTGTTTGCACTCATGCATTGACCAAAAAAAATGACCTCCCAAGTTATTGGGAGGTCATTTAGGGGTGGTTCACTTCAATCCAAGCTGGTGCTTCAACTGGTCATTCAAGTCCCATCCTGCTGGCAACAGGTGGCGTTTCAAAGCAGTCTGGTGATCCTTGAGTGCATTCGCCAGATCAGCAGCACCTTCGTTCCCAGCATCATCATTGTCCAGGGCTACCAGGACATTCTTTCCTCGAAGTCCAATCACCCAGGCATCATCCGCTGACCAGTTCTTGGCTCCCGGAAGACCATAAATGGTTCGATCCGTACCCATCACCAGTGCGGACAGCATGTCGATGCCACCCTCAACAACCAACGCATGCTGGTTGCCTTTCCATATCCACGGCGAGGGCTCTCCATAACGGATCGCTTTCGCCATAGCAACAGAAGACGGGCCGATGAGCTGGAACTCGATACCGCGACGATCAGAGTTCACGAAGGCCAATGGCCGGTACACGATGGCCGGGGCCTTTGAACCCTCTTTCCAGATACCGGACTTGACCAGGAGGTCACGACCGACAGTATCAAGCAGATAGCGCAATGCATCGTTCGGATTGCCAGGCAGAGTGATCAACAGCTTGCGAAAAACAGCCGACACCACGAGTCCCTTTGGAATCCCGCGTGATGCTAGGTAGTCAACGGTGGCTTCATCAGGCATCTTTTGCGCCTTCAACAGCTTGGCGATCACCTCATTGACAGCTTCCTGATCACGTTCAACGCGCGGCTCTGGAGCTGGGACAGCCTTCTTGACCGGAGACCGGGCAACCTCGTTGACCAGCTGCTTCGCTGCTTCTGCTGCGGGGATGCCGAAGAACTTCGAGGCTGCGTCAATAACGTCGCCGCGATCTTCGCAGGCAAAGCAATGCCACTTGTTATCCCTGACGCTGCATTTCACAGAGGCATCTGACGACGGCCCACAGTTCGGACATGCCGAATAGCGGATACCGTTGCTGACCTTCTTTCCCTTTGCTCCCATATCGCCTTCAAAGAAGGCAGATAGCGAGTAGTTACTTACGACATCTTTGAAATCGACTGACATGGTGGTTCCTATTAGGTTTGACGGCAGAATTGCCGCGACTAAAGGGAGATGTCGCAAAAACAAAAAGCCAAGACGACAAGTCGTCTCGGCTGGTTTTTCGAAAACTGTTTTTTAGGGAAGGAATGGGCCGACGAAAGTCTTCTGGTTTTCAGAGAAGCCCTTGATCACCCCGTTCTGCATGACCACCTCGCTGGGCACCAAAAGCGCTTCATAGATGCCGTTGTTCAGCGTCACAGAAATCGTTCCGAGCGGCGAACCCATTGGGCCATGGCTGGTCGAATACACCACGGTGTTTCCCTGCAAAACACCTGCACATCCAACGACCTCATCGATCTGCGCCAAGGTCATGCCGGCAGTAATCTGGTTGAACTGGTTCAGGGTGAAGCTTGCAGCGCACGCACCAGTCACCGGGCCGGCGCCCACCGCTGGAATCACGCCGTACCCCGAAAGGACATTCTGAACCACCGCAGTCATCGACAGGGAGGGCGTCAAATTCCCGCGCACATCATCAAGCAACTTCTGCGCGTTTTCGCGAGCGAACTGGAAGGCCTGATTGCTGGCATCACGCTCGTTCAGCATGCCGTTTTTAGCCATCAATGCACGAGTCACTTCGCCAAAAGTAGCGGCCAGGATGCGAGCCTTTTCATGCAGCGCCGCATCTGGATTCACAATGTAATCGGCAAATGGATTGCTGGCGTGTTCCAGGTTCAGGTGGCGCTTGATGAACGCCTCAGCGCTTTCCAATGATGCGTTTTCAGTGCCTCGCATTTCGTGGGCGATCAAGGTGGTGAGCGGGCTCACGACAGCGGTCTTCGTCGCACCACTGGTCTCAACATAGACACTCGCAGGTGCCATCAAGCGAAAAGGAGAGCGGCCAGCTTCGGCAATGGTTTGGCCATTGTCATCAGCGTCCTTCGAGGTGCTGCCAATGATGGTCAACAAGTTGGCCTGGCGGATTTGGTCAATGGTGAGACCCACTAGGCTCAGCTCAAACGAGCCATCGGCAATCGACGTGGCCGCTGGTTCATCTGCGGAGCAGATTTGATCGCGGTTCAAGTCGAGACAAACCGCTGCATTCGCGACGTACCCGTCAATCACTTTGCCACTGAGAGTGGCAACTGCAGGTGCTGCGGGTGCCCCCGCCCCATCAGCGGAACCGCCGCCGCCACAGCCAGCCAGCGCAGCTGCGGCCAGCAAAGAGAGACCAAAAAATTTGATAGTGTTTTTCATGAATGCTTACTCGTGAATTGGGCGGCACTTGTCGGCCCGGTTTGTTCGGATTGTTGGAATCAAGGGATCAAAAATTCGCCCTGGTCTGTTTTCATCATTCGTGACTTCGTGTCGAAGCCGATGAAAATGGCCCCGCCAGGCAGCTCGGCGCCAGGCGTGACCGCAACCTTGGTATTTGGTTGACTGGGAGCGGCGACCAGAACGCGCTCGTCATTGATGTCCAGGACAGAGAGCGCCACGTAATCCGCTTCAGTCGCAACCTTTTCGACGCGCTTGTTTACTGTTTTGGGGTTTTGGGTAGCCTTCGTTTTTTTCAGTTCTGCCTCTTTCTCTGCTTGCGTTTCCATACCGGCAACACGCTGCTGCGCCAGGGCCAGATCGCCGCCCACCAGCATCAATTTTTCTTTCATCTGGCGAATTTGGGTCTGCGCCTCTTCCAAGGTTTTCGGCTCAGGCAGTGCATTGACATCGAGGGACGCAACGTCAACCGGGGCGGGAGCGACCTCGGGAACAGCCTCGGGGACTGAAGCCGGCGTTGCAGCAGATGCCAAAACAGGAGTGGCCAATGGCATAACTGGCTCGGCGCCCTCTTCCGGCGCCGCACGCTTTTCCGAAACAACTGGCGTGTATTCGGGTGCACTTGGCGCACTGACATAGCTCCAGGCAAGAGCCGCACAGACACCACCGATTGCCAAGAAGCCGGCGACAGCCATTTGCTTGGTCAACTTCGCCGACTTGGCGGCCTTTGAGTTTTGATTTGGATTGCCGAACGTGCGGAGCACGGGACCGTTTTCGACCGGCGCAGCTGCCGGTATTTCCTCGGTCAATTGAGGTTCGGTCATGGATGGAGTGTCGAGATTTTGCATTTCTATATTAAAGTGACGTTGCAAACATCATAACAGATGCCGATCCTTTTGGGGCCCTCCTTCAGGGGGGAAACCTGCGAACAAACGAAAAAAAAGCAGCCTTCGAGAGGCTGCTGGGTTGGAAAAAAATCGCTACCAAATTGGAGCGAGCTGGCCGACATCGAAGGTGACTTTCACCTCCCGTGCTTTCAGCTTTGGGGTCGGCTGAGATGTCTTGATGGCTTCCCAGTTGTTGCCGTTCTCAATAAGAAGTTGCGCATCATCAACGTCACCGCTGATGAACGGTTTGCCGTTGACCGTGGCGATCTCGTAACCCTTTGCCAACTTCGCATTGAGCAAATCATTCATGGCCACCCATGTGTAGGCGCCAAAGACCTTCGGCTGAGAAAAGCTCCCAGCACTACCCTGCTTGGTAAGAATCTTCCTGGTCGAACCGCTGGTGGGGTCACGAACAACCTCAATGAGTAACTCCCTCCTTGCACCCTTGACTGCATGCAGCAGGACGGAACCGATGATTAGCATGCTCATACCTCCCTGTAAGTGCTCCACGAAATTGTGTAACTGGCTGGAGATGTGCAGATCAAAAAAAAGCCACTCGGAGAGTGGCTTTTGGGATGGTCTTAGGAGGAAAAGAGTTCGATTGCTCCACTGTTGTCGCAAGTTACGCCATGCGTTCCAGTACTTGCGCTTGCGGTGGAGAGAACATTGGCCTTCAGCAAAAGCAACTCTTCACCACTCAAAAGGAGAGCCTCCTTAGCCAGGCTCAGGTGGTGCATGTAAGCGCCGCTGGAAATGCCGGGCGACAGCTTGACCGTTCCATCCGAAAGAAAGATCTCACCAATCCGTGTGTCGGACTGGATGATGATGCTTTTGGGGGAATCACCAGCCTTGATCGGATAAACCACGAATTCCTGCGTCTTGCGCATGCCCTTGAATTGACCGTCAAAAGACATGGTGCCCATGCAGTTCTTTCGGAAATTCGAAATTGCGATCTTCGTTGCCATACAGATACTCCAGTTGTGAAACGGCGGAATGCCGAAACTTACTGGAGATGTGCAGGCCGAAAAAAAGCCATCCTTAACCTGGATGGGGCCGGAAATTCCCGTCCACAGGACTGCCGGCGAAAACCCTACTGCATCTTGGCTCACACCGAGCAGGAAGTGGCAGGGGCGGCTTCGGAAGGCTGCATAGCATTGGGTAAATCGGCGCCATCATCCACGTTCCAGTTTTGCCCATGAAACTCTAATCCATACCCTGTCAGGACTTCATCGAAAATTACGCCAGAAGTCCATGAGCCAGCGTCAATTCTTCGCGCCATTGAGGGGGTCAACAATCCCTTGGCCTTGAGACGCTCACGGGCACCGTTCACATAAATAAGCTGCTGATCCATCTCAAGCGATTGAAATTCCTTTGCGATTCTGGATCGCTTGGTCAGAATCACCTCCAGATGCGGCATGTCTGTGATCAAGGCCTTGGGATCAAGCACACTAAGAACAGGCAAGGAACTGAGGTTCTTCGATTGCTGAGTATTTGATGGCTGAGTATCGCTAGGAAATTGAAACAATGGTGGAATGGCCGTGTCGCGCATGACACTTCTGAAGTACGTCACAATGTTTTCAATCGGCTTATCGCGAGACTTTGACATTTGCCGCTCGACTTTAGCCATTGCGAGAAGAACTTGTTCTTCAGTGTAAGGATCTATCGTTCGCTCCAAGAATGACGTTATTTCCCGCTGAGGGATGCCAAGCTGAGCGGCTTTGACATAACAGGGCCCAGTTTTCTCTTCCTTGACCGTTTTATCCGCATCAACGACTCTCCGCACGCTGAATTGGACATCTGAGACCGCCCTACCCTTCTTGGTCTCGATTAGCTCGATCTTGAGACCTGTTTTTGAATTAATCTCTTCAATTGCGGGCATCACTTTTTCATGCTTGAACATCCGCCAATCACGCAAGACTGGCTCTAATTTTTCCTTCAAGCTGCGCTTGTGCGAGTCGTTCGAAAGTGCCGCAACCCACCATTCTTTGGGCTTAACGCTGGTTAAGTTTGTTGGGCTTGTGGAATAGCGAACGGCAATTTCATACAAAGCCACGGCAACATAACTTTTAAGCAAGGCCAGCTCTTGCAACCTGATGACCGTGTAGAACTCTGGGTTTGCCAACGATCTCACTATGTCCGGGGGGAATGACCAAAGCATTCGCACGCGACCATTTTCGATTTTAAGTTTGGCTTGCGAAACAAGAACCATGCTGTCCCAGATTACACCTTGCGTCTGATCAGGGGCGGTCCAGTCAACTCTGACCGCCTGCATCTCCATGATGTGATCTTTCATCATCGACAGGGAGTTGCTCTTGGGGTTTCCGATTGGACGGATCACATCAACGAGATCCTCCTCAAAGAAGTCCATTGCATTGAAACTCGCACCGCCATCTGGAAGCGATTGCAAGTGCTTTTGCGCAAAGTGGAACATAGAGTTCAACAATTTGCGACTCATAGCGGTGAGCTTCCCAACCTTGGGCATCATCACTAACGCCGTGTTCGGTTTCTTGAATGTTGAAGGTGTATCGGTTGCCATAGGTGGATGGGATCTCTCTGCGCCGCAAGTGTACAGCCATCATTCCCGCCAGCGTACATGACCACCCATTGAAGCCAAAAAAAGAGCACTAAAAAGTCGTACAGATCAAACAGTAGCAGATGAGAGGTGCGAAAGATCAGACTTTTTTTTTCCCGTACATCTCTATGCCTCGCGAAAAAAAAGCAACGACGAAGCCGGCGCGCAGGAAGATGTCCGCAATTTGTGAGAAAGCTGTGAGCATGCTGTTGATATGTATGCTACTGCAGCACTAAAAACCCGTACAGCAGCGACTAAATTGCTGTACGCCAACAGCTAAAAACCTGTACGTTGGGGACTAAAAACCCGTACACATCGAATCCATAACCTATTGATTTATATACAGAAAAATGAGTTATCCACAGCCTTAATTGTATTAAGCTATCTTTGTAGTTCTAAGTTAAGACGGGACTACTTAGAAAAAAACAAGACAACGAATCCAGAACAGCCGGCCAGAGAGCCCAAGAGAGCCTCAGAGAGATCGTCCACAACAGACTTGTCAACAAGTAGCAGACAAGTTGAAATCAATCATCTACGTTGACATTAGTCGTAGAGTCAGACGAATACCAAGTAAACTTCGCAAAGACATCAACTGACGTGAAGGACACAATCTTGGCAACCACAACCATAGAACCGCTGTACCCAACTATTGGGTCGCAAGAGATCGACCAGATCACGACGGCTTCGTCTTCGATGATCCAGGCTGTTCGGGCTCACATGTTCGCTCCGGAAAACAAGAAACGCGCTCCAACGTTCAGTGCGACTGACATCGCCAAGATCAACCACATCACCAAAGCAAACTTTCACTACGCAATCAAGAAAAATCCAGAGCTGCCCAAAGGGGCCCTGAAGGGCAATCGCCTTGAATTCACCCTGGAAGAAACCATCCAGTGGAACGTCGCCTTGAACCCAGACAAGCGCCGAGATCCGACGATAAATTGCGCAGTGACCATCGCTGTGGCGACCTTCAAGGGCGGCGTAACGAAGACGACGACATCTGTGACCCTCGCCCAGGGCTTGTCATTGCGCGGATATAAATGTCTCCTGATCGATCTGGACCCCCAAGGCTCTGCAACATCCCTCTGTGGCGTACTTCCAGACATTGAAGTTGACGAGGGCCTCACCGTCTTGCCTCTATATATGGGGCAAGAGACAAGCATTGATTACGCGATCAGACCAACGTATTGGAGCGGCTTAGATCTTGTGCCGGCCTCCAACGAATTGCATAACTCAGAATTCTTGATCCCTTCCCGCCAGATGCGGGAACAGAATTTTGAGTTCTGGGCGTTGCTCGATAAAGGCCTCGACTCCGTGCGCGACGCGTATGACGTGATCCTGATTGACACACCTCCTTCGCTGTCTTACACGACAGTGAATGCGATCATGGCCGCTGACGGAATGATCATGCCCCTGCCACCATCACCGTTGGACTTTGCTAGTAGCTCTCAATTCTGGAGTTTATGCAATGACTTGATTCGAACCATCACAAGTCGCAACAACGGTACGGAGAAGAAGTTCAACTTTATAAATGTGCTTCTGTCCAAGGTAAACAACCGTATTGGCGTCAGCAGTAACGTCCGAGACTGGATCATGCGATCCTATGGGTCAAAGGTCATGTCAGTAGAAATTCCATTGACCTCGATTGCTGATACAGCGTCAGCCGCTTTCGGCACCGTTTACGACATTCAGCAAAGCGATTCGATAGCAAAAGCCCTCAAGAGGGCAAAAGATGCCTACGAGGAAATGGTAGAGCAAATCGAACGGCAGGTGCTGGGTGTGTGGGAAGGGGTCAAGCAAAAGAGTGAAGGGTCCAAAAAATGAGCGCAAATAAAAGAGAAAGCGTTGCCGACAAGCTTAAAAACTTTTCTACCGAGATCACACTCTCCTCCCCCGTCGTTGCACCAAAGCACAACAAGACGGCGCCTGGTGCTTTGGGTGAGTTTATGGAGCGAGAGTCTCATGTATTTGTTGAAAACAAAGAACTCAAGGAGAAGCTGTCGAAGTTTGACGGAGCCAGTATCACGAAGCTTATTTCTCCGACGTTGATACAGCCCAGTCAATGGGCCAATCGCAACGAAGAAAGCTTCGAAACACAGGAATTCAAGAATCTCAAAGATGAGATTGCAAATGCCGGTGTCAATATTTCGGCTATCAAAGTACGCAAAATTGATGGGACTGATCCGCAGCGGTATGAGATAGTTTTTGGTCACCGTCGCCACCGAGCCTGCATGGAGTTAGGGCTCGATGTAGCAGCAACTATTGAGGATCTCGACGACAACCAGCTGTTCGTCGAGATGGATCGAGAGAACCGAACTCGCGAAGATCTACGACCTTACGAACAGGGGTTGATGTATTCGCGAGGCATCAAAAGCGGCCTTTACAAGAATATCAACAAACTGTGCATTGCAACCGGCGTAGATAACGCAAATGCGGGGCGGGCGATCAAATTGGCCGAGCTTCCAGAAGAGGTTCTGAGTGCATTCAACTCCCGTCTAAACATTCAATTTCGATGGATCCAACCTCTGGTTGACGCAAATGAGAAAGAGCATGACAGGTTGATAGCGAACGCATTGGCAATCGCATCGGAGAAAAAGGCGGGTCATGTTTTTGACGACAAGGAAGTTCTTGAGCGGCTGATCTCTTTGGACGGCGCGAAGCAAACGAACCCGCTGCCAAGTGTCAAGACTATCCAGGTAAACGGGCAGGAAGCGGCAACCATAAAAGAAGCAAATGGAAAGTACAGCTTGAACTTTAAGAAGAACATGTTGACGCCAGAGAAGGCGGAAAAGCTGGCTATATTCGTCGCTGAGCTGATGCGATAGAGTCCATGTGGCCCACAAAAAGAGGCGCGATGAGCGCCTCTTTTAATTTGAGCCTGAAAAGATTTGTACGGTACAAACTTTTGCCCCTCCAGCTGCCCCGTGTGATCGAACTTCCTTTGGGCACTTGTCGTCCAGCCAGATCAAGGGGAGTTTCAACGGGTGTCAGTGGTCCCTGCCTACTAAAAGATTTGTACGGTACAAACTTTTGCCCTCCAGCTGCCCCGTGTGATCGAACTTCCTTTGGGCACTTGTCGTCCAGCCAGATCAAGGGGAGTTTCAACGGGTGTCAGTGGTCCCTGCCTGCTAAAAGGTTGTACGGTACAAACTTTTGCCCCTCCAGCTGCCCCGTGTGATCGAACTTCCTTTGGGCACTTGTCGTCCAGCCAGATCAAGGGGAGTTTCAAATCGCGGCGTCCATTTGAGATACACATGATGGGAGTTTGAGATACACATGATGGGAGTTTGAGATACACATGTTCGCAATTTGAGATACGCATGATGGACGTATGCGTATCTCAAATAGAAGCCTGTCATGCCGAATCAGGGTTTGGCGATCTGCCTTTTGGGCTACTCCACAACTTGCGCATTTCGGAAATCTTGCGGTCGCGCTCGGCCTGGATGTAGATGCTTGTGGTTGCGATGCTGGCATGCCCCAGGATGCCAGACACGACATCCACAGGGGTGCCTGATGCAACTGCCCGTGTTGCAAGCGTGTGCCGCAACCAATGCGCCGATGCCAGGCGAACCCTTTTGGCGGTGTCCTCGTCTTTGAACTGATGGCTTCGGAGCGATGTCTCGAAAAGCTCCTTGAGTACCCGGTGAATTGTCTGGGGACGCACGCCGTCATCCGGTTTTTTGGGCTTCTTGATGGCGGAGTTCGGCTTGCTCTTCTTTCTTTCTTCGGCAGCGATTTCAGCTGCAGCTGCTTTCTCGCCAGTAGGGATGTGAGATGGGAGGCCGCCAATCAGGAAGGTGCCCTTTTCGACAGACAGGGCCGGGCAGGGCAGGGTGACAAGTCCACGATGGGCCAGGTAGGTCGCCAGCTCGGCGATCAACTCATCTGGCATCGGCACCTCACGATGCTTGTTTCTTTTGCCAACGACATGCAGTATCCAGCCGCCCTCTGTGCCGGAGATTGGGTCGGTTTCGATGTATTTCAGGTGGTCACGCCGAGCTGCAGCCATCTCGGAGATTCGTAGGCCCGTCATGGTGGCAAACTTGAAGACGAATCGGGCTCGCGCATGGAAGAGGGCGTCCTTGCGTTCCGGGCTCTTGTCCAGATAGCGGTTGACCGCATCGGTGACATCCCAGGGCAGCACTCGATCAAGGACGCTGGCCCTTCGTTCGCGGTCCAGCTCAATCCCCTTCTCGTCTCCTGCATCGGTGGATCTCATGCCGATCCCCTGGAGTTCCGCAGTCGGTTGCACGCCGACAAAAGGATTCGCCGTAACGTAGCGGGTGGCCATCAACCAAGAGAAAAATGATCGGATGATCACGAGGGCCTTCTTGATGGTGGACTTCTTCAGGTCCACCTTGGTAAAGCTGGCGACGGAAAGCACACTGCCATCATCGACAGCACTTTGGGCTTGAGAGCTTCGGGCCCGTGGCCCCTTCTTTATGACGATGCTTTTCGGGATGGCGTTGAGGAAGTCCCTGTAAGCGATAGCGTCCTCGATGGAGAGCGAACTCATCGCTCGGCCACGAACATTCACGCTCCAGGAAATCAGCCGCATGATTTCTCGCTCGTAGAGCTTCGCCGTGACAGCCGAATTTCTGAGCTTGAGCCAAGTTTTCATGGCTTCATAGTCGTTTTTCGCATCCGTCGCAGATGCGTTATGGCGGTCGCGCAGACGGCCCACAGATCCGTTGAGGTGCTCCATACCGAGCAGGGGAGGGGAGGGCGGGACGGTGGTGCTGTCGAGCGTGCGGGCCACATTTGGCTCTTCCAGGTTGATCTGGTTGATGCGCTCCAAGTCGTGATTGATGGACTCGACTACTTCGTAGGCAATCCCCTTCTTCGACAGCTCGTCTTCGATGTTCCCCAGTTGCGAGCGCAGGTAGCGTTCGATTCGAGATGCCTTGCTGACTCCAACGCCGGGCACTGAGGCGTGCCAAGTAGATGGGTTTGCAGCGATGGCCACGGCCAGGCGCTCAATGGTTTTGAATCCTCCCGCGTCGAGGCGCTGGGCTAAGGATTGGGCGAACCATCCGGCCACGGGGTCATGCCACTTGATCGGAGCCGAAACCAAAGACTCAAGGCGCGAAAGCAATTGAAGCTGGCGGGTCGTCAGGCGAGACTGGCGCGCAATCGCCTTCTCGTAGGCGGTGTCCGCAGGGGGGTGACGGTCCTTATAGGCCTCGACCAGCTCATCGTGGCTGAACTCGTCGCCGTGCTCCAGGCTGGCAACGAACTCCTCGAAGGAGGGTCTGGCCGGAAGATCTGTGCCAGTCGGGCCGCTTGGATCGGTGCGGATGCGCTTGGCCTGGCGCATAAGCGTTTGCCCGCCTTCGATGCCGTTGCGAGTCGCGGCGTTGGCCAGCTCCTGAAGGACGTTGGACAGAGCGGTTTTGGCGACTCGAAGATCGATCTTGCCATCGTCGTAGCCCAGGGCGGGGAGGTAGCGCAAAGCGAGCGCAACCAGATCAAGCCCATTGATCCAGCCCTTTGCCAACGCAAGTTGGGGAACCGTAATCTTGGGTCGGAGGATCGATTCGTTGTCCATGACAAGCTCTTCCTGAGTCACGAAAGAAATCCCCAGCGAACTGGGGAGGGGGGTTGATCGTTATGCGGCAGTCGATGCCGGGTGGGAATTCCAGAGTGCGATGGCCTCGCTCTCGTCGGCGGCTTCAACGGTGCCGATGATGGAGCGATTGCCGAGGTACTTCTTGTTGGCCTTTGCAGAGCCTGGCCACGCAAAAAGCTGCGCGGTGTAGTTGCTGAAAACGATGCTGAATTGCTTTTTCATGGCTTCACAACCCACTTGCGCCAAACAGATCGCCTTGACTGGATTGCTGTGTGTCATCGGACTTGATGACGGGCTGTGGCGGCGGGTTTCCCCACACGCCTAGCGTCCGAGCGAGCAAGAAGACCGGAGCGTCTTTTGCTGAGCGTTCGCCGTAGTAAATCATCGCCTTCACTTCCTTGATCTTCTTCATGATGAACTCCTGGTGATGTCCTGCGGGATTGCAGCGACTGGGTGGAGATGTGAAATGAAAAAGAACCCTGAAATGGCCATCAGTAGCGAGCGCCACGGCAAGGCTTCAGCACGGGATCTGTCGGATCGACCCCGTTGGCAATGGCCATGGCGCGATAGTCTTCGTGTAGTTCGTGGCCGCCATCGTGTACGTCGTCTTTGAAGCGACCGGTCATGTGGCTCAGCCGCACTGAAAGGTTGTGGTCGGCTCCTCTGAGCAGGAAGCCGGCGCAGGTGGCTGGCTTATCTTTGCCAGACTGGTGACATCCGAAGGTGCGATCCGCCAGGTCATAAGCAGTAGGCGCAGAGTGGCGGAAAGCCTCTGCGGGGAAGATGCCAGTGGCATCCACACGCCATGGACAATCCGCGCATGGCTCGCGCCGGTATTGGCCGCCACCACCCTCAACCGTAACGACTTGGTGTTCCGAGCCTGCGGGCCGGATGCTGGTGACGATTGCAGGCTTGCGCGTAGATTTCATTGCCGATTTCCTTCTGGTGTCCCCGAATGGTTAGATGTGAGCGAGCAAGGCGATGTAGCCCGCAACCATCATTGCGATCAGTCCGAAGACCACATAGATCGCAGAGCGAGCTTGAACCCAATCCTCCTTGCTGGGCCAGCAGCCCACAAAGCACTGCAGGGCGGCATAGCAGAAAAGTAGGTTCACCCACTGCGGGCGAGCCGAGGCCAATGAAGCAAAGATGAGCCAACAGCCCAGGGGAAACAGGAGGAGGAGGGGGGCAATGGCCACCGGCAGCTTTTTCCACCAGCTCAAGTCCGCGAACGAAACATGGCCCAGGATGTACCGATTGGTGCCTGGGACGCGGCGGGGCCAAATGGAAAACCCAACCGGTTGAGCGCCAAACACCACACCGAGCAGAAAGTGGGCGGCTTCATGGGCGACCGTGGCCGGAAGCCAGATCAGGGCGTGAAAGTAGGCCCAGCGCGAAAATGTTCGCATCAAGACATACATGGTTGCCACCATCACCAGGCGAGCCGCGAGGGCGTAAAGTTCGATGCTGTAATTCATTATCTCGTTGCAATCAATATAACGCAGCCGACCAACTTGGCGAAGGCAATCCATTTTTCATTCCTGCAGAATGAAAAAATCCAAATTTCTGCGACTCTGGCCATGGGGCGTGATTTTTCGACCCAGGCCCGGCGTGGCGAACGCCAAAACCGCTTAAAACGACCGCCAGGTGGCGTTGGCGTCGCGGTGATGCCATGGCTTGGTCGTGTCGAAATAATCGATCCTGAGGCGTTTTGGAGGGTCGGTTTTTGAGGGCATCCAGGCTCCAGGATGGGGTTACTCCCCCGTAAGCGCCCTGACGGCGCTGATAGCCGAAGCCTCTGCGTCCGATGCATCAATGTCGTGCGATTGCATAAGAACCAATCCGCGTTCCAGCAAATCGCCCACCTGCTGCGAGAGTTCGTCACTGTCGATGAACTCGATCCCGTAGGCTCCGCCATTTCGGTGAACCTTGACCTTGCACAGCAACGACATGACCAGGCTGATCATGCCTTGCTCGCGGGTGAGGAACCAAAACCAGTTGGGCCATTCGTTGGTCAGAGAGGCAAAGAATTTGCGGACTTCGGGGATCTCGGCCAGCTCGCGCGGGTCGGCGTCGTATCCGGTGATCTGCAGGATCAGCGCCTCGCGATAGCGCAGAGTGTTCTCTCTGCTGTCGGTCATGACCATCAGGCGCTCCAGCGAGCTGGTGTAGTTGCAGGACTCTATTTCCTGGTGGCTGATCTGGAGAACCACCAAGGCGGGGCGCCCAGCGATCTGGGAGAAGCCGTCAGCATCGGTGTGAATAAATACTGGGGCAGGGCGTTTGCTCATCAGATGGCTCCAGGGGTGGCGTTGCCCTTGAGGGATACCAGTGCGGCGGTCACCTCGCGCAGCTGCATGCGTAGCGATTCAGCCTCACCGGCCAGCCTGCCGGCCTCCACAGCCCTTTCCGTGGCTTCTCGACGGGCAGTGTTCGCCTCTGCTTGGGCGGCAGCCAGGCGGGCCTCCAGATCGGGCACCTTGGCTGCTTTGGCCAGCGCTTCTGTGAGGTCGGCTGTGGCGCGTGATAGCTGAGATGTCGCGTTCTCAAGCAACTGATTCTGCGCGACTTCGGCCTCTTCCAGGCGCCGGATTTCCGACTGGGCAAATTCCAATTCCCGGCCAGCGGTGGCGATTTGGCGCTCGGCGTCCTCCTTGGCTGCCTGCGTTTCCTTGCTGGCTTCCTTGACGGCAATTGTCCAGAGCGTGCGGCCCAGCTCGGCGCATTTTTCTTCGACAACGCCGGGTACTTCGAGAGCCGCTTCATTGAGGTGGGCCCGCTCAGCATGCCATTTGTCCAGGAGGCGCTTGATGGTCGTGTAAGAGCCGCCGCCAATTTTGGCCTGCACTGTGACGATGGTTGGCTGAACGCCCTCGGCGACCAGCGCAGACGCGGCGTCAAAAACAATTTCTTGGGTAGCGAGTGGACGTGCCATGTTGTTTCGGTTGTTTATCGTAATTACGGTAATTATCATAATTACCGTAATGCTTGTCAAGTTTTCATGCCTGACCCGCAAGCGAAGACCGTCGAGGATTCCCCTTGAAAATCAACGACTTGCAAAAATTCAAAAAAAAAGCGGGGTTTTGAACGTGAAATTTGCATGGTAGAGTATTAAAGATACTCTACCATTCTGATGAAGCCAAGGGGGCAGGGTGGCAAAAATTCGGCCTCTCAGCCGGTATCCGCTGAAGGGAAAATGTCACGGCCCATGAAGGGAAGTTGTCACAGCCAATCTCAGAAGGCCCCAAAATCCCGGAATTATGTAGCAACTGCACAAGGCATTTCCCCAGCTAAAACCTGACAATTTCCCCTTGTAAACACCGTTTTTCAAGGGGATCAACATGGCAGAGTCACTGGTCGTATCCGGCCTGGTATCCAAGCGTTCCGAAGTCGCCGGTCAAATTATTTCGTACCAGGCAGAGATAAGTCGGTTGCAAGAATCATTGTCGCACCTGGACGGCAGTATCAAGCTATTTTCGCCCGAGTATGACCTGCGCACGATCAAAGCCAAACGCACGAACAAGCGCAATCAGTATTTCGTCAAAGGCGAAGCGCAGCGCCTGACATTGGATGTGATGCGCGAGACAGGAAGGCCACTGAACAGCCTTGAAATCACCGCGAAGCTACTGGCGCGTAAAGGCATTGAGGCCACAGCCGCCATCACCGCCCGCATTCAGAAAAATGTGTTTGCCGTCATCCACCGGCTAGAAGCCCGCAACGTTGTTCGGGAGATCGACAACGGTGCAGGGGTCATGACTTGGGAAATCGTTTAAGCGGCCAGCCGCTCGGCATTGCGCTTGTTGCCCTGCCAGTAGCCACACCAGTCCCGTGATGTCGGCGTGGTGGCGCACTTCTCTGAAATGTCATCAAAAATATCCCCGTTGCTCATGCGCCGGGTGTCCTCGCGGTAGGCCGCTTCGTTGGCGTAGTTTGCCAGATAGAGATTGCCAAACTTGTGACACTGACCGTACTGCATGCGGCGAAAGCGCGAGAAGTAGGATTCAGCCATGTTGTTGGTCACACCGGCATCACTGCGGTACTCGATGGAGTGATTGACCCGGCGCGTATCGAACTTGGCGTGCAAAACATCGTAGCCCACGCTTTCGTCAGTGCAAATGACGGAACCCTTTTCCACGAAGGCTTCGGCCAACTTGTTCACATCGGCTTGGTTCTCAGCCTTGATCACGAACGAAATGGTTTTGTTGGCACCCCGGATGGCGTCACCAATCACATTGACCTTCTGGCGCATCACGAACACGCAGCGCTTGTTGGGCCGCTGGTTTACCACCATGCGACGGTCCACCCGATCCTCTTTCTTGTTGGCTGGTCGGATATGGCCGTTGACATAGGCACCGTCCATGTGAATTTCACCGGCCAATGGCGAAGCGTCCCGCTGTGCCATCAGCGACTCACGGATTTTGTGGGTCAACACAAAGGCGGTTTTGTATTGCACATCCAGATCACGGCCCATCTGCAAGGCTGAAATCCCTTTGACCGCATTGGTGTAGATCGCAATCGCCGCCAGGTGCATCTTGAGCGACAGCTTGTGAAAGGCAAAGATGGTGCCGGACGTGACAGAAAACGTGTGCTTGCAGTCCTTGCAGCGCCATTGTTTGCGGGTGGCAATGAAGTAGTGCTCACGGACCACGCCACACATCGGGCAGGTCACTTCCTTGCCACTGCCCCAACGCACTTTCTTGAAAACCTTGAAGGCTTGATCGTCGTTCATCTCGAAGACACGGCGTACCGACAGGTTACGGGCTTTGGCGGAGAGTAGGAAATGTTGGGGCATAGGACTGTAACTACACTAATTTATGTGCCGATTGTACGCATAAATTAGTGCGCCAACCGGAGCAGTAGACAAATAAGTTAATTTATTTACCAAATTATTTAGTGATTTTTATAAATAACTTTATTTGACACAGGAATTAAGGAGTGTATAATGTGTCGCATGACATACGAAGAATTTAGGCGTCAATTGGGTAAAGCGGGGGTGACTGCATATCAGTTTGCAGACTTGATCAAGATGAATCCCAACTCAGTGACCAATTGCTCGCAAAAGGGCGTGGTGCCGTCGCACCTGGCTGTTATCAGTGCGCTGATGGGGGAAATGGCTGAAAACGGTTTGGATTTTCGTGTTGCCCTCTCCAAGATTGACATCAAATCCAAGCAGTCACGCGGGGGCGCGGCCAAAGGTCGCTTTGGCGGTAGAAAGCAGATTGATTTACTCGCAACAAAGGTTGAAAAATAATGGGAGTGACTGAAGCCAGCTACGTGCTGGAAAAATTGACTTTGGCGCGGCCATTATTGAAATGGGCTGGTGGTAAGACTCAGCTTCTGCGGGAGATCATCCCTAAAATGCCCGAAAAATATGGTCGATTTATAGAGCCATTTTTTGGTGGTGGTGCCGTGTTCTTTGCGGTACGTCCAGAGGGCGGGATTATTGCTGACAGCAACCCAGAATTGGTTAATCTTTATCGTTCTGTTGCCACTGATGTTGATGGCGTAATGGCCCAGCTTCGCCGCTATGAGAATACCGAAGATGTGTTTTATGCCGCTCGTGCGTTGGACGTTACCAAGTTATCCAACGTAGAGGCAGCAGCACGCACCATATTCTTGAATAGAACGTGTTTTAACGGCCTGTACCGGGTCAATAAATCGGGGCAATTTAATGTGCCGTTTGGACGGTACAAGAACCCAAAAATCATAGATGAAGACGCTCTAAAAGCGGCTTCCGCGCTACTCAGCAACACCACAATCATTTGCGGTGACTACAAGACAGTTTTGAAAGAAAACGCGCAGACAGGAGACTTCATTTTTCTTGACCCGCCTTATCTGCCTGTTTCTGAATATGCCGACTTCAAACGCTACACCAAAGAGCAGTTTTACGAAGAGGATCATGTCGAGCTGGCCGCAGAGGTTAAACGTCTGCATGAGTTGGGCTGTCATGTAATTTTGACAAACTCAAATCATCCTTTGGTGCATGAGCAGTACCGGAAATTTACCGTCGAAGTGGTGCAAACAAAGCGGTATATCTCATGCAACGGCAAAGGCCGAACGGGCGAGGATGTAATTGTCACCGTCCCACCCAAGCAGCGTTTTAATCTGCGATTGGTTCCCGCGCCGCTACCCCAGCAAGCCACGCAATACCCTTCGACCCGTTACATGGGGTCAAAAAACAAGCTTCTAACTGAAATCTGGGCGGTTGCATCTCAATTTGAATTTAACACTGCCCTAGACCTGTTTTCGGGTTCTGGCGTGGTGGGCTATATGTTTAAATCTCACGGTAAGGCCGTGGTGAGCAACGACTATATGGCGATGTCGGCTACGTTTGCCAAAGCGATGATTGAGAACAACGGAATCACCTTGTCGCAGGCAGAAGCGTTAGCGTTGCTTGAGCCGAAAAATACGATTGATCGTTTTGTTGAAACCAAGTTCCAAGGGCTGTATTTCAGCGATGATGATAACCGCTTGATCGACATAGTGCGAGCCAATATCAAGGCCGTGAAGAACCCGTATAAGCGGGCCATTGCCATGTCTGCATTGATTCGAGCCTGCCTGAAAAAGCGCCCTCGCGGTATTTTTACCTATGTCGGCCATCGGTATGACGACGGACGCAAAGACCTGTTAATGACGTTTCGCGCCCAGTTCCTTGAGGCCGTCGATATGGTGAATGCCGCCGTGTTCAACAACGGCAAACAAAACAAGGCACGCAACGGCGATGCAATGACATTGCAGAACCGCGAACCGGGCTTGGTCTATATCGACCCACCCTATTATTCCCCGCTGTCTGATAACGAGTATGTGCGCCGCTATCACTTTGTTGAAGGTTTGGCCCGTGACTGGCAAGGCGTGGAAATTCAGGAACACACTCTCACCAAGAAATTCAAGTCATATCCGACGCCGTTTTCGTCACGCAAGGGCGCGGCGGAAGCCTTCGACATGCTGTTTAAGCGTTTCCGTGAAAGCGTGCTTGTGGTGTCCTACTCGTCCAACAGTCAGCCGACCTTAGATGAAATGGTCGCCATCATGGCGAAGCACAAGAGCCATGTCGAAGTCGTGCCCGTTGATTACAAGTATTCCATCGGCAACCAAGGGAGCAAGGTGGGCGATAACAAAAACGACGTGCAGGAATATATTTTTGTCGGATATTAAGGGGGAGTGTGAATGCTAAATGCCAACGATAAAGAGAATTTGGTCAAGTCCAGCCAGACCGCGAATCTTTTAGTGCAAGACTTGCGCGACCTGGTGAAAGCGGCCAATCCATTATTGGCCGAAATTGCCATTGAAATCTTGCAGCAGGCCGTCCAGATCGAGCAGCGATTGAACCGGATTGATTCAATTACCAGCCCGGAAGAAAAGACAGAATGAGGCCGTGGCATTTAGGAAATACGACCGTCCGTAGCCCTTTCCGGTTGCGTGATGGTCTGGTGGCGCTGTCCACTTCATCACTGCAAGGCAATTTGCGGGGGGAGGAACAGGAACGCGCTTTCCGCCGTTTGCTGGGCGAGCATGGCATTGTTGAACTTGGCGACGATGACACCTACAGCGTGGGGCGTAAATGGCGCTCTGCACTGAATAAGCTGGGCTTCCTTTACCCAGAAGTGCCGCCCGCCTCTGGTATCCCGCAAAGCGAAATCGGCCCTATCGACATGTGTACGCCGAACGGCTGGCGGCTGATTCGTGCCGATACTGTACCCGCGATGCAGGAGTGTTTTTTGCGGGCGCTGGCTGCGCATTACATCCCTTCCGCATTGGAGCGGAAGTTCGATTTTGCGGTGTTCTCACCGCTACGGCATACGCTGGCCATCATGCTTGAGCTGGAGAAGCAAACCGGGGAAAGCCGTCTCAATTTCGTTGAAATGGCGATTGTTGTGCAGCTCACCAGCAGCGACGAACCACTGGCCGACATCGTTGCTCGGGTGCTGGCGTTACGGGCTCGGCGGCTTGCATCCCCCAACAAACGCAAGTTCGACCGACAGGAGCGCGAAGCCGCCGCCGTGCTGCACGGATACGCGGCAGGCACGTTCAATGACTATGCCGATACCAATCTGCGCTATCTCAAAGCGACAGGGCTGGTGCAAAGCAAAGGGCGCGGCCTTTCGCTGGTGCCGGAAAAGCACGTTTTCGTTGAAAAGCTGATTCAGGATACCGGGATTCCCGACTCTGACCGCTCTTACTTCATCACCTTGTGCAACGGTGCAAAGCTACCGACTGACAACAAGGATTCAGCACTGGCCGTGCTGGATGACCTGTTGCAGCAGCTTGAAAAGCGCGGCATCCCATTTGACGCGACAGGCAAGCCAACCGACACCCCGGCAGATATAGCGATCATTCGCCACCAGATCGAGGGGATTTTGTCGGAGCGGAACGAAGAAGAATATGCAACCCGGCAAGCGGTGGAGTGGGAAGAAATCGCCGCTTACATGGAACTCATCATCACCAGAAAAGGTAAAAAGACCCTCTCAAATGGCGAGGACATCGAAGTGCCACAGGCCGAAGCACCCGCCTATTTCGAGTGGGTTCTATGGCGTGCCTTCCTTGCCATCAACAGCTTGGCAAACAAGCCGTATGAGGCAAGGCGCTTTAAGATTGACCAAGACTTTTTGCCCGTTGGCACAGCGCCGGGGAATGGCCCTGACTTGATCTTTGAGTTTCACGATTTTGTGATCGTGGTTGAGGTCACATTGACGGACAACTCACGGCAGGAAGCCGCCGAAGGTGAACCAGTGCGCCGCCATGTGGCGGATCTGGTTTCTCACTATGGGGCGCAATCCGGCAAGCCTGTGTATGGACTATTCATTGCAAATCGCATCGACTCCAACACCGCCGAAACATTCCGAATCGGCGTTTGGTTCACTCGCACGGATGACAAGATGCGCTTGGACATCATCCCGGTGACGCTCGTACAGTTCAAAGCCTTTTTTGAAGCCCTGTTCACGTCTGGCCGTGTTGAGGTCGGTTTGATTCGTGAGCTGCTCGACCTGTGCGGCGGCTTGCGGCCAGCACATGAAGCGCCAGCATGGAAGCATGAGATTCAGCAGACTTTCAATCACCGGATCGCGGCCCTACTGAACTAATCCTGTCAGCCATTTTGAACAACCCAGAGGTCTGTATCGTGAATACTGGAAATAATATCCAACTTAACCCGCTCATAAGTGAAATCGCCGTGAAGTTCTTAGGCGTAAAAAACCTGGAAACTCAGCATTCTGATGCTTTGGATTTTCATGATCTAGCCGTGTGGACTTTGAAGGCGGCACTGGAGGCTGCGTTTAGTGCCGGATATGAGAGTGCTCAAAACCAAGGCGAGGCAAAGTGATCGACGCCAAACGCCCAGTTTTAGCTGGGGAAAAGCCTTGTGCAGTTGCTACATAATTCCGTTTGCATGTCTTTCCTCTGGCCTCAAAGGCCGACAATTCGTTCAAGGTGACGCGGAATGACAACCGAATTGCCGCCCGTTTCCTTGGGACGCAACGTGACGCCCTTGCCGCACACAGGGCAGTTCAGCATGCCATGCTCATTGGGCTGGCCACGGCGCAAGTAGCGGGTGTACTCTTTGCCGCTCGCATCACAACGACTTCGGCGGGCCAGTGGAATCGTGAAGCCGCTCATGCTGGGCTCACGTCGAATTCATCATCGGCACGAATGCCGCGAGCGGTCGGGTCGGTATCGTCGTCCTGGTGGATGCCAAACTTCGACAGCGCGGCGCAGCGCGCAAGCTCTTCGCTTTCCTCGCCCACTTGGCCCAGGTGCACCGAGCCAGTCTTGAGGTGCACGCGCACATTCCAATTCTTGAATGCCATGGTCAATACGTCCTCTCAGTAGTCGCCCGCGATCAGGCGGGTAGCTAAGCGCTGCGCGCATTCGAAGTGCCGCTGCCGTGCCTTCTTGTCCATCACAGGGTCCATGAACAACCATTCGCGAGCCAGGGCGCGCTGCTGGGTATAGAGGCGGTATGCGAGTTCACTCATGATGGTTGAATTGTAGTGTGCATGCACACCATGCGCAAGCCCTATTTCTGCAGTGGACCAAATACTTTCTCTGCGTGAGCCAGCAGCTCGGGAGCAAACCCCCGGTAGCGGGTGGTGCCCGGTGCGCAGAAATACCCCTTCCAAGTCGATTCGGACAGAGGGCGAACTTTGATTTCGCGGTTGAAGAGAGCCAAGGCTGTAGGCTGCGTGAGGCCCGCGCCTGTCACAAGCGACCGCAGGCGCTCATTGTTGGGGTTGGAGATAGATGCACTGTCGGTGTTCATGCACACCATTCTAGCGAAGCCTATAGCGCCTCGGCAAACATGGCTTCGAGCGTGGCCTGGTCAACATCCACGTAGCGTTGCGAGCAATCGATACTGGTGTGCCCAAGAAGCTGTGCCACGGTCTCCATGTCGCCCGTGGTGGCCAACACCTTGCTCGCAAAGGAACGGCGCCCTGAGTGGCTGGAGCCGCCCTTGATGCCTGCACGCTGGTACAGCCTGGTCACATGGGCCTGAAGCGTTATGGTGACTGAGCAATGGCAATCTATGCTATCTAGCCCATCCATCAACGGTTGACACATTGAGAGGCCTGTTTGGATTTGCTTCCACACTGGCGTTCATGTACAGCTCGTCGTGCCTGAGCTTGGTCTTTTCAAGGGTGATGGCTGCGCACTCCATCCACCGCAGGTAATCCAACAAGCTCTCGGAGACGGTGCGAATTGTGTGCTTGCTCCAGCGTTTATGGTGTCTGGACATGTAGCTACTGCCATACGGACGCATGTCCGCGTCCAGCAAGTGTGGAATACCACCGCCCAAGTCGCCAACCTCAGGGCAGCTTGATAAGGTGTAGTCTTGTCTATAGCGGGGGACCACGCAATCCCTGCTTGTTCGCCATTGCCTCATAAACATCTCTAACGAACAATTCATCGCCCACAGGCATTCTTACTGGAAATGCAATAAAACCTTTCCTACAAAGTAGCACTACCAATTGTTTGAAAATATCGATGTCCGATGGAGCCTCCCAAGAACTATCTGATAGTCGCACCATATTTGGTATTGCGCGTGTCACTACGCCAAGTCTTTTTGATGTGGCCAACTGAAACGGGTGGTAGACAAATATCTTTACACTCTCAAGGCTGAGAAACAGATGCAGTCCGCCACCATCTTTTCCAAGGAACCTGATCGCGTGAGTCGCCTCGAAATTCCCCTTAGCGGCTTCCTTCTTGGCTTGTCTCTCGCCGTTCATCTCTTCCGCCAAAGCTTCAAGTTCGGGGTGGTATAGCCACTTCTTGCCATCTGGTTGATCTATCACCCACTTGCGCAATTCTGGCCAGTCCGGTCGCCAATCTGGTTTGGGCAGAGAAATCTCAATTGCAGGCAAACCACAAGCACGGATCTTCCAAAGTTTTTTCGCATCGACAAAATGTGTAACCGCCACCTCGATCAGCAACTGGCGACTACCGATGACGCCTATTAAGTCTGGTTTGATATCACCCAAGGTTTGCTCAACCACTACATGATCAAACTCAGTTAGCTCCGATTTGGACGCGGAATAGCCACGATAAGCACGCTCCAACAAAGGAATCTTCCAGTCAATATCCCGCGCATCAGCGTAGTGGTAGGCATCCAAAACGTTAATTCCATCGCTCGTGGCTTGTGTCGAGCAGTAAACGAAGCAAGCCGGAATCACCAACTGCCTCGACTCAGAGATCACTTGTTTGATCGCAAGATGCAGAGCTGACTCATAGCCAGAATGGCAGGCTTCAATGTCATAGTGAGCAAAATGCCATGCATTCATGCCTTGCTTGGCTACAAGGATTGCCCCACATCCTGGACATTTGCAGTTACATGACAACCCGTTCGGAACGTCATAAACACTGACCACGCGGCCAACTGCATTTAGCGCGAACGGCAACCGGACATTGCTCTCGGGGCGCGGGGTTTCTCCACTGCTTTCACTTGCTAATTTCATTGAGTTACTTAATAGATACGCAATGAAGGGAGATTAACATAAAGCACTAGAACGTCCTCTCTGGGTAACGACGTGTCCTGGGGTGATATTGATGAGGCGGGCAAATTGCCCTTGGTTAAGGGTCTTGGCGCTTGTAATGTCCTTCATGCAGCTCTCTGTAATTCGATGGGATTGAAGAAATGCAGAGAGGGAGCCGATCGGGCTCTTTTTCGATCATATCCCGCGCCGTTCCTCAACATCGAGGAAGGTTTGAATCCGCCGCACCAATAAAAAAACCCCCACTCCTTGCGGAATGGGGGTTTGTCGTTTGGGCGATTAAGCGAATGCCAGCTCAATCTTGCCAGAGCCTTGACGCTTGGTCTTACCCACGATGATGGTTACATCGTGACCAAGCCTTGCGACCAGCTCAAGCATTTTTGCTTCACTCACACCACGGAATTGACCGCGAGTGATTTTGGAAACCTTGGCCTGGTCGATTCCCAGCAAGGTCGCTGCGGCTTCTTGGGTCAGGCGACGGGCTTTGATTGCCCGCGCAATTTCTGCCGCCAGAGTAGCCTTGCGCTGCATTTCTGCGGCGTCTGAATAGCCAAGGTCGGCATACACGTTGGTGCTGCCAACTTCAATTTCGACAGTCATTTTCTGACTCCTTTAACCTGTTGTGACCAGGCGGCATGATCCTCCTGCGCATCCTTCAACCGTGACTTGATCAGGTCGAGATCTGGTTTGGGTGTTTCAATGCCCTTAGTCGATTTTTTCTGGAAGCAGTGCAGAACGTAGATCCAGTGATCCAACCGAACCGTGTAGACGGCTCGATAGGTTCCCCCTTCATCGCTTTCCACCCCCTCCAGCACCCCAGCCGATCCGAAGCCCTTTAGAGGCTTCGCGGCATCATGTTTTTGCCCAGCCTGTGCAAGCCCCAAAGCGAACCCGAAAACGTCTTGAACGTCTTCAGGCATCTCCTTGAGATCCTTCTTGGATGAGCCCACCCACTTGATGGGTTTGCGTGGAGGCTGAATCATGTTGGATTATGCCCAGATTGGCATAAACGGTCAACCGGACTCCGTTCCACTATCGCCGTCTCAACCTCCGCCAAGGCCTGTATGGTGACAGACCCCAGCACACGTGCGACTGACTCAGGCACACCTTTTGGGTTTCGAGGCGTAGCGCCTTCAATCCATTCTGAGGGCCAGAATCCTGCCATGTTGCTCCGTGCGCTTGGTGCACCGAAGTACATACCGACAGGCGCCGCCTTATCAAGCCTTTCGCTGCACTCACGTTGCAGTTCATAGGTGGCATGCCGGATGCTGCCGTACTTGGAAATAGCCGCATTGGCCTTGGCTCGCATCAGCGATCCTGCTTGCGGGTCAACCAGTTCCAGGCAAGCGATGTGCGCTTCACAATGTGCGGTCGCATCATGGTTCGCATATTCGTGTACCAGGCCTGGCTTCAGAATTTGTGCGGTTCGTGGCATTTTCCGTTTCCTTATGCCCCGATGGCCAGGTCAAATTCCCCCACCCTTGGCCACCCCAAATTCCCCCAGGCAGGACGGTCGGATTATGACGAC
>LNAP01000365.1_pt2 | contig 52955 bp, 41 predicted proteins | sample 602601 | NCBI WGS metagenome assembly LNAP01 (sample SAMN02440304, study PRJNA202911) | soil metagenome | biome: Subtropical and temperate rainforests or woodlands; isolation source: soil samples (1 kg each in a 20% v/v slurry with milli Q water) were... ...
CCCATTTACGAAACGCCTTGTAGAACGAACTGGCATCGGCAAATCCCAATCGCGTGGCAATTTCGGCAAAGCTGATCTGCGGTTCGGCCAGCCAGACAATCGCCAACTCTTTGCGCACGCTGTCCTTGAGCCCCTGATACGTTTGCCCCTCTTCCGCCAGGCGGCGGCGCAGGGTCGAGGCGGAGATGCACAGGTTGGCGGCCAGGCCGTCGGTTTCCGGCCAGGTCTCGGGCGGCATCTGGCGCAGGTCGTGCTTGATGCGCGTGGCCAGGCTGTCGGGGTCGCGGTATTTGACCAGGATATTGGCCGGTGCGTGGCCAAGGAAACGCTTGAGTTCTTCGGCGCTGCGCTTGATCGGTAGGTCGAGGCAATCGGCGGAGAAGATCATGCGCGTGCGCGGCCGGTCGAAACGCAGGTTGTCGGAGAACATCACCCGGTAATCGTCACAAAAATCCGGTTGTGGGCAGCGCAGTTCGATGGCCAGGATCGGTATACGCCGCCCCGCGAGCCAACAGGCGACGCCGTGGACGATCATCCAATAAGTGAAATAGCTGAACGCCCGGCGCGGCTCGGGCTCGGTTTCGAGCAGCACGATTTCCGCCAGGCTTTGCTGGCGCACCAGTTGGGCAGGCAAATGCTCGAACATCAATGACAGGAACGCCAAGCCGGTTTCCAGACCGGCCGCCACCGTCGGTTGAGCCATGGCCACGCGGCACAGAAACGCCAGGCTGCCAGACTTGAGCGGGCGCGGGTCCATGCCAAAAAACTCATCGTCCAGGCGCCGCGCCAGCAGGCGCCACAACCGAGCGTAGGTCGTGGCCGAGACACGTGCACCAGGCTGCAACAGCAGCTCGGGAGCAATGCCCGCCTTGCTCAAGGCCTCAACGCTCGCTGCCTCCGACGCGCAGCTCTGCAACAGGGCTTCGCGCACAAGATGGATGGAGATGGTGTCTTTTTCCGACATGGGTGTGGGGCAATCCAACGGCACAAAAGGTGGGGTGCATCATAAGGGCGCTTGAGCTTTGCCACCACCGTTCAGCCGCCGTTCAGTAAAGGTCAATGTTTCTTGTTTGGCAATGAGTATCATTATGTTACAACTTAGCTTCCTATCCAGTTTCCCTGCGGTGTCGAATGCTTGTTCCCTTTCTCATCATGTTGCGCGAAGGCATTGAAGCCGCATTGATCGTTGGCATCATCGCCAGTTACCTGCAACAGACCGGCCGTGGCCAGTGGATGCCCGCCGTGTGGGTCGGTGTCTTCCTCGCCGCGGCCCTGGCCTTGCTGGTCGGTGGCGGCCTGGAACTGATGAGTGCCGAATTTCCGCAAAAGCAGCAGGAATTGTTCGAAGGCGTGGTCGGCCTGGTCGCCGTGGGCATTCTCAGTTCCATGGTGTTCTGGATGCGCAAGGTTGCACGCTCGATCAAACATTCGCTGCACCAATCCCTCGACCATGCCCTGGCCGGCTCGCGCCACCAAGTCACCGCACTGATCCTGATGGTGTTTTTCGCCGTGGCCCGTGAAGGCCTGGAAACCGTGTTTTTCCTGTTGGCGGTGTTCCAGCAGAGTGAAGGCCCCGGCGCACCGCTGGGTGCCCTGCTCGGCCTGGTGCTGGCGATCATCGTCGGGTTCCTGATTTACAGCGGCAGCATGCGCCTGAACCTCGGCGCGTTTTTCCGCTGGACTGGCCTGTTCATCCTGGTGGTGGCCGCCGGCATCCTCGCCAACTCCGTGCAGGCCCTGCATGAAGCCGGCGTGTGGAACCACCTGCAAAGCGTGCTGTTCGATGTCAGCGCGACGTTGCCGATGGATGGCCCGGTGGGCTCGGTACTCGCCGGGATGTTCGGCTATCAGGATGCGCCGACCGTCAGCACGCTGGGGGCCTACCTGATCTACCTGGTGGTGGCCCTGGCGATGTTCTTCCTGCCCGCGGCACCCGCCAAGCCGGTCGCCGCGCCCTCTTCCGTTTCTCACCCGTAAGGACCGTCCCTTGTCCAACCCAACTCCTCAACCGGCCTCGCCGCCACGCGCCTTGGTAGCCGGCTCGGCGGTCGTGATGATCGCCGCCGGCGGCCTGTTCTACTATGCCTCGCAGCTGGCAGCGACCAAGCGCCAGACCCACCAAGATGAAACCGTCGTGACCATTCACGGCCACGCCTGCGAACCCAACGCACTGACCGTTGCGGCCGGGCGCGCGAGTTTTCGCATCATCAACCGCTCCGACCGCGCGGTGGAATGGGAGATCCTCGACGGCGTGCTGGTGGTCGAAGAACGCGAAAATATCGCGCCGGGCCTGAGCCAGGTGATCAATGCCAATCTGTTGCCCGGCGACTATGCAATTACCTGCGGCCTGTTAAGCAACCCGCGCGGCACCTTGCACGTAACGCCGACGGCGGCATCCGACGCCCAAGCCAAGGCCAAGCCGTCGATGGTGGCGTTTATCGGGCCGTTGTCGGAATTCCGTGTGTACCTGAGCAGCCAGGCCAGCGCTCTGATCAAGGCCACGACCGCCTTGCAACAAGCGATCGACGCCGGTGACCTGGCCCAGGCTCAGGCGCTGTATGTGCCGGCCCGCGAGGCTTATCAGCGTCTCGCCGCGGCGTCGCAACGCCTGGCGCAACTGGACAACGCGATCAACGCCCGCGCCGATTATTTCGAAAAACGCGAGCAGGACCCAGCCTTCAGCGGCTTCCACCGCCTCGAATACGGCCTGTTCCAGCAACGCAGCCTCGATGGCCTGGCCCCGCTGGCGCAGCGCCTGGTGAGCGACGTCGGCACCCTCAAACAACAGTTGCTGGCGCAGTCGCTGCCACCGGAACAACTGGTGAGCATCGTGGTGCGCAACCTCAATAGCCTGGCCGACGTGCGCGCCGTCAGTGGCGAAGAGGAGCGCTACAGCCATATCGACCTGAACGGTTTCGCCGCCAACCTGGATGCCGCGCGCAAGGTGGTGGACCTGATGCGTCCGCTGCTGAGCAAGTCCGCCGCCGACCTGTTGCCGAACATCGACACGGCCCTCGCCGCGTTCGAGACGGCGCTCGATGGTTTGAAAGTCGACGGCCAATTCAGCCGCTACGACCGTGTTACCGCCGATCAGCGCAAGCAGATCGCCGACAAGGCCAAGGTACTGGCCGCCGCACTCGATGGAATCGACCCCGCCCTTGGCCTCTCCGGCCTACAGTGAAGACGACCGCATACATGAGTGATTTACCACCGTTAGACCTTCAACGCCGTCGCGTCCTGCTGGGCATGGCCGCCACCGGTGCCGCGCTTGCCGGCAGCACCTTGAGCTGCCCGGCCATGGCTGCTGCCGCCGAGCAAGTGACCACCGCCCCGCGCAGCGACAAGACCCAGGACCACCACGATTTTTTCGGCAAGCACCAAAGTGGCATCGTCACCCCGCGCCCGGCCTGCGGCATGCTGGTGGCCTTCGATGTCCTGGCTGGTGATCGCGACGACTTGGAGCGGCTGTTCCGCACCCTCAACGAGCGCATCAGCTTCCTGATGACCGGCGGCAGCGTGCCGCAGGTCGACCCGAAACTGCCGCCCACCGATTCGGGCATCCTCGGCCCGGTGGTTACGCCGGATAACCTGACCATCACCGTATCGGTCGGCGAATCGCTGTTCGATGAGCGTTTCGGCCTCAGCGCAGCCAAACCCAAGCGCCTGATCCGCATGGTCGGTTTCCCCAACGATGCGTTGGAAGCGGCGCAGTGCCACGGCGACCTGAGCCTGCAATTTTGCTCCAACACTCCGGATACCAATATCCACGCCCTGCGCGACATCGTGAAGAACCTGCCCGACCTGCTGCTGGTGCGCTGGAAGCAGGAAGGCAGCGTGCCGCCGCAGGCGCCCGCCCGCCCCGGCGAGCCTGCGCAGAGTGCGCGCAACTTCCTGGGCTTTCGTGACGGTTCGGCCAACCCGAATTCCAACGATGCCAAGACCATGGACCAAGTGGTCTGGGTGCAGCCCGGCAGTGACGAACCGGCCTGGGCGGCCAATGGCAGCTACCAGGCGGTGCGGATCATTCGCAATTTTGTCGAGCGTTGGGACCGCACGCCGCTGCAGGAACAGGAAAGCATCATCGGCCGCATCAAGCCCACCGGCGCGCCCATGGGTGGCCAGCACGAAGCCCAAGTGCCCGATTACAGCAAAGACCCGCAAGGCAAGCTGACCAAGCTCGATGCCCATATCCGCCTGGCCAACCCGCGCACCCCGCAGACCCAGGCCAACCTGATCCTGCGCCGGCCATTCAACTACTCCAACGGCGTCAACAAAAACGGTCAGTTAGACATGGGGCTGCTGTTCATCTGCTACCAGGCTGACCTGGAAAAAGGTTTTATCAGCGTACAAACCCGGCTCAACGGCGAGCCCCTGGAGGAGTACCTCAAGCCAGTCGGCGGCGGGTATTTCTTCACCTTGCCGGGGGCAACGGGACCGAAGGATTTCATCGGGCGCACGCTACTTGCTGCAACGCACGTTCAACCTCCTGCCAACACTTAAAGCGGAAACCGTCCCATGAACAAGTCGACTCTCGCGCTGTCGCTGTTAATCACCCTCTCGCCCCTGGCGGCCTTCGCCGCCACGGCGCCGCTGGACCTGGTAGGCCCGGTGTCGGACTACAAGATCTACGTCACCGAACAAATCGCTGAGCTGGCGACCCAGACCCAGGCGTTCACCGACGCGGTGAAAAAAGGCGACCTGGCCACCGCCAAGCAGTTGTATGCGCCGACCCGCGTGCATTATGAGGCCATCGAACCGATCGCCGAGCTGTTCAGCGACCTCGACGCGGCCATCGACTCGCGGGTCGACGACCACGAAAAAGGCGTGAAGGCCGACGACTTCACCGGCTTTCACCGTATCGAGTACAGCCTGTTCGCCGAAAACACCACCCACGGCCTCGACGCCTTGGCCGACGGCCTGAACAACAACGTCAAGGACCTGCAGACGCGCGTGGCCGGCCTGACCTTCCCGCCGGAAAAAGTCGTGGGCGGCGCCGCAGCCCTGCTCGAAGAAGTCGCCGCCACCAAGATCTCCGGCGAGGAAGACCGCTACAGCCACACCGACCTGTATGACTTCCAGGGCAACATCGACGGCGCGAAGAAAATCGTCGACCTGTTCCGCGGCCAGATCGAGAAACAGGACACGGCCTTCCTGGCCAAGGTCGACAAGAACTTCGCCAGCGTGGACACGATCCTGGCCAAGTACAAGACGGCGGACGGCGGTTTCCAGACCTACGACAAGGTCAAGGAAAACGACCGCAAAGCCTTGGTCGGCCCGGTCAATACCCTGGCTGAAGACCTGTCGACCCTGCGCGGCAAACTGGGTTTGAACTGAGCCCTCTAGGTCTCGCTCAACGGTCGGTACCCTTCCAACGGCGTACCGACCGGCAAGCCGCTTTCAGGATTGGCCGCATACCAATGCGCGCCCATCTGCACCGCTCGAATGGGCACGCCTTGATGGTGCCCATTGTGCGTTGCCACCGCGCGATCTATTGCCGCGTGTACGCCGAAGAATGTGCGCAACTTTTCCTGCGCCGCGAGCATGTTCGCGAACGCCGACACGTTGGGCGCGCTGTTCAACGCGCGAGGCAAGGCGAGCACGCCTTTGGCACTGTTGACCAACAGATCGGCAGCGCCATCTACCGGATTCAAAAACGCGCTGACCACGCTCACGCCCTTTTCCAGCACGCGGAATGCCTTGGCGCCAAAAGGCGCGACGACCTTGGTGGATTTGACCAACGAGCGCACCGCCGTTCCCGCGCCACCTAGAAACGCACCGGCCGTATCGATCAACAAGCCCCGCGTACCCTCGATGATATTGCCCTTGGCCAGGTCCACGATGGCCCCGACAAACGGAATCATGCTCAGCAAAATACTGTCGTTGCGTTGCGACACTTCTCGTTGTTGCTCAAGGGGTAATTGGCCCTGGGCGTACTTGAGCACACTGTCGCGGTGATGAATGAAATTGCCCTGCATGATCCGGTCGACAATCGCTTGGCTGCGGGGCGATGCAAAGCTGTTGGGCACCGCCGCGCTCACGCGGCCATCCGCAGCCGCGGGAGCGGCCGGCAAGGTATCACCGAGCTTATCGATAATGATGCCGGCGGACGAAACGTCCGATCGCGGCAAGGCATCGGAGGTGTAGGCGGTGAAGTCGAACGGCTCCACTGCGCCGTTCTGCAACAGGACCGTCGAGGGCGCCCAACGTCCGTAGGTGCGCTGCGTCTCTTCGAGGGTGCCGCCCAGCACCAGTTGCTCGGGTAAGTCCGTGCGCTTAACGATCATCATCTTGGCCGGGAACACTTCAAAGTAGCTGATCTCCCCGTTGTAGTCACAGCGGATCAGCGTGCCTTTGCGCCCTCGTCGCGCTTCGACTTGCGCGGATGTCTGGTCCAGCGTGGGCACCCCGTCGATCTGTTCGCGCAGGGTAAACAGCTCGACGGCGCCATACTCCAGGGCCTGGCGATCAGCCAGGGGCAAGTTGGCGATCATGCGCTTGGTGGTAATGCCCAAGCCTTGCTTGAGGCTCGCCAGGTAGCCGTCGACTTCGCTCACCACTTGCCCCGGCAGGCTGGGCAAACGCTTGATCCTGGCATTCAGGGCGCGCACGTTTTTGACGATGGCGGCTTGTTCGGTGCGACTTGGGCGTGTATTTGAAAAGGGCGTTCTTGCAGCGCCAGTGGCGCCGGGAGTGTCAGCCTCCAGCAGCATCCAGCGGTCCCTGACCAGGTCGCCGGTCATATAGGTCTCGATCAGCGAACGGATCTTGGGTTCCGAGACCTTCATGTTGCGGCGCTCGTCCGGGTCCGCAACGTAGACCTGCAACGCTTGCAACTGGGGCCCGCTGAGTTCCGGGAACACCTTCTGCAGGTTCGCGACCGCCTGGTCCCGGCGTGTCGGCAGCGGCGTCTTGAACGCCATCAGGGCCTGCAGGAGTTGCTCGCGCTGGGCCTGAAAGGCTTCACTGGCCTGCTGGTAGTGCTGCGGTGTATAGCGACCGTCCGCGGTCTTGGCGTAAACCCCTTGCATCAAGCCCCAGTCCAGCAACACGTCGACGCCGTGGTTATCCAGCACTGCCGCCTCGTCCGCAGTGCGTGCATCCAGTCGGGCAAGCGCCATGATTTCCGGGTAACTCATCGCCCGCGAGCTGCCCGCGCCGCCTTGACGTTCGGCAAAGGTCACGCCCAGGCGCAGATCCGCCCATTCCGCAGACCCCATGCGCAGCGTGGAAGGAACATCCCGAATCAGAAACTCAGGGGCGGCAGCGGCCAGAAACAGGTGGGCCAACAGGGGCGCGACCTTGGGGTCCAGTGAGGTTTTTTTCCACAGGTGCGTTTCGATATCCGTGCGTACCGAGGCCAGCGTCCGCCCATTGTTGGCAGGTTGGTAGATGTCATAACCGGCAATGGTCCCGGGGCGTCCCGGGGCGTCGGGATCGATTTGCAACATGATGGCCGCCAGCACCCACTGCTTGGCTTCGAGCGTCGAGAGTTGATCGCTGCCGGACGCGCCCTGGAACTGGCGATTACGCGCCACGGCCCTGCCCCAGTTCAACGCCACGGGGCTGTTCAGGAACTGCTCAAGGAAGCGATCAGCTTCGGCGCGCAAGGTGCCTGCGCTGTTGAGAGCAAGCACCCCGCGGATATCCAGGACGCGCAGCAGGTTCACCGCAGGCTTGTTGCCAGGAGTATCGTCATCGCTCAACTCCGCCACGAAGCGTTTGTCGGCGTCGGACAAGACGCCAGGGGCCCACTGACGCGCGATCAACTGTGCATAGTCCCCCAGCGCCGGCGCTGGCGGCAGCGCAGCGTCGAGCCAGCGCAGGATATTGCGCACCTCCCGCGCCGTCTTCGGCACCGACAACCCATGGGACGCCAGCACCTCGCTGACCGTTGCCTGGTCGACGCCGTCAATCGCCAGCGACGAGCTGCGGCTGATCGGCGTTTGCACGTCGGCCAGCAACACCTCGTCTTCATCGGAGAGGTGCCGCACGCGCTCACTCAAGGTGCTCGCCAGATGCACGCGCTCGTCCATCACGTCGATGACTTTTCTAGCCCTCAGGTTGCGCTGCTCCAGACGCCCCTTGACCTCCGGCGACAAGGCAGACCAGTCCGCCGTCGAGAGTGCCTGGCGCACGGTCTGCAGTTCGTCGGCGGTGTGCGGCGGGGGAATACCATACCCCTGCAACACCGCGTTGCGAGACAAGCCTTCGCTCTCAGGATGCACATACGCAAGCCCGTTGCCGGCCACATCCAGGGCGGCAGCGGCGGCGCGCAGCCTGGCGCTGACCTGCCACCATCCCGAGGTGTCGTTCAAGGTGAAGGTCTTTTGTGTCGCTACCCCACTGTCGACGACCCAACCGCTGACCGAGTCGGGTTTGACCACGACGGTATCCAGGGCCATCCCTTTGCTGGCGACCCAGGCCCGCATCTCGGCGGTATTGAAGGCACTGCGCAGCGCCTCGAAGCCTGGACGAATCGTGGCGCCATGGGGAATCTGGACGCTCGAGTCCGCTAACTGACGCAGGGCCGAGGTGCTCAACGCCGTGTGTAACTGATGATCGGCATCCGCCGACGTGGCCGGGGCTGGCTGCAAGGTCCATGGCGGCGCCGCGCTGGCCGGTAGGTCGGATGGCGCCGCGCGCCGGTTGCGCACAACGGTTTCGGGGATGATGCTGCCAATCGGCGCCGGCGCGGCGCTCAGCGCCAGCGGAATTGGCGAACGGGCATGAAGGATTGGGGAGACGGGCGACATTTCTAGTTCCTCTCTACCAGTGAATGGCAAGAGTTCTTGTCCTTAAGAACTGTCGAGAGAAAACATACCCGCCTGGGCCAGCGCTGCGTGTAGGCGAACTCTCAAGGCTTTGAGGGCAGCAAGAGAGTTCGTTGCGCGATGCCCGTGTTACAGAATGCGATACAGCAACCGCTCGATCCGCACGCGGCTGACGCGGCGCAGGAACTTGCCGACTGCCTGCGGGTAATCCACCAGGGTCTGCAACTGCTGATAACCTTCGATGCGCGTGGTGTGCTGGAAAATCTGCGCCAGCTCGGTGCGCCGGGGTTCCAGCCACTCGCTCTTGGGGTCATCGATCAGCAAGGCGTTTTCCAGGTCAAGGCGGAACGCGCGTGGGTTGAGGTTGTTGCCGGTCAGCAACGTATAACGCTGGTCGACCCACATGCCTTTGAGGTGGTAGGTGTTGTCGCCGTCGCGCCACAGGTGCAGGTTCAACTGGCCGCTGTCGATCATCGGCTGATGGCGCTTGGCAAAGCGGCGCAGGCTGATTTCGTAGAGGTACGGCAAGGCCGCGATCACCTTGAACGGCTCGCTGGGCGAAATGTAGAAGTCGTTGGCGGTCTTGTCGCCGACGATGATGTCGATCTTCACCCCGCGCGCCAGGGCGCGGTTGATTTCCCGGGTCACCGGCAGCGGCAGGTTGAAGTATGGCGTGCAAATGGTCAGTTGATGCTGGGCGCTGGCGATCAGTTCGAGGATCACCCGGCTCAGGGGGTTGTTCTTACCGACACCGAGCAAGGGGCTGACAGACAGGTGGCCGTTGGGCAACTGGCCGCTGGTGGTGTCGTAGGCCGCGTGCTTGAGGCGGCTGCGCAGGTCGCCGATATCGTTGCGCAAGCTGCGGGTCGTCGGCGGGTTGGGCAAGTCGAGGCGATGCACGGCCTTGGATGCCATCAGCCCGTGCTCCACCAGGTGTTGCATCGAATCCGCCAGCGGTGCGCTGTGGATCAGGTGGTAACGGTCGAAACGGTACTTGTCGAATTTGTGCAAATACACGTTGTTCAGGCTGGCGCCGCTGTACAGCACGCTGTCGTCGATCACAAAGCCCTTGAGGTGCAACACGCCGAACAGTTCGCGGGTCTGCACCGGCACGCCGTAGACCGGCACCTCGGTGGCATGGCTTTGGGTCATGGCCTGGTACCAGGCGCTGTTGCCCGGCTGTTTACCGGCGCCGATCAGCCCGCGCTGGGCGCGCAGCCAATCGACCAGCACCACGATGTCCAGCTCCGGGCGTGCGGCCTTGGCGGCGTGCAAGGCGTCGTAGATCTCCTGCCCCGCCTCGTCCTGCTGCAAGTACAGCGCGACGATATAGATGCGTTGGGTGGCCTGGGAAATTTTCTCCAGCAGGCAACGACGAAACGCCGCGGCGCCGGACAGCACCTCAATCGCCTCGGTGGAGAGTGGGAAACTGCGCAGTTTGGGCAACAGGGAACGTTTGAAGAACGACGGCATAAGGCTCGCAATGGGTCGAATCCGAAGAGGCCCAGAGCTTACACCATGGGGGTGCTCAGGTCTCGTGGCCAGTCAGTGAAAAACCTTGTTGCGAAAGAAGAACGATCGTTCTACTGTATGACACATGAACGATATTACCCGCGACATTATCCTCGACGTCACCGAGAAGCTGATCTATCGCCACGGCATCGCCGCCACTGGCATGGACTTCCTGGTGAAAACCGCCGGCGTCTCCCGAAAGAGCATCTACCGCTATTTCGCCAATAAGGACGAACTGGTGATCGCGGCCCTGCAACGTCGCGACGCGCGCTGGATGCACTGGCTGCGGGCCGAGGTGGAACGCCGTGAAGACAGCGGCGAGCGCCTGCTCGCAGTGTTCGACGCGCTCAAGGCCTGGTTCGGTTCGGCGGACTTTCGCGGCTGCGCATTCATCAACACCAGCGGCGAAACCGGCGACCCGCAAGCCCCGGTACGCCTGCTGGCGAAGGCGCATAAACACAAACTCTTCGAGTACCTGCTCGAACTGTGTCAAGCCCATGGCACGCCCGAGCCGCAACGGCAGGCCGCGCAACTGCTGATCCTGATCGATGGCGCCATTACCGTGGCCCTGGTGACGGGCGATGCCACCGCGGCGGATACGGCGCAATCCATGGCACGAACGTTATTGGGACTTTAAACCCACAGGCATCGCAACTTTCGATCAACCCTTATTGTTTTAAGGAGCCGCCCAATGTCATCCCCTGCAGAAACCCGCCCACCCCTGCCGCCGTTTACCCGCGAGTCGGCCATCGAAAAAGTCCGCCTGGCCGAAGACGGCTGGAACTCCCGCGACCCGCATCGGGTGTCCCTGGCCTACACCCTGGACACCAAGTGGCGTAACCGCGCTGAATTCGCCTACAACCGCGAACAAGCCAAAGACTTCCTCAGCCGCAAATGGGCCAAGGAGTTGGATTACCGGTTGATCAAGGAGTTGTGGGCGTTCAGCGATAACCGTATCGCGGTGCGCTATGCCTATGAGTGGCACGACGACTCGGGTAACTGGTTCCGTTCCTACGGCAACGAAAACTGGGAATTTGACCAGCACGGCCTGATGGCCAACCGTTTTGCCTGCATCAACGACATGCCGATCAAGGACAGCGAGCGCAAGTTCCATTGGCCGTTGGGACGGCGTCCGGACGATCATCCGGGGCTGTCGGAGTTGGGACTCTAGCCTGTAGCCGCAAGCGTGAAGCTTGCGGCTTATTGCTCAATCCTGCTTCAGACCCACTCGGTACAACACCCCATCATCCTCATCGGTCAATACATACAAAAAGCCATCCGGCCCTTGCCGCACGTCGCGAATCCGCGCATTCAAGCCGCCGAGCAAGCGCTCTTCATGGATCGCCTTGTCGCCGTCGAACTGCAGGCGAATCAGCTCCCGGCTGGCCAGTGCGCCAATGAACAGATTGTGCTGCCATGCCTGGAAGCGGTCGGCATCGTAGAATGCCATGCCACTGATCGCCGGGGATTTCTCCCACACATGGTGCGGCGCCACAGTACCGTCCACCACCTTGCCCTTGGCCTCGGGGATCGGTGTCAGCGAATAGTTGATGCCATGAGTCGCCATGGGCCAGCCGTAGTTCTTGCCGCGTTCGATGATGTTGATTTCATCTCCGCCACGCGGCCCGTGCTCGTTTTCCCAGAGCGTGCCGTTCCACGGGTTCAACGCCAGGCCCTGCGGATTGCGCTGGCCGTAGGACCAGATTTCGGGGCGCACGCCCGGCTGCCCGACAAAGGGGTTGTCATCCGGCACGCGGCCGTCCGGGTAGATCCGCACCACCTTGCCTTGCAGCTTGTCCAGGTCCTGGGCGGTGGGTCGGTCGTTGTTTTCACCCAGGGTGACGAACAGGTAGCCGTCGCGATCAAAGGCCAGGCGCGAGCCGAAATGATTGCCGGTGGAGAGCTTGGGCTCCTGGCGCAGGATCACCTTGAAGTCGCGCAAACCGCTCAGGTCATCCGCCAACCGCCCGCGACCGACCGCAGTGCCGGCTGTGCCGCCCTTGCCGCCGCCTTCGGCATATGACAGGTACACCAGGCGGTCCTGTTTGAAGTCCGGCGACAGCACCACATCGAGCAAACCACCCTGGCCCTTGGCCCAGACCTCAGGCACGCCGGTCAGCGGCGCCGACAATTTGCCATCCGGGCTGACGACCCGCAGGTGGCCGGGACGCTCGGTGACGAGGTAGCCCTGTTTGTCCGGTAAAAACGCCACGGCCCACGGATGATCCAGGCCTTTGGCGATCGGCGTGGCGCTGATGCTGCCTTGTTCGCTGGGAAACTGCTGGGCTTCGGCGGCATACAGCGTTGTCAGCGGCAATAAGGCGCTTGCGCAACACGCGGCAAGCAGGGTTTTGCGTAGAGACATAAGACGGGGTCCTTACCGGCGCTCAAGGCCGGCGATTGCCGTTGGCGTCAACCGTGGGGGCTTTGATTTCCGTCGCCGGGCGGCTGGGCGCAGCCTGGCGTTGCGGATAGCGATTGCCGATGCCGCCGTTTTCCAGGGTCGGCGTGCGCGTGGTCGGCCCGGTCTGGATGCCGCGAATCGCCGGCGCATTGGGCTGGGTGCCCTGCATACTGTTGGGATTGGCCCGGTGGATCGGGCTATTGTTGGCGTCATTGCTGCCGGGCAGGTTTTGCGCCTGGGCACTGGCGCAAAGCGCCAGGCCTAGCGCCAATGCTGCAAGATGTCGCACACAGGTGATCATGACAAAGCCTCTTGGGACGAGGAGTACGTGCTTTCGATACCACGCTACGCTTTGGGTTCGCCTTTGGTAACTAAATAGTTTCTCATTAGATGTAACACGTTCTGTCCGAGCATCCGCGCACCGCAACTTCCACGCCAGCGATCGCACGGATGCCAGGTGTGTAAAAAGCCAGCGAAAAGGCCTCTTGAGCCGACCAAGATAGGGAGCACGATATGGCAAAGCCCCTGAGCGAATACAACCGCAAACGCGACTTCAAGATCACCGCCGAACCTTCCGGCGCCGCATCGGGCGCGCAGCGCAATGCATCGGCGCTGACGTTCGTGATCCAGAAGCACGACGCACGCAATCTGCACTACGATTTGCGCCTTGAGCTCGATGGCGTGCTCAAGAGCTGGGCGGTGCCCAAGGGCCCCAGCCTCGACCCCAGCCAGAAACGCCTGGCGGTGCAAGTCGAAGACCACCCTTTGAGCTACGGCAGTTTCGAAGGCAGCATTCCGGCCGGCCAATACGGCGCCGGCGATGTGATCGTCTGGGACCGTGGCATTTGGCACCCCCACGACGATCCACAAACCGCCTACGCCGCCGGCAAACTGGAATTCACCCTGGCCGGCGAAAAACTCTCAGGCGATTGGGCCTTGGTACGCACCCACCTCAAAGGCAGCGGCGACAAGGAACGGTGGCTGCTGATCAAGGAAAACGACCGGCACGCCCGCCCGGCCAGCGACTACGACATCACCGAAGCCCAGCCGCAAAGCGTGCTCAGCGGTGCCTGCGTGGGGAACGCCAGGCCCACGCCCGCGCCGCAAAAGACCGCCGCGTCGGTCACCCTCGCCGGTGTGCAGATCACCCATGCCGAGCGCGTCATCGATCTCGCCAGCGGCACCCGCAAGCTGCAACTGGCGCAGTTTTACCAGAGCATCAGCGAATGGCTGCTGCCCTTCCTGCGTCACCGCCCCGTTTCCTTGCTGAGGGCGCCGGAGGGCATCGACGGCGAGCAATTTTTCCAGAAGCACTCGGAGCACCTGGCGATTCCCCATATCAAGCAACTGGACCAGCGCCTGGACCCTGACCATGCGCGCCTGATGCAGATCGACAGCCTCGCCGCCCTGATCGGTGCGGTGCAGATGGGTACCGTCGAACTGCACACCTGGGGTGCCACCTCGGACAAGATCGAAACCCCGGACCTGTTCGTCCTCGACCTCGACCCCGATCCGGCCCTGCCGTGGAAAGCCATGCTGGAGGCGGCGCAGTTGACCTTGTCGGTGCTCGACGAGTTGGGCCTGCAAGCCTTCGTCAAGACCAGCGGCGGCAAAGGCCTGCACCTGATGATCCCGCTGGCGCGCCGCGATGATTGGGCCACCGTGAAAGCCTTCGCCAAAGCGATCGCCCAGTTCATGACCCAACGCCTGCCGGAACGCTTCACCGCCACCTCCGGGCTGAAGAATCGACAGGGCAAGATCTTCATCGATTACCTGCGTAACGCGCGCGGTGCCAGTACGGTGGCGGCCTATTCAGTGCGCGCACGCCCCGGCCTGCCGGTGTCGGTGCCGGTCAGTCGCGAGGAGTTGAAGGGGTTGCGCGGCGCCCAGCAGTGGACGGTCGCCAACCTGCAACAGCGGTTGCAGGGTTTGAAGGGCGACCCGTGGGCGGGTTATGCCAACAGGCAGAGGCTCAGCAAACAGATGTGGGACACGTTGGGCGCGACGCCACCGCAGTGAGTCGCGCCACGTCGAGGTTCAGATCAGGATGAAGATCAGCGCAAGCACCGCGAAGATCGCCCACTTTTCCAGGTAGTAGCGCGTGCGGTTACGCTTCTTGAGTTCCTTGCCGCGCAGGCGGATTTTGTACAAGCGGCTAAACGCACGGTTCAGCCCGCCGGTCTTGTCGCCCGCGTCGTTCGGCGCGCCGGCGGCGGCCATCACCGTGCGGCTGAACCAGCGGTTGAACGCGGCCGCCCAGCGGTACTTCATCGGCCGCTCGACGTCACAGAACAGAATGATGCGGTTCTTCTGGGTGGCGTTTTCTGCGTAGTGGATATAGGTCTCGTCGAACATCACCGGTTCGCCGTCGCGCCAGGAGTAGTTCTCGCCGTCCACATTGATGTAGCACCCCGGATCGTTGGGGGTATCCAGGCCCAAGTGGTAGCGATAGGAACCGGCGTAAGGGTCGCGGTGGCGCACCAGCTTGGAGCCCGGCGGCAACTCGGCGAACATCGCGGCCTTGACCGAGCCGATGCTCTGCAGCAACTCGGTGGTGCGCGGGCACAGCTTCATCGCCGAGGGGTGGCTGTCGCCATACCATTTCAGGTAGAAGCGCTTCCAACCCGACTTGAAGAACGAGTTGAAACCAACGTCGTCGTATTGGTCCGAACGCTTGATCGCGCCCGCCTGCATCAGGGTATGGGCTTCCTGGCGGATTTCTTCCCAATGCTCCTGCAGTGGGCTCAGGTCCGGGAAGTCGCTGGGTGAGAGATACGGTCGGCTGGGTAGCTTGGAGAACAGGTAGAGAAAGCAGTTGATCGGCGCCAGGAACGTAGAGTGATCGCTGAGCTGGCGTCTCAGTTTATGCCGCACCCGGCCACGCAGGTGGACATACGCAATAGAGGCAACGTAGAGGAAAACAATAATGAGTTTCAATGGATTTCGTCACAAGTCAGGAGAAAACAGGCTGCTCCTGCGGGCCCACGACGGCCGAGGTTGGATAGCAGCACATGAAATCACAATTCACATACAGGCGGCACGACCGGCGGATAGCCCTTCGGTTCATAACCATCGCCCGATATTTAGCCACAATTTGTAACTAAAGGTTAACTAAGAATTGTGAAAAGCTGTCCACTGATTGTAATTGGAGGGGGCACGGGGGCTTGTCATGGGACAAGCCCTTTCGCATTAAACGTTACGGCAGCGGCTGATCATCCTTGCGCTCACGCCGGGAAAAGCGGCCGTCTTCCAAGCTCGAATAAGGCACGGTTTCGCGCCGGGTCAGCACAAAATGGCGGACCAGTGCGATGAACAAGCCGAGGATCAACCCCGCGACCAGGCTCAAGGCGATCACCAGGGCTTTTTTCGGTTTGATCGGCGCCAGAGGCTCCTGGGCGCGGCGGTCGACGGTGACCAGCTTGAGGTTGCTCATGTCGATGTTGAGGTTACGCAAGCGCGCAACTTCAGCACGAAGCGGTTCAACATCCTGCAGGAAGATGTCTTCATTCCCACGCTTGCGCAGCACTTCAACCTCACGGTTGACCTCCAGCAGTTGCAACTCCTTGCCGATCTCGGCGACGCGAGGGTTGGTAAAGTCGTCGCTGGTCCGCTGTTGTAGCGCAACGCGCTCGGCCTCCAGGGCCTCGGTGCCGAGGAAGAAAAGCGGGATCTTCTGGTTGTTGACCTCGGTACGCATCACCTGGCTCGAACCGCCTCGTGCGGCATCCGCCATGGACGATGGCGTGGTCGGCGTTTTGATACCCATGGACTTGGCGATGGCAATGGCTTCCGACAGCTCTGCCAGGCGGTTGGTACGCTCCATTTTCATCTGCAGGCGCAGGGCACTGAGTTCATCTTGCAACTGGGCGCGCTTGAGTCGGTCATCTTCCAACAGCTTGGCGATCTTCGATTCCTTATCGGTATCGTAGTTGGCGCGCTCAGCGTCGATCTTGCCTTTGAGTTCATTCAGGCGGTTGTTGACGATCACCTTGAGGTCCGCACCGACTTGTTCGCGCTCCGCCGCAATGGCGTAGTCGACAAAGCCGTTCAGAATCGCCACACCGTCCACATCGCTCGGGTACTGCAACTCCAGGCGGATATAACTGCTCAACGAGTCTGACTTTTTCGGGTCCGGCAGAATCAAGTTGACCGAGTTGCGGTTGAAGTCTTCAAAACTCTGCTCCAGGCTTTGCCCAGGCTTCTGGAACGCAGTGAACAATTGCTCATGGGATCTGAAAAAGCCCAGCCTCGCCTCATAAGAGTCCAACCGCGCGCCCACCTTCGACAACGCATCGGCCGGTGGCAACTTGTAGACTTCGGAACGGTTCAATGCATCCAGTTCATTGATCGCCGCCGGGCGCAAGACACTGCTGACCTCATATGTCCGCGGCGCCAGGAAGGCATAACCGACGCCGAGCACGCCCGCCAGAATCGTACACCCCACTACCAGTTTTTTTTGCTGCCAAATCGAGTGAAACAGTTCAAGCAGGTCGATTTCATCTGAAGAGCTAGAAACAGTATGCGGGGAAGTTCGATTCAAAATGAAAGCACCTTAAAAATGATACTAAACGGCCATCACCGTCAAAAACCTGAATACCCCAGTAAAGAATCAGGGACAACGCCCTGAAGCCCACAGAGCAGGCTAACCAATCGCTATCTGACCACTCAGTCAGACGAAAAATCCCACGCTATTAAAGTTTGTTTCCCTTCATTCAAGCGATCATTGCCACTGGCGTTCATCAAGTAGGAATATTCTTGTCACAAGAATAGTCAAAAGTTTGTTAAATAGCTGCTCGCACTCGAAAAAATCGCGATAAAAGCCTGATAACACGAAGCTTCCTACGGATAAACCTGTATATACCCGGCTTTTTCTGACCGTTCGGTCGCGCTATTCAGCGCTATGCGCCTCAACAAAAAGGAATTTGTATGACATCCATTTCCGACTCGGACTACCAAGCCCTGCAGGGCACATGGCAGCAGGTCTCGCTCGAAGACAGCGGCGTGCTCAACCCGCCCGACGCCCACAGCGCCCCCGGTGCAATCACCACCATTACCGACGATCACTTTGAAGTGCTCACCGTTGATGGCAAACGACTACTGGCCGGCCGATTCTTCCTGGACAGCACCACCCATCCCAAAAGCATCACCTGGATCGATGCCATGGGTGATGACGCGGGCAAGCTGCTGCCGGCCAGCTACCGCCTGGAAGGAGACGAGTTCGTATTCATCGCGGCGGATGAAGGCATGCCGCGACCGTGTGTATTCAGCACCGGCCCCGGGCAGACAATGCGTACATTCGTGCGTCGATCCTGAGCCCCGCGCCCATCTGAACTTGCGACGGGATTTTCACAAAGCATTCACCTTCCGGTCTATAGGGTGAAGCCTACCTACTCCAGTGAATCCCTTAGCCCGCCTCCCCCGGCGGGCTTTTTTTACGCGCAAAACAGCTCAGGGCAGGCGCTTGGTCGCCGTCAGGGTAAAACACAGCGGCAACTGGGCCGCCTGATCCTCGTACTGGTCGTAGAGTTCTTCGCGATTTGAATGCGGGTATTCTTGCAGATGAGCGATCTGCAACCGCGCCGCAATCGCTGCGCTGACCACACTGCCCAGCGTGTGTACAAACCAGTAGGACGTCGGCCCCGCGACCGCGCTCTGCCCTTCATAGACGATCGACTCTTGCAGCACAAAAGGCTCACGCTGGAAGTACGAACTGGCAGGCAGCAGCGGATTGGCTGCCAGCGGGTCGAACACTTCCAGGAACGGGTGGGTTTCGTACATCACCAGGGTGCCGCCGGGCTTCAGCGTTGTGGCGACCTGGCGCATGAACCGCGCCACATCCGGCATCCAGCCCAATACGCCGATGGTCACCAGGGCGATATCGAAGCGTGCGTGCAAGCGCTCGGGCAAATGGTGGATATCGGTTTCGATGAATTCCGGGCTGTAGGGTGAGAGTGCCGCCAGTTCCCGAGCCTGATCGAGAAAGGCACGGGATTGGTCCACGCCGACGACCGTGCGTGCGCCCAGGCCGAATAACGACAAGCTTTCGCGGCCGTTGTTGCAACACAGTTGCACCACGTCTTTGCCGGCAACACCGACATCTTGCAACAAGGCGGTGAGAGTCGGGTCCAGGCACGAAAAACCCGGTTCGGCGACCGAGGCCAGCAGCGCCCTCCAGGTGTCCGTGTCTTTGTGCAGTTGGGCGGATTCGTCCCAGGCGTCCTTGTTGCTGGCAATCGCCTGCTGGGCTGAGGGCATGTCCATTGCGTCTCCAGAAAGTCGGTTACAGTGAGCTACGGAAAATAAGCCAATTGCCCGTCAGATGAAACCCTCGCCTGCGGCCGAACTTATCTCCCGGCCCAGGTCACCAAACCGCCGACCTCGGTCATCTTCGTACCCTCACAGGCACAGACGACGGGTCAGGTCATTCAGCAACCATCGGCCTGCTTTACCTAAAGAGCGATTTTGCATGTGCGCGGCATAGATCGTAAGTGTGTCTGGTGTGCGTTGAAGTTCGGCGGTTAACTCAAGCGGCCGGAGGCGCCCTGAAGCCAGATGATCCGCAATCAGATGCTCGGGCATTCGGCACCAACCGAACCCGGCGAGTAAGAAATCCAGGCGCCGTGCCAAATCGACAAACCGCCACTGGTGACTGCCCGTCACCCCATAGCTAGGGCCGTCGGGAGAAACCGGATCGGAAAGCACCAGTTGCACATAGGGCTTGAGGTCTGCCCGTGTTGCCCGGCGGCCTAACATGGCCAAGGGATGCCCGCTGGCGACGACTGGCCTCAAGTCGACGCTGAGCAGCGCCAGCGCGGTGATATCGTCGGGCACCGTCGGGATCAATGTGCAAAGCGCCAGTGCCGCATCGCCGTTGCGCAATCGGCGCTCAGCGCCGCCTAAGCCTTCTGTAGAGAAACTCACGGCCAGATGCGGAAAAGCCTCACGGAGCGCGCCAAGGCTTTCGATGAGCGGGGCGCTGGGGACTAAAGGGTCTATGGCGAGCGCCAACTCCGGCTCAACCCCTGCTGCAGTACTTGCAGCCATTGCTTCAAATTGGGCAGCGCTCGCCAGCACGGCGCGCGCTTGAACCACCAGCACTCTACCGACCTCAGTGAGCCTTGGACGATGACCGCTGCGATCAAACAGCCTCACACCTTGAACTGACTCAAGCGTGGCAATCGATTGGCTAATGGCAGATTGAGCGCGCCGCAGGTGACGTCCCGTGGCCGAAAAACTGCCTGTATCGGCAATGGTTACAAGGATCCGCAATTGATCCAGGCTGAGATTTCCGATCATGCTCCATCACTTAAACAGATGGACTCAATCATATTTACATCACTCCTGCTTATAGATCGCATTGGGTAGAGTGTGTCGCACATCGCCTACCGCGACAACGCAAAACATACCGCCCCCTCACCGCGCAGGAGTTACTTTCATGTCCAGGCTTCTCACCATTGAAACCAGCCCACGTGGGGATGCTTCGATTTCCCGACAGCTCACTCGCCGCTTCGTGGCCGCATGGGAAGCTGCGCACCCTCGGGGCGCCATCAAAATACGGGATCTAACGGACACCCCGCTGACCTTCGTGACAGCCCCCTGGTTACAGGCTTACTTCACCCCCGCCCCCCAACATTCGCCTGAAATGAAAGCGGTGTTGCAACTATCCGATGAACTTGCGGCCGAGTTGCTGGAAACCGATCACTTGGTTATTTCAACACCCGTCTACAACTATAACGTCCCTGCGGCACTCAAGGCCTGGGTCGATCATGTGGTGCGTAAAGGCCTGACCCTGGGCGTTGATGGCAAAGGACTGGTGACCGGTAAAAAAGCAACAGTGCTGCTCGCCTCGGGAGGTGTATATACCGACGACTCGCCGATTAAAGACCGTGACATTGCGACCCACTATTTGAAACTGATCCTGAACGTCCTGGGTATCACTGACATAACCTTTATCGCGGCCGGCGGCGCTAAAACCGTAGATCTCGGAGAACTCAGCATGCACGACTTTCTAGAGACATTTGATCATCAAATTCAAAAGTCGCTGGTTTAGCCAGCCATACGACTCTGCTCTATCGACTACGCGTGGTTAAACGGGGATTCACTTATGCGGCAGCAATTGAGCGATCCGCATTTCGTCCAGCCAACAAGTTGCGGTTCCGACTGGAGCTTTTATCCGACCGATAATTACTGATCTCCCTCAACTTAGGCGTGGCAACCGACCAGGCTCACCGTCAAGGGCAGCGATAAACGTTTCCTGAAAGGGTTACGTTGGTTTGCTCCAATCGCTTGTCCGAACCGGTTTGGCCCGCTCGCTCAGTGAGCAGATAAACCCGGTTGCCCCCCATCGCTGCGGCTTTATTTTTCAGATCGTTACGGGCTCCGGTCTCCAGGTTCGCGTTCCCAGTGATGCTGCCAAACAGAAAGTCGCCCTGACTACCCGTAACATCTCCCAAGAACTGGCACTCGGCGCCAGGTTCGTTATGAGTGACGCGCACGGTGTTGGCGGCGGGCCCCACTATCGCCGTCGGTGCGCAACCGATCAGTCCAAGCAACACAGTGGACAAACTGACACTAATGAGGATACGAGGGAGATGCATGGACATGGTTCCTGTCTTACCAAAATGACATTGCCCTTTTGGATAACCTGCCAGGGCTTTAAGCCTGTGCAGTATCAAGTTTTGCTGGAACAGGAACTGTATTAATAAGTAATTTTTGCGTGTGAATCTGTAAACAATCGCTGTACGAACGGAGCCCCAGCCCTACCCTCACGGCGCCCTCCCCCTCAAATACGCGAAGCGCACGGATATCTGCTTGGACGGTGCGTGAAACGCCGTTGGTTTTTCCCGCCATCGACGCACTCGCAGAGCGTGAAGCAGACGACCGAGCTGCACTACAAGGGACTCCAACACCGAAAGCATTGAACATCCGTCGTCGACCGCCATACAACTGTCGTCACACCTATGCGACAATATGCAGTATGTCTGGCATGAACCCCGCCTTCATTTCCCAGCAGCTCGGCCATCGTGCGCAGATGCTGCTCTCGACTTATGCGCGTTGGATCAACCCAAGCTCGGACTGGAGCGAATCGGAAGAGCTCCAGATTGGTCCCAAATTGGTCCCAGCTCAAATAAGCGCACCCTAAGCTATTGATAGGTAAAGTAATTGATCTCCACAGCTAACATCACCATGCAGTTCGGCGCCAAGCCGCTCTTCGAGAATGTCTCGGTCAAATTCGGCGCCGGTAACCGTTATGGTTTGATCGGTGCCAACGGTTGCGGCAAGTCGACCTTCATGAAAATCCTCGGTGGCGACCTGGACCCGTCCGGCGGCCAGGTCATGCTGGAACCGAATGTGCGCCTGGGTAAACTGCGCCAGGACCAGTTCGCCTACGAAGAATTCACCGTGCTCGACACCGTGATCATGGGTCACGAAGAACTGTGGAAGGTCAAGGCCGAGCGCGATCGTATCTACTCGCTGCCGGAAATGAGCGAAGACGACGGCATGGCCGTGGCCGAGCTGGAAACCGAGTTCGCCGAGATGGACGGCTACACCGCCGAATCCCGCGCCGGTGAACTGCTGCTGGGCCTGGGTATTCCCCTGGAACAGCACTTCGGCCCGATGAGCGAAGTGTCCCCCGGCTGGAAACTGCGCGTATTGCTGGCCCAGGCGCTGTTCTCCGACCCTGAAGTGCTGTTGCTCGACGAACCGACCAACCACTTGGACATCAACACCATCCGCTGGCTGGAAAACATCCTGACCCAGCGCTCCAGCCTGATGATCATCATCTCTCACGACCGTCACTTCCTGAACAGCGTATGTACCCACATGGCTGACCTGGACTACGGCGAGTTGCGCCTGTTCCCGGGCAACTACGACGAGTACATGACCGTGGCGACCCAGTCCCGCGAGCAACTGCTGTCGGACAACGCCAAGAAAAAAGCGCAGATCTCCGAACTGCAATCCTTCGTCAGCCGCTTCTCGGCCAACGCCTCGAAAGCCAAGCAGGCCACTTCCCGTGCCAAGGCGATCGACAAGATCCAGCTGGCCGAGGTCAAGCCTTCGAGCCGTGTGAGCCCGTTCATCCGTTTCGAACAAACCAAAAAGCTGCACCGCCAGGCGGTCATCGTCGATCGCATGGCCAAAGGCTTCGACGGCAAGCCGCTGTTCAAGGACTTCAGCTTTCAGGTTGAAGCCGGCGAGCGCGTGGCGATCATCGGCCCGAACGGTATCGGCAAGACCACCCTGCTGCGCACCCTGGTCAACGAACTGACGCCGGATGCCGGCAGCATCAAGTGGACCGACGCCGCCGAACTGGGCTACTACGCCCAGGACCACGCCCACGACTTCGAAGACGACATGAGCCTGTTCGACTGGATGGGCCAGTGGACACAGGGCGAGCAAGTGATCCGCGGCACCCTGGGGCGCATGCTGTTTTCCAACGACGAGATCCTCAAGTCGGTCAAGGTCATCTCCGGTGGCGAACAAGGTCGCATGCTGTTCGGCAAGCTGATCCTGCAAAAGCCGAACGTGCTGATCATGGACGAACCGACCAACCACTTGGACATGGAATCCATCGAAGCGCTGAACCTGGCACTGGAAAACTACCCGGGCACGCTGATCTTCGTCAGCCACGACCGTGAGTTCGTATCGTCCCTGGCCACCCGCATCATCGAGTTGAGCGCCAACGGCGTGATCGACTTCAGCGGCACCTATGACGACTACCTGCGCAGCCAAGGCGTGGTCTTCTAAGCACTGCGATCAGCTGTTAGCAACAAGAAAAAGCCCCGTCCACTGCGACGGGGCTTTTTTGTATCTGTCGGCCAGCCGGGTTGATAGTTAGGGTGCTTTCTTTTCCCCCGAGCCCTTGCGATGATGCCCTCACCGCCCGCCCGCGAACGAGTGCTCATGTCTGCCGCCGCCCCGAGTTCACTGTCGATCACCCTGCAGATCGTCTCCATCGTCTTCTACACCTTTATTGCCTTTATCTGCATCGGCCTGCCGATCGCGGTGATCCCAGGCTACGTACACGAGCAACTGGGTTTCAGTGCGGTGGTGGCCGGGCTGACCATCGGTTCGCAATACCTCGCCACCCTGCTCAGCCGCCCCATGGCCGGGCGCATGTCCGATAACGTGGGCACCAAACGTGCAATCGTGCTCGGCCTGGGCGGCATCCTGGCCAGCGGCGGGCTGACGCTGCTGGCAACACTGCTGCAAAGCCTGCCGCTGTTGAGCCTGGGCATCCTGATCGTCGCTCGTTTGTTGCTCGGCGTGGCCCAGGGCCTGATTGGCGTGGGCACCATCAGTTGGTGCATGGGCCAGGTCGGCGCCGAGCATACGGGGCGCTCGATTTCCTGGAACGGCATTGCGTCCTACGGCGCCATCGCGATTGGCGCGCCGCTGGGCGTGGTAATGGTCGCCGAATACGGCTACAACAGCCTTGGCATCGCCCTGTCGGTGCTGGCGGCGCTGGGCTTGGTGCTGATCCGCAATAAACCGTCCGTGCCGGTGGTCCGCGGCGAGCGCCTGCCGTTCTGGGCGGTGTTCGGGCGTATCGCCCCGTTTGGCGCCAGCCTGTGCCTGGCGTCCATCGGCTACGGCACCCTGACCACCTTTATCACCCTGTATTACCTCAATCGCGGCTGGGCTGGCGCGGCCTATTGCCTGACGGTATTTGGCGTGTGTTTCATCGTTTCGCGCCTGGTGTTTATCTCGGCCATCAGCCGCTTTGGCGGCTTCCGCGCGGCGATTGGGTGCATGATCATCGAGACCCTGGGCCTGACGCTGTTGTGGCTCGCGCCGTCTACCGGCGTGGCATTGATCGGTGCAGGGCTGACCGGCTTCGGTTTGTCGCTGGTGTACCCGGCGCTGGGCGTGGAAGCGATCAAGCAGGTGCCCAACAGCAGCCGTGGCGCGGGGCTGAGTGCCTACGCCGTGTTTTTCGACCTGGCCCTGGCGATTGCCGGGCCCTTGATGGGGGCGGTGGCGTTGAACCTCGGCTACGGCTGGATCTTCTTCTGCGCCGCACTGCTGTCGCTCAGCGCCTTGGGCGTGACTTTGTTGCTCAAACGTCGCGCTTACTGATCCGCCGTCTGCAGGCCGGCACGGGTGGATCGCCCGAGGGTGTGAGCGAAAAAGCGCCCGGCTTCGGAGGTCAGATCGCGGTGAATGCCTTCGCGGTCGACGCCATCGGCATCGGTGCAGATCGCCGGCATCAGCGCCAGTTGATCGCTGTCGCAGGGCGCCATGAACACGAAATGCCCGGCCCCGGCCAGCAATTTGAAGTCCGGCGGTTCGGGCAGCTTGCGCGCCAGGGCGGCGGCGTTCTTGTCCACCGCCACCAGCTTGTCGCCATCACCGCTATAGAGCAGCACCGGCACGTGGACGTCGGCCAGGGTGTGGCGCCCGAACATCAAGCTCAGCGGCGCCATCAACATCAACGCGTGAATGCGTGGGTCGGCTTGTGGCTGCAAGTCATCACGGTCCACCACCAGCTCGCCTTTGGTGGTGCAGGCGTCGCGGTCTTCCGGACGCTCCTGGCAATAGCGGCGCAGGCGGTCGAAATCGGGCTTGGCGCCCGCCAGGATCAACGCGGTTTCGCCACCGGCCGAGTAGCCGATGACACCCACTTGGTCGACGTTGACGAACGGTGACAGCATCGGGTCGCCCAGGGTCGCGGTGATCGCTTCAGAGATCTGGATCGGCCGCCCATACAGGTTGCTCAACGTGCCCAGGCGGCTGTGATCCTTGTAGTTGTCGCCGGGGTGCAGCACCGCCACGACTACAAAGCCCTTGCGCGCCAGGGAGGTCGCCAGGTCATGCAGGGCCAGCGGCGTTCCTGTGTTGCCGTGGGACAGCATCAGCATCGGGAAACGGCCGATAGCGATCTTCGAATCTTCCGTGGCGGCCACGTGATACCCACCCACCCGGGTGGTGTGCTCAACGTCGGTGGACGGATAGAACGCGATGGCATTCATCGGCTGCAGATCCAGCGGGTCGAGAAAACTCATGCGGTGGAAGCCCACACTCCAATGCGGGTGCGGCGCAGGCGCGGCGTGCACTGAAACCAGGCCGCCAAGCAGGGAAAGAACCAAAACAGCACAAAGACGCATCATGAGGATGTCCACCTTTGCTGCGCGATAACCGGCATGTCTATTCAAGATGTCCATGGTTCAAGGTACTCGCACCGAGTGATAAACCCATGCGTGCATAACCTGGGCCAAAGTAAAGACAGCGGGCCAACGAAAAAACTCCGTACTCCGGTCGCGTTCAGGCGAGCAGAATACAGAGTTTAGGCGCCCGGCTTCAGATTGAAACCGAGCAACAGCGAAATTTACACAAGCCTTACGCGGCGGCGAACAATTGTTCGTTGATGACAACGTTGGCGTCGCTCAGGGACTTGCTGCGGAACTCATCGCCATACGCCAGGCCCTGGGCGCGGACGAATTCGATGTCGGTGATGCCGAGGAAGCCCAGCATGACTTTCAAGTATTCCTCGTGGGCCACGCCGGTTGCCTGGCCAACATGCAGGCCGCCGGACGTGGAGACGATGATGACTTTCTTGTTGCCGCACAGGCCTTCCGGGCCGGCTTCGGTGTAGCGGAAGGTCTGGCCGGCCACTGCAATGCGGTCGATCCAGGCCTTGAGCTGGGACGGGATGGTGAAGTTGTACATCGGCGCGCCCAGCACCACGGCGTCGGCGGCGAGGAACTCAGCCAGGGTCGACGCGCTGAGGTCGGCTTCGTGCTGCTGCGCGGCATCGCGCAGTTCGGCCGGCGTGCCCAGCGCAGCCAGGGTGGCGCCGGAGAAGTGGTTGATGCCTTCGCTGGCCAGGTCACGGTAAGTCACTTCCACACCCGGCTCGGCCGCTTGCCAGGCCTTGACCACGCCGGCACTGAGCTGGCGCGAAGCCGAGTTGTCGCCGAGGATGCTGGAATCGATGTGCAACAGTTTCATGGGTAAGCTCCAAATAAGATCAGCGGTGCGAATCAGATGGTGTTAAGCCTACGCATGAAACCAATAGCCGATAAGGTAGTTGAAATGCGATAGTTCGTCCTACTGACAGGACAATAGGCCGAGCATGCAAGACCTCAATGACCTCTACTATTTCGCCAAAGTCGTGGAAGCCGGCGGCTTCGCGGCGGCCGGGCGCCTGCTGGGGATTCCCAAGTCACGCCTGTCGCGGCGGATCGCCGAGCTGGAAGAACGCCTTGGCGCGCGCCTGCTGCAGCGCACCACCCGGCAACTGACCCTGACCGCCGTCGGCGAGCGTTACCTGCGCCATTGCCAGGCGATGCTGCTGGAAGCGGAAATGGCCGATGAAGCCGTGGCCAGCATGTCCAGCGAACCCCGCGGGCGGCTGCGGGTCAGTTGCCCGGTGGGCATGGCCCAGCACATCCTGCCGGAGCTGGTCGCCGGGTTTCTCGCCGCCCACCCCCAGGTGCAGCTGGAAATGACCCTGGTCAACCGCCGCGTCGACCTGGTGGCCGAAGGCATTGACGTAGCGCTGCGGGTGCGCGAGCTCGGCGATGAAGACCCGCTGCTGGTCACCAAGCGCCTGCGCCAGGCCCAGACGCTGCTGGTCGCCAGCCCGGACTTCATGCGCGGCCGACAGGTCGACAACCTCGACGACCTCAAACAATTGCCGGTACTCGGCGCCCTGGAAGCCGACCGCATGGTCCACCTGCGCCTGCTCGACCCCCAAGGCAACGCCGAAGACCTGGTGATGGAAGCCCGCCTGGGCATCGATGATTTCATTGTGCGCAAAGCCAGCGCACTCAAGGGCCTGGGCTTCACCGTGCTGCCGATGATGTATTGCGAAGAAGAACTGGCCAGCGGCCAACTGGTGCAACTGCTGCCGCAATGGTCGCTGCCGGGCGGCTGGTTGCAGGCCGTGTACCCGCATCGCCGTGGCGTGCTGCCGGCGATTCGTGCGTGGATCGATTACCTGGAAGAAGGTTTTAAAAGCTGTGGAGACCGCCTGTTATGAGCATGACCGAAGAACAAGTCGCGCACTTCTGCCTGAGCCTGCCCGGCGCGCGGGAAGACTATAAATGGGGTGGCGTGCGAGTGTTTTCGATTGCCGGCAACAAGATGTTCGCCTTGCAGAACCTGCGGGGTGACTCGTTGGCGTTCAAGGTCGACAAGGAACTGTTCCTCGGCCATGTGGACCGCCCGGGCATCCACCCGGCGCCGTACCTGGCGCGCGCGCAGTGGATCATCATGAACACGCCCTACCCGCTGGGCACCGAGGAGTTGCGTGGCCTGTTGCAGCGCTCTCACCAGTTGGTGGTGAGCAAGTTGCCCAAGCGCACGCAGGTCGGGTTGTTGCTAGAGGACTGACCCCAGCGTGCCGCTGAGGAACAACTGGTCAAGCCAGAACACCTGATGCAACAGCACGATTGCCCAGAACAGCACCTGATACGAGACCTTGCGCGTCTTGTGCCGGAACACCTGCTGGGCAATCAGCGCCCCCGGCCATCCGCCCGCCAGCTCGACGGCGTGCAGGATGTTTTCGGGAATGCGCCGAGCGTCGGTGCGCGCCTTGTGCTTGTCGCTCCAGTACAGCAAAAACGCAATCACGCTGACCACGCCATAGGCCGCCAGCGGTAGCACGGTCTCGCCGCGATGCCACACCAATACCGAGCCCAATAACGGCGCCGCGCACAACAGCGCAAAGATCAGCGCCTTCAGGCGTGGGTGCTGAATCATCATGCCTTGGCCGCAGACCAATCGATCCAGCCGAACTGCCAGGTCGCCAGGATCAGCAAGCCGAATGCAATCCGATACCAGGCAAATGCCGCATAGCTATGGCTGGCGATGAACTTGAGCAGGCCCTTGACCGCAATCATCGCGAAGATGAACGAGGTGACAAACCCGATGGCGAACACCGGCAGGTCAGCCGGCTGGAACAGGTCGCGGTACTTGTAGCCCGAATACACCGCCGCACCGACCATGGTCGGCATGGCCAGGAAGAACGAAAACTCGGTGGCAGCCTTGCGCGACAGGCCGAACAGCAGGCCGCCGATAATGGTCGAGCCCGAGCGCGAGGTGCCCGGGATCATCGCCAGGCACTGGGCAAAACCGACCTTGAGCGCGTCCTTCCAACTGATCTCATCAACGCTCTCGGCATGCACTTCATGCTCGCGCCGCTCGGCCCACAACATCACGATGCCGCCCACCACCAACGCCGTGGCGACGGTGATCGGGTTGAACAGGTAATGGTGAATCAGGTCAGCGAAAATCACCCCCAGCACCACGGCCGGCAGGAATGCGATCAGCAGGTTGACGGTAAAGCGCTGCGCATTGCGCTGGGTCGGCAAACCGGTCACCACGTCGAGGATCTTGCGGCGAAACTCCCAGACCACCGCCAGAATCGCGCCGAGCTGAATGATGATGTTGAACGCCATGGCGCGTTCGCCACCAAAGTCGAGCAAATCGGCGACGATAATCTGGTGGCCGGTACTGGAGATCGGCAAAAACTCCGTCAGCCCTTCTACCACGCCGAGTATCAACGCCTGTGCGGCGGTCCACAAATCCATACGTCCCCCAAAGGTCTTGTTCTAAGACAAGCCTCGTTAGTCTTTTTAATGGTTCACTGACGACGAGCGCACAAAAAGGCCCGGTGCTGATAATCAACGCCGGTCTGCAAAAATTCCGTGAAAAATCAGGCAGTACTCAGGTTTTTCGATTTCAGGCCGAAAGCCTATCAGACAAGGCGTAAAAGTCGATGCAGCGCCGACAATTATAAAAAGCACGGAGTGACAGGACGATGAACAGTTTACGCAATATGTCGATCAGCCGCCGTCTCTGGTTGATCCTGGTAGTTGCCGTGTTGATGCTGTTGGCCCTGGGTTTGCTGATGCTCAAACAGATCCATGACGACCTCTATGAAGCCAAAAGCCTGCAGACCCGACACGTCGTACAGACCGCCAGTGGAATCCTGACGTTTTATCACAGCCTCGAAACCAGCGGCGTCATGCCCCGTGAAGCGGCACAAAAACAAGCCCTGAGCGCGGTGCGCGGCCTGCGCTATAACAAAGACGAATATTTCTGGATCAACGACCTGACGCCGGTGATGATCATGCACCCGGCCAACCCCAAGCTCGATGGCCAGAACCTCTCGTCGATTCGCGACCCGGACGGCTTTGCGATATTCAACGAGTTCGTGAGCCTGGCCAAGGCCAAGGGTGCCGGTATCGTCAATTACCGCTGGCCGAAGCCGGGTGCCGATACGCCGATAGAAAAAACCTCGTATATCCAGTTGTTCGAACCGTGGGGCTGGATCATCGGCTCCGGCGTGTATGTGGATGACGTGCAAGCCGAATTCAACGCGCAAGTGTGGAAAGCCTCGGGGGTCGGCCTGGGCATCGCCGTGGTCATGGCCCTGCTGGTCTCGTTGATTGTGCGCAGCATCGTGCGCCCGCTGCAGGCCGCCGTGAATGCCATGGCCAGTATCGCCAGCGGCGAGAGCGACCTGACGCGCAGCCTCGACACCCATGGCCGTGACGAAGTCACTCAACTGTCCCAGCACTTCAACAGCTTCACCGCCAAGCTGCGCCACGTCGTCGGCCAGTTGCAGATGTGCGCCAATGCGCTGGGCCAGTCCTCCACTGAGCTGGGCAACAACGCCAGCCAGGCCCACGACCGCAGCCAGCAACAGTCGCAACAGATGGAACTGGTGGCCACCGCGATCAATGAAGTCACCTACGGCGTGCAGGACGTGGCCAAGAACGCCGAGCATGCCGCCAGCGAAATGCGCGATGCCCAGGCCCAGGCCGAGCAAGGCCAAGTGAACATCGACAGCAGCTTGCAGCAGATCGACCAACTGTCCACCACCATCAGCCAGGCCGTGGAAGTGATTCGCACCCTGTCGAGCGAAAGCACGCAGATCGGTGGCGTGCTCGAAGTGATCCGCTCCATCGCTGACCAGACCAACCTGCTCGCCCTCAACGCCGCCATCGAAGCCGCGCGTGCCGGTGAGCAAGGCCGCGGGTTTGCGGTGGTGGCGGACGAAGTGCGGCTGCTGGCCCAACGCACGCAGAAATCCACTGCTGAAATCCAGGTCATGATCGAGCGTCTGCAAGGTCACTCGGAAGCGGCGGTCAAGGTCATCAGCGACAGCCACAGCGCGTCGCAACTGACCATCGAACAGGCCGGCCAGGCCGGGGCCAGCCTCACCGCCATCGGCCAGGCCCTGCGCAACCTCAATGGCCTGAATGCCTCGATCGCCAGCGCCACCCTGCAACAGGCCCACGTGGTCGAGGACATCAACCAGAACGTGACCCAGGCCGCCGGGTTGTCCCACAACACGGCAGTGGCGGCCGAACAGTCCAGCGTGGCCAGCGCACACTTGCGCGGGTTGAGCGAGCAGCTCGACGGCCTGCTGCGTCAATTCAAAGTCTGACGCCACTCAAACTGTGGGAGGGGGCAAGCTCCCTCCCACATTTGCCTTCCTGTGTTTTGAAGATTGGTTACAATCCCCGCCCTTTCCCTCTCTCCCAAGGAACCACCATGTCCGGGCTTGAACTGTTCGCCGCCGCGCTGGGGGTGATCGCTGTCTGGCTGACGGTCAAACAAAACCCCTGGTGCTGGCCCATCGGCCTGGTGATGGTGCTGCTCTACACCTGGGTGTTCTACGACGTGAAACTCTATTCCGACATGCTGTTGCAGGTGGTCTACGCCGCCCTGCAAGTCTACGGCTGGTGGCAGTGGACCCGACGCGCCGGGGACATCAAGCCAGGTCGCCAAGTCACCAGCCTGGGCTGGTCCGCGATCCTTACCAGCCTGGCTATCGGCGCGGTCGGCAGCCTGTTGCTCGGCGCCGCCATGGCTCACTGGACCGACGCCGCCCAACCCTGGCTCGACGCCGCCCTCACCGGCTTCAGCCTGGTGGCGCAGATGTGGATGGCGCAAAAGCGCGTGCAGTGCTGGCCATTGTGGATTGTCGTGGATGTGATTTTCGTCGGGCTGTTCCTCTATAAAGGCCTCTACCTCACCGCCGCGCTCTATGCGCTGTTCACCGCGATCGCCGTGCAAGGCTGGCGCGAATGGCGTGCCGACGCGGCGTTGCGCGCATGAAGGTGGTGGTCCTGGCCGGCCCCGAATCCAGCGGTAAAAGCTGGTTGGCCGCGCAGTTGCAAACGCAGTTCGGCGGGCTGATGGTGGGCGAGTACGTGCGGCACTTCATCGACCACCATCAGCGCGACACCACGCTGGCCGACATCCCGGCCATCGCCCGCGGACAACTGGCCTGGGAAGATGCCGCCCGCGCCGAGCGCCCTGCGCTGCTGATCCTCGACACGCACCTGCTGACCAACAGACTCTGGAGCCAGACCCTGTTCGGCGACTATCCGACATGGCTTGACGACGAACTGCTGGCCCGCCACTACGACCTGCACCTGCTGCTGTCCCCCGACGACGTGGAATGGACCGCCGACGGCCAGCGTTGCCAGCCGGAACTGGCCGACCGCCAGGCGTTTTTCCAGCACAGCCTGGATTGGATGCAGCAGCATCGCCAGGCCCTGGTGGTGATCAGGGGAAATTGGGAAGAACGCCGCGCCAAAGCCTTCGCAGCCGTCAAACAGATACTGTAGGAGCGAGCTTGCTCGCGAAAAACGCAAGAACACCGCGTTAATCCAGAATGCCCGCGTTATCGTTGACGCTCTTCGCGAGCAAGCTCGCTCCTACAGTGAGTTGCGGCGCTTAGTAGCCCAGGGACAGGCCGGTATTGCGACGCGGGTCGTTGGCCCCATAGAAACGGTTGTTGCCGACCGGCTTGCCGTCCAGGGACGGCGCGCCCACCAGGATCGCCGCCAAGTGGTTGGCATCCTGTGGCCCGGCAAACTTGTGGCCCCAGCTCTCAAGGATCTTCTGCGTATCCGGGCTGACCGCGAAGGTCTCGAGGTTGGTGGTGTCCGGCATCCACTGCTGGTGGAAACGCGGCGCGTCGACGGCCTCCTGGATGTTCATCTTGTAATCGATGACGTTGAGAATCGTCAGCAAGGTCGCGGTAATGATGCGACTGCCGCCCGGCGTGCCGACCACCATCACCGCCTTGCCATCCTTGGTCACAATGGTCGGGCTCATCGACGACAGCGGCGCCTTGCCCGGTGCGATGGCGTTGGCTTCACCCTGGACCAGGCCGTACATGTTCGGCACGCCGACCTTGACGGTGAAATCGTCCATTTCATCGTTGAGGATCACCCCGGTCTTGCTCGCCATCACACCGGCACCGAACCAGTCATTGAGGGTGTAGGTCACCGAGACCGCGTTGCCCCAATAGTTTAGTGCACGATGTAACAGTGTTACTAGAGGGAGAGCCCCTAACCACGAGGCTTTGAGATACGTAACAGTTCCTAGCGATTTTTACCGTTTTTTCAGCTCATGGACGTTCGGGCTGGTGAGTCTCGACCGCAACTCTGCATTCTGAAGCATCAACGTAGCGTTTACGGAGGCGATCTCAGCGACCTCGGCCTTGAGTTGGATAATCTCCGCTCTGAGCTGAGACGCCTTTCTGCGCTGCTCTACAAGCACCTGCTGAGTAGCGTCTCTTTGGTGGCGAACGTCTTTGTTGGCTAACAGTCGAATTTGCTCGGCCAAATCCGCATAGTTATTGTGAATAGTCGCGTTACTTACTCCTGCCTCATCCGCAACCGCCTTGATGGATATTTTTCTGTCTTTTGAAATTACTCTGGGACGCCCCTTCGTGATCGCAAGAATGGCTAGCCGTATCGCCTTCCTTGTAGCTTCCCCTTTGGTCGCTACCGATTTTACGTCATCGTTCAAAACCCACCTCCGACTTCAGCGCCCAAGTCAGACAATACCTTCGTGCAACGAGCCATATCCCTTCTTACGCGTTCGATACCAGAGGCGCCAATATCGGTCAGCTTGATCAACTCAAGCTGCTGAGAGTAGATGGCTTGCCACACGGGAACTTTCGTGTCGTCTATTATAGAGTTGACACAGTCTCCGCAGCGCGTGGCTTCAACACCTGAACCGCCAACGCAACTTACTAAGTCATTGGTACACCAAGCAACTGACGTTGCCCGGATAAACACCGAATCAGAAACGGTTTTAACCATTGCGGAATGGCTTTTATATGTCTGGATCTTTGCAGCACGGAATTTTCTCACGCTTTCCGCTAGTCCTCCGCTAAGCGGTGTGGACTCATCTAGGATATGCTCAAGAACGTCATATTTGGCTTCACTGAAAGCTGCCATAACCTCATCAAGCAGCTCAGAGTCTCGCTCATCGTGCGAGGCATACAGCGCAGTCATATCTAAACTCCAGTGCTTAAAGTGTTGCTTCAGATATCGGATGTCACCATTGGCACTGCGAACAACGTATACGGCAAAAGTACGCCTGAATTGGTGAGGGGAAATCTTCCACTTCAAGCCGATGCCTTTACAATACTGACTAACCAAGCTTCCAAGCCACCCACTCGAGATAGTCTGTATTTTTCCGGTAACGAAATTTCGCCCGATAAATATAGCCTCCCTGTAGGCGGTCATTTGCCAAGTCGCAGTACATTCTGGGTCTGCATGCAAACGCCTATGTATGTCGCTTTCAAGCTCATTACGTAGCGGCTCAGTTATTCGGGTTGCAATGTTTATTGCCTTCCTAGTGATATCGGTAATGATCCATTCGGTGTCCCCCTCATAAGTCTTTTCTGATCGCCCTCTCATCCAGATTATAGTGTTACCGTCATCATCAATATTAGTGAACGAACACCCTTTTTTTATCGAAAGGAGCTCATGATTTCTAACGCCACTGGTTGTAAGTATGATAATGGCGGAAGCAATAAATGTTTTTCTCAGCTCGGCGTTTAACCTTCGACGACCACCGTCATACCCCAAGCTCTGCAAGTATTGCGTGGTGTAGAGAGTCCAACTCGCCTTTGATATCCTGCGTTGAATTTCAAGACACCCATCGCGCAGTTCTAATAGATGTTCGGCACGTTCAATATCTTTCGCCGCGCTCTGGAATAGAGGTGCCAAAACCTCATCAGGGATGATCGGAGTTTTCCCCTTTAGATACCAAGCTGTGCCATTCTTTCCTGCAAGTGTTGATGCAGAAGAATCAGGCCAGGGATGCGGCATTGGATCAATGGTACCCTGACTAATATGATGTAAGGTCTGCACAGCGATAAATCTGGACCGAAGAGCATCCACAGACAATTTATCTGCTTTTCGACCTTTAACAGTTTTAGAATCAAAAACATAGTTGGAAAATAATATTGGCTTGATGCTTTGCAGATCCACCGAATGTTTCGAAATATAAGTGAGGAACGAAATCGTGCCTACAAAAAAATGGATTATTGTATTTCCTCTTGGAGCACCTTGATCATAAAGTCCAAAAAGAGCATATTTCAAAACACATACTTTCATCACATGACGAAACTGCTCAGGGTACCGTCCAAATTCAAGTCTTTTATGCGAACTGGTAACATTAGTGGGGAAATAGGAGTCAGGGATGATCCAAGTATCATCTGTAAAGCGGCTAAGTACAGACCAGTTTCCGCTAGCAGTTTGTGCATATGAGAAGATAACTTGCGCAAAATTATTCTGATCAATTGCTTGCCTTGTCATACTCTGATTTAGAATGCGCGGATCAGCCACAGCTACCATTACAGTTCCTCAACATCTAAAAGCATCATGTTATTTTTGGTCGAGCGCCACATTGGGTGGGGTTCGCTCATGGCTTGACTCTTAGCTTGATCAACAACATTTTTATCAAACTTTGTCGCGATATCCCTATCAATAACCCGTATTATGTAAGCGTACTCTTGCCCCCACCGCTTCCTCCCCATCTCGTTTCTCATTGAAATAACGTAAAAGTAAAAGCTGAAAATTTTGTACAAATCGTCTCCTGTCACCACGAAGCTTTCGCACTTAAAGCATCCAAAAACCTCCACGCAAACACTGCCATTCTTAGGGGCTCTGTGGCCTCTGACGTTGTCCTTGCAGCTGGCGACAGATGTGCGATCTACGGTTGCTGAGAGCAACTCTTTATTGCGAATCTCCCCCATGAACGCATGGTTTTGCTCCGCATCAGGCGGTGGGGCCAGATAGTGGTCATCACTCACTTGTATCGTATGCCCGGCCAGCGCTGCAGCCACAACAGGGTCATAGCCAGATAACTCGAAAACTCTGTTTACAAACGTTTTCCTAAGTTTCGCCACACTCAAAACCAAAGGAGTTCCATCATCTCCCTTCAGATCATATTTTCTGACTAACAGTTTAGCAGCACGAATAACCTGTCCGGAGGCTATTCGAGTTGGCTGAGCAGCCATGTCTGTGCTCTGTAGAAAAATGAATAGCGAATCAGGAAACAAGCTGTTTAACCGCAGAGTCCGATTTCTGCTCTCTACAATCTTAAATATCGCATCCACGCGCGGAGCCATTTCGAAAACACTCTCAATATCAGTGCTTCCACGAAGTGTGGTGATATGAGTATTTCTCCCGCGTCTTTTGTAAGTAACAAGAAGGCGTTTGTGCGGATGAAAAAGATGCGGCTGCAGAGCATCAACACGCAACTCCAGTAATGGCTGCGTGTTAATCCCTGTACAGGTCGATATCCAAAAAATGCAATACGCAAGTTCGCTGGCTGACAGTGGCCCTGCTTCAGCCTTTATCCTGTGTATCTCTGTGGATAGTGCTTGCACAAGCCTTTTCCGCTCTCCCTTGGAATAGGCTTTCTCGGACTTTGTTCTTTGTTTAATATTCGGATAAGGATTCCCAGGCAATATTGTCTTGAAGTCTACCTGCCTAATACCCATGAGAACTGACTTTAATCTAAAATAAACCGTGCGTTGACCACCATACGCCAATTTAGACTCAAGATGCTTCTTAAAAGATGCAATAAAGTTTCTGTCAATGTCCGACAACATTAACTTTCCGCCACCCATAGCAGACAACCAAATCTCACAGAAAGCAAAGAATTTATTAAGTCCTCCGTTACAATAACCAGCCACAGTACCAATCGAAATCTCGGTTTGATTACTTGAAATTGCCAGGGCCAAATATCTCTCTATAGTCGACTGGCAGTTAGTAACGACCTCATCGAACCCTTTGTTATAAAATGGAACGAAATTAAACACCCTTTGATTGGACGTACTCGCCGGAAACTCGACATGCTGTATCACAGGCGGAACTTTTGGATGCAGCCTCACAGCCGCACCGCCTTCAACAGCAAGCTTAATAGATGGGCTTTGGATTTTGAAATCCTTCGCCTTGCTCACTGAGCAATTCCCCTGCACATGTTATCAAGCTCGCTTTGAAACTCATCCATTACATTACTTTCTAGAATATCCAAATAGTGGAGATATTTTTCAGTTGTTGAAAGACTAGCGTGGCCCATTCGGTCGCGAATATACATAAGCGGATCAAAGCTCGTCTTAAGCTTCCTGAGCAGATACAGAGAATGAGTAGCATAAGTATGCCGCAAGATATGAGGCCGAACGTCGAACGGAAGGCCAAGATCTTTGTACACTTTATTTAGCCCCCTTCCATTGCTACTCCAAGGGAGGCCAGAAGAATTAAGGAATAGTACTGATTGATGCAAGCCGCTTATAGAGGATCTTTTCCCCCGCTCCAATTGAACATATCGCCAGAGTTCTGTCATCAAGGCAGTTGGAACATCGATTCCTCTGGGCTTGCCGCCTTTAAGAGTCATATCGCCTGGATCGAGATCTACTCTCACATGGTACTTAGATCCGGTGAACTCCGCGGGGTTTCTGACGTACTTAACAGGAAATGTCAGCAACTCTTGCTTGCGGAGGCCCGTCGCTAGCGCGAGACGCGTAATAAGCAGGTGTTCCGTGTTGCTTACGGACGAGAGGAGCTGACTAACTTGCCCGTGGGTAAGAACACCAATCCTAGTTTTTTGAGACTTGGCCAAAACGTCTGGCGTCATTTTATAACCACCCGTGGTATCGGTATGTGCTAGAAACCCTTTTGGCTGGCGAACTCTAATCTCTTCGATTCTGTAAGGGAGTGAGCAAATCCATTTTTTTCGCAACGCAAACTTGTAGAGTTTGATTACTATCCTCAGGCGTGCATTCACTGTTTGTGGTGCAAGACCGCATTCGGTTAGGCTCCAATCTCTATAGATTGCAAGAATAGGATTATCTCTGTCAGTGCTGTCCATCCAGTCAAGTTCGTTCGCCTCACAGAAAGCGAGAAAGTCATAGATTGCCCCTCCATACACTTGCCAACTTCCTTCGCTTTGCACGCGACCACGCTTGACACACTCATCGATCAGAAACTCGAAAGACTCTGAAACAACGTGCATATTTGAGCCAAGGATTAGCGGGAATTTTGGGTAAGGCCTACCCATCATCTCAAAGCTCTCGGTAGAAAAGATGAGCTTCATAGAAGGACTTTAGTAAATGCAGACACTTGTGCTATCAGTCTTGGTAAAGGGACTCGATGACTAATTACTTTGATTTGTTTATTCACGTCAGCGGCCGTGGAGATTGGGCCGGGGACTATAAAAGCGGTACGCGGGGTGGTCAACCGACGTGTAACACTTCGGGGTCGACCAACCACTTGTCGACGATGGAATAGTGGGTGGTGTTGTTGCCTTCATGGGGCGCTACGCCCGGTTTGATCGCCTGGGAGTCGCCGGCCTTGTTCGGTTCGATGGCGTCACGCAGTTTCGTCGCGTAGTTTTTGTCCAGCAGGTGTTCGATCGGGTTCTTTACGAAGTCCGGATCGCCGAGGTAGCTGTTGCGGTCCACATACGCGTGGCGCATGGCTTCAATCTGGTAATGCAGGCCCTGGGCCGAGTGGTAGCCCAGGTCGGCCATCGGGTAGCCTTCGAGGATGTTCATGATCTGGCAGATCACCACGCCACCGGAGCTCGGCGGCGGTGCCGAGACCACGTGGTAGCCCCGGTAGTCGCACTCGATGGGCGCCAGTTCACGGGTCTTGTACTTGTCGAGGTCGGCCTGGGTGATGATGCCCTTGCCGGCCTGGCTGGAATCCACCAACGCCTTGGCGACCCAGCCTTTATAGAAACCGTCGCTGCCCTTGGCGGAGATTTCCTTGAGGGTCTTGGCCAGGTCTTTCTGCACCAGCTTCTGGCCGACCTGCAACGGCTGGCCGTTGTGCAGGAAGATTGCGCGCAGGTCCTTGTCTTTTTCGAACTCGCCGGTGGCGGTGTGCAGCAGGTCGATATCACCCTGCTCCAGCGCGAAGCCGTTTTCCGCCAGCTTGATCGCCGGGGCAATCACCTGGGCGCGCTTGAGGGTGCCGTATTTGCTCAGGGCCAGCTCCATGCCGGACACGGTGCCGGGGACGCCGACGGCCAGGTGGCCCTTGGCGCTCAGGCCTTCGACGACGTTGCCGGCCTTGTCCAGGTACATGTCGGCGGTGGCGGCCAGCGGGGCTTTTTCGCGGAAGTCGAGGAAGGTCTTGCGCCCGTCGGCCAGTTGCACGGTCATGAAGCCGCCGCCGCCCAGGTTACCCGCCGCCGGGTACACCACTGCCAACGCGTAGCCCACGGCCACGGCGGCATCCACCGCGTTGCCGCCGGCCTTGAGCACATCTACGCCGACATGCGTGGCCAGATGCTGGGCCGTTACCACCATGCCATTTTCACCGGCCACCGGGGCCTGGGAGGCGGCTTGCACACCGCTGACCGTCAATACCAGCGCAGTGGCAATCAAAGTACGGCTGAAGGGTTGGTATTTCATCCTTGGCTACTCGGGTTATTGAGATGCACCAAAATAGCCCGACTTGGATGCAATCCCCAGCGCAGTGGCGTTTTTATGACAGAACCTGTCGGTCACGGAACGATTCAGCGCTGGCCTCGACGGCCAATGGCGCTAGAATCGGCGCCATTCTTCACCTGACTCTCCGACACGAGCCTCCCCATGAGCTTTGATTTCGACACGATCCACCCCCGCCTCGGCACCGGCAGCACCAAGTGGAACCGTTACCCGCCCGACGTGTTGCCGATGTGGATCGCCGACATGGACATCGCCGCGCCACCCGCCGTGCTTCAAGCCCTGCACCAGCGCCTCGACCAGCAGATTCTCGGCTACAGCGTGGCCGGCCCGGACGTGCGCGCGGCCATCGTTGCCGACCTGTGGGCCAAATACGCCTGGCGCGTGCAGCCGGACGAATTGCTGTTTCTGCCCGGGGTAGAACCCGGTTTCAATATGGCGCTGCATGCCTTCGTGCAGCCCGGCCAAGCGGTGGTGCTGCAAACCCCCAACTATCGGCCGATTCGCCTGGCGCCCGGAAACTGGAACCTGCCGCGCATCGAAGTGCCGTTCAAGCTGGTCAACGCGCAGTACATCACGCCGATGCCGCTGCTGCGCCAGGCGCTGACAGGGGCCGGCGCATTATTGCTGAGCAACCCGCACAACCCGGTGGGCAAAGTCTTCCCCCGCGAAGAACTGCTCGCAGTGGCCAATGCCTGCCTGGAACAGGGCGCGCTGATCATCAGCGATGAAATCCACGCCGAGCTGTGCTTCGACGGCCGTCGCCACATCCCCACCGCCAGCCTCAGCCCGGAAATCGCCCAGCGCACCATCACGCTGATGTCCGCGAGCAAGGCCTACAACGTGGCCGGCCTGAAGACCTGTTTTGCCGTAGTGCAAAACGCCGAGATGCGCGAGCGCTTCAACCAGGCGCGTTGCGGCATGGTCGACAGCGTCAGCCCCCTGGGCCTGGAAGCCACCCGCGCGGCCTACAGCCAATGCAGCGACTGGCTCGAGGCGTTGCTGCAGTACCTGCAGGCCAACCGCGACTACCTGCTCGACGCGGTAAAAACCCGCCTGCCCGGCGTGGTCATGCATGCGCCTCAAGGCACCTTTCTGGCGTGGCTGGATTGCAGCGCCCTGGGCCTGGACGACCCGCAACAGTTCTTCCTGGAACAGGCCAAGGTCGGTTTGAGCGCGGGGATCGAATTCGGCGATGACTGCCAGCAGTTCGTGCGCCTGAACTTCGGCTGCCCGCGGGCGTTGCTGGAAGAGGGTCTGCAGCGGATGGAACGCAGCTTGCTCACCCGTTAAAACTGACTGGCCCCTTCCCGGGGCCAGTCGTTCGATGGTGTTGGCCCACCCTTGGGCGTGCGTCAGGTTTGAGGATTACCAGTTTCAACCTTCACGCTGCTCACCTGCACAGTCCGGATGGATGAGCCCGCTTGGCGTGGCGCATTTATCACCATAGTCACACCGTCGTTGGTGATGAACATTGGTCGTGCCCGATCATCCTCCGTATCGCTGGAAAAGGCATTGTTGAAGACAAGTGCGCGGCTATTCCACGGCGTATCGCCGCTCGTATCAACGGATAAATCACCGGTGGGCGAAACACGCCAGCCAGAGTTGACCGTTGAGCGTGAACATATGGTTCTCATCATTACCCTGGATAAAACTTTGCCCTCGTTCAACCGTAGTCACATTGGAAAAAGACTGGAAATGCGCGATTTTCTTCACCCCTTCCGTATTCGATTCCTGGGTTTTTATCGAGATCGTATTCGTCTTGAAGTTAACGACGTGCCCCGCGTATCGGGCTACTTTGTCCGCTCCATCTTCTTTATAGGGGGTCGTTAGAGCGCCGGAAAATGACAGCGTATTACGTCCTCCGCCGCCATTGAGTGACGTCTGTCGAGGACTGAAACCATCCTTATCGGTTGTGGAGACTTGTTCAGCCTGTGCCAATGTCTGGCGCGCATCAGCGTTGAGCACTACTGTATCGTCTGCGTTCCCCCCGCTAACGCCTTTTTTGCCTGCGCCCAATAAAAAGTAGTTCGGTTTGGTTTCTATCCCTGTCACCCAATCATCCCCGTCGCCCATATCCCAAAGCGTGGCCTTGGTCTCCCCGGGCAGGCCTTCCACGGCGTTTATAGGCTTACCGTTCCATGATTTATGACCTGAAATATGATCATTACCCCCCGCGATTTCGACATGAGGTACCTGACCATTGACCGGGATCAAGTTCAACAGCCAGGTAATAGGTGAATACCAAAGTGAGGGCGTGAGCGGGACCTTACCCGGTACCAGTTTGGCCTCAACATCGGCAGAACCGTACACCACGCGTTCAAAATACTCTTTACCTGGACCGTCCAAAAACGCTTGATAACGAACCTTGCTCTGCTGTTCGTGCTCGTCGGCATATTTCTTTTCCAGATAGGGTTTTATGACATCGAATCCGGGTTCAAAGCCCAGAAACGACTTAACACCAATCGTGAATTTTTGCCCGTCGGTCAGCGGCGTATATTGATCAATTTCCTCTACAGTACGTACAGCGGAGTAAATCGATTGAGCAGCCATCAAGACCCCCGCAACGATGAGTCCGGCCGGTCCGGCAGCAGCGGCGCCCGCCATAAATGCAACGCCCAAGGTGATCGAAGTAACAGCCCCGGCGACTGAGAACGCACCGTTAACGTAGTGATCCTGAGCTTCTTTACCGGTACTGGCAGCCGCTTTATTGAACGAATCGACGGCATTGTAGATATCAAAAGGAACCGTGATGGTCGCAGCAACCCCACCGCCGACCCTCCCAACCATCTTTCCAATACTGGAGGATTTAAAGTTGACTATTGTCGGTGCCACACGACTGGCGGTCTTCTGCGCCACCTTATTGAGACCCGCCTCCACGCCCATCCCGACATATTCAGCCGCAACACTGCCCAGACCAACGGCCCCTTCCGTTGTATCGCCATTCTGAAGACTCTCTATAGAACTGCGCAGCGTTTGGAATGTGCCGAACGCCTGAAACCCCAGTCCCGCGGCGTTATTTTTTGCCCCCGACTTGCCGGGCGTTTCCGGGGAGAAAAAATCGCTGGGTATAGGCTTTTTACTTTGCTCAAGTTTCTTTATCTGGGCATGTTGTACAGATAAATCCCGCACTGAGTTTTGCAGCGATTCAAGTACAGGTCCGCTGTTTGCCGAACGGAACAGCGGCGCACTGTCGGTACTGCGGTGAGCGCCGATCTCAGCGATTACGTTTGTCACGCGATCGCCGACGTCACTCGAACTCCCTTTCAAATGAGCCTGAAATTTTTCAAGGTCGATCTGTACTTTGTTGATCAGTTGGTGACTATCCGCATCGCCGGGCAGCGGATTTTCAATAGGCTTGCCATCGATACTGGCGCCCATTTTATAAAGTTCGACACGACTTACGTTCAACTCACCAATGCGTACAGGGGGATGACTTACATCAAGTTTTTGCAGGCGCTCGACTTGCGCCGGGTCAATCGGTGCGGCGGGGGTGGACGGTGTAGAAGAAACGCTTTGTGGCGCGTCGCGTGGCGGGGAAAGCAGTTTGTCGAGCGAGGCCTGCGCCTGGCTGTCGAGTTTTCCGTCGTAGAGTCGCGCAGTAAAGCTTTGCTCCATAAAATCCAGGGGAGTTCTGCTCGCACGCGTACTGAGTTGATGGCCGCTTTCGCGAAAAGGCTCTTTGTTGTCTATTGTCGCGAGAAATTCATTGGGGTGGGCTCTGTAGTGGCTAAGCAACCCGAATTTTCCGGCAATGAGTGCGACCTGCTTCTGGGCTATACCGTCCCCGCCATTGGCCTTTGCTTGATGACCCACTCTATCAGCGACAGTGTTGTTACTCGCGGAAGGCGATGCAAAAAAGTCATCACCAATGATCAACGTGGGTTCGCGACCTAAACGTATCTGTGTTTCTGCTTGATCGCCCGGCCTGGCAATGACCACGGATATATCCGTACCTATCAACTTCCAAGTATTCGGGTCGCTCTGGTCAATCGTCTGCAGGGCGGTACTGATACCGTCCGCCACTTGCTTTGACCTGCTCGGGTCACTGTTCGCATCAGTGGTGATATTAATTTTCGCATACGGGCGGTACTCAGTTTTAACCTGTTTTTTTGGTCCGAGCTTATCCTTAGCCAGCCCGATACGGTCGTTTTCCATACGTTCAAAAACGGAGGGAAATTTAACGGGCGCGGCGGCCTCATTAATTGCATTTATCAGTTTTTGCTCAAGCGCCTTCATCGCCGAGACCTGATAAGAGTCTGGATGATTTTCGATAAATTGCTGCACATGGCCCAAAACGGCTTTCGTCTGGTGATACTGGGACATCCCTTTGGAAACGTGCAGTTTTTCCAGCCCCGTTACGACCTGCTCATAGTCCACCTGTACTGCGGGTTCCGGAGTCGACGTCTGGCCCCGAAAATGTTCAGCCAACGGCAGGCGGGAAGTATCAATCACCTTAATTTTTTCAAGATCGCCCAAAGGGGCGTCGTACATAAACCTGACGTCGTTTTGGGCAGGAGAGACATCAGAAATATAATCGGGATCAAACACACTGATTTTGTATTTCGGAGAACTAAAGTAACCCCCCTCCTCCATGGGTTTAAAAGAGCCTTTAAGTTCAGACCCTGCAAATACTTTTTTCAACCCCTCCTCAAAAAGCTCATAAGAAGAAAACTCCACCAACCCGTAATTCGGCTCTGCGAAGTAGTAAGTTCGATTATTATTGGAGTCCACCATCACACCGGCACTGACACGATGATTTTCCCCGCTGATCAGCAGCGTTTGAGTGGTTTTCGATTCCAACAGTCTAGGTGCAATATCAGTATACGGACCCAGTACGGACTTTTTGGGATCAGCTGCAAGTTCAATGTATTTTGTTTGTTCATGGACTTCAGCCAGCTTGTTGAAAAACTCCCGCGATTCAGGATCGTCCGGATTGGCAACCGCCTGGAAAACATTTCCCAAAAAAACATGTTGTTTGCCCTCAGCGACGGCCAACGAAAGAAGATGTGAGATACCTGAACATTGCCCTGGCGACAATCTGTTGATCATCGAAAGATAGTAACTTTGAGACATCGGCGTTACTTTCACGCCTTTGCCCGACATCACTTTCGAAAACAGACTGACATTGGCTTGAGTATCACCGATAACGCGCTGTTCACTCAGGCGTTGTATCGCCCCAAGTTGTTCGGGTGTTGTGGGGTGATCCACCGCCAATCGAAGGAGTTCCAAGTCGCTCATTGGGGCTGAATAACCTGGCAGAGAAACGGACGAGGGTGTGTTATAGCCTTTCAAGTAAGCGCTGGAATCAGGACTGGCCTTGGCCTGTACTACCTTATCATGAACTACTTTTAATACATCCTCATCCTTAACCACAATGGAAACAGGAGACGTCGGTTCCGTATCCTCACGTCGTACACGACTATGCCCGGGTGACTTTTGTAGGGTGTCATGCGGAGCTGAAGGATCTCGAGTAAGTTCATTGTCTAAACGAAACGACACACCCGCAGAAGAAGATATATTCATGAGTAATTCCGGTACGATATTATCGACTTAACCTCCCTGTATAGATGAATGCCCTGATCGGAAAACACTAGCAAAGCAAAAAGCATTCAACTGTCAGACTTATCTGTTTACCGTCATTATCGTTTGAAACAATACATTTCGACTGAACGTCTGAAACTCAAACACTAAAGAATACGCGCGACCAATGCCCTTATCCCCTTCCACCCAAGATCGGTACGCAGCTCCATACGCGGCTCAAAAACAGCGCCAACAGTAAGAAGGTCGAAACCCACAACGACACTCCCAAACTGTTTGACTACCTGCAGCGCCCCCTCACTAAGTTCCAGGCATTTATCTCATTTTATACCCTGCACCAACGCTCATAAAAACCATGCACCCTTTGAATACTCCGACAGGTTCGACTCAGCCAGGACTTCGAGTCCCTCTGCGGCGTAGTTGCCAGCCAGAACGCCGGCGACCAGAGCCTCGGCGTCAACAGCGCCGCCATCGCCGGCAAGCGGGCGCCTACAGTGAATTACGCAAGTCTTTAGAGTTTGGCGATGGAAACTTCAGTCGATTTCACAAAGGCAATCACTTCACTGCCCACCTTCAACTCCAGGTCACGCACCGAGCGCGTGGTGATCACTGAAGTAACGATGCCGGACGCGGTCTGCACGTCGATTTCCGACACCACTTCCCCCAGCAGAATCTCCTTGATCACGCCCTTGAACTGATTACGCACGTTGATCGCTTTAATGGTCATGTCGGCTTTCCTTTTGGCTGTTAGGTCGATCTGCACGAATGTGCAGAGCCTCAAAGTGCGCCACCCACAAAAACATTAAAAGGAATATATAACTATTTGTTTATTCCATGCGGGTATATCAAGACTGTTTCACCGCCAACAGTCGATCAACAGCTTGCCCTCCCCGCTACAGCCTTCTCCGCTCGAAACCACGTAAACATGCGTGGGCTGGCCTTGCAACCACGCGAAGCCGTCAGCCTGCTGGGCCCCAGTGTCTGAAACCTTCCGTCGAAACGAAACAAAACAACTGCCACATTTTTGATCGCCAGTGTCTTCAAGTGAGTGTGACCCAATACCGCGTCCGCGCCTGCACCTCGAACCCTAGACTCGAGGCCAGCAGGCTGAGGATGCGGTCGGTGTCATCCAGGCGAAAACTGCCCGTCACCCGCAACGTCTCCAGGTTCGGCGCCCAGCGCAACACGCCTGGGCGATAGCGCGCCAGCTCGCGCAGAAAATCCCCCAGCGCCTGGTTCTGTGCAGTCAGCACGCCGTCGCGCCAGCCCAGTTGCAGCACATCGAACGGCACCCACGCACCGAGCCCGCCGGCGCTCAATGGCGCTTGCTGGCCGTCCTGCAACGTCGCCAGTTGCCCGTTCACGTCGCGCACCTGCACGCGGCCCTTGAGCACCGACACCCGGCAGCCGGCAGCCAGTTCGCGCACGCACACCTCGGCCTGACTGACCCGCACTTCGCCGTAGCGCGTGCGTAGCGTCATCGCGTGTGCGCCCGGCACGTTCAGCGCCAGTTCGCCGTCCACCAGCGTGATGCGCCGTTGCGCCGGGTCCACATCCACGGCCGTGGCGGTATTCAGTTGCAGGCTGCCGCCCTCGGCCAACGGCAGGCGCCTGCGCTCGCCGGTGGCGGTGTGCAGGTCGGCGCGCCAACTATCTATAGGTAACTGGCGACTGATCAACCAGGCCGTCGGCACCAGCGCCGCCACGCCCAACGCACGCTTGAGCAACGCCCGCCGCCCCACTTGCGGGCGGTCGAGGCTGGCCATCGCCAACGCCTGGGGCAGCGCGCTGAAGCGCTGGCGCAGGGCCTGGGCTTTCTGCCAGGTGTGTTCGTGCTGCGGATGACTGTCGCGCCAGTGCTGCAACGCGGCATGATCGCGTTCAGTGGCCGCCCCCGATTCCAGCAGCGCCAGCCATTGCGCGGCCGCTCGCGCAACCTCACGGTTCACAGGTCCACCAGCAGGCAATGTTCATAGGCTTGCGCCATGTAACGCTTGACCGTGCGCTCCGACACCTCAAGCCGCTCGGCAATCTCTCGATAGCCCAGGCCCTCCAGCTGACTCCAAAGAAACGCCCGGCGCACCAGTGCAGGCAAGCCGTCGAGCAATTCATCCAGGGCTTGCAGGGTTTCCAACACCAGCCAGCGCTGCTCGGGAGATGGCACGCAGGCTGGCGGCAGGTTGCCGAGTGCGGTCAGATAAGCCTGCTCAAGGCTGCGTCGCTGATGAAAATTGACCAGCAGGCGCTTGCCCACCGTCACCAGATAGGCCCGCGGTTCCTGCATCTGCGCGAGCGGCTGGGCACTGGCGAGCACCCGCACGAAAGTGTCCTGGCTCAGGTCAGCCGCATCCCAGGCATTGCCCAGGCGCCGCCGCAGCCAGCTTTCCAGCCAACTGCGATGGTCGCGATACAGGCTCGACAACGTCGGTTCGGCGGCGTGCGAAGGGACAACAGCATCATTCATGGCAAGCAACCTGCGCAGCGCGATTGAGTCTCAAATGAGATTAATTCTAATTAATATCGCGGCGAGACACCATGACTTTCAACTGAATGTTCATGCGGACTGTGCCGCCCCTTAGGCCTGCCCGCGCCCGACTACACTGCTTGATGCCCAAATCGGAGCCCGGTACGACCGCGAACTGTCTCTGCCATTTCGACCATGGTTCGCGAGTACAACAAAGCTAAACCAATCAAACAATAAATAAAGGTTGCTGAATACATCACGTCATCCACCCTAATAAATCATCTGGTAGCCGAACGCCTAATAATATTTGCCTGCTACGTCTTCCAAATTTAATAGAGCGCATTTCAACCAGTAACAAAAAATCAAAACCACGTTTAAAACGCTTCTCGCAACAATTCCCCTATAGTGAACAACAGCATTTTTTGGCATCGTACATATACTGCGCACAAACAATGCCAGCACCTATATCTCTAATACACTCACCCTTACAACCGAACATCTATCATGCCCAATACTTCAACATTCCCCACCCGCACACCGCTACAAGCGCCCCATTACTTTCCTCGTGTTTCCGAGCACGAACCGGAAGCGGAAGATGACGCAGGGAAGGATAAAAAAATGTCGCTCGACACTACTCAAGCCGGAAGAATTATTTCTCGAAATGGCGCGACCTGGCACGATAAAAATCGAGACAGCCATACAACTATCTACTACGAATTCGATCTCAAGGACCCAGTTCATCAAGCAGACATCCACACCAACTTTACCGAAGAGCAAAAAGACGGCCTTAGAAAGGCAATGCAGAGTTGGTCAGATATCGCCAATATACGCTATAAAGAAAACCCGCCGAAAGGTGAGTGGCTGGGCGATACAAAGTTTTATAGTGATAACCCCGACGCGGAAGGCTTACTTGCGGTACGCAAACATTTAGGTCATGGCATTGGGGGAAAGGCAGCTATCGGAACAGCGGATGTTTGGTTGGGATTAAGAAATCCAAATGAAAACCTGAGCCCCAGGTCGGTGGGTGGTTTCGTTGCCATGCATGAATTTGGGCACAATCTAGGACTACCCCATCCTGGACACTATAACGGGAGCGCCAACTACACAAAAGATGCCCTCTACGCTGAGGACACCAGAGGCCACTCCATCATGAGTTATTTTGAAGAACAGGAAAACGGCCAACACTTCAGCGGCGGCCACCCGTGGACACCCATGATGGATGACATAAGCGCGATACAAAGAATCTACGGTTCCAACTACACCACTCGAAATACCGATACGACTTACGGCTTCAACTCTAATACCGATCGGGATGCTTTGACTTTCAAATCGACGGATGACCGCCCCGTTCTCTGCATCTGGGATGGCGGCGGGAATGATACCTTGGACTGTTCGGAGTTCACGGCAGACCAACGCATCAACCTAAACGAGCAAACATTCTCCAATGTGGCCGGACTGAAGGGGAATGTCTCCATCGCCAAAGGCGTTACCCTGGAAAACGCCGTTGGTGGCCACGGCAATGACCATCTGATCGGCAACACAGCCGACAATAGGCTCACCGGTGGCGCGGGTGCGGACAGACTAACGGGCGGCAAAGGGAAAGATTTTTTTATCTATAACACCACATCAGACTCTACCCCGGAAAACCCAGACTTTATTACCGACTTTATAAGCGGTATTGACAGTATTGACGTGTCCACTTTACTGAAAAAAAGTGGCGTAAATAGTCTCAACTTCGTCACTCATTTTTCCGGGAGAATTGGTGAGGCAGCGCTTGGCTTCGATGAGAAGCTGAATGAAGGCACTCTCACGATAGACCTGACAGGCAAGGGTCAAGCTACTTTCCTCATCAAGACCCATGGAAAGATATATCCGGCAGACGTAGTACAGGTCCCCTCGACATACAAACCCGTTGACGCATCTCCCCCGCGCATCAACCCCGACGGAGGACGCACCGATGGTTACGTGCCTCCGGCACCGATCGTCGTACCGCCCTCCGTCAGTGTCGTCATTGGCACTAAAGACAACGATGTCCTTCGTGGCGACCATGGGGACAATCTGATAACCGGCGGTGCTGGCGCAGATACGCTCGTGGGCGGATCAGGCAGGGATACTTTTGTATATGAGCACGCCAGTGACTCCACCATTCAACGACCGGACCAGATACTGGATTTTAAAACCGGCGTTGACACGATTGACGTTTCCAAAGCGCTTGAAAAGGCCGGCGTTCACAGTTTGAATTTTGTCACTCAGTTTACCAGGCGCTCGGGGGATACGGTTATCCGTCATAATTCAACAAGCAACGAAAGCACTGTTGGGATAGACATGACCGGAAACGGAAAAGCGGACCTATTTATTCATACCCAAGGCAAAATCAACGCCGGTGACATTTTAAGCAAAACAATATAATAGCAACAGCACACATAGAATATCTCAATACACTAGGTTACTTAACCCATGACTGACTCATTAAGCACTCGCACGCCTAACCGCTTGACAAACTTATCACCCGATATCCACACACGCCCAATGGCACCGATCGTTACTGAAAAAGCGTCCCTGACCACAGAGGACGCTGTAAACCTGATAATTAAAGAAAAAGTGCATGATCGCCACTTAGACGGGGTCACTAACATTCTTTACGAGTTCTTCTCAGAATCCAAATCAGATCATTTCCACTATCACTCACCTACCGAGTTCAACGCCAATCAAAAACACCAGACCCGGAGAGCCATCCAAGCCTGGGAAGACCTGGCCAACGTAACATTTACAGAGCTTCCAGAACCCACCTCATCAAACGATACCCGAACGATAGTGGGAAAACACAAACATAATGACCACAGAATAGTATTTGGACAAACTGAACACATAAAAAGCGGTGGCATTATTTCGAACTATCCCGGCGCCCCCCACGCGTCCCTTGCTATACTGGGCGCATCCACAGTAGATTCTGACTTTGATCACAACGATGTTAAGCGTGGAGTATTAACCACCCTGATTGGCGGAGCGTTAGGACTCGGTACGCCATTTCAAACCAGAACAACACAACACGTCAACAGTTCCGGCGAACCGCAGGATTCGGCATTTCACACCAAGGACAACCTCGACTACACGATAATGAGCCCCCACATAGGCGTTCAATCAAAGAGCGACCGCCCCGCAGCCGCCATGATGCACGATATTGCCGCCGTTCAAAAAATGTATGGCGCCAACTTGAAAACACGGAACACGGATACTGTTTACGGTTTCAACTCCAATAGTGGTCGCGACTTTCTTAGCCTCAAGTCTGATAAAGACAAAGCACTATTCTGTGTCTGGGACGGTGGTGGCAATGACACCCTCGATTTTTCCGGTTTTTCCCAGAACCAAAAAATCAACCTCTACGAACGATCGTTTTCCGATGTGGGGGGAATGAAAGGCAACGTCTCCATCGCAAGGGGCGTGACCCTGGAGAACGCCGTGGGCGGAGCAGGCGACGACTTATTGATTGGTAATCACGTAGACAATCGACTAAAGGGTGGCGCCGGCGCGGACAGTCTGGAGGGCGGCAATGGTGCCGACACCTTCATCTATGATGACGTCAGCGACTCTACCCCCGAAAACCCGGATCTTATTACCGACTTCAGCAGCGGGACCGACAAAATCGATCTTTCCGGCGTACTGCGAAACAACAGAATCGGAAGCTTAAACTTTGTAGCGAACTTTACCGGCAAAGCCGGTGACGTCGTGCTGAGTTACAACGCAATAACCGGCCAGGGCAGCCTAGCAGTAGATTTGACCGGCAACGGCCAGGCGAGCTTACTGATTAAGACCGTGGGCCAGGTACGGGCGGGCGATGTTCTGGTTTCAACATTGCAGCAACCATCGGGACCCAATAATCCTGTTCCGCCCGCCTCACCAGAAACCCCACAAACAGCCCGGAATGAAGCATTACCTCTCTCTCAAACATTCAACAGCGGCCACACCGCACAAAACCAATCTGTCAGCCATGTAGCACTCCCTAACATAACGCCAACCTCCAGCATCGTTTCGCAAGTGGTCTCCGCCCATACGCCTGTCACGGTTGTTTCGGTGAATAACGAGCATTGGAATTACTACATCAATCTGCCAAAAGAGCCCAAAGACAACGACATCGTTATCGTTAACTCAACGGCACTTAACAAGAGCAAAATCATTGACGACAATACCGGCCAATTCAATTATTTAGGCATCATCAACCCTGGCGAAAAACGCGCGCTCAAATACTCCGCAGAGACCAAAACCTGGCAGCCTCAAGAGACCAGCGAAACGCAGTGGATTGGCTCAAAGATCTTGCTCGGCACCTCCCATGCTGTCGTTTCCCTGAATAGGCACAACTGGAGACCGCAGGCCAGGCTGCCTATCGAAGGAACAAACGGCGATATCATCAGACTGCACTCTGATGCGGATCTTCCGATAGATATCAAGACGTCCGATGTCACCGACCCTACGGTGTGGCAACTAACCAAAGGCGATGCCATAGACTTTCAGTACAACGCCAAGACCGGCTCATGGGAAATGCTGCGCCCAACAGGTCAGTTCTATCGCGCACAATCATTGGTTACTGGCGTGATGCCTCCTCCTTCCACTTATCGAACCTACGTGGAAGTAGCCAATGGCAATTGGCAGGAGTCAATTACTCTCCCAACCGAAAATGTGCATGAGGGCCATCAAGTTATTATAAAAACAACAGCCGACCAAAGCTTCAAAGTCAAGCATGGGCAAACCCAATACACTATCGGCCCGGGGGAGTCTGTTTCATTTAAGGCCGACAAGAACGGTCGGTATGCGAGAGAGCCGAAACCTGCAGACTACTATGCTCATTTAACGGTCAAATCCAAATTACATTATTTCAATCAAGATGGCGTGTGGAGAACGTGGTAACAATTTAATCAGCGTAAGTTGCCCCCCTCTCACAATACCCGCTCCATCTTGATGATCTCGAAGAATCACCGCGCTTTCCCCACGGCCGAACGTCCCCGCCGAAATTTCGAAAACCACTCAAGATGTAGAACTTTTCGGCGGTCGGGGCTCCTTTTCAGACGAGCCCTGGCGTCGTCCTGCGTAGCGAGGCCGATCAGCCGTTTTTTTCATTCCCTGGCGATTTCAAATGTGCCCAGTGAACCCCGGCGTTATAGCGGACCCGGCGCCTGGCAGCGACCTAAAACCGCACACGTTGTCCGTTGACCATGCTGATCACACCCCATATAGTGTGCCCACGCCAACAAACAACCACTACATAGTGTGCGAACTCGTAAAACGCTGACCACACTATGCGCAGTATTTCAATGCCTTGAAGCCTGCAAATCACTTATTTTTGGACGGGTTCACACACCGTCAGCACAGACCAGGAAGGAGTATTTCAATGCTGAGTTGGGATGAAGTCGACAACGAAGACACCGGTGCAGCGGTGATCAGAGGCGCCAACGCCGGCCACGCCACCGAAGCCAACATGGACCGCCTCGACGGTGCCGGCGCCGCTGCCGCCATCGAAGCCCGCGCCGTCACCGCCAACGA
>LNAP01000341.1_pt1 | contig 52881 bp, 49 predicted proteins | sample 602601 | NCBI WGS metagenome assembly LNAP01 (sample SAMN02440304, study PRJNA202911) | soil metagenome | biome: Subtropical and temperate rainforests or woodlands; isolation source: soil samples (1 kg each in a 20% v/v slurry with milli Q water) were... ...
AAACAGGCGAAAAATGCTCATTTAGAACACCTAGACTCCGCTTTTTCGCCTGTTTTTGCCTTGTCTTGTCATCGCTCGTGACGTTTTCACACAGCCTGCGTGGGACCGGATTTATCCGGGAAGAGGCCAGTAAATCCACTGCATTTTCCTCGTCAGGAATGCCGCCTTCCCGGCTAAAGCCGGTCCCACAGTGTTTTTTGATCAGGATCTACGACGCATCGTCAGCCAGGCATCAACGCTGTAAATCGCCAGTCCGGTCCAGATGAAGGCGAAGGTGATCAGCGTGGTGGTGGTCAGCTGCTCGCCGTACACCAGCACGGCCAGCGCCAACACCAGCGTGGGCGCGATGTATTGCAGGAAACCCAGCGTCGTGTAGGGCAAGTGCCGTGCGGCTGCGTTGAAACACACCAAAGGCACCAAGGTTATCGGCCCGGCCGCTGCGAGCCAGATCGCCTGGGATGTCGTCCAGAATTCCGGCTGCGCGCTGTGCGCCATGGGATTGAGCAGTAACCAGCCAGCCGCCAGCGGCACCAGCAACCAGGTTTCCACCACCAGGCCCGGCAACGCGGCAACCGGCGCTTTTTTGCGGATCAGCCCGTAGCAGCCAAACGTCAGCGCGAGGACCAGCGACACCCATGGCAGGCTGCCAAAGTGCCAGACCTGTTGCGCAACGCCCGTCGCAGCGAGCATCACCGCCAGCCATTGCAGGCGCCTGAGGCGCTCGCCGAGCAGCACCATCCCCAGCAACACGTTAACCAGCGGATTGATGTAGTAGCCCAGGCTGGCCTCCACCATGCGCCCGTTATTCACCGCCCAGACATACACCAGCCAGTTGCCTGCAATCAGCGAACCGCTCAGCGCAAGTACCGCCAGGCGTTGCGGATTCTCCCGCAGCTCGCGCCACCATCCCGGATGCTTCCAGACCATCAGCAGCAACGAGCCTGCCAACGCCGACCACAGCACCCGGTTGACGATGATTTCCACCGATGGCACGTCGGCAATGGCTTTGAAATAAAGTGGGAAAAGGCCCCAGCAGGAGTAGGCGCTCAGACCGAGAATATACCCGCGACGCGGGTTGGCAGCTTGCATAAGGGGTCCTGTTGGCAGGTTATTGTTACGTGCAAGATTGAAGGGCGTTGTCATTCGCAGCATTGCCGCGCCTTGGCGAGCGCGGCATGCCGGGCAATCAGAACAGCTTCAGTGGCTCTTCGTTGAGCGCCGACAACTGCTCGCGCAGAGCGAGAATCTGATCGCCCCAATAACGCTCGGTGCCGAACCACGGAAAACTGTGCGGAAACGCCGGGTCATCCCAGCGCCGCGCCAGCCAGGCGCTGTAATGCATCAGTCGCAGGGCGCGCAGCGGTTCGATCAACGCCAGTTCGCGGGGATTGAAATCGTGGAATTCGTTGTAGCCGTCCATCAATTCCGACAGCTGCCCGAGACATTCCTGACGATCGCCGGCGAGCATCATCCAGATGTCCTGCACAGCGGGACCCATGCGACAGTCATCGAGGTCGACGATGTGGAACATCTCATCGCGCGCCATCATGTTGCCGGGGTGGCAGTCGCCATGCATGCGGATGTTCTGATGCGGCGTCACGGCGTAGACATCTTCGACGCGCTTGAGCAGATCCTTGGCCACTGATTCGTAAGCCGGCAACAGGCTGCGCGGGATGCAGTTGTTGTTCAGCAGGAAATCCAGCGAGTCCTGACCGAAGTTTTTCACGCCCAGCGCTTCGCGATGCTGGAAGGGTTTGGTCGCGCCCACTGCATGAATCCTCCCCAGCAGTTGGCCGAGGCGATACAGCTGATCAAGATTGCCCGGCTCGGGAGCACGGCCACCGCGACGCGGGAAGAGGGTGAAGCGAAAGCCCGCGTGTTCAAACAGCGTCTGGCCGTTATGCACCATGGGCGCGACGACCGGGATGTCCACTTCTGCCAGCTCGAAGGTGAAGCTGTGTTCTTCGAGGATCGCTTCGTTGGTCCAGCGTTGCGGCCGATAGAACTTGGCGATCAGCGGCTGGCCGTCTTCGATGCCAACCTGATAGACGCGGTTCTCGTAGCTGTTGAGCGCGAGAATGCGGGCGTCACTGAGAAACCCGATGCTTTCAACGGCATCAAGGACCAGGTCCGGCGTAAGTGTTGCAAACGGGTGAGCCATGCTTACTCCTGCGCGCAGCAGGCTGCCGCGTCGGGCCCGTGATGGTAGCGCAGACCGGGGTCGCTTGGGTCGTTGGCTTTACAGCAAAGTCTCGCGCTGCAACCAAACTGTCATCGTTTGTTCGCTGTAACGCCATGTTGCGTCGATAGTGTCAACGCCAATGAGATCGATCTCAAGGGCGCAAAAATGAGTGATTTGAAAGCGGTGGCACAGCTGGCAGGCGTTTCCCGAGCGACTGCCGCGCGCGCCTTTGCTTCCCCCGACGTGGTACGGCCGGCGACACGCGACCAGGTGTTCGCCGCCGCCCGGCAGCTGGGTTTTCGACCCAATCGCCTCGGCCGCCAGCTGCGTCTGCAAACCACCAATCTGATCGGCGTGATCGTGCCCAATCTGCTCAACCCGGTTTTTGCCGAGCAATTCCAGGCCATGGAACGCGCGGCCCGTCTCAAAGGCTACAACCTGTTGCTGGCAACCACCGACTACAGCAGCGAGCGCGAGAGTGCGGTCGTTGAAGAACTGCTGCGCCAGCGCGTCGATGGCCTGGTGCTGACCGTCACCGATGCCGAGAGCAATCGGGTCCTGGAAAGTCTGGTCAGCGAAGACACACCATTCGTGCTCGCGTATCACCAACCGGGCAATCCGCATTACAGCGCCGTGTCTGTGGATAATCGCGCCGGTATGGCCTTGGCCACACGCTATCTGCTCGATTGCGGGCATCGCCGGATCGGCATGGTGGCCGGCCCCGCGTTGCAATCGGACCGCGCCCGTCTGCGCTACGCCGGTTATTGCGACGCCATGGCCGAGCGCGGCCTGCCGAGCCTGCCGGTGATCGAAATGCCTGCGCATACCCAAGCCGACTTCAGCGTGATCGAGGCGGCATTGCGCGGCCCGAGTGCGCCCAGCGCTTTGGTGTGCTCCAACGATTTGCTGGCCATCAGCCTGATTGCCGAATTGCGCCGCAACGGCTGGAGTGTTCCGGGCCAGCTGTCGGTCATCGGCTTTGACGGCATCGCCCTCGGCACCCAGATGCATCCGACGCTGTGCAGCGTCGTGCAACCCATTGCGACATTGGCCAGCACTGTGATCGATCAGTTGCTGGACCAGATTGCGGGTGCTGCACCGATTTCCCATTGCCTGCCCTGCCATATCCGGCCGGGCGAAAGTACTCAGCCCTACGAGGAGACGCTTCATGATCCGCTTCAGTAAAACTCTGGCAGCCCTGGCGTTGTGCGGCGTAGCCAGTCTGGCTCAGGCTGCCGAAACGGCCATTTGTTACAACTGCCCACCGGAATGGGCGGATTGGGGTACGCAGCTCAAGGCAATCGCCGACACCACCGGTGTGCAGGTGCCGCTGGACAACAAGAACTCCGGCCAGTCCTTGGCGCAACTGGTAGCCGAGAAGGCTGCACCGGTTGCCGACGTGGTGTATTACGGCGTGACCTTCGGTTTGCAGGCGCAGAAGGCCGGCGTGGTCGGTACGTACAAACCCAAGGGCTGGGAGCAGATTCCGGTTGGCTTGAAAGACCCGGCAGGCCACTGGTTTGCGATTCACTCCGGGACCTTGGGCATCATGGTCAACGTCGATGCGCTCGGTGGCTTGCCGGTTCCGCAAAGCTGGGCCGATCTGCTCAAGCCTGAATATAAAGGCATGGTCGGCTACCTCGATCCGTCCAGCGCCTTTGTCGGATACGTGTCTGCTGTGGCGATCAACCAGGCCATGGGCGGCACGCTGGATAACTTCGGACCAGCCATCAATTACTTCCAGAAACTGGCGAAAAACTCGCCCATCGTGCCCAAGCAGACGGCCTATGCGCGCGTGCTGTCCGGCGAGCTGCCGATTCTGGTCGACTACGATTTCAACGCCTATCGCGCTCGCTACAAGGACAAGGCCAACGTCGCGTTCGTGATCCCTCAGGAAGGCAGCATCAGCGTGCCGTACGTGATGAGCATCGTCGACAACGCGCCACATCGGGCCAATGCCGAGAAAGTGCTGGACTTCACTCTGTCCGATCAAGGCCAGGCGTTGTGGGCCAAGGCTTACTTGCGACCGGTGCGTGACGTGAAAATCCCGGCGGATGTGGCCGCGCAATTCCTCCCGGACAACGATTACGCCCGCGCCGGAGTGGTGAACTACGAACACATGGCGGCGGTGCAGGAAGCGTTCGCCGCGCGCTATCTGAGTGAGGTCAAGTAAGTGACCGTTTCGGTTCTGAAGGCTCAGGCTGCGGGTTCGGGCAGGCGCGTGTTTTTGCGCCTGCGTCCGGCGGCGGCCTGGGCGCTGGCTCCGGCATTCGCTGTGCTGTTCGCTTTCTGGCTGCTGCCGTTGGCGCATCTGGTTTTGCTCGGCGGCGAGAGCCGTGACGGCAGCAGCGGTTATTGGCAAGTGCTGAGCAGCGCGCAATATCTGGGCAGCCTGGCGCAGACCTGCATGCTGGCCGTGGTGGTGACGCTCGCGGCGCTCTTGGTCGGCGGCATCAGCGGGGTTTTTCTCGCCCGCCAACGGTTTTTCGGCCGCTCGGCGCTGGTCGCCTTGTTGACCTTTCCGCTGGCGTTTCCCGGCGTGGTCGTGGGCTTTCTGGTGATTCTGCTGGCCGGGCGTCAAGGCTTGTTCGCCATGCTGGGCATGGAGTTGGCGGGTAAGCGCTGGATCTTTGCTTACTCGCTGACCGGCCTGTTCATCGGTTATCTCTACTTCTCGATTCCACGGGTAATCCTCACGGTGATGGCGGCGTGTGAAAGTCTCGATCGCAGCCTGGAGGAGGCCGCCCATTCCCTGGGCGCCGGGCATTGGCGGGTGGTCTGCGATGTGATCGTGCCGGGCCTCGCGCCTGCTTTGGTGTCCTGCGGCGCAATCTGTTTCGCAACATCCATGGGCGCGTTCGGTACCGCTTTCACGCTGGGCACCCGGCTCAACGTGACGCCGATTGCGATCTATAACGTGTTCACCAATTACGCGAATTTCGCCGTTGCTGCGGCGTTGTCGGTGGTGCTGGGCGCGGTGACCTGGGCCGTGCTGTTGCTCGCGCGGCGACTGGTGAAAAACTCGGGGACTGTTCTGTGAAGCGTTCCACACTGTTTGTCGCGCAGCTGCTGTTTACGCTGCTGGTCTGCGCCTTCATGTTGGTGCCGGTGGTCATGTCTTTGCTGGCCGGGCTGACGCGCAATTATTTTCAGGGCCTGTCCGGCGGGTTGACCTTCGACTGGGTGATTCAAGTCTGGCAGGCGTACTCGCCCACGGTCTGGTTGTCGCTGCAACTGGCGCTGGCCTGTGCGGCGTGCGTATGCGTGATTGGCGTACCGGCGGCCTACGCGCTGGTGCGCATGAACAATCGCTTCAGCCGCGCCTTCGAAGAGTTGATGGTCTTGCCCGTGGCCATGCCCGGTCTGGCCAGCGCTTTGGCGTTGCTGCTGACTTACGGCCAGTTCGGCGGATTTCGCAGCAGTTGGCTGTTCATTCTGGTCGGCCACGTTTTATTCACCTTGCCGTTTCTGGTGCGCCCGGTAATGGCGGTGATGCAGCGCCAGCATTTGCCGACGCTGGAGGAGGCTGCTGCGAGTCTGGGCGCGGGGCCGATCAAACGCTTCTTCAGCGTTGTAGTGCCCAATTGCCGCGCCGGGATTCTCGCCGGGGTGTTGATGGTCGTCACGTTGTCGCTGGGTGAATTCAACCTGACCTGGATGCTGCACACACCCATGACCAAAACCCTGCCGGTTGGCCTGGCCGACAGCTACGCCTCGGCGCGGCTGGAAGTCGCCAGCGCCTACACCCTCATATTTCTGCTGATGATCGTGCCGCTGCTGATTGCGTTGCAGGCCATCAGCGCCCGTCTTTCCCGTGGAGAGAGTCGATGACCGGAACCACTATTCGCCTGCAGGGCTGCCGCAAGGCATTCGCTGACGGCACCGTCGCCGTGCAGGACCTGAACCTGACCATCGAGCCTGGGGAAACCCTCGCGATTCTCGGCCCGTCCGGCTGCGGTAAAACCACCACGTTGCGGCTGATCGCCGGGCTGGAAAGCCCGGACGTCGGTCAGGTTTTCTTCGACGACACGGACGTCACGCGTCTGCCTATCGAAAAGCGTGACGTCGGCATGGTGTTCCAGAATTACGCGTTGTTCCCGAATCTGGATGTGGCCGGGAATATTGTTTACGGCCTGAAGATTCGCGGCATGTCACCCGCCGAGCGCAACAAACGTTGTGCCGAACTGCTGGAGCTGGTGGGTTTGCAGGAGCATGGCAAGCGCAGCATTCATGAGCTGTCCGGCGGCCAACGGCAGCGGGTTGCCTTGGCGCGTGCGTTGGCGCCCCGGCCTCGGGTGCTGCTGCTCGACGAACCCTTGGCCGCCCTTGATGCGCAGTTGCGTGAGCGTTTGCGCAGCGAGCTGGACCAGCTGCTGCGCGGGCTTGGCATCACTGCGGTGTTCGTCACCCACGATCAGGGCGAAGCCATGGCGCTGGGCGACCGCATTCTGGTGATGGAGCAAGGCCGCGTCGCGCAACTGGCGACCCCGCGTGAAATTTATCAACAACCGGCCAACGCCTTCGTCGCCGGTTTTGTCGGCAATCTCAACGCGTTTGCCGTGGACGGGCGTACCGCTAACGGCTTGAAAGTCAGCGGCGGCGAGCTGCCGTGGACGGGTTCGAAACTGCCCTCAACCGTGTATTGCCGGCCAGAGCATCTGCGGGTAATGGACGGCGAAGGTCATGTGCGCGGGCGTCTGGTCGGGCAGTTTTTCCAGGGCGCGCAGAGTCGGCTGTTGGTGGATGTCGGGGCTGCGCAGCCGTTGCTGGTCGATAGCTCCGACAACATCATTCATCTGCCGGGCGCAATGATTGCCCTGGCGGTCGAGCCGCAGGTGTTGTTTACCTTGTGAAAGATTGACCTATGCAGACCGTGTGGGAGCGAGCTTGCTCGCGAAGGCCCTTCATCAGGCGCTAGAAACGTGCCGGATCAACTGACCTCTTCGCGAGCAAGCTCGCTCCCACGAGAATCATTTCAATTCAGTAGTTGTTTTGATGGAAACCTATTTTGAATCCTCCGTTTCTCATTGCGCAGATCAGCGATCTGCACCTTAAAGCCGGTCAAAAACTGACCTACGGAATCGTCGACACCTTGGGCGCATTGCGTCGGGCGGTTGATCATCTGAACGCCAGCGTGCCGCGCCCCGATGTTGTGGTCATTAGTGGCGATCTGGTGGATTTCGGTCGCGCGGACGAATACGCCGTGCTGCGTCCGCAGCTCAGTCGGCTGCACATGCCGTTTTATCTGGTGCCGGGCAATCATGATGATCGCGAGCACCTGCTGGCTGAGTTTGCTGATCAGACTTATCTGCCGATCCGTCACGACAGGCCGCTGGATTGGGTCGTCGAGGAATATCCGGTGCGGCTGATCGGCCTGGACACCAGCATTCCCGGCTCCCACGGCGGACAACTGACGGATAGTCAGTTGCTCTGGCTTGATGAGCATCTGGCACTGCGCCCCGATGTACCGACGTTGCTGATCCTGCATCACCCGCCGTTCATCACCGGCATCGGCCATATGGACCGCGAGCCGTTCATCAATGGGGCTGAGTTTGAAAAGATTGTCGCGCGGCATCCGCAGGTCGAGCGTTTGCTGTGCGGGCATTTGCATCGTCCGATGCAGCGGCGTTTCGGCGGCAGTATCAGCTGCATCTGCCCCGGCACTTCGCATCAGATCGTGCTCGATCTACAGCAAGACGCCCCGGCACATTTCAATCTGGAACCACCGGGTTACCTGCTGCACCGCTGGCATCCCGTGGAAGGACTGGTCACCCATAACGCAGTGTTCGGCGAGTATCCGGGGCCGTATCCGTTTTATGACGGGAATGGGTTGATTGATTGACCAACGATCATTGGACCGTGGGAGCCGAGCTTGCTCGCGAAGAACGATGACGCGGTGGGTCTGAGCCACCGAGTCGCTCGCTCCAACAACTGCAGCTATTTAAGCGCCAATCACGCCGCCATCCTCCCGGGTAATCACCATCACCGACGAACGCGGTTTGCCGTCTGGCAGGTGTTCGGGAAAGGTCGAGCCGCCGTTTTCGCCGGGGTGCTGGATGCCGATGAACAGCGTCTTGTAGTCCGGTGCGAAGCTGATGCCGGTGACTTCGCAGCCAACCGGACCGACCATGAAGCGGCGGATCTCGCCGCTGTCCGGGTCGGCGCAAAGCATCTGGTTGTTACCCATGCCGGCAAAATCACCCTTGTTGGTGGAATCGCCGTCAGTCTGGATCCACAGACGACCGGCCTGGTCGAAACTCAGCCCGTCCGGGCTGTTGAACATGTTCTGCGCATTGATATTGCTGGAGCCGCCCTGAGGTTTGCCGCTGTGGACGGTCGGGTTGCCCGCGACCACGAACAGATCCCAGTCGAATTCCATGGCCGAGGCATTACCCTCGTTTTCCGCCCAGCGCAGGATTTGTCCGTACTGGTTTTTTGCGCGCGGGTTCGGTCCACCAACCGGCTGACCGTCGTCGCCGCGTTTGGCGTTGTTGGTCAGCGTGCAATAAACCTGGCCATCCTTGGGGCTGACCACGATCCATTCCGGGCGGTCCATGCGCGTGGCCTTCACGACGCTGGCGGCCAGGCGCGCATGAATCAGCACTTCAGCCTGACTGGCAAAACCTGCCGCAGCGTCCAGGCCGTTCTTGCCGTGGGTCAGTTCGATCCACTCGCCTTTGCCTTTTGGCCGATCCGGATTGCCGTCGCCATTGTCGAAACGGGCGACATACAGCGTGCCGTGATCGAGCAAGTCGCGATTGGCTTTCGGGTCGCGGTGATTGATTTTGTCGCGGCTGATGAATTTGTAGATGAACTCGCCGCGCTCGTCGTCGCCCATGTACACCACCGCGCGGCCACCTTTGGTTTCGGCCAGGGCAGCGTTTTCGTGTTTGAAGCGACCCAGCGCGGTGCGTTTGACCGGCGTGGATTTCGGATCGAACGGATCAATTTCCACGACCCAGCCGTGGCGGTTCAGCTCGTTGGGATTTTTCGCCAGATCGAAGCGCGGGTCGTGGTGGTGCCAGTTGATTTCTTTACTGGCGGCGACCGCGCCGTAACGCTTGATGCCTGCGTCGAATTTCTGCTCGGCGTCGCTGCTGCCGAAGCAGTCAGTGAAGTTTTCTTCACAGGTCAGATAAGTGCCCCACGGCGTCTTGCCGTTGGCGCAGTTCTGGAACGTCCCGAGCACTTTTTTGCCGGTCTTGTCGGCTGTGGTTTTCAGCCAGTCGTGCCCGGCGGCCGGACCGCTCAGATTGATCGGCGTGTTGCCGTGGATGCGGCGGTTGTATTTCGAGTCCTGCACGAACTGCCACTTGCCGTCCTTGTGCTGGACTTCGATCACCGACACGCCTTCGCTGGCCAGCGCCTTGCGCACTTCCTCGGCGGATTGCGGGTCTTTGCCGTGATCGAACAGGTAGCGGTAATTGGTGTATTCGTTGTTGATCGCCATCAGCGCGCGATCCGGTTTGCCCGGCATCGGGAACAGGCTCATGCCGTCGTTGTTGTCGCCGAACTGCACTTCCTGCGCCTCGGCGCTGCCTTTGCCGCTGGCATCGAACGCCGGACCGCCGCTGTGCAGCGGTTGGCCCCAACTGATCAGAACCGATGATTTATAGCCCGGTGGCAAGCTGATGCTGTCGGCGGTGGCGGCCGGAATGCTGTCGAAACCCAGCAAGGTGCCGGAGGCAGCGCTGACACTGGCGGCGATGGTGCTGCGGCTCAGCAGGTTACCGCCGAGGAACATGGCGGCGCCGCACAAGGCGCCCGCGCTAATGAAACCTCGACGAGTGAGGCCGACCATGTTTTCCAGATCGGTGTTTTGATTTTCTTCTAATAGTTTCATCATCACGGCTCCCAGCAGATGTGGCAGCTACCTTAGTCAGGCTTTATGACGAAAACATGTCGCAAGGGTGACGCGTTGCGCTACAGCGCCGTGCCCAGCAGCACCAGTGAAGGGGCAAATTGCGCCTGCACGGGACTGCCGACCACCAGTTTCAGCGCGACAAGCTGCGCGGGCTCGGCCAGCGAACACAATGTCTGGCCGCTGGGCAGGGCAATCCGGACTTCGCTGGGGCCGTTTTTGGCGGCGAGAATTTCCTCGACGGTGCCATGAAGAGAATTGTGTCCAGTTGTTGCGGATTGCTCGGGGCCAAGCAAACTCAGCCATCCGGCTTTGATCAGCGCGACCACGTCGGTGCCGATTGTCAGGTCCAGGCGCAACGTGCTGTCGTGGGTGATCTGCGCCTCGATGAACAGTTCGCCAGCCAGCCGCAGACGCACCAGATCGTTATGGCCGTGGCCGCTGATCGCTTCGATCCGGCCAAGCAGTTGATTGCGCGCGCTGGTGCGTAGTGACAGGCGACTGAGCAGTTCCAGGTCGGTGCTTTCTTCGGTGGCTTCCAGCACCTGGGCCTGCAAGGCTTGCAGGCGATGATAAAGGCGCAGGACACGCTCGCCTTCAGCGGAAAGTTTCGCGCCGCCGCCACCTCGTCCGCCGACGCTGCGCTCGACCAAAGGCTTCTGCGCCAGATTGTTCAGCTCATCGATGGCATCCCACGCCGCCTTGTAACTCAGCCCCGCGCTTTTCGCCGCGCGGGTGATCGAGCCTTGCTCGGCAATGTGCTGCAACAACGCGATGCGCTGCGGGCGACGGACCATGTGTTGGGTGAGCAAGGAAGGAAGGGGCATGGCGCGGGCTTCGGCTAAGACGATAGCCGTGAGTGTAAGGTAAATCTGTGGGAGCGAGCTCGCTCCCTCGGATAGTCCTCGTGACCGTCAGTCCCCCGGCTTCGGCGTCCTTGCCAGGCAATAAACATCCACCCGCCGGGCGCCGGCCTTTATCAGCACTTGCGCGATGGCATCGGCGGTGGAGCCGGTGGTCAGCACGTCATCGATCAACGCCACATGTTGACCGGCCATTTTCTCGGCATCGACCAAAGCAAAGGCACCCCGCAAATTACGCTTGCGGGCTTTGGCGTCCAGGCCTTGTTGCGCCGGGGTTTCCCGGGTGCGGATCAGCAAGCGGTCTTGCACGGGCAACTGCAATTGTCGGCCGAGCCAGTCGGCGACCATCGCCGCCTGGTTATAACCGCGCTGGCGCATTCGTTTGGTCGCGAGCGGCACCGGCAGCAGCAGGTCTGGCCTGGGCTGGCCTTCGTCGAAACGGTGTTGCAGGAATTGCCCGAGCAGTTCACTCAGCAGACGGCCCATGGGCCAGTTGCCCTGATGCTTGAAGCGCGTCACCAGGCTGTCCACGGGAAAGTCATAAAGCCACGGCACCAGCACTTCATCGAAAGCGGGCGGATGCATGGAACAGCGGGCGCAGCTCAGATCGGCCATCGCCAAGGGCAGGGCGCAATGCCGACATTGATCACCAAGCCATGGCAGCTCGGCTTCGCAAGGCACGCACACGGCAAACAGTGCATCGGTACGTTCATCGCACAGCAGGCAGGCTTGTTTGTTTTTTAACCAGATGTAAACCGCGTGTTGGCTTTGTGGTTGACAGCGCATGGCTCTTCCTTAAATATGCCGAACATCCGTGTCGCGCCTGTGGACTTTAAGCGTTTGCATAATGCTGAGCTGCCGGTCGCCTGCTAAAAGAAAAACCCGAGGAGCCGCCCGATGAGCGCCAGCACCACCGCCACTTTGCGTCATGACTGGAATTTAGCCGAAGTCCGGGCACTGTTTGTACAGCCCTTCAATGACCTGCTGTTTCAGGCGCAAACCGTGCACCGCGCTCACTTCGACGCCAACCGCGTGCAAGTCTCGACCCTGCTGTCGATCAAAACCGGCGCCTGCCCGGAAGATTGCAAGTACTGTCCGCAGTCCGGGCACTACAACACCGGTCTTGAGAAAGAAAAGCTGCTTGAAGTGCAAAAGGTTCTCGAAGAAGCCGCTCGCGCCAAGGCCATTGGTTCGACGCGCTTCTGCATGGGCGCGGCCTGGAAGCATCCTTCGGCCAAAGACATGCCTTACGTGCTGGAAATGGTCAAAGGCGTGAAAGCCCTGGGCCTGGAAACCTGCATGACCCTGGGTCGCCTGGATCAGGACCAGACCGAGGCGCTGGCTTCGGCGGGTCTGGATTACTACAACCACAACCTCGACACGTCGCCGGAGTTCTATAGCAGCATCATCACCACCCGCACCTACGGCGAGCGCCTGCAAACCCTGGCCTACGTGCGTGATTCGGGGATGAAAATCTGCTCCGGCGGCATTCTCGGCATGGGCGAATCCCTCGACGACCGCGCCAATCTGCTGATCCAGCTGGCCAACTTGCCGGAGCACCCGGAATCGGTGCCGATCAACATGCTGGTCAAGGTCGCCGGTACGCCGCTGGAAAACGCCGAAGACATCGATCCGTTCGACTTCATCCGCATGCTCGCCGTAGCGCGCATCCTGATGCCGCAATCCCACGTGCGGCTGTCGGCTGGTCGCGAAGCCATGAACGAGCAGATGCAGGCGCTGGCATTCTTTGCCGGGGCCAACTCGATTTTCTACGGCGACAAGCTGCTCACCACCGCCAACCCGCAAGCCGACAAGGACATGCTGTTGTTCTCGCGCCTGGGGATCAAACCCGAATCCCGCGAAGAACACGCAGACGAAGTGCATCAGGCCGCCATTGAACAGGCGCTGGTCGAACAGAAAAGCAGCGCGCAGTTTTATAACGCTGCGGTTTGATTCACTGACGAACGGCAACTCCTGCCTGTGGGACCGGCTTTAGCCGGGAAGGCGCCTATGCTGACGCAAAGAATGCGTTGGATGTACTGGCTCTCTCCCGGCTGAAGCCGGTCCTACGGGAGTTTAAATTTCCCCCGAGGCCTGCATGTCCTTCGATCTTCTCGCACGTCTCGCTGCCCGCCGTGCCGACAATCTCTATCGCCAGCGCCCGCTGCTGCAAAGCCCGCAAGGGCCGGACGTGGTGGTGGATGGTCAGCCGCTGCTGGCGTTCTGCAACAACGATTATCTGGGGCTGGCCAATCATCCCGAGGTAATTGCCGCGTGGCAGGCCGGTGCCGAAAAATGGGGCGTTGGCGGCGGTTCGTCGCATCTGGTGATCGGCCACAGCGGACCGCATCACGACCTCGAAGTGGCGCTGGCGGAAATGACCGGGCGCCCGCGGGCGCTACTGTTTTCCAATGGCTACATGGCCAACCTCGGCACAGTGACAGCGCTGGTCGGGCAGGGCGATACGGTACTCGAAGACCGGCTCAATCATGCTTCGCTGCTCGACGCCGGTTTGCTCAGTGGCGCGCGGTTTTCCCGTTATCTGCATAACGACGCCGAGAGCCTGGCCGCGCGTCTGCAGAAAGCCAGCGGCGACACGTTGGTAGTCACCGACGGCGTGTTCAGCATGGACGGCGATCTGGCGGATCTGCCTGCGCTGGCGCAAACGGCAAAAGCCCAAGGCGCCTGGTTGATGGTCGATGACGCGCACGGCTTCGGCCCGTTGGGTGCCAATGGCGGCGGCATCGTCGAACATTTCGGTCTGGGCATCGACGACGTACCGGTGTTGATCGGCACGCTGGGCAAGGCGTTCGGCACTGCCGGGGCGTTTGTGGCCGGCAGCGAAGAGCTGATCGAAACCCTGATTCAGTTCGCCCGCCCCTACATTTACACCACCAGCCAGCCACCGGGCCTGGCCTGCGCGACGCTGAAAAGCCTTGAGCTGTTGCGCACCGAGCATTGGCGCCGTGAGCACCTGGCGCGCTTGATCGCCCAGTTTCGCAGCGGTGCCGAACAGATCGGCCTGACCTTGCTGGACAGCTTCACACCGATCCAGCCAATTCTGATCGGCGACGCCGGACGCGCCGTGCGCCTGTCACAGATGTTGCGTGATTGCGGTGTGCTGGTCACGGCGATCCGACCGCCCACGGTGCCGGCGGGCAGCGCGCGTTTGCGGGTGACCTTTTCCGCCGCCCACACGCAGGCGCAAGTGCAGCTATTGTTGAATGCATTGGCGCAGTGTTACCCGCTGCTGGATAAGCGCGATTCGGTGGAGCCACATCATGCGTGATCAATTGATCCTGCTACCCGGTTGGGGTTTGGGCATTTCGCCGTTGGAGCCATTGGCCGCTGCCTTGCGTGGCCTGGACGAGCATCTGCGCGTGGAAATCGAGCCGCTGCCGGACCTGGAAAGCAGCGACCTGCAGGAATGGCTCGACGAACTGGACGCCAATCTGCCGGACAACGCCTGGCTGGGCGGCTGGTCGCTGGGTGGCATGTTGGCGGCTGAACTGGCGGCGCGGCGCGGCGAGCGTTGCTGCGGGCTGGTGACGCTGGCGAGCAATACCTGTTTCGTGACGCGCGGCGCCTGGCCCAACGCAATGGCGGCCGGGGATTTCGACGCGTTCCTGGCCGGTTGCATTGACGATCCCGATGGCACACTCAAGCGTTTCAGTTTGTTGTGCGCCCAGGGTGCCGAAGATCCGCGCGGCATTTCGCGCTTGCTCAAGGCTGGCGCACCTCACGGTTCGACGAGTGCGCTGGTCCACGGCCTGCAATTGCTCGAGCAACTGGATACCCGCAGCGCCCTGCAGACATTTCGCGGCCCGCAGCTGCATCTGTTTGCCGGGCTTGATGCGTTCGTGCCCGCTGAAGCTGCGGGCGATTTGCTGGCGCTGTTGCCTGACGTCGAAGTCGGCGTCATCGAGCAGGCCAGCCACGCCTTCCTCCTGGAAAATCCTCACGGTGTCGCGGCGGCGATCCAGGCGTTTTTACATGAGTCCGGTGATGACTGATTTATCCCATCCAAGGTTGCCGGGCGGTTTGCCTGACAAACGCCAGGTCGCTGCATCGTTTTCCCGCGCGGCCGGCAGCTACGACAGCGTCGCCCAGTTGCAGCGCGACGTGGGCAGTGAGCTGATCGCGCGTTTGCCGCAGGATTTGCAGCCGCAACGCTGGCTGGACCTGGGCTGCGGCACCGGTTATTTCAGCCGGGCGCTGGCCGAAAAATTTCCCGAAGGTCACGGCGTGGCGCTGGATATCGCCGAAGGCATGTTGCGTCATGCGCACCCTTTGGGTGGCGCCGAGCATTTTGTCGCCGGCGACGCCGAGCGCTTGCCGTTGCGCGATGCCAGCTGCGAGCTGATTTTCTCCAGTCTGGCGGTGCAGTGGTGCGCCGATTTTGCCGCAGTGCTCAGCGAAGCCCGGCGCGTATTGCAGCCCGGCGGAGTGTTCGCTTTCGCCAGTCTGTGCGTCGGTACGCTGTATGAACTGCGTGACAGCTGGCAAACCGTCGACGGTCTGGTGCACGTCAACCGCTTCCGGCAATTGCAGGATTATCAGCGGTTGTGCGAGTTGAGCGGGTTGCGCCTAAGCTCTCTGCAGGTGCAGCCGCATGTTCTGCATTACCCGGACGTGCGCAGCCTGACCCACGAGCTGAAAGCCCTGGGCGCGCACAATCTCAATCCGGGCAGGCCAGGCGGTTTGACCGGCCGCGCGCGGATACTGGCGCTGATCGACGCTTACGAGCGCTTTCGTCAGCCTGAGGGCTTGCCGGCGACGTATCAGGTGGTCTACACCGTGCTGGAAAAAAGCCGGTGAACTTAGGATGCAGCAGAGGAATGCCGAGATGAGCCGTGCGTACTTCATCGCGGGAACCGATACCGATGTGGGCAAAACCACGGTCGCCGCCGGTCTGTTGTACGCCGCGCGACAGGCGGGTTTGAGCACGGTAGCGGGCAAGCCGGTTGCCTCCGGCTGCGCGGTGACCCCCAATGGCTTGCGCAACGACGACGCGTTGGCCCTGCTGGCGCAATGCTCGGTCGCCGTGAGTTACGACGAGGTCAACCCCGTCGCCTTCGAGCCGGCCATCGCTCCGCATCTGGCGGCGCGGGAGGCGGGCGTGGCGCTGACAGTGCAAGGGTTGCTTAAACCGATGCGTCTGCTGCTGGCGCGCAATGCCGATTTCAGCCTGATCGAAGGGGCTGGCGGCTGGCGCGTGCCGTTGGCGGATCAGGCCAACCTGTCCGATCTGGCGGTTGCGCTGCAATTGCCGGTGATTCTGGTGGTTGGCGTGCGCCTGGGCTGCATCAATCACGCACTGCTCAGCGCCGAGGCCATCGCTCAGGACGGGCTGCAACTGGCCGGTTGGGTCGCCAATATCGTCGACGCCAAGACCTCGCGGCTCGAAGAAAACCTCGCCACCCTCGCCGAACGCCTGCCCGCACCCTGCCTGGGCCGCGTGCCACGCCTGAAGAAACCCAGCGCCGAAGCAGTGGCGGAGTATCTGCATCTGGAGTTGCTGGATTAGTTCTTCCCATTGCTAGCGGTCGGTAGGAGGGGACTTGTCCCCGAAAATGCGATTGGATTGGCAGCGAGATCTTCCGGACAAGCCCTGTCGCCTGAGCTGACGCCTTCGAGGACGAGTCCCCTCCTACCGGATCTGTCGTCGCGGGTTCATTTCAAATACCAACCCCAAGGCTCTGCGCCGAGGTATTCGGTGATTTGTTTGACCTCCAGGTAATTATCCAGCCCCCATTGGCCCAGTTCGCGACCTATACCGCTGTGTTTCATGCCGCCCCAGGGCGCTTCGACGAAGGTCGGTTGTGAGCAGTTGACCCAGATGATGCCGGCACGCAGCTGGTTGGCGACGCGGGTGGCGCGTTGCGGGTCGGCGCTCATCACGGCGGCGGCAAGGCCGAAGCGGCTGGCGTTGGCCATTTGCAACGCTTGCTGTTCATGCTTGAAGCGTTTGATGCACAGCACCGGGCCGAAGATTTCTTCGCGCCAGACAATGCTGTTTTCGGCGGGCTCGTCAAAGATCGCCGGTTCCATGAAATAGCCCTGCGCCAGATGCGTCGGACGTTTGCCGCCGGTCAGCAGTTTCGCGCCGCTGGCCTGGCCCTGATCGATAAAACCCAGCACCTTTTCGTACTGGCCTTTACTCACCAGCGGGCCAAGCAACACGCCCGGTTCCATACCAGGACCGATAGTGATCTTGCGTGTCTCCTCGACCAGCCTTTCGATGAGGCGCGGCGCGATGCTTTCCTGCACCAGCAAGCGCGACGTGGCGCTGCACACCTGGCCTTGGTTCCAGAAAATCCCGAATAGAATCCATTCCACCGCCGCCTCGACATCCGCGTCATCAAACACGATGAACGCCGACTTGCCGCCCAGCTCCAGGCTGATGTTCTTGATGTCGCTGGCCGCCGCCGACATGATTTTCGCCCCGGTCGGCACGCTGCCGGTGAAGGCCAGTTTGTCGACGCCGGGATGCAACGTCAGCGGGCTGCCCGCGTCGCTGCCCAACCCGGTCACCACGTTGAGCACGCCAGCGGGCATGCCGATGCGGTCGGCTGCGGCGGCCAGTTCCAGAGCGGTCAGCGGCGTCAGTTCCGACGGTTTCAACACCACCGTTGCGCCAGCCGCCAGCGCCGGAGCGACTTTCCAGGCGGCCATCAGCAGCGGGTAATTCCACGGAATGATCTGCCCGGCGACGCCAATCGGCTCAAGCCGCGTGCGACACCGAAAGCGCTCGTCCGGCAGCGTCAGCGGCTGATCCTGGCGACCGTCCAGCTCCCGCGCGAGCCCGGCGTAATAACGAAAACAGCCAATCGCGTCGGCGATGTCCCATTGCGCTTCGGGCAGCGGCTTGCCGTTATCGCTGACCTCCAGCCGGGCGATGCTGTCCTGACTGTTTTGCAGCTCGTCGGCCAGGGTTTCCAGCCACACCGCGCGCTCGGCGCCGCTGCTCTGGCTCCAGCCACTGTCGAATGCCCGTCGTGCAGCGCGCACCGCATGATCGATATCTTCCTCGGTGCCTGCCGCGACCCGTTGCAACGTCTGCTCGGTCGCCGGATCGATGACGTCCAGATAGCCGCCCAGGTCCGGGCTGACCCACTCGCCGTTGATGTACAACTGATCACGCATGTGAGGCTCCTGTGCGACGATTCTGCAAGTAACGGGAGGTGAACAGCAGCGCCAGCGACACGCAGATGATCACCGTGGAAACCGCATTGATCTCGGGCGTCACGCCCCGGCGGATCGAGGAGAAAATGTAGATCGGCAAGGTGGTTTCCGGGCCGGCGACAAAGAACGCAATGATGAAATCGTCGAAGCTGAAGGTGAACGCCAGCAGGAAGCCGGCCATGATCGCCGGGGTGATTTGCGGCAAGGTCACGCGCCAGAAGGTTTCCAGCGGCGGCGCATACAAGTCGGCGGAGGCTTCCTGCAGGGCTTTATCCAGCGAATCCACCCGGCTGCGGACGATGACCATGACCAGCGCCATGGTGAACAACGAATGCGCGGCGATAACCGTGAAAAAGCCCATATTCAGGCGCGGGAAGCCCGGCATCAGGTTGGCGAGCAACGGGTTCAACACATCGAACAGGCTGATGAAGGCGATCAGCGTCGAGATGCCGATGACGATGCCGGGAATGATGATCGAGCAATAGGTCAGCACGTCGAACAGCAGGCGGACCTTGCGTCCGGCGCGTTGCAGGCCGAACACCGCCAGCGTGCCGAACAGCGTCGCCAGCACCGCCGAACAGGTGGCGATCATCGCGCTGTTGCCCAACGCTTCCATGATGAACGGGTTGCTGAACGCGCGGCCGAACCACTGCACCGAGCAGCATTCAAAGGCCAGCCCGCTGCGCCCGGCGTTGAAGCTGAACAACATGATCAGCGCAATCGGCGCGTACAGGAACAGGTACAGCGAGGTGGAATAGCTGCGTAGCCACATGTCACAAGGCTCCATCGCCGGGGGTGCCGCCGTAGCGTTTCACCAGTTTCAGGTAGATGCCGATGATCGCCAGCATGATGGCCACCAGCGTCATCGCCAGGGCGCTGCCGAACGGCCAGTTGCGCGATTGCAGGAACAGGTCGACCAGCGCATTGCCGACGAAGAACACTTTGCCGCCGCCGAGAATCGCCGGGATCAGGAACTCGCCCATCAACAGGATGAACACCAGCATGACCCCGGTGATGATTCCCGGTGCCGACAGCGGCAAGGTGATGCGCCGAAAGCTTTCGAACGCGCTGGCACCCAGATCCGCAGAGGCTTCGAGCAGGCGCTTGTCGAGCTTTTCCAGGCTGACGTAGATCGGGAACACCATCAGCGGCAGATAGCCATAGACGATGCCGATCAACACCGCCGTCGGCGTGTTGATCAAGCGCACGCCGTCCAGCCCGAGGCTGGCGAGCATGGCCGGAATGCCTTTGCCGCTGAGGATGAAAATCCACGCGTAGGTGCGAATCAGGAAGCTGGTCCAGAACGGCACGATCACCAGCGTCAGCAGCAGCGCGCGATTCTTGCCGGCGCGCACCGCCAGAAAGTAGGCCAGTGGATAGGCCGCCAGCAAACACACCAGAGTCCCCAACGGCGCCATTGTCAGCGTGTTGCTGAACGCGGCGGCGCGGGAGCTCAGGTTCATGTAGTTGGCCAGCGTCAGGCCGCCGGCATAACCGCCGACAGCACTGCGCTCACCGAAGCTGAAGACCAGAATGATCAACAGCGGCATCACCAACAGCAGCAAGAACCACAGGGTCGACGGCAGCAACATCAGCATCGTGATGCGTCGCCGCAAACTGCGGCGCTTGCCTTGGGCCTGGGCGAGTTGCGCAGGCGAGGCGTCGGCTTCATCAGGAAGCGTTTCGGATGAGACTACGGCGTTCATGGACGGGTCCTTGCTGCGCATGGCGATGGATCAGGCGGATTTGAAACGGGCCATCAATTCGGCGCGCAACGGGCTGGTCAACGTTGCCGCTGCGCCGAACTCCAGCGGGCTCAACTGCTCGGCGGCCGGGTACATGATCGGGTCGCTGAGCATCGCCGTGGGCAGCAAGGCATCGACGCGCTTGTCGCCGCTCGGATAACCGTGGCTCAACACTTCAAGCTTGTTGTGCTGCGGATCGAGCAGGTAATTGATGAAGGCATATGCCGCATCACGGTGCTCGGCGCCCTTGGGAATGGCGAAGAAGTCACTCCACAATTCGCCGCCTTCCTTGCCCAGCGCGTATTGCATGGTCGGGATGTCGCGATGCAGCTGAGAGGCATCGCCGGTCCACGACATGGCCAGAACGGCGTCGCCGCTGCGCATTGATGGCTGAATGTCGGAGTTGATCGCGAACAGGTGCGGCTTGACCTCGATGAGCAGTTTTTCCGCGTCGGCCAACTCCTTCGGATCAAGGGAGTTGAAGCTGTAGCCGAATGATTTCAGCGCATTGCCGATGGCGGTCAGCTGGTAGTCGTGGATCATGGTGCGGCCGCTGCCTTCACCTTGCGCCAGGGCCCAGAACTCTTTCCATGAGGTCGGTTTGGCCTTGAGCTTGGCGCTGTCGTAGGCCATGCCGGTGGTGCCCCAGTTTTTCGGCACGGCGTAGACCTTGCCGTCGACGGTGCCCTGCGCCATGAATTTTTCCTGGAAGGCGGCCGGGTCGAAGTTGGGGATGCGTGACAGGTCCAGCGGCTCAATCAAACCGAGCTTCACGTAGGTGCTGATGGTGTAGTTGGTCGGCACCATCACGTCCCAACCGCTGCCGCCGGCCTGCAGCTTGGCGAGCATTTCTTCGTTGGAGCCGAACACGCTCATGGCGACGCGGGCGCCGGTGGTTTTGGCGAAGGCGTCGAGATTGTCCTGGCTGTGATAATTGGGCCAGGTCGCCAGGCCGAGACGATCACCAATATTCTTTTGCGCCGCGCCTGCGCTCGAATCCCTGGTGCCCATCAACAAGCCGGGCATGTTGGTGGCGACCACGGCGGCGGCGACGCCCAGACCGGTACGGCCGAGAAATTCGCGACGGCTGATCGAGCCGTTCTGCCAGCTGCGCATCGTCTTGATAAAGGTCTTCTGGTCCATGGCAATCTCCCGATCTGAGGTAGGTTCAAAAGTGAGTAGCGGTGTGTGATGCGGCTACAAAGCCATGGCCAGGCCGCTGGCGTTATCCCAGCCGACGCGCACTGCGGCGCCGTGTTCAAAGCCGCCGAAATCGGTACCCGGCCCGGCTTGGCCCAGATGGCGCGGTACTCGCACGCAGACGATGCCGAACGGCTCGGTACGCACTCGGTATTCAGTGAGGTTGCCCAGATAAATCCGGTCCTCGACGCAGCCGTTCAGGGTCACATCGCAGGCCAGCAGACCGTTGGGCGCGGCAATGCTGATCAGTTCGGGACGCACCGCGATGCAGCCGGGTGTGTTGGCGCTCAGCGCCAGGCCGGTCGGGGTTTGCGGGCTGGTCAGTTCGAGGCCCTGATCAGTGCGCAATACCACTGAGTTGCCAGTCAAATGCCGGACCGTGCCGTTGAACAGATTGGATTCGCCGATGAAGTCCGCGACATAACGATTGGCCGGCGCTTCGTAGAGTTGTTCCGGAGTCGCGGTCTGGATGATCGAGCCGCTGTGCATCACGCTGATGCTGTCGCTCATGGACAGCGCTTCTTCCTGATCGTGGGTTACCAGCACAAAGGTAATCCCCACTTCCCGCTGCAAGCGCAGCAGTTCGGATTGCATTTCCTTGCGCAGCTTGCGATCCAGCGCGGCAAGCGGTTCGTCCAGCAGCAGCACCGTTGGCTTGTTGACCAGCGCGCGGGCCAGCGCCACCCGCTGTTGCTGGCCGCCGGACAACTCGCTGGGTTTGCGATGCCCGAGGCCATTGAGACGAACCATCTCCAGGGCTTCATCCGCCAGGCGACGTTGCTCTTTCTTGTCCGGGCGTGGGTTTCTGTAGCGCAGGCCGTAGGCGATGTTTTCGGCGACGGTCATGTGCGGGAACAGCGCGTAATGCTGGAACACCATGTTCACCGGACGCTGAAAAGCCGGCACGCCCGCAACGTTCTTGCCCGCCAGCAACACTTCGCCGAAGCTGGGTTGATCGAAGCCGGCAATCATTCGCAACGTCGTGGTCTTGCCGCAGCCGGAACCGCCCAAAAATGAATGAAAGGTGCCGCGTCGCACCTGAAAACTCAGGTCGTTGACGGCTTTCAGATTGCCGTAGAGCTTTTCTACGTGGCGGAACTCGATATCGTTGGCGTGGCTGTTGTCACTCATCGTCGGCGCTCGCGTGATTTCCGGTGCATCGGACTCTGCAATGGCGATCAAACTAGCAACCGGGGTTTTGCGCTGTATATATCCCTTGGGGGATAGAGGCGGACTTTTGCTGACTTTGTGGGAGCAAGCTTGCTTGCGAAAGGGGTGTGTCATCCAAAAATGTGCCGCAGGTGCCTGCCTTCGCTCGTGACGTTTTCACACAGTCTGCACTGGCAGGGATATCTACCCCGTCGCCGCCATCTCCGGCCCGGCCAGCTCGCGAATGAACAAGCCGAGCAGCTCCGACTGGCTGCAGATACCCAGCTTGGCGTAGATGTTCTTGCGATGGATTTTCACCGTTCCGGGACTGATCGACAGTTGCTCGGCTACCGAGGCGCTGGAGTGGCCGCGCAGCAGCAGGCGGACGATTTCCTGTTCGCGACCGGTCAGGATATGCGCGCCGAAATGATCGAATGCGGCGTGGATCTTGAAGTCCAGATCCTGCGCCGGACGCGGTTTGTCAGCGTGGAACTGGCTCCATGCCTCGCCGATGATTTGCTCGACAATGGGTTGCGCACAGTCCATCAACTGCAATTCGTCGCGGCTGAAGGCGCAGCTGGACGTGGCGCGCATCAACGACAATACCGCCGTGGTGTCGTCGCCCAGATCGACAAAAAACGCCACCTCTTCGGCCAGGCCGGTCTGCTGGTAATACGCCAGGTAATACTCGCTCAGGTAAAAGTGGTCGGGTGCGAACTGTCGCAGGCGCCACAGCCCGGGCGGTTGGCGGCGGGTGCAGGCCAGATAGAACGGGTCGAGCAGGTAAGGCCCGCATTGATAGTCATCGACATAGACCTTGCGCTTGTCAGGCGTGAAGGTATCGAACAAGGCCAGCGGTCGGTGATTGCCCTCATAAACGAACAGCACGAAATGGTCGACCGGGCATATGTGCTTCAGCCATTGGCTCAAGCCACTCAGCCGCGCAGCCCCCATTGGCAAATCGAGGAGGTGGGCGATGCCGGTGGTCCAGTGTTTGAGTTCCTTTGGGCGCATGGGAGGTCTTGGGTCGGCCGAATCCATTGAAGGAGGTTGAGGAAAAGATGCAGGATGTGCGCCACTGCACACATTTTAACCATCCTCGCCACGCGCGCCTGCGTAGACTAGGTATAGCCTGATTCGAGCGCGCTGCGTCATGCACCGTTTTCAGGCGAATGAGCGCCGGGCTGTCACTCTCTGCCACGCTTGGTAACATTTGCGCGCTTGAGTGGGAGCCTGCCAAGACTCAGTCTATGAGGCGGCGAAGTGCCATTAGTCTAATTGTCAGGCTATTTACCAGCTTTACTGCTTCAATAGCAGGTGTTCGTTATCAGAACAGGAGGATCGATACATGCAAATCACTATGAACAACACGTTGTATCCAGGCCTGAGCGCAATGCAGGTCGGGCAATCTCGTGTCGATCAAGCGGCCACTCAGATCGCCAGCAGCAATATCGAAGTCTCCGGCAGAAGCCAGTCTTCGGATTTCCAGCTGGAAAATCTGCGTTCCGTCGACCGTTCCCAGCGCAGTGAGCTCCCGGCCAACATCGTCGAGCTGGAATCCGCCAAGTCCCAGTTTCAGGCTGGCGCAGCAGTGCAAAAAGCCAGCGACGAAGCGCTCGGCACCTTGATCGACACCTACGCCTGATCGCCTCTTCTCGCCGTGCAATCGTGCACGGCGTTGCGTGCTGAATCCCCTGTCATCACGCGTTTCTATCTTATCTGCTGCGCCCACTCTCCGAACTAGACTCAAACCATCGACGGATGCTTCATCCTTCGCTGCATCCCTTTGTCTGTAAGGTTTGTAGCCAGGTCGACGATGAACGGCGCGTTACGCATGCTTGACAAGCTCCAGGCGTAAACGTATGTTTCAAACACCTGTTTGACCGCTAGGCATCCGAGTTTGTCCGGTGGTTGGGGAATCTTCCCGCAGCGACCGATCGGTCATACATTCCAGGATTCAACAGCAGAGGTTTATTGCTATGCCTGACTACAAGGCCCCCTTGCGTGATATTCGCTTCGTTCGTGACGAACTGCTCGGCTACGAAGCGCACTATCAAAGTCTGCCGGCTTGCCAGGACGCTACTCCCGACATGGTTGACGCCATTCTTGAAGAAGGCGCCAAGTTTTGTGAGCAGGTTCTGGCGCCGCTGAATCGTGTCGGTGATACCGAAGGCTGCACCTGGAGCGAATCGGGCGTAAAGACGCCAACCGGTTTCAAGGAAGCCTACAAGCAGTTCGTCGAAGGCGGCTGGCCAAGTCTGGCCCATGACATCGAGCATGGCGGCCAGGGTTTGCCTGAGTCCCTCGGTCTTGCGGTCAGTGAAATGGTCGGCGAAGCCAACTGGTCGTGGGGCATGTACCCAGGCTTGTCTCATGGCGCGATGAACACCATTTCCGAGCACGGCACCGAAGAACAGCGTCACGCTTACCTGACCAAACTGGTGTCCGGCGAATGGACCGGCACCATGTGCCTGACCGAACCGCATTGCGGCACTGACCTGGGCATGCTGCGCACCAAGGCCGAGCCTCAGGCTGATGGCTCGTACCGTGTCAGCGGCACCAAGATCTTCATTTCTGCTGGCGAACACGACATGGCCGATAATATCGTCCACATCGTGCTGGCCCGCCTGCCGGACGCACCGGCTGGCACCAAAGGCATTTCGCTGTTCATCGTGCCCAAGTTCCTGCCCAACGCTGACGGCAGCATTGGCGAACGCAACGCTGTGACCTGCGGTTCCCTGGAACACAAGATGGGTATCCACGGCAATGCGACCTGCGTGATGAACTTCGACGCGGCCACCGGTTTCCTGATCGGCCCGGCGAACAAAGGCCTGAACTGCATGTTCACCTTCATGAACACCGCGCGTCTGGGCACTGCATTGCAAGGTCTGGCCCACGCCGAGATCGGCTTCCAGGGTGGTCTGAAATACGCTCGCGATCGCCTGCAAATGCGCTCGTTGACCGGCCCGAAAGCGCCTGAAAAAGCCGCTGACCCGATCATCGTTCACCCTGATGTACGCCGCATGCTGTTGACCATGAAAGCGTTCGCCGAAGGCAACCGCGCGATGGTTTACTTCACCGCCAAACTGGTGGACATCGTCAAGTACGGCCAGGACGAAGAAGCCAAGAAACAAGCCGACGCACTGCTGGCGTTCATGACCCCGATTGCCAAGGCGTTCATGACTGAAGTCGGCTTCGAGTCCGCCAACCACGGCGTGCAAATCTACGGCGGCCACGGCTTCATCGCCGAGTGGGGCATGGAGCAGAACGTTCGCGACAGCCGCATTTCCATGCTGTACGAAGGCACTACCGGCATCCAGGCGCTGGACCTGCTGGGCCGCAAAGTGTTGATGACCCAAGGCGAGGCCCTTAAAGGCTTCACCAAGATCGTCCACAAGTTCTGCCAGAACAACGAAGGCGTCGAAGCCGTTCAGGAATTCGTCACCCCGTTGGCTGCATTGAACAAAGAGTGGGGCGAGCTGACCATGAAAGTCGGCATGGCGGCCATGAAGGATCGCGAAGAAGTCGGTGCCGCTTCGGTGGATTACCTGATGTATTCCGGTTACGCCTGCCTGGCTTACTTCTGGGCTGACATGGCGCGCATCGCTGCCGAAAAACTGGCTGCGGGCACCAGCGAAGAAGCCTTCTACACCGCCAAGCTGCAGACTGCGCGCTTCTACTTCCAGCGCATTCTGCCGCGTACCCGCACCCACGTTGCAACCATGCTGTCGGGCGCTGCCAACCTGATGGACATGAAAGAAGAAGACTTCGGCCTGGCTTACTAAGCCCCGCCGGCTTCACCCAAGCCGCTTCCTCCGTTCCGGGGGACGCGGCTTTTTTGCGCGAGCGCCATCGGTAGGAGGGGACTTGTCCCCGAGGCTAACTTGCAGACGCCAACCGGTGCGAAACATTAACGCGGTCTGTGCCGTCGTCTTCGGGGACGAGTCCCCTCCTACCGTTTGAACAGGTAGCGTTCATCAACCTTTCCCATCTCCTGCCGTTAAAGAAAGTAGCCTGGCATTCGGTTCTGAAGGCACAATGCCACCAACTGAGATCTTTGCCTGAAACCGGGCAGGAGACATCCACCTTGCTGCGTCCGTCATCTGCACGTTTGAGCCATTTTCTGCCATCGCTGGTTTTGCTGTTTGCGGGGCTGGCGGCTGCGTACGTGAAGGATTTGAACGTATTTTTCACCTCCCTGTTCAATGTTCTGCCGACGCTGGTGCTGTTGCTCGGAGGCGCGTATTGCGGGGTTTATCGGCGCCAGCGAGAGCTGTTTCTGATGATCACCGTCTACATTGCCTACTTCCTGCTCGACACCCAGACCGATTATTTCCGCGACTTCGGCAAGGTTCGCGACGACGCCGCTGTGGTCTTTCATCTGGTGTGCCTGCTGCTTCCGCTGATGTTCGGGGTCTTCGCCGCCTGGGAAGAACGCACGCATCTTGTTCAGGACATGATTGCCCGGCTCGCGGTGCTGGTCGCGGTGGGGGCGATTGCGCTGGGCCTCGAACAAAGCTATCCGGAAGCCTTGCGCCTGTGGCTCGCCGAGATCCGCTGGCCCGCGCTGCATGGCGCATGGATGAGTCTGATCCAGCTTTCTTACCTGATGTTCCTGATCGCGTTCGGGCTTTTGGTTGTGCAGTACGTGCGCAAACCGAGGCCGCTGCATGCCGCCCAGCTAGTCGGATTGGTCGGGCTGTTCTGGGCATTGCCGAAAACCTTCATTCTGCCGTTTACCCTGAACATCCTGTGCAGCCAGGTGATGTTGATGATTGCGGCGGCGGTTGCGCACGAGGCCTACCAAATGGCCTTCCGCGACGAACTCACCGGTTTGCCGGGGCGCCGCGCGCTCAATGAACGGATGCAGCGCCTGGGTCGCAACTATGTGCTGGCGATGGGCGACGTCGATCATTTCAAGAAATTCAATGACACCCACGGCCACGACGTCGGCGATCAGGTACTGCGACTGGTGGCGAGCAAACTGTCGAAAATCACCAGCGGCGGCGGCAAGGCTTATCGCTATGGCGGCGAAGAATTCGCCATCGTGTTTGCCGCCAAGACCCTGGAAGAATGCCTGCCGCATCTGGAAGTGATCCGCGAGTCCATCGCCAACTACGACATTCTGCTGCGCAACAATGACAACCGACCACAAGACGACCATCAAGGCCGTCAACGCCGGGGTGCTGCTCAGGCTTCCAGCGTGTCAGTGACCATCAGCATTGGCGTCGCCGAGCGTCAGCCGGAGCACCGCACGCCTGAAGAAGTGCTCAAGGTCGCCGACCAGGCGCTGTACGCCGCCAAAGGCGCCGGTCGCAATTGCGTCATGTCGAACGGCAACGTCAACAAACGTGGCGCGGTCCGCATGGCGGGCTGATTGCGAGGTGTTCCCTAAAGCGCGGCCATTTGCGAATGCCGTGTTTTTTTCGCCTGCAGCTAGCATGTGACTAAAGTTCTATTTCTGGTCACGAGTTGACCCTATGTGTCGCTCCCGGTGTTCAGTTACACTTCAGTCCATCGATACCGAGGTCCGCACAGCGTCTGCGGATCACTCTTTCAGGCGCACTGCTCCTGTTCTTGCGAGGTTTGCCATGGCTGACTACAAAGCTCCGCTGCGCGATATGCGTTTCGTCCTCAACGAAGTCTTCAACGTTTCCGAACTCTGGGCACAGCTCCCGGCGTTGGCCGAAACGGTCGACGCCGAAACCGTCGAAGCGATCCTCGAAGAAGCTGGCAAAGTCATCAGCAAAAGCATTGCGCCGCTGAGCCGCAATGGCGATGAAGAGGGCTGCCACTGGAAGGACACCGTGGTCACTACGCCAGCTGGCTTTGTGCAGGCCTATCAAACCTATGCCGAAGGCGGTTGGGTCGGCGTTGGCGGCAACCCGGAATTCGGCGGCATGGGCATGCCCAAGGCGGTCTCGGCCCAGGTCGAGGAAATGCTCAACTCCGCGACCCTGGCGTTCGGCCTGTATCCGATGCTGACCTCCGGTGCCTGCGTGTCGATCAACGCCCACGCCACTGAAGAGCTGAAAGCCACGTATTTGCCCAATATGTACGCGGGCATCTGGTGTGGCTCGATGTGCCTGACCGAAGCTCACGCTGGCACCGATCTGGGCATCATTCGCACCAAGGCCGAACCGCAAGCCGATGGTTCCTACAAGGTCACCGGCAGCAAAATCTTTATTACCGGCGGCGAACACGACCTCACCGAAAACATCATTCATCTGGTGCTGGCCAAACTTCCGGACGCACCGGCTGGCCCGAAAGGCATCTCGCTGTTCCTGGTGCCCAAGTACATGGTCAACGCCGACGGCAGCCTGGGCGCGCGCAATACCGTGGCCTGCGGTTCCATCGAACACAAGATGGGCATTCAGGCGTCCGCCACCTGCGTGATGAACTTCGACGAGGCCGTTGGCTATCTGATCGGCGAGCCGAACAAAGGCCTGGCGGCGATGTTCACCATGATGAACTACGAGCGTCTCGGCGTTGGCATCCAGGGCCTGGCATCCGGCGAGCGCTCGTATCAGAACGCTGTCGACTACGCCCGTGATCGTCTGCAAAGTCGTTCGCCGACCGGCGCGCAGCACAAAGACAAGGTCGCCGATCCGATCATCGTCCATCCTGATGTGCGTCGCATGTTGCTGACCATGAAGGCCAGCAACGAAGGCGGTCGCGCGTTCTCGACTTACGTCGCCATGCAGCTGGATATCGCCAAGTTCAGCGAAGACGACGCAGCCCGCCAGCGCGCCGACGACCTGGTGGCCCTGCTGACCCCGGTGGCCAAAGCCTTCCTCACCGATCTCGGTCTGGAAACCACGGTTCACGGCCAGCAGGTTTTCGGCGGTCACGGTTATATTCGCGAGTGGGGTCAGGAGCAATTGGTGCGCGATGTGCGTATCACGCAAATCTACGAAGGCACCAACGGTATTCAGGCCCTGGACCTGATGGGGCGCAAGATCGTCGCCAACGGCGGCGCGTATTACCAGCAGTTCGCCGATGAAATCCGCCAGTTCATCGCCAGCTCTGACGCTGGACAAGCTGAATTCACTCAGCCGTTAAGCGCTGCACTGGATACGCTGGATGAATTGACGCATTGGGTTGTGGATCGCGCGCGCATCAACGCCAACGAAATCGGCGCGGCATCGGTGGAGTATCTGCATGTATTTGGTTACACCGCCTATGCCTACATGTGGGCGATGATGGCCAAGGCCGCGTCGGGCAAGGACGCTCAGGACGACTTCTACGCCAGCAAACTGGGCACCGCACGCTTCTATTTCGCCCGTTTGCTGCCACGTATTCACTCACTGAGCGCATCGGTCAAAGCGGGCAGTGAAACACTGTTCCTTTTGCAGGCGTCGCAATTCTGACACGGACTACAACGTGTAAGCATTTGCTTACATGTCCTGGTGCTGATTGGCCATATCGCGTAACTGGATCCAAAGTTAATCTAAATCCATGGACGTAGCGCAGGAAGCGCACCAAGACATAACAGGGACACGTAGGGAAGCCTGCCAGGATGGCGGGAAGAAATGGATGTCAGGGAAACAGTCTGTACAACCCCGCTTCGGCGGGGTTTTCTTTGCCTGCGATTTGATGAAACGAAGTCGCGCGTCCGTGCGCAGTGCCAAAGCGCTTACATTAAGTAATGGCTGGTAGCCAGATGCCAGGGAACCTCCGCCGTTGGTCGCAGGTCGATTAGCTGTGTGGCTTATGAGAGCCGCTTTAATCTGGAGCTACACCATGGACATCATTCGTATTATCTTCGCCATCCTGCTGCCACCTGTCGGTGTGTTCATGCAGGTCGGCTTCGCTGGCGCCTTTTGGCTGAACATCCTGCTGACCCTGCTGGGTTACTTCCCGGGCATCATTCACGCGGTCTACATCATCGCCAGCCGTAAATAACACCGCCTGTACCGACTTGTGTATGGCTTGGTAGGACCGGACTTGTCCGGGAAGGCGGCGGGTCTGCCGGGAGATATCTTCAGCGCCTGCACTGACGTCTTCGGGGACAAGTCCCCTCCTAGCGGGTTGTGTGTAGTTCGTCGATCACTCTCCGATAAAACGCCCATTCCTTTTCCAGCGCATCCGCCTGATTGATGGCCTGGCGGAAGCCGTGGCGTTCGTTCGGGTAGAAGTGGGCTTCGGCGGGGATGCCGTTGTCCTGCAGGGCTTTGAGCATCGCGCGGGTTTGTTCCGGGACGACCACGGCGTCGAGTTCGCCCTGGAAGAAAATCACCGGCACATGAATCTGGTCGGCATGCAGCAGCGGTGTTCTGGCGCGGTAGCGTTCGCTGTCCGTTTGCGGATCGCCAATCAGCCAGTCCAGGTAATCGCTTTCGAACTTGTGCGTCGCTTTGCCCAGCGCCACCGGGTCGCTGACGCCATACAGGCTCGCGCCCGCGCGGAACACATCCTCGAAAGCCAGCGCGCATAGCGTCGTGTAACCGCCCGCGCTGCCGCCACGGATGAACGCCTGGGCCGGATTGATCAGCCCGCGTTCGGCCAGATGCGCCACCACGGCGCAGGCGTCTTCGACATCCACCACGCCCCAGTTCAGGTACAGGCTTTGTCGATAGGCACGGCCATAGCCGGTGCTGCCGCGATAATTCAGGTCGGCCACAGCGAAGCCGCGCTGGCTCCAATACTGAATGCGCGGATCAAGCACCGGGTAGCAGGCAGACGTCGGGCCGCCGTGAATAAACACCACCAAAGGCGGTGTTGGCCCGCCGCTCATGGCCGGATAGAAATAACCGTGGGCTTCGGCGTCGCCGCTGGGGTAACGCAAGGATTGTGGGCGGCTGATGCGTTCTGCGGGGAGCAACGCAACACCACCGGCCAGCACTTGAATGCTGTGATCGTCACGACTGATCGCCAGCACTGCGGAAGGGCTGACCGCCGACGCCGCGATGCAATACACGTATTGATCGTCGACAGCCAGGCTACGAAACCGGCTGTAAGCACCGCTGAAATCGTCCAATGATCCGTCAGCCGCACGCAGTCCCAGCACGCCGAATCCGTCTTCGGACCAGCTGGCCAGATAACCGCCATTGCCCAGCGGCAGCCAGGTGCAGCCACCCAATTGCCAAGGCGCGGGCGAGTGATCGGCTGCGGCGGCCGGCAACGCTTCAAGACCTTCAGCGGTTTCCACCCACGGTTGCCAGAAACCGCCGCGATCCGTCAGGCAATGCAGCCGACCTTGCAGGTCAAAGCGCGGTTGTTGCAGGGATTCTTCCTGGGCATATCCCGCGACACAGCGCGGCGTCGACCAGCCGTCGTTGAGGCGCTCGGCACACATCAGTGAAGTCGACGTCCACGGCTGATGCGGGCGCTGCCATTCGATCCAGGCCAGTCGTTGCCCATCAGGGCTCAAGGTCGGCGCGGCATAGAAGTCGGCACCTTCGGCCAGCAACTGACGCTTGCCGTCGGCGATGTCGATGGCGACCAGTCGATGCGTGGCGTGATCCTCTTCGACCGCCAGAATCTGCCCGCAGGCGAATCGGACGTCGCCATAGCGTTTGTCGTCGAAGGTCAGTTGTTGCGGGACACCGCCGGTCAAAAGCTGGCGATACAGCTGCTGATCGCCTTCGTTGACGAAGACCAGCGCGTCATCGGCAAGGCAGAACGAACCGCCGCCATATTCGTAGACCCGACTGCGCACGCTGAAGCCCTCGGGCGTCAGGCAAGTGGTGCGTCCTGCGAACCAGCGCCAGATGCGACTGGCGGCGTCTTGCGGTCGGTATTCGCTCCAGAACAAGCCCGCCGCGCTGACCTCCAGCTCGGCGAAGTCGATCCCTGCGGCAACCGCGTCGGCGGCGCTCAGCGGCTCAGGATTTGGCGATAAGGCGTGAGTTTCGGTCATTGCGGAAGGCCAACTGCTCAATGGTCTTCGTAGCATACTCGGCTTCTTCACGGGCTTTAAGAATCATTCCGTGGTTCGGCGACTTGCTGCACACCGGATCGGTATTGGCCGCATCGCCGGTCAGCATGAACGCCTGGCAGCGACAGCCGCCGAAGTCCTTTTCTTTCTCATCGCACGAGCGGCACGGCTCGGGCATCCAGTCGTAACCGCGAAACACGTTGAAACCGAAGGATTCGTACCAGATGTGCTGCATGCTGTGTTCGCGCACATTGGGGAATTTCACCGGCATTTGCCGCGCGCCATGGCAGGGCAGGGCCGTACCGTCCGGCGTGACGGTGAGGAAGATGCTGCCCCAGCCGTTCATACAGGCTTTGGGGCGTTCTTCGTAGTAATCGGGGGTGACGAAGATCAGCTTGCACGGGTGATTTTCCGCCGCCAGCTTGTCGCGGTATTCATTGGTGACGCGTTCGGCGCGCACCAGTTGGTCTTTGGTCGGCAGCAATCCTTCACGGTTCAGATGCGCCCAGCCGTAGAACTGACAGGTCGCCAGCTCGACGAAATCCGCTTCCAGGGCGATGCACAGCTCGATGATCTGATCGATCTTGTCGATGTTGTGCCGATGGGTGACGAAATTCAGCACCATCGGGTAGCCGTGCTTTTTCACGGCGCGGGCCATTTCCAGTTTTTGCGCGAAGGCTTTTTTCGAGCCGGCGAGCATGTTATTCACTTGCTCGTCGCTGGCCTGGAAACTGATCTGGATGTGATCGAGCCCGGCTTTCTTGAAATCGATGATTTTCTGTTCAGTCAGGCCGATGCCGGAAGTGATCAGGTTGGTGTAATAACCCAACCGGCGCGCTTCGGCGATCAGTTCGGCGAGGTCCTGACGCACCAGCGGTTCGCCGCCGGAAAAGCCGATCTGCGCCGCGCCCATCTGCCGTGCTTCGGCCATCACCTTGAACCACTGTTCGGTGGTCAACTCCTGGCCTTGTTTGGCAAAGTCCAGCGGGTTGGAGCAATACGGGCATTGCAGCGGGCAGCGATAGGTCAGCTCGGCCAGCAGCCACAGCGGCAGGCCGATTTCGGGTTTGGGCGGCATTGCCAGAGTCGATGCGCTGAGCGTCGATTCAGGCAAGTTCGATCCAGTGTTCGCCACGGGCGACCTCCATGAATTGCTCGACATCGGTGCCGAGCTCGGGAAAGCCTGGGAACTGCTGATCCAGCGCATCAATGATCGCTGAAACGCTGCGTTCGCCATCGATCAGGCCACCGATGGCGCTGGCACTTTCATTGAGCTTGATCATGCCTTCCGGATACAGCAGCACATGGCCATTTTGCGCGGGCTCGAACTGGAAACGATAGCCCTGGCGCCAGCGCGGGACTTGTTGTCGATCAAAACTCATAGGGCGATTCCCTTATGCCAGACCCTTTGGTCGGTCACGCTGTGATAAGGCGGGCGGTTCAGCTCGTAGGCCATGCTCATGGCGTCCAGCATGCTCCACAAAATGTCGAGTTTGAACTGCAGGATTTCCAGCATGCGCTGCTGGCCTTCACAGGTCGTGTAATGCTTGAGCGTGATCGCCAGGCCATGTTCCACGTCCCGGCGCGCCTGACCCAGGCGGGTGCGGAAATATTCGTAACCGGTCGGGTCGATCCACGGGTAATGCTGCGGCCAGCTGTCCAGGCGCGACTGATGGATCTGCGGCGCGAACAGTTCGGTCAGCGAACTGCTCGCCGCTTCCTGCCAGTTGGCGCGGCGCGCAAAGTTCACGTAGGCATCCACGGCGAAACGCACGCCGGGCAGCACCAGTTCCTGGGAGCGCAGCTGGTCCGGGTCCAGGCCGACAGCCTGTCCCAGACGCAGCCAGGCCTCGATGCCGCCGTCTTCACCGGGCGCACCGTCGTGATCAAGTAAACGCTGGATCCACTCGCGACGAATCTCGCGGTCCGGGCAATTGGCCAGGATCGCGGCGTCCTTGAGGGGGATGTTCACCTGATAGTAGAAGCGATTGGCGACCCAACCCTGAATCTGCTCGCGGGTCGCCCGGCCTTCGTACATCGCCACATGGAATGGGTGATAAATGTGGTAATACGCGCCTTTGGCGCGCAGGGCCTGCTCGAATTCAGCGGGGGACAGCGGCGTTGCTTCGCTCATTTGAATTCCCTCATAAATCGGATCTGTGGGAGCGAGCTTGCTCGCGAAAAGGCCGGTACATCAGGCAAATCCGGCGTGGCTGAAACATCGTATTCGCGAGCAAGCTCGCTCCCACAATTCGTGTTCACCGCTTCCTAGAGCTCGATACTCATCCCATCGTAGGCCACTTCGACGTTGCGTCGCGCCAGTTCGGCGCGTTCGGCGGAATCTTCGTCGAGAATCGGGTTGGTGTTATTGATGTGGATAAGCACCTTGCGCTGCTTGGGCAGGCGTTCCAGCACTTCGAGCATGCCGCCGGGGCCGTTCTGCGCCAGGTGGCCCATTTCGGTGCCGGTCCGGGTGCCCACGCCACGGCGCTGCATTTCGTCGTCGTTCCACATCGTGCCGTCCACCAACAGGCAATCGGCAGCGGTCATTTTTTCCATCAGATCGTCATCGACCTTGCCCAGGCCTGGCGCGTAGAACAGCTTGCCGCCAGTCTTGAGGTCTTCAACCAGCAGACCGATGTTGTCGCCCGGATGCGGGTCGAAGCGGTGCGGCGAATACGGCGGCGCGGCGCTGCGCAGCGGGAAGGGCGTGAAGCGCAGATTCGGGCAGGCCGGAATCACAAAACTGCCTTCGAGCTCGATGCGGTTCCAGTCCAGGCCGCCGTTCCAGTGCTTGAGCATGGTGAACAGCGGGAAGCCGGTGCTCAAATCTTCATGAACCATGTCGGTGCACCAGACTTGATGCGGGCAGCCTTCGCGCAGGCTCAACAGGCCGGTGGTGTGATCGATCTGGCTGTCCATCAGGATGATCGCGCTGATCCCGGTATCGCGCAGGGCGCGTCCCGGCTGCATGGGCGCGAAGCCGGCGAGTTGCGCGCGGATGTCCGGCGAGGCGTTGCACAGCACCCAATTGACGCCATCGTCGGACAGCGCGATGGACGATTGGGTGCGTGCCACAGCCCGCAGGCTGCCGTCACGAAAGCCCGCGCAGTTGACGCAGTTGCAATTCCATTGAGGAAAGCCGCCACCGGCGGCGGAACCTAGAATCTGGATGTACATGTCAGCTCCATGCCGCGAGGTCGTGAAACGCAAAAATAAAAAGGGTCATGCCAATAAAAAAGCCCCGGCGAACCGAGGCTTTGCACCGCGTCGTAATCAACGGCTTGCGAAGTACATGGTGACTTCGAAACCGATACGCAGATCAGTGTAAGCAGGTTTAGTCCACATAGAAGACTCCTTTTGGGTGATTGCAGCGTGGGTAGGTACACCTTTAGTACACCCCGCAGGGCATATCGTTCGATGCTTAGGGAGCTATGTTACTTAATTTAACAATTGCTGGCTGTCATCATCCGGAACAAAACTTTTGCATTCCCGGTAATGATCAATTCGTCTGCGAGGAAGAATTGCTCAGGATCAGCCAACCAGCGCTGGCCTTTTGCAGCTTATCCGCAGCCTGCAGTAGCGCGGTTTTTTGCTGATCCATGACCGCTGTGAGCAGCCGCTTCGGGTAATCCGTGCCGTGTCCGGCAAGATGCGCCTGCCAAAGCATTTCGGCCGCGCTGGCACTCTCCATGCCCGCGCTGTCCAGTTGCGCCGCCAGGGTTCGTTGTTGCTGGGGAAGGTTGGCGCTGTCGATCAACTCAGGGATTTGCGCAATGAAATCACTGATGTGCTGGAGCAATTCCTGCACCGACGCGCCGGGCGATTGCACGCCGAACAGCAATCCGCCTTGCCCGACGATCTGTCTGAAACCGCTGAAAACCGCATAGCCCAATTGCAGTTCAACCCGTAAACGCTGATAAAACGGCCCCGAGGTCAAATGCGCCAGCATGCGCCACGCGGCTTCGTCGGCAACGCTCAGGCTGGAAGTCGGACAAAACAGCAATACGGCGCTCTCGGACGAATCCGACGCCTCTGATCGCCAATGCTTGCCGGGTTGCAGGGCGGTTGCCTTCTGCACGCTTTGATCTTTCCTGCCCGGCGTCAGCTCAAGCGCAGCGTTTGTCGCCTGCTTGGTTTGCTCCGACAGGCCGGTCGCGAAGCTCATCCAGCGTGCGGCTGCCCACAGCGATTGCACATCGGCAATGGCCTCGCCAAGCGAGCTGTTCAAATAATGATCAAGCAGCGATTTGAGCAACTGGCGGATCGGGATCAGCGCCGCTTCCTGACCGGGCTGTCCGTGCCGTGACAAGGCTGCTTCGTCTGGATGGCGCAAAAGCCGTAATGCGTGGCCGAGAATCGTCGCCAGTGGCGCATTCAGCCCGACCAGTTTGAGTTGCCAGTCATTGCCATACGCGGTGAACGCCAGATTCACGCCCGCCTGCCTGGCGTCTTCGCTCAGGCTGCGCAGGCTTTGATCGAACATTTGCCACAGCGCTGGTTGTGGCGACGGCAAGGTCCAGCGCAGATAAATCGCGCCTTCCGTGTTGTTATCGTCGCTTTGGGATGTCAGAAAAGGGTTCGGTTGCGGTAGCTGCCAGTCGACTCTGTCGACAGCGGATTGCGCCGTGGCCGTCAGTTGTTCCAGCAACGCATCAAGGGCTTGGCCGCCTTCATCCGACAGGCCATGCGGTCCGTTGCGCGCGTAGTGATGGGCCAGATCCAGCGCGCCGCAGGTGTCCAGACGACGCTGCTGAAGACGGTTGTAGTCGTCGCGAACGCTTGGCCAGTTGCCCTTGAAAAAAATAAGCCAGTCAAACAGCAATCTCGCCTGCTGCTCATTTGTGGGAGCGAGCTTGCTCGCGATAGCCATATCAGCCCCGGCAACCATTTCAACCTTGATCAACAATTGCCCGGCAAACTGATAAAGCACCTCAGCCTTCAACGTCTCAACCAGCCCCCGCGCGCGTAACTGCGCAGCTAATCCTCCCGGATGCGCTGAATTCAGGTGGTGACAGAGAAACGCAGCAGCCTGGTTGGCAGCGTCGGGGAGATTTTCCCAGGCAAAAAGCAGATTATTCCTACCGGTTTGGTCGACTGACGGCACGACAGTGGCGCCATCCATCAACCTCGGCGGTTCGCTCTGCAGGACCGTTTCGCTCGCGACGAAATATGTGCCATGGATTGAGGCCAGCGTTTTCAGCTCTGCCAGGGATTGCGGGCCGGTCAGGCACAAGGTCATTTGTCCGGCTTGATAAAAACGCCGGTAAAAATCCTGCAAGGCCTGCTGAAACGCCTGACGCGGCACTGGCAAACTGAAGCGATTGCCTGCATGAAAGGCTTTCAGCGGATGACTGGCGCAGATGGGCTCAAGCAGACGGATCTGCTCGCGCGCCTTGGCGTCTCGTGCCCAGGCAATGAATTCGGCATGCAGCACTTCCCGTTCCCGCAACTGATCTTCCATTGTCATACGCGGGTGGGCGAGCATTTCGCACAGACGATCCAGCCCTTCGCCAAACACCGCCTGTGGCAGCTCGAAGAAGAAATCAGTGGTGCGCTCCCGGGTGCTGGCGTTGAGTTGGCCACCGTTACGCTGCACGAAGGCCATCAGGTTCTGCTCGTCGGCGAAACGTTCCGTGCCGAGGAAGAACAAATGCTCCAGAAAATGCGCCATCCCTGGCCATGCAGCGGGCACATCATGGCTACCAGCCGCGACCCGCAACGACGCGGCGGCGCGTTTGAGCCTCGGCGCATGACACACCACCACGCGCAGACCGTTGGCGAGCGTGAGGTGTTCGATGTTGGGGTTGGAGGAGGCGGGCATGTTGGTTCCGATGGGGATCAGCGGGTCATGCTAGCGGGCATGGGTATGAACGAACTCGGATTCTGTGGCGCAACCGTTTTGAACGTCAACACAGTCGGTAGGAGGGGACTTGTCCCCGAAGAGGGCAGTGCAAGCGCTGGAAATATTCTGAGGTAGACCCGACGCTTTCCCGGACAAGTCCGGTCCTACCGAGCTGTTCTCTGCCAGCAGCATCAACCCTCACCCAACCCCGCATACAACCCCGGCCGGCGATCATTGAAATAGCTATTGATCGCCCTGGAGTCGGTCATTAATTGCCGATCCAGCTTGCCGCTGATGAGTTCTTCAACCCGACCCGCGACTGCCAAACGGCTGCCGTCCGGCGCGCAAATACTGCTCAGGCCGCAGTAATCCACAGTGCCTTCGCTGCCGCAATAATTGGCGTAGGCCACGTAACACTGGTTTTCATAGGCGCGGGCGCGGACTGTCACTTCGCAGATAAAGTCATACGGCACCATGTTCGCGGTGGGCACCAGAATCACTTCGGCGCCGGCCAATGCCAGACGGCGAGTGTTTTCGGGGAATTCGACGTCGTAGCAGATCAGCAATCCGAGCCGCCAACCGTTGAGTTCCACCACAGGGAAGCGATCTTCTCCGACAGCAAACATCGATTTATCCAGCTCGCCGTACAGATGCGTCTTACGGTAATTGCACAGGCTTTTGCCGTGGGCATCAATCAGCTGCACCGAGTTGTAGATCTGGTCGCTGGCATTGCGCTCGGGATATCCATAAAGGATGGCGATGTGATGCGCCTGGGCAATGGCCGCGACTTGCGCAGCCGCGAAGCCATCGCAAGGCTGCGCGAGTGCGCCGGCCGCCTGGGCGCCGATGTTGTAGCCGGTTAGAAACATTTCCGGGCAGACCAGCAAATCGACGCCCTGGCTCGCGGCCTCCCGGGCCTGAAGATCCAGGCGTTGCAGGTTGCCGTTGATATCCAGCGGCAGCGGCGTGCATTGATAGAGCGCGATGTGCATGGCTTCATGCCTCCTGTTCAGTCGGCCAGGGCGATGGGGCCTATTTCGTGGAACACATCGCCAGGGCCGGGATTTGCTGCGTGAGTCTTGCCGCCGAAGTGGGTCATGATGCCCCACACCGCGTTCAGCGAGGTCTGCACCGCGCCTTCAACCCAGGCCGGCGTCCAGGAAACGTCGTCGCCGGCGATGAACATGCCGCGCTGCTCGCTGGGCATGTCCTGCTGCATGAAGTGCGCGTACATGCGTTGGTTATAACGGTAATGCCCCGGCAATGCGCCTTTGAAGGCACCGAGGAAATGCGGATCGGCTTCCCAGGACACGGTAATCGGGTCGCCAATGATCCGCGCTGCGATGTCCACTTTAGGGTAGATCTTCTTCAGCGCATCGAGTGCCAGTTTCACGCGCTTTTCGATGGGCTGCGGCAACATCTTCAGCGCGTCGCTCATCCACGAATAGGACAGGCAGATCACGCCGGGCTTGTCGTCGCCGTTATCGAACAGGTACGTGCCGCGCGTCAGGCGATCAGTGAGCGTCATGCTCATCAGGTCGCGGCCGGTTTCCGGGTCTTTGTCTTTCCAGAATGGCCGGTCGACCATGACGAAGGTTTTCGACGACTGCATGTAGCGCGTGCGGTCCAGGGCCATCCACATCTTTTGTGAGAACAGGCTTTCTTCGCATTCGATCTGGGTGGTCAGCAGCCAGCTCTGACAGGTGGTCAGCACGGCCGCGTAATGGCGGGTGTCGCCCCAGTTGTCAGTCACCGCCAGCCGGCCATCATCAGCCCGGGCAATGCGCTTGACCCCGGTACGCGGCGCGCCGTGGTGCAGCGTCGCCAGGCTGGTGCCTTGCGGCCAGTGCGCGCAGCGCTCTGGAACGTGCTTCCAGATCCCGAGCGGCACTTGCTCGACGCCGCCGACAATCAGGTGCTGATGATCGTCGCAGTTGGTCATTACGACGCGGAAGATTTCCAGCATCGAGTTGGGGAAGTCCGAATCCCAACCGCCGGTACCGAAACCGACCTGGCCGAACACTTCGCGATGGTAGAACGACAGCTTGGCGAACGCCTTGGACGTGGCGACAAAATCGTAGAACGTGCGGTCATCCCACAGCGGAACGAGGGTGTTCCACAGTTGTTTCAGGCGTGGCACGTCACGGTCGCGGATGGCTTGCTGAATATCCTTGAACCCCGAACCTTCCTCCAGTGCGTCCGCCCAGGCGTCAGCGACTTCCTGAAACAGCGCGGGCAAATCCGACAGCTTCTGTGCGTAATAAGTGGTGCCTTCCAGATCGATAACGGTGCTGCCGGACGCAGCAGTCAGCGGGTTGGGGAAGGGTTTTGATTCCAGGCCGAGTTTGTCTACATAGTGATAAAACGCCGTGGACGACACCGGAAAACGCATACCGCCCAGCTCGGCGATGATCCCCTCGGTGCCTTCAAACGCCTGCGAACGAAGGCGGCCGCCCATCTTCGAGGCCTCGTACACCACCGGCTTGAGGCCCAGTTTCATCAACTCGTAAGCCGCCACCAATCCGGCAATACCCGCGCCGACAATCGCCACTTCCGCGCCGTGATTTTCCACCGCAATACTGCCCAGCCCGGCTGGATGCTCGATCCAGTCGTCAAAGGCAAAGGGGAAATCCGGACCGAAAATAGTGATCGGCTTTTTACCGTCTGCAGGATGGCGATTGTTGTTCATGACTGACCTTGTTTTGCCGGGACGCGAAAGCAGACAGTCTAGTTAAGAGTTGAGGCGTTAATAAGACGCAAAGTGTCGTCGTTTTGCAGTGTTTTTGTGTGATATGACGAGGTTGGTGGTCATGTTTACGCTTTACACCGGCTGCCCACGATCAATCTTGCTGCTGAGAATGATCGAGGTGGTGGTTTTCTCGACGCCGTCGATGCTGCCGATCAGGTCCAGCAGTTGGTCCAGCTGTTCCGGCGATTCGGTGCGCAACCAGGCCACGTAATCAAATTCGCCGCTCACGGCACACAGCTGCTGCACTTGGGCGAGCGTGCTGAGGCGGCGCAAGACTTCCTTGCCAGAGCGCGGCTGCACGGTGATCCCGACATAAGCCTGCAAGCCGCCATCCACCACCCGCTGACTCAAGCGCACGCCGTAACCGGTGATCACTTTCGCGCTTTCCAGACGCGCCAGGCGCGAGGTCACGGTCGTGCGGGCGATGCCCAGTTGCCGGGCAAGCATGGCCACGCTTTCCCTGGCATTGAGCTGCAAGGCGGCGATCAGCTGGCGGTCGATTTCATCCAGAACAGGCGGGCGTACGGAAGACAAATCGTTCTCCTACAAAAGCGGCGGGTCTAAAAAGCAGTGGGCGGTTTCGTTAGATCTTCCAGCGCTTGGCGGTCTTGGCCAGTCGCTGTTGCAAGCCATCGAGGTTGCTCGCCAGTTGCAGCATCAACAGGTGATACCCGGTCAATTCAGCGGGCACCGGGCTGCTCGGCATCGGCAATAGCGCGTTGCCATCGGTTTTGCGGTCCAGGCGGTCGGTGGCGCCGGTTTGCAGCGCCCGCGCCATGCCGATCAACTGGCGCCGGGTCTGGCGGTATTCGGCATCCAGCCGCGCCTTCCATGCTTCACCGGCCACTTGACCAAGGTCCGCAGGGCGAATGTTGGAGAGGATTTCAAGGGTGCTCAGGCACATGCGGAAATGGCCCTGAATGGCATCCAGCTCGACCATGGAAATCCGCACTTCCTTGGACACCGAGGGCATCAGCGAACGCAATTGCAGCATGGTGGCGTTCAGGCGCGCCATCAGCTTGAGATGCTCATCGGCGGTGATCGGCTGCCCCTGATTGATGCGCCCGTATACCTTGGCGCAATCACGCAGTCCGCTGGCCAGGTTGTAGCGCCAGGAAAACGTGGCGTACAGCGGCAGCGCAAAGGAAAACGCCAGGGCCAGGACGATGCCGATCAGGATATCCACCGTGCGCCACAGGCCATCGCTCAACGGATTGTCGCCATGCCCGGCGACGATAAACAGGGTGATGGCCGACAGCAGCGCGGTATAGCCGCCCTTGCCGATGGCGTGATACGCGAAGAAGCCGCAGGCCAGCGACATCATCAGATAGGTCAGCAGCGGCAGTTCGAAATAGTCCTGCTGCCAGACCACCGCCAGCCCCAAGCCCGCACCGATCAGTGTGCCGTAAGCGCGCTCCACGGACTTCTTGCCGATATTGCCGTGATGCTGCAACCCGCCGATCACGATCAGCATCGTTACGGATGCCCACTCGCCGTGGGGCAAGTTCATCCCGGTAGTCAGCAGGATCGACACCAGCAGGCCGACGACGATGCGGCCGGCATGGATGTAACGCGCATGGCGATAGCGGCGATACGGGTCCAGCAAAGGACGCAAGACACGGCGAAGCCAGAAGGGAAGCCAGGAGGCGTTGGAAGTTGTCATGCAGAAAAGACCGCTCAGGGCGGGAATGAATCCCGGACATCAATGAATGAATGGTCGTCAGTAAGCCATATATGGCGTGCATTGTGGGTTGTTGAGGAAATTTCTGACGCATTTTGTATCACATGTGAGGTGTTGTGCATCCTGAGAATTGAGCGTAGTGTGCCTCACATGTGATGCAAAAGAGGGCGCCGAAATGGCTCGGAAAACTTCAACCGATTACATGCGTGAAATGCGTGCCCGGCTGACAGGGGCCGGCTATGTGAAAAGAGAGCTGTACGTGCTCCCGGAAAACGCAGATGTCCTCAGAACCATAGAAAAAGTGTTACGCCAGCCCTATTTGGGCAACCGGATCAAACTGGAGGAATTCATGACCGAAAATACGAACTGGACGATCGATACGCTTCACGCGGCGCTTGTCGAGCTGGACGCCGTGAAGAGTAATGAAATCGAGCTGAATCTGATTCAGGGCACTGAACCAAGCCTGAGCCTGACCATGCACAACTTCGGTGGACTACCCATTGCCATCGCCATTTCCGGCGACCAGGTGCTGGTAGATTCAGTGCTGGTGTACGCCTCGCAAGTCAAGGATGTCGCGACATTCAACGACACCGTGCTGCGCAGCCGCGACATCTTTCCGTTGTCCTCCATCGGCATCGAAACCATGCCCAATGGCGAAACGGTCTACAGCATGTTCGGCGCATTGAGCGCTGCATCGTCGCTGACCGTGATTGTCCACGAAGTGCTGACGCTGGCGGATAACGTGATTCGCGCCGCTGATGCCTACGAAGATTTTTTAACAGTTGATCCACAGTAATCGGGAGTCAAATCGAATGAGTCTTTGGAAAAAAATGGTTACGGCTCTGCGTGGTGGAGCTTCGGAAGTTGGCGAGGCTATCGTCGACGCTCAGGCCTTGCGCATTCTTGATCAGGAAATCCGCGATGCGGACGCTTCCATGCTTGCCGCGCGCAATCAGCTGATTCAGATCAAAGCCAAGCACAAGCTGTCCGTGCAGCGGGTTGAAGAGCACAACAAGAATATCGCCAACTGGGAACAGAAAGCCGTCGCAGCGATGAATCAGGGCCAGGACGGGCTTGCTCTGGAATGCGCCGAGAAGGTTTCCGAACTGACCGCGCTGCGCGATCAGGAAAAAGCCGCTGCCGACCAGTTTGGTGCGCAGGTCGCCAAGCTGACCGTTCAAGTCACCAAGGCTGAAAGCCAGATCAAGGGTCTGCGTCAGCAGGCTGACATGGCCAAGGCGCGTGACAGCGTGCAGAAAGCGCAGATCAACGCCGCGGCCGCCACTGGCGGTGCCAACGGTCGACTGGAAACCGCAGTCGGCTCCCTGGCGCGCATCAAGCAGCGTCAGGACGAGCAGGACGCCAAGCTAGAAGCTGCTGAAGAACTGGATTCTGCTGCCAACGGCGGTGATCTGGAACGTCGTCTGCAGGAAGCCGGCATCGGCGCGAAGACTGGCGGTGCAGCCGATGTACTGGCCCGTCTGAAAGCCCAAAGCCAGACTGACAAGCCTGCGCAGTAAGCTGTGACGAGGGGGCATGCGGAGTTTCCGTCTGCTCCCTTTTTTTGGTCTGCAGTTTTGGTCTGCATTTCAGTGGAGTACACATGGCGATTGGACAAGGCCTGCGGGTAATCCTGGGGTTGGCGGCGGTGATGGTCGCGGTTCAGGTGATCAATACCTTCACGGCCAACAGCCTCGTTTCCCATGGCCTGTTTCCAAGGTCGTTCTCGGGTCTGCAAGGCATCGCGTTCTCGCCTTTCCTGCACGGCTCGGTGCGGCATTTGCTCAGTAACCTGCTGCCTTTTGTAGTGTTGAGCTGGCTGGTGGCAACCGAAGGGCTGCAACGTTATATCCGCGTGGTGCTGCTGATCTCACTGCTGGGCGGTCTGATGGTCTGGGTGATTGGTCGACCGGTCTTGCACGTTGGCGCCAGCGGCCTGATTTTCGGTCTGTGGACTTACGTGCTCGCCCGCGCCTGGTATCAGCGCAGCCTGATGAGCTTCGGTGTCGCAATCATTGCGCTGCTCGGCTACAGCGGGCTGATTTTCGGTTTCATCCCGGTGCCGGGAGTTTCGATTGAGTCACACCTTTGCGGGGCATTAGCCGGTATCTTCGTGGCCTGGCTGATGCACTCCAGACGTTTGGCGCCTGACAGTGCCTGAATGACCCGCATGAAGATGCGTTCACCTAGGGATGACGTGAATGTCGCTGCTGTTGATATTGAGGCTGCAGACCACCGCTTTTTTCGAGCGATTTGGCTGGGCCGGAATCGGGATGTTGCTGGCGGTGCACTTCGCGCTGTCCTACATCCTGCTGGCGTTTGCAGGCGAAGAACATCTGCTCAGGCCGCTGGAGTTTGTGTACTTCTACCTCACCACGGCGACCACCGTGGGCTATGGCGATCTGTCGCCGAAGACCGACTTCGGCAAGGCCGTCACCGCGATATGGATCATGCTCGGCGGCATTGCCTTGCTGACCACGGTTATCGGTAAGGCGTCGACTTCGGTGGGCGAACTATGGAGAAGAAAAGTGAAGGGATTGGGCGATTATTCGCGTCTTGTCGGGCATACGGTGCTGATTGGCTGGGACGGTGAATCCAGCGAGCGAATCGTGGATTTGCTGTATCAGGACGTGGCCTCAAGCGGCGACGGCCTGGTGATCTGCGACGCGCTGATCAGCGAAAACCCATTACCGGGCAGGGCCTCGTTCGTCAAAGGCGACTCGCTGGATTCGCCTGCGCTGCTGACACGGGCTGGTGTCGTCGGCGCGCAACGGGTGCTGGTCCATACGCAATCCGACAGCCTGACCCTGGCAATCGTCCTGACGCTCAAACAACTGGGGCCGCGCGGTCATGTCGTGGCGCACTTCAATAATTCGGAGCGTGCTTCGTTAGCCAAGAGCTACGCGCCGGAGCTTGAATGCACCTCGAACATGGCCATCGAAATGCTCGTACGCTCTTCCCAGGACCCCGGTTCCAGCATCGTCATCAACGAGCTGCTGTGTGTGGGTCGAGGCGCTACCCAGTATCGACATGCCTTGCGGGACGATCTGACCACCACGTGCGGCGAGCTGTATATCCGGCTGCGCAAAGAGTTCAGCGCAACTTTGATCGGCTATCGCGCCCCGGGCGCAACTGATTTTGACATCAACCCTGGCAACGATATTGCCGTGCAGGGTGGCGAGATTTTTTATATCGCATCGACGCGACTTGAAGGAAAAGCACTATGAGCTGGATCAAACGAGTTCTGGGTATGGAAGCTCCGAAGCCATCGCCGGGTTCATCGCCGGGCCTGTCCCCTGATGGAGCCACACTCGCAGCAAACCCGTTCGGGCTGGCTTCGGGCCGCATGCTCGACCTGGATGGCTCTCTCAAACTCATGCTCGACGGCCATTCCGAACTGGTTGTGCCTGACGAGGAAGTGGTGTGGTCGGTGGGCCAGGTGGACCTTGGGCAATCCATGCGCATGGTTCGCTTCTATTTTGAAGACGAAGATTATTGGCTACAGATCGTGATGAACGGTCCTACAGCAGAGGACGTGCTCGACGTCATCCTGTTCGGTTATAACAGCGTCGTGACGATTAGCAGCGAGGCCGAACTCAAACGTCTGGTTGGGCCGGACTCGAAAATCGGCCTGCCGATCTACGCCCACGAAGGCTATGAATACGAGCGACAGTGGGGTACAGAAGAAGGCCAGACCGAATTCACGCCGATGAGCGAAGTGGTGACCAGCCCTGAAGAGTCCTACCGGATTCAACACCTGAGCATGTTGTATGCGCGGGACACGGGCCTGGTTGACCGCCGCGAGTTTCTGCTGCTGTCGGTCGAAGAGGATGAGGAAGGCAACATTTCCCTCACCACGTCGATTGGTGTCACTTTGCAATCCACCGACTTCACGGTCATCTAAAAGGAAGTAAGAACCATGCTTGAAGCGCTTCAGATGTCCCTCAACGCACAGTCAGTGCTCAGCTTCGTCGTCTACATCGTCGTGGCTGCGATTCTGTTCGGGTTGTTCCAGTTCGCCTACACCCGACTGACCCCGCACAAGGAATTCGCCCTGATCCGTGAAGGTAACGTCGCGGCGGCCGTTGCCCTGGGCGGTGCGTTGATCGGCTTTGCCCTGCCAGCGAGCAATATCATTTCCTACAGCGTCAGCGTGCTGGACGCCGTGGTCTGGGCGCTGATTGCCGCCGTTGTGCAATTGCTCACCTTCACCATGACCAGCCTTGTCCTGAAAGGCTTGTCGGTTCGAATCGCCAGAGGCGAAATGGCTGCTGCCATCTATGCCGCCAGCGTCGCGATCAGCGTCGGGTTTCTCAACTCGGCCTGCATGACGCCGTCGACCTGATTGCCAGCTATCGAAAGGAGTATTCGATGAGACGTAGTTCTTTAAAGCTGGTCCTGGCCAGTACTTTGCCGTTGGCGCTTGCTGCATGCAGCAAGTCCGAGGAAACGGTGGAGGTCAACACCCAGCAGACGTTCCCGACCGTTCAGGCCTGCGTGGAGCAGAAAGTCCCGGTGGATATCTGCTCGGATGCTTACATGAATGCCCTGGCGGACCATCGACGCATTGCCCCGACGTACGACAGCGCCGCTGCCTGCGACGCGGACTTCGTGCCGGATTACTGCCAGCAGACTTCCGACGGCAAATTCATGCCCAAACTGGGCGGTTTCGAACTGTCGCTCTCCGGCGAGGTTCCCAAGTCCCAGGTGGCGGCGGCTCAGGCGCAGGGTGAAAGTGGCGGCGGTGGAGGCGGAGGCGGTTTCAGCGGCACCAGCCTGCTGACCGGTTTGCTGATCGGCAACATGCTCAGCGGCAATATGGGCGGCGGGCGTTACTACTCGCAGCCGATCTACCAGACCCGCGATTCCCGCGGCGCTTACCAAAGCTCGACGCTTTCCAAGCAGATCGAACAGGGCAAGACGTTCGGGCAGTCGACCCAGGCGCGCTCAAGTTCCACCGGCAGCTATTCGCAAAGCACGCTGGGACGCAACCTGGGCAAAGGCTCGTCGGTGTCCTCGTCCATTTCGCGTGGCGGTTTCGGCAGTCAGGCCAGCGCGCGCAGCGGTTGGGGCGGCAAGAGCAGCAGCGGTTCCAGTTTCGGCGGCTGACAGGAACGTAATTCATGAAAAAAATCAGCATCGAAGAACGCCCGGACTGGCGTGCGACCGCCGAGCGTGAGGGATTCAATTTCCACACCATCGACGGCGAGCGCTATTGGGACGAGCGCGCGTACTACCAGTTCACGGAAGAGCAGATCACCCGGGACATCGAAGCGCCGACCCAGGAGCTTCACGCGATGTGTCTGGATGTGGTCGAAAAGGTAGTGGAGAGCGAGGAGCTGCTGACCCGGCTCGCGATTCCTGCGGCGTTCTTCGATCTGGTTCGTACCTCCTGGAAGGAAGGCCATCCGCATTTGTATGGCCGTTTCGACTTCAGCTACGACGGCGTCAATCCGGCCAAACTGCTGGAAGGCAACATGGACACGCCAACCTCGGCTTATGAAGCCGGGGCGTTCCAACTGATCTGGCTGGAGGAACAGATCGCACGCGGCGTGTTGCCGCCGCATGCCACCCAGTTCAATTCAATGGCCGAAGATCTGGTGCGTGCATTCGCAGCGATCAAAGACGGTGGACCGTTCTATTTCTCGGCCATGTCCGGCTCCATCGAAGATCGGGGCACCACGGATTTTCTGCGCAAGATGGCCGAACATGTCGGCATCGAAACGCGTCATATCGACATCGAAGACATCGGCCTCACACCGGACGGCCGCTTCGTTGATCTTGAAGGCCGCTGGATCGAACGCATCTTCAAGCTGCATGCCTGGGAGCACGTATTTCACGAACCCCACGGCCAGGCGATTCCGGGCTGCGATACGCAATTCATTGAGCCGGCCTGGAAATCCATCATTTCCAACAAAGGCATCCTGCCGCTGCTTTGGGAGTTCAACGAAGGACATCCCAACCTGCTGCCATCCTTCGTTGACAAGGACCCACGCGCGCCGGTGCCCAAAGGCTGGGTTCGTAAACCGTACTTCTCCCGGGAAGGCGCCAACATCGAAATCCGCACCCCCGGCGATCAGGTGATCTTCGAAGACGGCCCTTACAACGATGCGCCCTACATCCTGCAGCAATTCGCGCCGCTGCCAAAGTTCGGCGACAGCTACACCCTGATCGGATCATGGGTAGTGGGCGACGCGGCATCCGGCATCGGGATTCGCGAAGACGACAGCCTGATCACCAAGGACAGCAGCCGGTTCCTGCCGCATGTGGTGCTTGATTGAGGTTGGGACCGTTCATAATTGAGACCATTTCCTGGGTGCGAATGAGTGTTCCCGTTGGAGCGAGCGGGCGGCGTTCCGACTTGCCCGCGAATCAGGCGCTGCGGTGGACCAGACCGACCCCTTTATCTTCTTTCGCGGGCAAGCCTCGCTCCAACGAATCGCATTTCAGTTCGAGGGCAAGCGCGGTCTGAGTTTTGGCGGCGCGTTGCTGATTTTGAAGTCCCAAAAAGGGAACGAAAGGACCCTATTTGGGACCGTTCATAATTGAGACCATTTCCTGGGTGCGATTGAGTGTTCCCGTTGGAGCGAGCGGGCGGCGTTCCGACTTGCCCGCGAATCAGGCGCTGCGGTGCACCAGATCGACCTCTTTATCTTCTTTCGCGGGCAAGCCTCGCTCCAACGAATCGCATCTCAGTTCGAGGGCAACCGCGGACTGAGTTTTGGCAGCGCGGGGTCTGGACGACGGGGCGCCTTTCAGCGCCCCAGTCGAAACCCTTCGGCACACCTCCCACCTTTTCCGTATGATTACGCGCCCATTCCTGTAAGAAAGAACCCTTCATGCCATTTGTTGTTTACCTTCTGGGCCTTACGATTTTTTCGCTGACCACCGCCGAGTTCATGATTGCGGGCATGATGCCGTCGCTGGCGGCGGCGCTGGATGTCTCGGTCGGGCAGGTCGGTTACCTGATTTCGCTGTACGCCGTCGGCATGGCCGTTGGCGGGCCGGTGTTGACGGCTTTGGTGCTGGCCCTGCGCATGCAGAACAAACCGGCGTTGTTCTGGTTGCTGATGCTCAACGTTGTAGGTGGCGTGCTGGCAGCGATGGCGCCGACCTATGAGGTTCTGGCGGTAGCGCGGGTGTTGATGGGTGTTGCCAGTTCGGCCTGCATCGGCGTATCGCTGACGATCGCCGCACATCTGGTCGAACCACACGCTCGCGGCCGAGCGGCTTCCTTCGTCCTTGGCGGGCTGATGTTTTCGCCCGTGCTTGGGGTGCCGGCAACCGCGCTGATCGAGCAGCATTTTGGCTGGCGCGCCAGTTTCTGGGCAATTGCTGTCCTGTCGATGATCTGCACCGCCGTGGTCGCGCTGCTGGTCCCAGCCTCGAAAAACCGCGCAGTGGTCAGCCTTGCCGCTGAGTTCAAAGCCGTTCTGAACGGCAAGCTGTGGGCGGCCTACGTCACCAGCGGCCTGATCATTGGCGCGACGTTCACTGCATTCACGTATTTCTCGCCGATCTTTACCGAGGTCACCGGCTTCTCGGCGGCCTCGATTCCGTGGATGCTGGCCCTTTACGGCGTTGCCAACATTGTCGGCAACATGGTGGTCGGACGCCTGGCCGACCGCCATACCTTACCCGTACTCGCCGGTGGTCTGGCCTTGCTCTGCGCAGGCCTGGCGATGTTTGCATTGTTCGCCGAAAACACTGTGATCAGCATCGGCGCGTTTCTGGTCATCGGTCTGACGGGCGTGTCGCTGAATCCGGCAATGGCTGCGCGAGTCATGCGTGCAGCGTCGCCGGGTCCATTGGTCAACACCATGCACACCTCGATTATCACGGCGGGTCTGGCGCTGGGCACTTGGGCGGGAGGAGCGGGGATCGATGGCGGATACGGACTGCGTTCGCCGCTGTGGGTGGGCACGGCGCTGGCGCTGGCTGGGTTGCTGAGCCTGGCGCCGTACCTGGTCAGCCGACTGAATCGGCCTGTGATGACTGGATGCCCACAGGCCTGACTGGTTTACATCCTGAACCGAATAACCAACTGATTCAGGCCAACCGCCAACTGCGACAATTCGCTGCTCGCCGCTGAAGTCTGGTTGGCACCTGCGGCGGTCTGAACCGACAAGTCGCGAATGCTGGTCAGGTTGCGGTCGACTTCCCGAGCAACCTGCGCCTGCTCTTCAGTGGCAGAAGCAATGCTGACGTTGCGTTCGTTGATCTGCACGATTGCCGCCGTGATGTCGGCCAGGGCGTGACCGGCCGCCTCGGCAACGTCCAGGCTGGCGCGGGCGCGCTCGCTGCTGTGACTCATCGCGCTCACGGCCTTGCTCGCGCCGCCTTGAATCGATGCGATCATCTTCTCGATCTCGGCAGTCGACTGCTGGGTTCGATGCGCCAAGGCGCGAACTTCATCGGCAACCACCGCAAAGCCACGTCCGGCTTCACCGGCCCGGGCAGCTTCAATGGCCGCGTTGAGCGCCAGCAGATTGGTCTGGTCGGCGATACCGCGAATCACATCCAGTACGCCGCTGATGCCTTGAACCTGCACCGCCAGCCCATCGATCTCGGTGGCGGTCACGCCGACGGCTTGATGCAGCTCATGAATCACACTGACCGTTTCGTCCACGCGCTGGCGCCCATGAGCCGCGGACTGGCTTGAGTCCTGCGCGGCGGTGGAAGCCAGCACGGCGTTGCGCGCCACTTCTTCAACCGCTGCGCTCATCTGATTGATGGCGGTGGCGGCCTGATTGATTTCATCGTTCTGACGCTGCACGCCGCGCAGGGCATCTTCGGTCACCGCAGTCATTTCTTCGGAAGTGGCGGCCAGCTGGTTCGAGGAGTCACCGAGCTCGCCCAGCGTGCGTCGCAGGTTCTGCTGCATGATCGACAGCGCCGCCAGCAACCGGCCCGGCTCATCGCGGCCGTCGGCATCGATAGGCTTGCTGAGGTCATTGGCGGCAATCTGCTCGGCAATCGCCAACGCCTTGGCGATCGGTGCCGTCAGGCTGCGAGTAAAGAGCGCGGCCAGCGCCAGAGTGGCAGCCAGTGCCACGAGAATCGCGGCGATAGTCACGTTGCGCGCCTGGTTGTAGGTCTGATCGGCCGCAGCATTGGTTTGCGCCACGCTGACATCGATCAGGCGGGAAACCTCGTTGATGTCTTTGGCCAGCAGCTCGGCGGCTTGGGTCATTTCACCGGTTGACTGGGTCAGGGCCGTAATCGTGTCCTCACGCTTCTGGGTCACCGCATCCATATAGCGCGCATGCACGCTCAGATAGCCGGTTATGTTGCGCGTCATGCTGACGAACGCCTGCTTGCCCTGATCGCTGGTCATCAGGGGCTCCAGTTTGCGAACGTCGGTTTCAAGGCCGCTGCGCGCCTGCATGATTTTTTGACGGGCCGAATCGGCAGTGTCGGTGTCCTTGGCCATGCGCAAGCTGCCGTTCCATAACCGAATGGTCAGCAGATCAGCCTTGATCTGATCAACCGCCTGAACGGTAGGTAGCACATTGTCTTGCAGGACATCCCTGGATTCTTTCAAATCCGCAGACTGGTCCAATGAAAACAAGCCGAAAGCGGTGACCAGCACGGCAAAAAAGCCGAAGCAGAGCAGCGAGCGAGGTGCGATGTTGAAGTGTCTCAGGTTCATGCCGTGGCCTGCCGAAGTGTAAAAAACGATTCCAGACTATCGACCTGAATCGTTTCAGCTTGAGGGCCTATCAAACCGATGGATGGAAATTTACGTCCCGGCAATTGGTGCGAACTTTGCAAAAGTCCCATTCAAGCGTCTTGAACAACGGAAACCTGACGCTTCGCGACTTCCCATATCTACGCACCGACGTTCTCCGCAAAGAGCAATGTCATGGAGACAGCCTTGAGCACCCTCGAAGAAATTGCAGCAAACCTAATGGCGCTTGAACTGCGGGCAGACAAAACCCAGGCGAAGCTTTTTGCGCTGGACGACGCGGGCTGGGAAGAGCTTATGCCCAGGTCCAGAGGCGAAGCCCCTGACTATTTCCCCGCGCAGACATTTGCCCCGGAACTGCTTGCGCAAATGCCGCCACGCAACACGATCACGGTATTGCGTCTGATAAAGGGCGGGCTGTCCTGAGGCCATGACTCGGCGTTTTGCTAGCGTAGGGTTGTTCAAGTTCAGTTAGATAGAAGCAGTTGTAATGGAGCGTCCGGACGACACTCCATTACCTTGGTGTTGGTCTGGAGGCAGCTGATCAGCAGCGAACTCATTCCCTGACACCTATCCCCTTCGTCAAAAACTCAACGCGGGTTCGGCGCATCATCAAACTCGGCGTTATCGACATCAACGTCAGTCATCTCCTCCTGAGCGTCAGCCTCGTCCTCGCTACCCAGCGGCACCGCGCCCTCGTTATCCGGCAACTCATCCACTCCCGGTTGATCACTTGGATTCAGATCCGTACGCCCAGGGCTCAATGGATCGGGCGACGTCGGAACCGGATCATCACCCCCCATTGCGCCTTGCAGTTTTGTATCGGTTTTCATGACGACCTCCATTGCTTGCG
>LNAP01000342.1_pt1 | contig 52871 bp, 48 predicted proteins | sample 602601 | NCBI WGS metagenome assembly LNAP01 (sample SAMN02440304, study PRJNA202911) | soil metagenome | biome: Subtropical and temperate rainforests or woodlands; isolation source: soil samples (1 kg each in a 20% v/v slurry with milli Q water) were... ...
CTTCGTCGAGCGCGTGCGCGACGAGGCGGGCATTGATCTTGAAATCATCACCTCGGGCGAAGAGGCGCAGCTGGCTTTCAACGGTTGCATGCCCTTGCTCAGCCGCGATATCCCCAATGCCATCGTTTTCGATATTGGCGGTGGCAGTACGGAACTGGGCTGGCTCTCTCTGAAGCCCGGTGCCCTGCCGCGCATCGTCGCCTGGCATTCCATGCCGCTGGGCGTCGTCACGCTGACCGAGGAATTCGGTGTCGAGGCGCCGACCGGCCGCCATCCGCTGGATTTCTACGAAGAGATGGTGGCCAAAGTTTCCGCCCAGCTCGCCCCCTTCGCCCAGGCCATCGGCGCCCATCGCGCCATCGCCGGCGGCCAGGTGCAGATCCTCGGCACCTCCGGCACGGTGACGACATTGGCCGGCATCAAGCTCGGTCTGCCGCGCTACGACCGCAATCTGGTCGATGGCAGCTATCTGAGCTATGGCGAGGTCGAGAAGATCAGCACGCAGCTTGCCAGCCAGAACTGCGCCGAACGCTCGACCGTGCCCTGTGTCGGCCTCGATCGCTGCGATCTCGTGGTCAGCGGCTGCGCCATTCTGACGGCGATCTGCCGCCAATGGCCGGTCGGCAAATTGCGCGTTGCGGATCGCGGTGTGCGCGAGGGTATTCTGATGAGCCTGATGACAGGCACCGCCCCGGATAGCGCCTATCGTCAGCCGCAATTCGTTTGAGATTGCCGATAGCGTCAATCTCCGGTTTGATCCAGAAGTTCAGTTTATGCGGCATTTAAGCCAAAAAATTATATGTTCCAAGGTACCCACGATTCATGAGTAGCAGCAGAAGACCCGGCGCCGGCAGCCAGCGTGGACGCGGCGGCGGCAGCAAGACCACTATCACGGCGCCGACCGGGCGCGGCGTCACGGTGCGGGTGAAAACCGCCGCTAAGCGCAGCGTCTCGTCGGCCCGCTGGCTGGAACGCCAGCTGAACGACCCCTATGTGATCGAGGCGCAGAAGCAGGGCTACCGGTCCCGCGCCGCTTTCAAGCTGCTGCAGCTCGATGAGAGGTTTCCGTTCCTCAAAGCCGGCGCCCGCATCGTCGATCTCGGCTGTGCGCCCGGCGGCTGGGCCCAGGTCGCCGCGGCGAAGGTCTTCAAGGCCGGCAGTGCAAAAGAGGGCAGTGCAAAAGAGGGCGGTGCGAAAGGCGGTAAGATCATCGGCATCGATCTCTTGCCGGTCGATCCCATTCCCGGCGCCGAGCTGATCCAGATGGATTTCATGGCCGAGGAGGCACCCGAGACGCTGAAGCGCCTGCTCGATGGCCCCGCCGATGTCGTCCTCTCCGATATGGCGGCTTCGGCCACCGGCCATGCCCGGACCGATCATCTGAAGATTATGGCTTTGGCCGAGGCGGCCTATGAATTCGCCGCCGAGGTCCTGGCCCCTGGCGGAACCTTCATCGCCAAGGTCCTGCAAGGCGGGGCGACCGGCACGCTCCTGGCCAGCCTCAAGCGCGATTTCGCCGAGGTCAAACATGTCAAACCCCCGGCCAGCCGGGCGGATTCCGCCGAAATCTACGTCGTTGCCCTGAAGTTCCGCGGCAACAAGGGTTAAGGCCAGGCACCCGCCGGTAGGCCGTCGCCCCCGCGGAATCGCATGGGACCCCTGCGGTGCCGGGGCAGTCGCCTGTACTTGTGCCGGTTGCGTTGATGTGTATGATGGCGCGCCAACCTACGGTCCCGGCGGCGGATTCGCACATCTTCAGGATCAGTCCGGTAGGGACGAAACGATCTTGAGGTTCGGCATGACCATCCGTGAAGCTTATACGTTCGACGACGTGCTGCTACAGCCGGCGGCCTCTTCTGTCTTGCCGGCCCAGGCGGATACCCGCACGCGGCTGACCAAGCGCATTTATCTCAATATCCCGCTGATGTCTTCGGCCATGGATACCGTGACCGAAGCCAAGATGGCGATCTGCATGGCGCAGAATGGCGGCATGGGCGTCATCCACAAGAACATGGATATCGCCCGCCAGGCCGAGGAAGTGCGCAAGGTGAAGCGCTACGAAAGCGGCATGGTGGTCAATCCCCTGACCATCCATCCCGACGAGACCCTGGCTGATGCCTTGCAGCTGATGCAGCGGCACGAGATCTCCGGCATTCCGGTGGTCGAGCGCGGCAGCAACGGTGCGACCGCCGGCAAGCTGGTCGGCATCCTCACCAACCGCGACGTGCGTTTCGCCAGCAACCCGGCCGAAACCGTCGCCAATCTGATGACACGGAACGAGCTCATCACGGTGCAGCCCGGCGTCACCCATGACGAGGCCCGCCGCCTGTTGCATCAATACCGGATCGAGAAGCTGCTGGTGGTCGACGATGCCTATCGCTGCATCGGCCTGATCACCGTCAAGGATATGGAAAAGGCCCAGGCCTATCCCATGGCCTGCAAGGACGAAAACGGCCGGTTGCGCGTCGCCGCGGCGACCGGTGTCGGCGAGGACGGCTATAAGCGGGCCGAGGCCCTGCTGGAGGCCGGTGTCGATGTGATCGTCGTCGATACCGCCCATGGCCATTCCCGGGGCGTGCTCGATGCGGTCGACCGGGTGAAGCGGCTCAGCAATGATTGCCAGGTGATCGCCGGCAATGTGGCAACCGGCGATGGCACCCAGGCGCTGATCGATGCGGGAGCCGATGCAGTCAAGGTCGGCATCGGGCCGGGCTCCATCTGCACCACCCGCGTGGTTGCCGGCGTCGGCGTGCCGCAATTGACCGCCGTCATGGATTCGGTCGAGCGCGCCCGCAAGGCCGGCGTACCGGTGATCGCCGATGGCGGCATCAAATATTCCGGCGACATTGCCAAGGCGATCGCCGCCGGCGCCGATTGCGTCATGATCGGGTCGCTGCTGGCCGGGACGGATGAAAGCCCGGGCGAGGTCTTCCTCTATAACGGCCGCTCCTACAAATCCTATCGTGGCATGGGCTCGCTGGGCGCCATGGCACGGGGTTCCGCCGACCGCTATTTCCAGGAAGAGGTTTCCGACAAGCTGAAGCTGGTGCCGGAAGGTGTCGAGGGCCGCGTTCCCTATAAGGGCGCCGCCGGCACCGTTGTGCATCAGCTGGTCGGCGGGTTGAAGGCGGCCATGGGCTATACCGGCAACGGGACCATCCCCGACATGCAGACCAAATGCAGCTTCGTGCGCATCACCAATGCGGGCCTGCAGGAAAGCCATGTCCACGACGTCCAGATCACCCGCGAAGCGCCGAATTACCGGCAGAATATGTGAGACGCCGGTGTCCCTGGAGCACGACGATACGATGGTGATTCGGAGCCGTTCCAGATGACACCGGGCGCCCGCATTCAGGCAGCTATCGATCTGCTCGGTGAGATTCATCAGGGGACGGCGCCGGCCGATCGCGCCGCCGCGTCGTATTTCCGAAACCGGCGCTATATCGGCGGCAAGGATCGCCGCGAGGTGCTGGACCATGCCTATGGTGTGCTGCGCCGCCGGGCCGCCTTGGACTGGTGGATTGCCCGCAGCGGCGCCGATATCGCCGACAGGGAACGGGCGCGGGTCATCGCCAAGCTGCTGCTGATCGACAACTGGTCGGGCGATCGCCTGGCCGGCGGCTTCGATGGCGGCCAATATCGTCCGGCCATGCTCGACAACGCAGAGCGCCATCTGGTGCGCCAGCTCGCCGGCCAGCAGCTCAATTCACCGGACCAGCCCCAGGCCGTGCGCCTGGAATATCCGGACTGGATCGGCAGCCAGCTTGCCGATGTCTTCGGCGACCGGATCGAGACCGAGATGGAAGCGGCCTTGGACGAGGCCGCGACCGATCTCCGCGTCAATGCCTTGAAGGCCAACCGGGACGAGGCGATCGCCGCCCTGGCCCGCGACGGCGTTGAGGCCGTGCCGACCGCGCTTTCGCCGCTGGGATTGCGGGTCAAGGGCCGGCCGCCTCTGGCGACTTTGGACAGTTTCAAATCCGGCCTGGTCGAGGTGCAGGATGAGGGCTCGCAATTGGTGGCGCTCCTCGCCGATCCCAAACCCGGCATGCGGGTGGTGGATTTCTGCGCCGGCGCCGGCGGCAAGACCCTGGCCTTGGCAGCGCAAATGCAAAACAAGGGCAAGCTGATTGCCTGCGACGTGCTGCAGGGGCGGGTCGACCGGGCGGCAACCAGGCTCAACCGCGCCGGCGTCTTCAATGTCGAGCGCCGCGGCCTCACTTCCGAGCGCGATCCCTGGGTCAAGCGCCATGCCGGCACCTTCGACCGCGTCCTGGTGGATGCACCCTGTTCCGGCACCGGCACCTGGCGGCGCAATCCCGATGCCCGTTGGCGGCTGAAGCCCGGCGATATCAGTGAGTTGTCTGACTTGCAGCGCCGGATCCTGGAAAGTGCCGCGCGTTTGGTGAAGCCGGGCGGGCGCCTGATCTATGCCACCTGCTCGCTCTTGCCGGCGGAGAATACCGATCACCTGGCCTGGATCGCCGCGCATTTGCCGGAATTCGAGCTGATGCCGCTGCCGGAAGTCTGGGCCGAAGCCATCGGTACGCCGTGCCCGGTCGCCGATCCGACCTTGTCCCTGACCCCGGCCCGCAACGGGACGGATGGTTTCTTCGCAGCCGTCTTCCGGCGCAAGAGTGCTGTGGGCGCCGAGACCGCTGCGCCGGAGGCGGCCGCGTGAGCAGCTTCCAGATCCGGGACGCTATACCAGCAGATGCGCCGGTCATTGCCGAAATCCATGAACGCGGCTGGATTCAGGCCTATGGCGATTTCGTGCCGCCGGAAATGCTGGCCGAAAGAAGCGCCGGCAAAAGGATCGGCTTCTGGCAGAAACGCGTCACCGATCCGGCGCGGCTGGTCCTGGTCGGCTGCGAGGCGGACGGTTCCGCGATGGGGATGGTTTATGGAGGCCCCGTTCTGCCCCATGACATCACCAGCGGCAGTATCGAGGGATTCGATAGCGAGCTCTATATCCTGCATTGCCGCCGCGAGGCGCAGGGCCGGGGCCTCGGCCGCCAATTGACGGGAGAACTCGCGCGTCGCTTTCAGCGTGCCGGTGCTCGGTCGCTGGTCCTCTGGGCTTTTTCCGACAATGCCTTCCGCCGGTTTTACGACCAATTGGGCGGCGAAGTTGTCGCCGCGGGGCAGGATGAGGGTCAGGCGGACGTCGCCTATGGCTGGCGCGACCTCAATGGATTGATTGCCGCCTGCGAAGGCGGTAGGAACTAGGCTTGAATCGCAGGGGATCCCACGCGATTCCCCGACTGGCAGGATATTCATGACCGATCGCATTCTCATTCTCGATTTCGGCTCGCAGGTGACGCAGCTGATCGCCCGACGTGTCCGTGAGGCCGGCGTTTATTGCGAGGTCGTGCCGTTCAACAGCGATCCGGACCGCATCGCCAAATTCGGCGCCAAAGGCATCATCCTCTCCGGCAGCCCCCATTCGGTCACGACGATCGATGGCCCACGGGCGCCGGACATCGTCTGGCAGCTGAAACTGCCGGTGCTCGGCATCTGCTATGGCCAGCAGACCATGTGCGCCCAGCTGGGCGGCGAAGTCGCCGGTTCCGATCATCGCGAATTCGGCCGCGCCGAGATCAACGTCATTCAGGAGAGCCCGCTCTTCAACGGCTTCTGGCCGACGGGCACGCGCGACCAGGTCTGGATGAGTCACGGTGATCGTGTCGTGCGTTTGCCGGATGGTTTCAAGATCATCGCCGTCAGCGACGGTGCCCCCTTCGCGGCGATCGCGGATGAGACGCGGCAGATGTATGGCGTGCAGTTCCATCCGGAAGTCGTCCACACGCCGCAGGGTGCCAAGCTGCTGTCGAATTTCGTGCACCGGATCTGCGGCTGCAAGGGCGACTGGACCATGGCGGCCTTCCGCGAAACCGAGATCGAGAAGATCCGGGCGCAGGTCGGCAAGGGGCGGGTGATCTGCGGCCTGTCGGGCGGTGTGGATTCGTCCGTGGCGGCTGTCCTGATCCATGAAGCGATCGGCGATCAGTTGACCTGCATCTTCGTCGATCACGGCCTGCTGCGTCAGGGCGAGGCCGAACAGGTCGTATCGCTGTTTCGCGATCACTACAACATCCCGCTGGTGCATCGCGATGCCAGCGATCTCTTCCTCGGCGAGCTCGCCGGGGTCTCCGATCCGGAAGTGAAGCGCAAGACCATCGGCCGGCTCTTCATTGAGGTCTTCGACGAAGAGGCGCATAAGATCGGCGGTGCGGATTTCCTGGCCCAAGGCACGCTCTATCCCGATGTGATCGAGAGCGTCTCCTTCACCGGCGGCCCCAGCGTCACCATCAAGAGCCATCACAATGTCGGCGGCCTGCCCGAACGCATGCGCATGAAGCTGGTCGAGCCCCTGCGCGAGCTCTTCAAGGATGAGGTCCGCAAGCTCGGCCTTGAACTGGGCCTGCCGCAAAAGATGATCCGCCGTCATCCCTTCCCGGGACCCGGCCTCGCCATCCGCGTGCCAGGCGAGATCACCCGCGAGAAACTCGATATCCTGCGCAAGGCCGATGCCGTCTATCTCGACGAGATCGACAAAGCCGGCCTCTACGACAAGATCTGGCAGGCTTTCGCGGTGCTGCTGCCGGTGAAGACCGTCGGCGTGATGGGCGACGGGCGTACCTATGATCATGTCTGCGCCTTGCGCGCCGTCACCTCGACCGACGGCATGACGGCCGATTTCTATCCGTTCGAATCGGCGTTCCTGGGCCGGGTGGCGACGCGTATCATCAATGAGGTGCGGGGCATCAATCGCGTGGTCTACGACTACACCTCGAAGCCGCCGGGAACGATTGAGTGGGAGTGAGGGGCGCGTGAGCGTGAGCGTACGGGCGGCCTCATGATTCGCCTCGATAACATCAGCAAGCAGAACGGCCATCAGATCTTGTTCATCGACGCGTCGATGGGCATCCAGAAGGGGGAGAAGGTGGGACTTGTCGGGCCGAATGGCGCCGGCAAGACGACGCTTTTCCGCATGATGATGGGCGAGGATCGGCCCGATGATGGCCAGGTGTCGATCGATCCCGGTATGACGATCGGCTATTTCAGCCAGGATGTCGGCGAAATGTCGGGCCAGAGCGCGGTCGCGGCGGTGATGGATGGCGTCGGGCCGGTGAGCGCGCTGGCGACCGAAATGGCCAGGCTCGAGGCCGCGATGGTCGATCCGGACCAGGCCGGCGACATGGACGCGATTGTCGAGCGCTATGGCGAGGTGCAGGCTCGCTTCGAGGAATTGGATGGCTATGCGCTGGATGCGCGAGCGCGCGAGGTGCTTGCGGGCCTGAGCTTCAGCCAGGAACGCATGGACGCCGATGTCGGCCTGCTCTCCGGCGGCTGGAAGATGCGCGTGGCGCTCGCCCGCATCCTGCTGATGCGGCCCGATGGCATGTTGCTGGACGAACCGAGCAACCATCTTGATCTCGAAAGCCTGATCTGGCTGGAGGATTTCCTCAAGAGTTATGACGGCGCGTTGCTGATGACGTCGCATGACCGCGCGTTCATGAACCGCATCATCGGCAAGGTTGTGGAGATCGACGGCGGTTCGCTCACGACCTATTCGGGCGATCTCGATTTCTACGAGCAGCAGCGGGCGCTGGGCGAGAAGCAGCGCCAGGCGCAATTCGAGCGCCAGCAGGCGATGCTCGCCAAGGAGATCAAGTTCATCGAGCGCTTCAAGGCGCGTGCCTCGCACGCGGCACAGGTGCAGAGCCGCGTGAAGAAGCTGGACAAGATCGAACGGGTGGAACCGCCCCGGCGTCGCCAGTCCATCCAGTTTGACTTCCGTACGCCGCCACGCTCGGGTGACGACGTGTTGAGCTTGCGGAATGTTCACAAGGGCTATGGCAGCCAGCCGATCTATGCGGGGCTCGATTTCCAGGTGCGTCGCAAGGAACGCTGGTGCGTCCTGGGCGCCAATGGCGCCGGCAAATCCACGCTGCTGAAGCTGGTGGCGGGTGCCACCGGACCGGACCAGGGCACGGTGACCGTCGGCAGCAGCGTCAGGATGGGTTATTTCGCGCAGCACTCCATGGACCTGCTGGACGGCGACGAGACGATTTTTGAGACGCTGGACGGGTCATTCCCGCAGGCCGGGCAAGGCGTGTTACGTACCCTCGCCGGTTGCTTCGGCTTCTCCGGCGACGATGTCGAGAAGCGCTGCCGTGTGCTGTCCGGCGGTGAGAAGGCGCGTCTGGTCATGGCCAAGATGCTGTTCGATCCGCCGAACTTCCTGGTTCTCGACGAACCGACGAACCATCTGGACATGGCGACGAAGGAGATGCTGGTCTCGGCGCTGTCGGACTTCGAAGGCACCATGCTGTTCGTGTCGCATGACCGCCACTTCCTGGCGGCACTCTCAAACCGAGTGCTGGAACTGACGCCCGAGGGCGTTCATCAGTTCAGCGGCGGCTACACCGAATATGTGGCACGAACGGGCCAGGAGGCCCCGGGCCTGCATCCAGGCGGTTAGTCTTCGCCCAGGCGGTTAGCAGGGCTCATGAAGAACGGGCGGGACCGAGATCTGGTCTCGCCCCTTTTTCATGACTCGCTGTATGGCGTGTCGTCCTTATGCACGAAGCGCCCGTCGGCATTGGCGCTCATCATGTCGATGTCGGCGCAGGTGGTGAGGTCTTGCGGGTGGCGAGAGCCGACTTCGAGATAAACCGCCATCGCACCCGATCTGTTGATCATGTGATGGCCGTTGCCGGTGGCTTTCGGAAAAGCCGCGCAATCACCAGCCCGCAAGACAGTCTCGCCGTCCTCCTCGATCAGCACCAACTCGCCTTCCAGCACATAGACGAATTCATCCTCATGCGAATGCCAGTGCCGCTGGCTCGACCAATTTCCCGGCGGCAAGCGCATGAGATTGACCCCGAAATCCGTGAGCCCACCGGCATCGCCCAGCCGCTGCCGGATGCGTTCGGCACAGGGCACGTTGAATTGTGGTGGATAGCCCGTCCCTTTGCGTTCCGGCACGGCGGCGATATCGATCTTGGGCATGGACGGGCTCTCTGCAATCAGCGCCTGAGCAGGCCTTAGCTTTCACGGGCGACGGCTGCACATACGGTTTCTACGCCGTTACTTCGATCGACGAGATGACTGCCGATTTCTATCCCTTCGAAGCGGCTTTCCCCGACCACTTTAGCACACACATCAACGAGGTTCGGCATTAACCAAGCCGTCTACTACACCTCGAAGCCGCCGCCCGGAACGATCGAATTGAGCGAGGGGTTTGACGCGCATACCGGTAGGTGCATAATCTCAGACCGAAGCCAGCTATACACCAATCGCTTAAAGGATTAGTCCACGCTATGCCTGCACCAGTAGTTGCAATCCTTAATATGAAGGGTGGTGTAGGCAAGACGACTATCTCGGCTCACATGCCGAGGGAAATCTTCAGCCAAAAGCAGAAATCCGTTTTGCTGATCGACCTTGATCCGCAATACAACCTAACGCAACAATTATTGGAACCGAAGCGCTACGACGATGCAGTGTCGGCGGGGAGATCGTCTCTCCGCTTGTTTGAGCCCGCCCCAGTGTCTGACTTTTTTGATATAAACGTTAAGGATGATGAGCCACCCCCGGCAAATCAAGTCGCAGTATCTCTTCGATATATTGTGGCGAATCCTGGTACAACTATATCTATTATTCCGGGTACATTTGAATTGACAAAATACAGCTTCATTTCTGACCAAGCCAAGCTCGGACATGCCCGCGAATATTTCAAGCATGCAATCAGCAAAGCCCGAAATGAGTTTGACTTGGTGGTCCTCGACATGAATCCAAGCTCGTCATTCCTGACGTTCTGCGGTTTGTCCGTGGCGACGGATATTTTATCGCCTGTGCGGCCGGACAAGTTCTCGGTGCTGGGGCTCGAACTGGTCAAGAAGCTGATTGATCATCCTGCGATTGGGGGTAAGCCCAACATGCATATCGTGATGAATGGCGTTAGGCGTTCCGACGGAATTACCCAAACGGAAAAGGACATCCGGAGCGCACCGTTTTTCAAAGATCGTCTTCTTGCGAACAGAGTGTATCAGTCAGGCGTTTTAACGGCTCGAACGGATTACACAGGCTTTATCCAAGAGAGAAAAGTTTCGCGTAGGAAGGAAGTAGCTGCTGATCTGAGGAATGTAGCTCTTGAACTCTGTGGAAGGATTGGACTGTGACGCAGAGCCCGCTAGAAAAGCTGATTATCCTGGCTGTGGCTTCCGGGATGACCGTATCCGAGTTCAGGACAGCGCTGAATGCAATGGAGACTGCCTCTCAGCTGCAGTTAGAGAATTTGTTTAAGCAGGTCCGCAACAGACTACGGCACCTAGACGAGTCGTTCTTTGAGATTGAACGCGAATTCGAGCGTAGCTCCTCCGTCCGTCGCGATGTTTTAGCTCTGGTGAAGGTCGCCGGTCTGCCGCCTAGTATCGCCGCGGAGCGAATCGCAACACAGGTCAGCGCAGACGCGGCCGGACACAAGCTGCCGGAGTTCAATCCAAGGGAAGGACTCGCTAGGTGGATCGAGCGAGTGGCGAGGCTGATCGGTGAATCGGCGTTGCTCAATGCTGCTGTGGCCGCGTTCAGTCCGAGCCGACCCGGCGACAAGGGCTGGACTCTCAACAGACCATGACTGCGTTTCCCGAAATTGCGTCCCGAGTGTCGGCTAACTTGGCCGGCCTCGAAGACGCACTTGCGCAGTTTGCGGACACTCTATCGCTTTCCAAGGAATGGGTTCAGCGTGAATGGCTTTTGTCTACAAACAACGTTGCCCGGCCGCTGCTCCTTGGTGCCAAGGTAACCCTATTGGAGGCGGGCACTGCATGGGCTATTGGTTCGAACCGTGGCGCTGCCTCTTCACTTCGCGCCTACGTCGAGAACGTGTTCGCGTGGCTTTACTATAAGGATCACCCCGTAGAGTTCCGTGTGGTTGAAATGGGACGGGGCGACCTTATGCTGCCTAAGGGAGTCCAAGGATATTTTAAACAAGTCGATTATGGTTTTGAGCGAGCCTATTTAGAGCTTGTCAAGCAGTCGTCGCGTGGAAAGGACGATGAGTATTACTACTCAGCTATCTCGCAATTTGTGCACGCTCATCCTACGTTTAATAGATTGTCCGGTAAAATCCACGAACTAGCCGTTTCCTCCCCGAGAGACGCATCATTCTTGAAGTTATGTCAAAAGGCAGATGAGTTTATTTCCGACAACTTCGCTGCCTGCTATCGAGGTTCATGGGACGACGCACCGAATGTGGTGAAGATGAATATCTTGGACCGCCTTAAAGCGAAGACAAAGGACTTCCTCGCAGTCACGTAGCAGAGGATAGCAGTGTCACTCGGCGTTGCCGGTTTGGCAAAATCGCTATCGTCTTCACCTTCTTAATATAGCTTTCGCGAAACGATTCCAGAAGAACCCACCCCTTGTTCGCTCTTACCAGGATCTAGAGACCATTAAAGAGTTTGATGCTGTTGAGGTATGTGGCGCTGCGGGGCTAATCTCCTCCAACACCGTCAAGATTCTCAAAGAGAAGCTAACTAAGCGGAACATCGCAGCCCACCCTTCAGCAGTTGTAGTAATTGAACCTCAAGCTAACGACGTTATCACCGATCTCGTCAATAATGTGGTGCTTGCGCTCAAGTAGTTGTGGTCGGTGCGTGCCCTCAGTAGAGGTACTCCAGGTATTAGTACGATTGGGGAAAGCACACGTGGTCAAATCGCGGAAGTTGGCGGCCCTTTGGCTGAATGGCCAACGTGAGACGGTAAGCTGCTTGATGGGTCACCGGCGGCAGGACAGGGGGGTAATACGCCCTCCCAACTGATCGAGGTGCGCATCAAGGTAGAGCGGCGAGCCGCTTGATAACTTCCCCGGTGAATCGGCACCATGATGCTCGGTCGCAAGAACGGAATTCTTCCGGCTGCCACCGTTAGATGTGGCAACTTCGGATAAATTTCGAGATATATTTCCCCTTGAAATCAACGGCTTAAGTTTTTGGCGGGGCAGCTCTCTCGATTGTCGTGCGTCCAGTAGAAAATCTTTGTGAATATCAATGCTTTAGGTAAAGTGCGACCAAGTGAGTGGGTATGGAAGCGCGTATCGTCTTTAACGAAAGGTGACACGGTCGCTTCGGGAAGTCGGTAAGGGTGATGCGTTCGATTGGGGCCTGGGTCGCTTCAGGCTGGTGCCCTGGGCAACAGCACGGAAATCAGTGTTGCCTTTATTGCGCGCGCTTGATTGATGAGCGTCCGCAATGCGGCGTGAAGGGGGAGGACGGCCAAGTTGGTGACAGATAGTGGCCTGCAGCATCGGCGTATCCTGGTAACCGGCGGCTGCGGCTTCATCGGCTCCTCCGTTATCAGGGAGCTCGTCGGTGTGCAGGGTCGTCACGTTGTGAATATCGATAAACTCACTTATGCGGGTGACCCTGAAAACGTCGCTTCGGTCGCATCCGATGCGAACTATGTCTTTCATCAAGCCTGTATAACCGATCTCGCTGCGATGACGGCGGCGTTCGAGCGATTTCGGCCAGAGGCCGTTCTCCATCTCGCTGCGGAATCGCATGTTGATCGCTCGATCGACGCGCCGGAGATGTTCGTTCAAACCAACCTGCTTGGCACCTTCAACATGCTGCATGCCGCGCTTGCCTACTGGCGTGGCTTACCTGCCGCGGAGGCGAGCCGGTTCCGTTTCCTGCATGTTTCGACCGATGAGGTCTATGGCAGCCTCGGCGCCGCCGGCCTGTTTGGCGAGACCTCGCCCTACCGGCCGAACTCTCCCTATGCCGCCAGCAAGGCGGGATCCGACCATCTGGCGCGGGCCTGGCACACGACCTATGGCCTGCCGGTCATTGTCACCAATTGCTCGAACAATTACGGCCCCCATCAGTTTCCGGAAAAACTGATCCCGACCGTGGTGATCGCGGCCCTGGGCGGAAAAGACCTGCCGGTCTATGGCGCCGGTGAAAACATCCGCGATTGGCTCTTCGTCGAGGATCATGTCGATGCGCTGTGTCGCGTCCTGGCCCTGGGGCAACCCGGCGAGACCTACAATATCGGCGGCCGTGCCGAGCGGCGCAATATCGACCTGGTTCGGGATATCTGCGCTTTACTCGATGAAATGCTGCCCGACTCGCCGCACAGGCCGCATGAGCGCCTCATCCGCTTCGTGCCCGACCGGCCCGGGCACGACCTGCGTTATGCCATCGACGACAGCAAGATCCGCAGCGAGCTTCACTGGGCACCTCGCGAGACGCTGACCAGCGGACTTCGCCGGACTGTCGCCTGGTATCTGGAAAATCGTGCCTGGTGGCAGCGCCATTGCGGCCCGGCTCATGTCGGCCGGCGATTGGGATTGGGGGAGGTTTCGATGAATATCGATCACGGGGGCCGTCATGTCTGAGACCGGTGCTCGGACGTGGAAAGGCGTGATCCTGGCCGGGGGGCATGGGACGCGGCTCTATCCGCTGACCACGGCGGTGAACAAGCAGTTGCTGCCGGTCTACGACAAACCGATGATCTATTATCCGCTGACCACCTTAATGCTGGCCGGCATACGGGATTTTTTGGTCATCTCCGGCCCGCAGGCATTGCCGCAATTTCAGTCGTGTCTCGGCGATGGCAGTCAATGGGGCGTCCATATCAGTTATGCCGCGCAAGCTTCGCCCGATGGGATCGCGCATGCTCTGTTGATTGCGGAAGATTTTATCGCCGGTTGCCCGACGGCACTCATTCTCGGTGATAACATCTTTTACGGCGCGGGCCTGCCGGCGCAATTACATCGGGCCATCGGCCGTCACGAAGGGGCAACTATTTTTTCATATCCAGTCTCACAGCCAGAGGCCTTTGGCATCGTGACGCTGGACGCGGACGGAAAGGTCCTTTCTCTCGAGGAAAAGCCAAGCAACTCCAAGAGCAATCTCGCGGTGCCGGGACTCTACTTCTACGATGCCGAAGCGTTGCAGATCGCACGCACATTAAGCCCCTCGGCACGAGGTGAGCTCGAGATCACGGATCTGAATCGTGTGTATATGGAGCGGGGAAAGTTGCGCGCGGAGATGCTCGGGCGCGGCAGCGCCTGGCTGGATGGCGGCACACCGCAAACTTTGTTCGACGCAAGTCAGTTCGTCATGGTGATGGAACAGCGCACGGGGTTGAAAATCGCATGCCCCGAGGAGGTTGCCTACCGCACCGGCTTCATGTCTCGAGAGTCACTTTGGCAAACAGTCAACAAGCTGCCGCGAGGTGAATATAGAAATTATGTTGCTCGTCTCGTGGAAGCATGAACCCGTCGACGCAGGCAGTTGAAATATTGATACAGGCTGGAGTGAGCTGTGGCGTGGCATAAATTGGGCTTGGTGTATGTGCCGGACGGCAGTCTATCCTGGGCAGCCAGTTACGCCTCATTTCCCACCGTTGATATCCTTCCCGATAGTCGGCTGCGTATATATTTTACGGCGCTGGATAAGGACAGCTGCGGTCGTACTGGATATGTTGAGGTCGATGCTGGTGATCCGTGCAAAGTGATCAGTATGGGGACGGCCCCCGTATTGGACACCGGAGAAATGGGCGATTTCGATGATTGCGGTGCGAATGCTTTTAGCATCGTAACCGTCGATGATAAGAAATATCTATATTACCAGGGCTGGCAGCGAACATCTAAGGCGCCGTATCTGATTTTTACCGGACTTGCGATCGCCGGTATCGACGATAGCGAGACCTTTAGCAAGATCGGCCGGGTGCCTGTGCTAGATAGAACTGAGGACGAGCCGTATATGCGGGCTGCACCCTTTGTGCTCCGCGAATCCAATGGTTTTCGTATGTGGTATGTGACCTGTACTCATTGGAAAATCGTAAATGGGGCACCGCAATACTATGTGAAAATACGTACGGCCAATTCATCTGATGGCATTCATTGGGACGGGAATTCACAGATTTGCATCGAGCCAGCAGGGGAGGAATATGCTGTCGGTCGGCCCTGTGTCCTGGCATGCGATGAAGGATATCGCATGTGGTATTCGATTCGATCAAATGACCGGCCATACCGAATTGGTTATGCGGAGTCTAAGGACGGTGCGTCATGGCGGAGACTGGACGACTCCGATAAAGTAATTATCGCCTCAAGTGATGGATGGGATTCGGAGATGGTCTGTTACCCCTACGTCATTCAAACTTCCGGGCGACAATTGATGTTCTACAACGGAAATCAACATGGTCGCAGTGGGTTTGGCGTAGCTGAATGGCGTGGTCGATGCTGTTTGTCGTGACGGTTTTTTAGTTTGAGATGACACAGCTTTCTAATTTTAATGAGACAGCCAGATGGACAAGTCACCTGTTCTTACTCATGGAATTCTCAACCGTACAAACGTGGTTGACGGCTCGGATCAGAAGATAGAGGAACTCCGTCGCCGAGGATTTACGCTGGTTGATAGCGGTTATACCGCCGGCCAATTGGAAGAACTTCGTGAACGAACAGAAAAGCTTTATCTGATCCAAGTCGAGGAAATGGGCGGAGAAGAAATGCTCCGTCGCTGCAACGATGCAAACGTGGTTCGTTGCCCGCTCGCCTATGACGACTTGTTTGTCGATGTCGCCGCAAACCCAAATCTTGTAAATGTAATTCGTAAAGTATTGGGTGAGAATTTTGTGCTGATGCAACAGAATGGCCTCTTGAATCGGCCCAAAGGCGAGCACTATCAACTTCATTGGCATCGCGATCTGGCCTATCAGCATTGGACCAGCAGTGAACCTCTCGCAATTAACGCGCTGCTGGCCTTGGACGACTTTACGGTTGAAACCGGCTGCACTTTCGTTTTGCCGGGCTCTCATCAGCGTGGGGAGTTTCCTTCCGACGAGTATGTCTGGAATAATGAATATGCCATTGAAGCGCCGGCGGGCGCATATCTCGTTCTTGATGCCATGCTCTACCATCGTGCTGGGCAGAACACCTCGCTACGGCAACGACGAGCAATCAATCATCTGATAGGTCGACCATTTCTAGCGCAACAGTTTAGTATCGCGACGATACTGGGCGACCGCTACGTACGTGATGATTTCTTGAACAAGTATCTCGGTTATCGCTGGGCTCCGCAGACAAGCGTCGCAGCCTGGAGAAAGCAGAGAATCTGATCGTAATAAAGATCGCCAGCGCTGCACTCGCGAGCAATTGTCGGCTCCGGGCTGACTCTATCAAGGCTGAGAGGCAGGCGTCGCATGGCGATAGATAGGGATCAGAATCTGTTTTGGCTGAAAATTCAACTTCATTTGCAGGATCTTCATGACTAACGGCAACGATATCTCGGCTTTGGGTTACATCGACCCCTATACCAAAGGCCCATTGTCAGAGGTGGACGGTGAACTGCACTCTTCCGATGGCAACGCCTACAAAATTGTCACGGCATACGGCAAATCGATACCGATCTTTCTGGATGCCTCCCGTCTCGGCGAGGACGGTGAACGCTCATTGACCATGTATGACACCTCGCAATCCGTCGAAATCTATCGGAATTTCTTGAGCTGGCTGTTTCGAACATTCGACGAAAATGAGGGGGAGTTTCGGCGGGCTCTCGTTTCAAAACTAAATCTGAGAGCGGGCGACAAAATACTTATCACGGGATGCGGGTTAGGAGACGACGTCTTTCCGGTCGTGGAGTGCTTGGGGGGCGACTGCAGTGTATATGCCTCGGACTTGTCACTGCACATGGTAACGAGCGCTGCCCAGGATATGGAAGCACGGTTCAGGAATTCCCCCGTTAAATTGAATTTCTTTGTTGCTGATGCCGGCGCGCTTCCCTTTGACGATAATTTCTTCGACTCAGCTTTTCATTTCGGGGGAATCAATCTTTTTGATGATCCCAAAACTGCGATAGCGGAAATGACCAGGGTTGTGAGAGATGGAGGTCGGATCGCGTTTGGCGATGAAGGCGTTGCGCCCTGGTTGAGGCATACTGAATATGCAAAGATGGTGATCGCCAATAATTACCTATGGGCAGCGAACTCGCTCATAGATATTTTGCCGTTTGGGGCCACCGAGGTAAATCTCAGTTGGATCTTGGGAAATTGTTTCTATTTCATCGACTACACCAAGTCCGCCAAGGGACCGCATATTAATCCAGATATTCAGCATATTGGCTGGAAAGGCGGTTCGATGCGGACAAGGTATTTTGGGCAAGTCGAAGGGGTTTCGCCTGACCTGAAAAACAAGATGTATGAAGCGGCGAAGAAGAATCAGGTAAGTGTTCATGATTGGCTCAATGCAGCAATCAAGGATGCTCTATCAAAATAAAACAATTCTATCCGGTTCTTGATGCCGAAAGCGTCGCCAATATGAAGATGACCGTTACGAAATGCTGCGAACTGACGAAAGAAAAGCGTCGTAATCGCGGATGTAGTCACCCTCCTTATATAGATCAGAGGCCAGGACAAGGCAGACAGTTCCCAGCGTGAAATTAAGCTCCTCGGCCCAAATCATCGGTGGAATATGAAGCCCCTTCCAAGGGTCGGTCATCTCGACAGTCGCGCGAGCGCCACCGTCGTCGATAACCACTTCGAAGCTCCCCGATAGACAAATCAGAAACTGATGCAGTTCACGGTGTGCATGGCCACCTCGATGTTTTTCTATCGGTACGTCATAGAGATAGAAAACGCGCCTGATTTCGAATGGGAGATGCTTTCCTCCCTCGATGAAGGTCAAATTTCCTCGCGAGTCGACGATTCTCGGCAAGGTCACCGACATGCAATCATCGATTGTCGATTTCGGCTTCACGTACGGGCCTGCTCCGAAAGATTGTTCGAGTAATGAGGTACATTACCGGTACGGACACTGCAACGATGATCAATGGCGCCGCTGCTTTGGGTATCCCGGCGCCTTCAACGAGAAGCCATAATAGCGCGGCTCCAAGGAGATAATTCAGTCCGTAAGTTAAAGGATATGCCATCGCGGTGCGAAGGCTGGGCTGTCTCTTGAATACCCATAGCGTATTGATCAAATAACCAAAACCAATTCCAACAATATATGTAACCGAATACGCCCAAAAATACGGCATGATCTGCAGCAATATCAAGTAGAGCAGATATGTCAGGAGCGTATTTAAACCACCGGCGATCACAAATCTGGGGAAGGCGAAGGCCATCTCACCAGACTTCTTCGATGACAGTCTCCGGGCGTTTATTGGTCTCGTCGAAGATTCGCCACAAGTATTCCCCAATCACGCCGAGCATGAGGATAATTAGCCCCAGGAGGAACGTGATGAGAGAAACGACTGTCGAAAATCCCTGGACTGGAATCCTTCCAAGAAGCGCATTGACGAACACCGTTGCGCCGTAAGCAAAACTACCCAGCGATACAATTGCGCCGATCCCAGAAATTACCCTGATCGGTGTAATCGAAAAGCCAAGCATCACGTCAAGAAATGTGTTGAATTTTTTTCTGAAAGTCCACCCCGACTTGCCATGCTCGCGTGCCGGGCGATGATAGTGGATTACATCCGGCTGATAACCCAGCCAATAGGCCAATAGGGGTGTGAAGACGCTCTTCGAGCTGTTGACCAGATGAGGCAGGAACGATTTATCCATTAAAGCCATATCGTAACCGCCCTCTGGATAATCGCGAATGACCAAAGCGCGCAGAAGCTTATAATACAACTTGGAGTAAATTTTCGACACTATTGGATCATCGCGAGCAATCCGCTCGCAAATGACAAATTTGGAGCCGGCCAGCCAGTGATCAACCATCTCCACAACCAGACTTGGCGGGTCCTGGAGATCGGCGGCCACGGTCATAAAAGCATCACCGGTCACAAATTTGAATCCGGTCTTTGAACAATGTACGGCGCCAAAATTCCTTGTAAGCTTGACGACTTTTGTCTCCGGACGGCGGGCTCTGAATGCTAACAGCTTTTCCAAGGACTCGTCTTTCGAGCCGTCATCAACGAAAATAAGCTCCAGCGAGATGTTGCGCTCACGAAGTCTCGATTCGAGATTGAGCATTTCCGCAAACAAACTCGGCAAACTACCGGCATTGAAATACACGGGTACAACAATCGAAAGTTTTTTCTTGGTCATCAAAGCACCAGCTCATAACATTCGTGTACGGTCCCGCCGCCGCCGAATTCCGATTTGAAACGATACAGGCCGTCATTCAAGGACCGGCCTCCGTCTCCGTTACTTGTCCCAAAATCGAAATAGCGCGCGCCTGCTCTCCGGGCTTCTTCTATAGAAGTTTCAAATACTGCATCTAGGGCAGATACGGCGTAGCCCTTTTCGCTTGATGCAATATACTGTGCATGCCAAACGTTCGGAGAATTAAAAAAAACGACACCCGCTTCGACCCGGCTATCTACGGTGGCGCAGCGAATGAGAATGTTATCTGGAAAAAGGCTTTTGAGATTCGTCAACTCACCAAGTTGGTGAACTGGCGATGCGCCATATTTGCGTTCGAGATTGGCGACGATGACCTCCCACAATCCGGCAAGCATGGAATCGGCCTTTTCGAGGGTCACGGACGTCAATGCTTTCTTCAGCCCGCGCCGCCTTCGGTCGCTTGGTGCTCGGCGAGCGCTCAAATCAATCGTACTCGAAAGCTCGCAACGCACTCGCTGGGCGCCGAGGCGAAAAAGCGCGTAAAGATCATCCTGGGCCGGAACGCGTGCATACACGTGTGGAAGCGGCTTGTACAAAAATCGCACATAACCTTCCCTGCCATAATAGCTCTTCAGATTCTCAATCGCTTCAATCAATCGGGCGCCATTGAGCCACCCTTGATGCACCACGCCTCCATAGGTGGCGCCTGGGTGACTGACAACCAAAGATGAGTCATTTAAATCCCGAGCGGCAGGCATCACCCCTACCAACCGGCCGGAATCGTAAAACAATATTGAAGCATCCTCAAAGCGATCGCGATGGTAGCTCAGGAATTTTCTGGTATGCAAAAACGTGGCATTCCCTGCATTTCTGCACCACTCATCCCAAACTGTCTCATGCTTGGGCGAATAACGGACTATCTCAATCGTCACTTTACCAACTCCACGATTCCCAGCCTCCGACATGGAAGGCATGTCGCAGCTGCGCCCGCATGAGATTCGATTCATATCGACGTTTGCCACCTCACGTCAGCTCTCCGGCACTTTAAAGAATCGTCGAGCGCCTACTTTCGCAGGCTCCGGTTGCGTGCCCTTGTATAGAGCGTTTGGCTCGGTATCTTTCAAGATGGTGACGCCGGGGCCGATCCAATTGTCTTCACCGATAGTAATATTATTCACGATCGTTGCGTTCACACCGAGGAAGCTGCTGCTGTGAATTTGACAGAAGCCGGAGACGACAGCGTGGGAAGCGATAAAACAGTGATCATGTACGGCGCTGTGATGGCCGATATGATTGCCGCTCCAGAGCACGACATTGTTGCCGATGCGGACAAAGGGTTGGAGGGTGTTATCCTCGAAGATGAAACAATGCTCTCCCAAAACCACATTGTGCCAAACGAAGGCGCGGCTGCTCACATAGCTTGCCGGCCGATATCCCTTGGCCTTTGCGGCCGTGTAAAGGCGGGTGCGCAGGCGATTGAGCTGCGAATAAACGAGCGCCGCGTAGAACTCAACCTCGTCTGGCCCGAAAGAGTCTTCAAGCTTTTCAAAGGCGATGATGGGTAGTCCGAAAAGCCTATCGTTCTTCAGATAGGCCTGCTCAACCGCAAATGCGACGACCTCATAAGCGGAGTCATACGTAAAGCATTCATAGGCCACTTCGGCGAAAGCGCTATCACCGATGATGACAAGCTTCTTCGTCTTTTCCATTGCAACCTCTACGGACGAAGGATCAAGATATCTTCTCGGCGATTAGCCATTGGAAGCATGGGGGGCTGTGGCACGATGTAAGCATCGAAGCCGGCATTCCGGGCGCGTTGGATGATGGAAAAAACGACCGCATCATCAATCTGATCGGTTTCAATACGATTGAATTCGACAACGGGAGCCTCGGTTGTTTTCATGAATTCCCGGTGAAATCTGGCTCCGGTCTCACTCGCGAAGAATCGCTTGCGCTTCGATACATTGGGTATGTCGCCGATCAGAAACTGTCCGCCGGGCGCCAGCAGCGATAACGATATATCCAGGAATCGGAAGAGAGGAACATCTACAAAGACGTAATGCAGAACGCTGTAGCAAAGAATCACGTCCAAGCTTTGTTGATTCTCGGCGATATACTCAGCGCAATTAGGATACAAGGCCGCTGTCTTGCGGATGAAGGGTTCATCAGGAAGATGAGCCAGCATCTCTGAACTATCAACCAGGTGGAGGTCGTGGCCATTGGCACGGCACTGTTCGACCAGCATCAATGGCAGATCACTGCAGCCGGGACCAATATCGAGTACTTTCTTACCCTTCTCATCCAGGTTTGTCAGTTTCCCCAGAATATCGGCAAAGATAGCCTCTTCGTGGCCCTTTCGATAAGCGTCGGGAAAGCCAATGCGCTCGAACTTCGACAGATTCTCGTCCTGTGCCAGTCGCCGGAAATCTTCAAAGCCGATATCGGCAAAGGGATTGGTCTTCGACATTGCACTTTTCCTATCCAAAGAAGGTCCGCACGGCACCAATCACACGATCTACTTCATCTGAAGATATCCCCGGGAAGCAGGGCAGAGATACGACAGATTCACACGCCGCTTCCGTTACCGGTAAGGCGTCTCGGGGCTGATCGCATGGATATGCCGCTTGCTGATGGTCTGGAATCGGGTAATGTATGTCCGTCGACACGCCGGCGTTTTTGAGATGGTCGCGAAAGGCGTTGCGATCCGATACCCGGACCACAAAAAGGTGGGCAACGTAATCTTCTTCGAGAGAGACAGGCAGCATTAGAGGCAGGTCGGCGAAGGCCGCGGCGTATCGCGCGGCAACCTCGCGCCGCAGCGCATTACACTTGTCCAAGTAAGGCAACTTCGCGCGCAGGATGGCCGCCTGTATCTCATCCAGTCTGCTATTGCGGCCGCCGGGAAGCGCATTGACATATTTTGTGCTCCACCCGTATTGGCGGAGCTGCTTCATTTTAGATGCGGTTTCATCTTCATTTGTGACGATTGCGCCGCCATCCCCATAGCCGCCGAGATTCTTGGTCGGATAGAAACTGAAGCATCCGACTGTTCCAAAGCTTCCTGCGCGTTTACTGCCACGCGTTGCCCCATGAGCCTGAGCGCAGTCTTCGATGACGGGGATGTCATTGGCCTCCGCCCAGTTGAGAATCTTCTCCAAATCGGGGGCGAGCTGTCCATAAAGGTGGGTGACGATCACGGCAGCAGGTCGCAAGCCTCGATGTGCATCCAGTGCGCCGGCGGAGAGTGTCAGCGATCTTTGGTCAATGTCGATGTAGTGAGGGACAGCTCCGATTAATCGGACGGCAGTACTGCCGTAGAAGCCGGCATTTGCCGCTAGAAGAACGAAGCGACCTGGCGTGACGCCCACTGCTCGGAGCGCCAGTTCGAGCGCATCAGTCCCATTCGCGAGAGATACGCAATGATTTGTCCCACAAAATTCGGCGAAGCGTTCCTCGAACTGCTTTACCTGGTTGCCAAGAACATATTGCCGGCTTTCCAAGACAGCATTGATCGCCTCTTGAACGGAGGCATCAGATTGATCCTGCCGTTTGGATCGAAACATTGGGACGATATCGACCAAATGTGAATTCCTCATTGCCCCGAAGCCTGAAGGAAAATGCCTCCTCTCGTGGCATCGGGCGTTCTGTCATGTGCCTGATTAGAAGCTATGCTCAGTCAGTTTGTAGATGGCATATTCGTCGTTACTATAGATAAGTTCCGAATTGGCCGGCGGCGTTCGGCTGGTCTTTATCGCGAGGAAGTAGCTGTCATATTTGCCCGCCAGTTGAACCTGGCTTGGCGGCAATCTGCCTGCCAGGACATCCTCATTCGCCGCCAAGCGCTCCTGCCGGGCATTTTCGTTGCCGCGCAACGGAGACATAGACCAACTGGAAATGTAGAATTGTCGTTCCGCCGTTACGGAAAGGTCGTTCCATCCTTCCAGACGGCCGGGCTCGTTGCCGGTCTGGTCCGTGAAAATCAAGGCATTCGCCGGCGTCAGTTGCTGCACCTTGGCCCAAAGATCGTAGAGCTTCGGTGGCACGACATTGCGATGACTGCCACCGGGGCGAAAAGTCCCATTGGTTTGTGCGATGACGGCGAGGATGCCAACGATTGGCAGCAGATAGCGCCAAGCTTGACCAACCTGCCATCGACTTACGGGACGGCCATCACCTGCGCTTGTGGAAAATTGAGTAAGGATGGCGGTCAAGGCGCCAGCCAAACATAACGTCCATTCCAGGACGAAATCCAGCTTTCCCGGATCACGCTGGATATAGCTGTATAGCATGAGACCGCCGGCGATCGCGAAAAGAAGGCCGGCGTTCCAGCCCTTGCTTGGCCGTGACTCTCCCGCGATCAGCACCCAAGCCGCGACAAGAGCAAAAGACCCGGTCGCCGTCGCATAAAATAAAAACGGATAAGCAAAACAAAGGAGAACGCCGATGCCGACGCTCATCAAGAGTGGATAGTACCGTAGCTTCACCGTTCCAAGAAGCAGAAGGATCAGGCTGATATCGAAGGAGAGCAACGGGAAGGCGCCAGCGAGCTGGCTGATCGTTCCTATAAGCTTTTTGATTTTGTACCAATGCCTACCTTGATCGAAGGCAGTCTCGTACGGGTAATGCAGGCTTTGCGGGCCAATGTCGGAACTCGATGCTATGGAAAAATATGTCGGGCCATATTCGGCCAGCATGAACAACGAAAACAGAGCAATGATACTTACGCCGGCTATAAGAAGCCCCAATATGAGCTTCGATTTATGCAAACGCGCCGACATCCACAGGCAGCACAGCGCGAAAGATCCAAGTACAGGGATCAAAACCACTTTCGAAATGGCAAAAAGAATGACGCTGAGCGGCAATAAAAAACAATGAAACATAGGTCGTTCTTGACTGCGCGCTGCCAGATACGCGAGCGGAAATATCATTGGTATGGCGAAGGCGTAAGGGGGACTCTCCACAATCCAGCTGGGATAGCGCGTTGCGGCACATATCAGGAGCACAATGCCGAATTTTTGCCCCAGGGAAAGCTCTGGCTTACCTAGCTGGCGGCGGTAGAGCAGCAATTGCTGGCTACCGTAACAAATGCCTAAAAAGAAAAATAAAGCCACGGACGTGGTCAGGAAAAAGCCGATTTCGAAATTTGGCAAATCGTCGAAGGCAAAGGCCAGAAAGGATGTTATTTGATTAAAATAAAATCCGAATCTGTCGCCCTCGCTTCCAAAATTCAGGAATGGATAGAGGTTCAGTTTTAGAGACAGGTATTGGGCGAGATAGCAGGTGAGATCACCGAGATCGACAGTTCCTGGTACTGATGATGTGGGCAACCGCCATAACACTGCAAACTGGGCGCTTAAGATGAGTCCGAATACCAGCACGACCGCAGTCGACGCCCACAGGCTCCGATTATCGGCAAATGGCGCCGAGTTGGTACTGGCCCATAACCGAAGAATTTGAGGCAACCTCAGCGTCGGAAGGCCATAGGCCAAAATGAGGATCATCCAGCTGCCGCCCTGGATATATCTGACACCGACGCAGATCAGCAGCCAGAGGATGAGGCCGACGGGCAATGCCAAGAGCCTGTAGTCAAATGGCTCGAGATTCCACGATCTTGGTGCAAAGCTCACCACAGCGAGCCCGCTCGCGATGACGCCGACAAACAGGATCAATCCAATCAGGGCGTGTTCCAAGATGAGCGGGATGAGCAGTGCAGAAGACAGATCCGGTCCGCGAGCGTGAATCGGACTGATCACACCAAGGCAGGTGAGGGCGAGCCAAATAATCAATGCGCATGCGCCGATCAGGAGGAGCCACGGGGATTTAAACCAGGGTTGCTTGGTATGAGTCTGAGCGAAGTTCATGTGGCCCCAGGCATTCAAAACGGTGGAAAATCTGCGTAACGCGCACAAACCCCAGCATAGCCCATCTGGGTTCACTCCCAGAGACCCCGCATGGGCTCAGCGGCCGCCGAGTCTATCTGGCACTAATGATAGGTCGTTATGTAAGTTGTGTAACAACTTATCGTCAAGTAATCTGTCAAAAGGACATGCAAAAGAGGAAAGTTGGAAGCATAGCCTTGATGCCGTTCCTCTATCTGGTGCTCATCATACAATTCGCATTGATTAGGTAAATTGGATCAATGAGCAAATAGCAGCCAGTACAATGATCACCCAATGCCAATCCTGCCGCTCGTCAGCCCTGTCCCCGGTTCTCGATCTCGGCAGTCATCCCTTTTCCACCGGCCTGCCGCTGCGCAGCTATGAGCCGTTGCGCATGTTCGAACTGGCGCTGCTGCAATGCGGGCATTGCGGCCTCATTCAATTGCGCCAGCCGGCGGCAGCCGAAGATCTGACGCCATTGGTCGACTGGGTCACTTACCGCGAGCCGGAAAATCATCTGGATGATGTCTGTGACCGGCTGGCGGCGCTGCCCGGCCTGGAGGATCGGCGGGCCCGGATTCTTGGCGTGACCAGCAAGGACGACTCGGCCTTGGCGCGGCTGTCGAAGCACGGCTTCACGGGTGTCGGCCGCCTGGATATCGCTGGTGACCTCAGCGTGACCCGGGCGAATGCCAATGTGGAGGCGGTGCCGGAGGCGCTAACGCGAGAGCGGGGGGCGGAGATCGCGCGCAGCCAGGGTGCGGCGAAGCTGGTCATCGTCCGGCATATTTTTGAGCACGCGGCCGATCTCGGCCAGTTCATCGAAGGTCTCAAAGCCTTGGTCGCGCCGGGTGGCTATCTGATGCTGGAAGTGCCGGATTGCACGCGCAGCCTCGCCCTTTGCGACTACACCATGATCTGGGAAGAGCACAGCGTCTACTTTACCCCGGAGACATTCTTCAACCTGCTCGACCGCCATGGTTTTGCGCCGGCTTTGACCATGCAATATCCCTATCCCTATGAAGATTGCCTCATTCTGGTGGCTCGACGTGACGACTCCGTCGGTGCTGCAGATCCGGTCGCAGCGCCTCCGCGGGTGCTGGCCCTCGGACGCGATTATGGCCGCCGCTTTGACACCGTTACCCAGGAGTTGCGCGAAAAGCTGGAGGCCGCCAAGGGCAAGCGCCCGGTTGCGCTCTATGGCGCCGGCCACCTGACCGCTTCCTTCGTCAATTATCACGGGTTGGGGATGTTGTTCGATTGTGTGGTCGACGATACGCCGCAGAAGCAGGGCCTGTTCCTGCCCGGCACAAATCTGCCGATATTGCCTTCCGCCGCGTTGCTGGAGCGGGGGATCGGCCTGTGCCTGCTCGGCCTGGCACCCGAGGTCGAGCCGAAGATCGTCGACCGGAACGCCGTCTTCATCGCCGGCGGCGGCCAGTTCCGGTCGCTGCTGGCGGCCAGTCCCACGGCCTTTCTCCGGGTTTCCTAAGCTTAACCGGGGTTACCGCCGGTTGATGTTAACCGGTCATCTCTGGCATAAAGGCCCCTATTACCGGGGCGACGGGTCCCGGATCAGGGCCGGAATTCTTTAATGTCGCAGACCAATCAGGATCGCCAGTTTCTCGCCGATTATTTCGACCGCCTGGCCCGGGTCAATGTGCTGGATGAGGGGCTGATCGAGAAAATCGCGGCGGCCCGCGACATCTTCATCACGGCGAAACAGCAAGGCGGCCGCGTGGCGATCGTCGGCAATGGCGGGTCGGCGGCGATCGCCTCCCATATCGCCATCGATCTCGCCAAGAACGGCAAGGTGCCGGCCACCTGCTTCAATGACGGGGCGCAGATAACCTGTCTTGCCAATGATTACGGCTTCGAGCATTGGCTGGCCCATGCGGTCCGCCTGAACCTGCGGTCGGGCGATGTCCTGGTGGCGATCAGTTCCTCGGGGAAATCCCGCAACATCCTGGAAGGCGTCAAGGCCGCCAGGGAACTCGGCCTGAAGGTCGTCACCCTGTCGGGCTTCCTGCCTGACAATCCGCTGTGTTCCTTGGGTGATGTCAATTTCTGGGCCGACAGCCGGGCCTACAACATCGTGGAGACGGCGCATCAGTTCTGGCTGATGAGCATCATCGACCTGATCATCGGCAAGGCGGAATATTCCGCCAACTGATCTGGGGCCTGGAGCCGTGCCTCAGTCGAGAGGCCGGCAATAGCCCCGCACCTGCTCTGTCAGCGCCTGCATCTGCGGCAGCAGCACCGCCTGCTGCACCAGGAAGATATCTTCGAGATCGGCGATATCCGCCGGCTGTTTCAGCACCAGCCGCTCGACGGCGAAACGCAGGCTGGCACCAGCTTCCAGCACGCGCCGATAGGTCTCCAGCCGCCGCGCCTGGCGCCAGGGCATCATGAACAGCGAATAGGCGATGGCGCCTTCGATGGAGGGCAATTCGGCCAGCACCTGTTCCAGCATCAGATAGCTGTGCGGAAAGGTGTATTCTGTGGCGCTCAGCAGATAGGCGATGCCGTTGCGCTGGGCATAGTCGCGCAGCACCAGGTTCTGGATATGCTGCGGTACCCGGCTGCCGAGGATCGGGCGGGAGGCGACATAGCCGCGATAGCCGTTGCGCCGTACCGTCACTCCATCATGCGCCGTCATCCGTCATTCCTCGAATTTTTCCGGCGGCAGATAGGCCATGCCGGCGCGGGTGGCGGGGCGCAGGGTGATGGGCTCGAAGAACTCGCCCAGTTTCTTGTCCATATAAGGTGTGAAAACGCCCTTGAACCGGCAGTTCATGGTCCAGCGCGCTTCCGGCTCCTGGTTCACGCGATTGCCATGGGGCAGGTTCTGGTTGAACAGCAGCACATAGCCATAGGCGACGTTCATCCAATGGAGATCCGCTTCCATCGAGCGGAAGATATCTTCCGCACTGGCGCCGGCGCGGGATTTGAAGTCGCGGTCGAAAGCCGCAGCCGGGCCCGGCGGCAGCAGATACATGCTCTTGGTCGCGAAGCAATCCACCATCGGAATCCAGAGCACGACCTCGAAGGGCGAATCGCCGGACCAGGTATCGGAATGGACCGGCAGCAGGGAGCTCTCATCCTGCGGCAGCTGGATCGACAGATTGATCCGCCGCTGCATGCAAAGCTCGTTGCCGACGATCCTTTCGATCAGCAGCCGCGCCGTGTCGAAATAGGCCCGGCGGAACCAGTCCGTCTTGTTGATGCCGTCGATGACGGCGAGCCGGAAGTCATTCAGCTTGCCCTCGGGAATGAGGCGGCCGACATCGTTCAGGAATGCTGCCGGATCCCGCGGTTTGGCGATTTTCAGGAACGAACAGGCATGTTCGACGATGCAGTCGCGCATCCGGTCCAGGCTGGCAGCATCTTCGGTGGGCGCGATGATGTAGCCATCGCCGAGAAAGCGATCGGCCATCTGCCTGTCTTCCGTCCGGGCGAAATCCGTCATGCCTGCTCACCCCAAAGCCGTTGCAATGCCTGATGGCGCTGCCGTCGTTACACCAAGGCGCGATATGCCCCGCCGATGCGTTCGATCATCGCCGGCACGGACAAGCCCGCTTCCGCCAGCAGATGATCCTGGCTGCCATAACCGATGGGGAAGCGATCTCCCAAAGCCAGACGCAGGACGCGGCGCGTGGTGCCCGTATCGGCGAACAGCTCGGCGACGGCGCTACCCAGGCCACCGATGATCGAATGCTCTTCCATGGTGACGACCAGCTTGGCCTGCCGCGCCGCGTGCAGGATCGCATCATTGTCCAACGGCTTCACCGTATGGACATGCAGTACACCGGCCGAGATGCCCTGTTGCTGAAGGGCTTCGGCGACCGCGAGCGCCCGATTGGTCATGATGCCGGTCGAGACGATGGCGATATCGCCCGGCTCGCGCATCTCGATCGCCTTGCCGATCACGAAGGGGACATCCGCCCGCGAAACAATCGGGTCGCCACCTTTGGCGAGGCGGATATAGAGCGGCCCCTTCCAGTTCAGGCTCGCATCCATGAGGCGGGTCATTTCCGCGGCATCGACCGGTGCGACAATGGTCATGTTGGGCAAGGCGCGCAGGATCGCGATATCGTCCGTCGCCAGATGGGTCGGCCCCAGCGGCGCATAAACCACGCCGCCGCCATTGGAGATCAGCCGGACCGGCAGGTTCTCCAGGCAGACATCGATCGCCAGCTGGTCGAAGCAGCGTCGCGTCAGGAACGTGGCGATGGTGTTGACATAGGGCATATAGCCCTCCATCGCCATGCCGGCTGCCATGCCGATGACATTGGCCTCGCTGACACCCTCCATGTAGAAGCGGTCAGGGTAGGCCTGCTTCATCGCATCGAGCAGGCCCGGCGACAGGTCGGAGCCGACAAAGACCACACGCGGATCGCGCTGGGCCAGGTTATAAACGTGGTTGATTGCTGTCTGCCGCATCAGTTGCGCTCCAAGGCCTCGCGCATGCGCACGACATCATCAGGATTGACCCTGGCCTTGTGATGCCAGGCCGGATTGTTCTCGGCGAAATCGAAGCCCTTACCCTTCACCGTGTGGCAGATGAGCATGTTCGGCTTGCCGGGCTCGAAAGGGGCCGATTGCAACATGGTTTTCAGCGCCTCGACGTCATGGCCGTCGACCTCGCGGACGGCAAAGCCGAACGCCCGCCATTTATCGGCCAGGGGTTCCAGATCGAGGATGTCCTTCACGAAGCCGGCCGACTGGATCTTGTTGTAATCCACCATGGCGACCAGGTTCTCGAGCTTGTGCTTGGCGGCGCAGAGCGCACCTTCCCAGACCGAACCCTCATCCAGCTCGCCGTCGCCCATCACCACGAAGACCCGACTCGGCCGCTGCTGCATGCGCGCGGCCAGCGCCATGCCGATGCCGATCGAGAGGCCATGGCCCAGTGAACCGGTCGATGCTTCGATGCCGGGCACATGGCCGCGCTCCGGATGGCCACCCAGTTTGGCGCCGGGACGGCATTGCTGCCGCAATTCATCCAGCGGGAAGAAACCTTTATCCGCCAGGACGGCATATTGCGTCAGGCAGCCATGACCCTTGCTGAGGATGAAGCGGTCGCGATTGGGATCGCTCGGATTCTTCGGATCGATGCGCAGGATATGGTCGTAGAGCACGCGCAGGATCTCAACCAGCGACAGGGAGGAGCCGACATGACCGCGTCCGCCGCCTTCCAGCGCGTCGATCACCAGACTCCGCAAGTGCTTTGACCGCTCGTCCATCTATAACCTATTGATTCAAATTCATAATCGAAAGAAGTGTCGAAGCCGGTTCCAAGTCGGAAGTCTTAGAGGCCGCCCGCGCGATTTGCAAGTAGCGGCGGGCCGCGGCCAATTGCCGTTGCTTGGCGGCTTCCCAGGCGCCGGGATCAGCCGCACCGGCGAAAACCCGGCGCTGCCAACGTTCCGACAAGAATTCATTCAGCAGAATCGCCGCCCAGCGCAGGCCGTAAAGCGGGAACTGTGCCCAGAGGCGACCCTGCAGGAACGGATCATGGGGCATCAAAGCGGCCAGGCTCTCTTCAATGAAACGCTGCCGTTCCCGGTCACTCAGATGCACGGCCGGATGCCAGACAAAATCCGCCAGCAATTTGACCGGATCGTCCCAACCGAAATATTCGAAATCAATGAAGGTCAGTTCGCCGCTCGGACGGCGCAGCGCATTGTGAAAGCCGAAATCCGAAGGAGAGAGGATCTGCCGATCGGCGCTTATCTCGTCGCTCGGGGCGAGACTGTTCGTAGCGTACCACGTCTCCAGGCGCTTTGCCGCCTGATCGAAAACTGGCCGCATCTCATCGGCCAGCAGTTGCTGCAGATCAGTTTCTTGTGACAGGGCGGAAAGGGTCGCCAGCCGGCTTTGCACTTGGCGCAGCAATTCCTGCGCCGATAGACAGGCTTCGCGTGCTGGCTTGTCGAAGCCGGTATCGGCATGCCTGGCTGCACCGCTGAGGTGCTTCAGATCGGCGACGAAACTGATCACCGCGGCGATATCTTGCGGCGGGCGGTCCACGGTCAAGGACGGTCGGCTTCCGTCCACCCATTCATAGATCGCGGCGAGACTGTCCCAATCGACTGTGACGGCGGCCGGCACGCGGCCGGGCAGATACGGGGCCAAAAAGGCGAGGCCGGCATATTCCCGCTGCAACCGGCCGAGCGCATCCTGGCGATCCGTGCCCGGCGGCGCGTAGAGTTTGAGCGCATGATCCGGTGCACCGCTGGAGGTCAGCCGATAGACCCGGTTATTGCCGCCGCCATGGATCTGTTGCACGGCGATATCGCGATCCGGCAGCAATCGGCGCGCGATGTCGATGGCGGTCTGATCAAGTGTCGCGTCAGCCGGCACCGAAGATCGCCTTCTGCAGGTCCGGCCAGTTGCGCCATGCGGTGAAGGGACCGTTTGGCAGGTCCAGCGCATCCAGCTTGATCAGATGCCGATCGATATGGGCCGGAAAGCTCGGCTCCAGGAAAACTTCTTCCAGGTCATCGACGAAGCAATGGCACTCCAGCGCGGCGATTCGCTCGATCTTGGCTTTCCTGGTATCGGCAAAGAAGATGCGATCCGGGTTGAACGGGCTGTCGGCGGTGCCGGTCAGGCCTTGTGCCGCCAGCCAGTCCCGTGCCGCTTGGCGTAGATTGGTGCCGTTGGGCGCGGCCGCGGCATATTCCGTCTTATGGCTGACGATGAATAACGCGCAGCCGTCGGCGCGGCAGGCATCCAGGAAAGGTGCAAGGCCCGTGGCCATGCGCGCTTGCAGAATGCCGGGTCCATAAACCAGGGCCTGCAGCCCGGTCCATTTTGCTTCGCCGTCGGGCAGGGCACGGATAAAGCCGCGCACCTGATCCTTATTGCCGCTGAATCCCACGGGCAGCAAACCTGCCTGGCGACCGAGCTCGACGAAAACCTGATCGTAGATGACGATCGTGTTGTCGAAGTCGAGGCCGATGCGCCTGATGCCGCCCATCCTCAGCATCTCATTTCAAATGGACGTCTTGCATCAATTTGATGTTGTAATAGCGGGGATCCGTCATCGAATTAGGCACCAGGCCTTTATCGAAGGCTGCCTTCAGCCCGCCGACGGCATCGGCGATCGAATGCTGCGGCACGAAGCCGAGTTCGCGGCGGATCTTCTCCGACGAGATGTGATAGGAGCGCAGATCATTGGTCGGTGTCGTTTCGATCTCGACATCGCGGCCGATCGTATCGCGCACCATCTCGGCGATCTGCATGATGGTGTGGTTTTCATAGCCGGCATTGAAGACGCCGCGATGGATCGCCTTGCGGTCTGAGCGCAAGGCCAGGCGATAGACGTCCACCATATCGTCGATATGGATGTTGGGCCGCTTCTGGCTGCCGCCGAAGACGCGAATCTTGCGATTGGTGATCGCATGATTGGTGAGGATATTGACCGAGAGATCGAGGCGCAGGCGCGGGCCGTAACCGCAGACCGTCGCCGGCCGGATGGTCAGCACGGTGAAATCCGGTGTCGCTTCCGCGTCCAGGACCTCTTCGCACATTGCCTTGAATTTCGAGTAATCCGTCAGCGGTTCCAGCGCCAGGTTTTCCGTGACGTTCTCTTCCTCCTTGATGCCATAGACGCTGGAGGAAGAGGCATAGATGAAACGCTCGATGCCCGTTTCCTTGGCGGCGCGGACCATCGGCTGGAAGCAGTCGAAATTGATCGATTTGCCGAGATCCGGATCGAGATCGAAGGAGGGATCGTTCGAGATACAGGCGAGATGGATGACGGCGTCGCAGCCCTGCAGGGCGCGCGTCACATCCGCGATGTTGCGGATGTCGCCTTTGACTTCCGTCAGATTGCGGCGATCCGGCAGATCCTTGAAGATATCGCCATACAGGTACAGATCAAGAACTGTCACCTTGTGTCCGTCCGCCAGCAGCTGCGGCACCAGCCGGCTGCCGACATAGCCGGCTCCACCGGTAATCATGACGGACCATTTGCGCTCAGACATCGAATCTACCTATCAGGAACGGGTCGCGGATGGGCCAGCGAGTTAGCATTGCTGGCCGGTTCTTGCAATCAACTCTCCCCTGAAACCGGCGGAACGGGTGCGGGATGGCCCAATTGCGCCAGTTGGGATAGGAGAAAATCGTAAAGATTGCCATGCTCGAATCTCGCGGCGGCAAGGCCTGCGGCCTCGGCGGCCTGCAGGTCGCGGGGCTGGTCGCCGATCAGCAGGCTGCGGCCGGGATCGACCGGCCAGCGCCCTAAGAGGTCAAGGATCATGCCGGGACGTGGTTTGCGGCAGGAGCAGATCTGACGGTAGGCCGCGACGGCAGCCTCGGGATGATGCGGGCAATAGACGAATTCGTCGATTCGCGCCCCGCTTGCGGTGAGCTCGCTTTGCATCCAGTGATGCAGGTTTTCGACGGTTTCGGCGGAGAAATAGCCACGGCCGATTCCGGATTGATTGGTGACCACGAAGACCAAGTAGCCAGCCTGGTTCAGGAAGCGAATCGCTTGCTGTGCGCCGGCGATCCACCGCACCTGATCCGGACGATGGACGAAATCGAGATCCTCGTTCAACACACCGTCCCGGTCAAAGAAGAGGGCGGGGCGCAAGATTTCTGTCGCTGATGCCGTCATTCGAAATAGATGCAACCGAAATCGCCGGTATAGCCGGCGCGGTCCATCACCCATTGCCATTCATCGACACCGTAGAAGGAACGGCAGGTCAGCTGCCAATAGAGCAGATTGGCTTTTTCCCGCTCGTTGCGGAAGGATTCGACCACCAGGTATTTCGGGCCGCGGGCGACTCGTTCCATCTCCGCCAAGGCGGCATAAAGTTCCATGACTTTCAAATTGTGGAACACATTGAGCGACACCACGAAGTCGAAAGACTTGTCCTCGAAAGGCAGTTTTTCGGCGCGGCCAAGCTGCAGATAGGGCTGCACCTCCGGCTTGGCGTGCTCGATCGCATAGGCGGAGATGTCGATCCCCGTCACCTCGACGCCGGGCACGGCGCGGGTGAATTCATGCAGCAGGAAGCCCTTGCCGCAGCCGATATCGAGGATGCGATCGCCGGGTTTGATGCCGTAATGCGCTGCCAAGGCCTCTGCCACCGGTAGCCAGCGGCCGTCGTAATGGAAGCCGCCATAGCCATATTTGCGGTCGCCATCCCAATAGTCGCGATCGAATCGCTTGGCGACTTCCGCGCAATCGGCCTTGTCATGTTCGACGACACGCTGGACGTAATTGCGTTTTGTGCTGCTATGAACGGTGGTAATGAATTCTTTGTAAGCCATTCTGCCGGGCCATCAAACTTGGTTTATATCTTGGGGCGGAGTGTCGCCCGCCGGCCGGTTGTGGCACAAGATGTTCTTGACTTTCGGCGGAGGCAACCGTTTTGTCCTCCGGGAAAGCTCCTATCTGGAAACCGCCTATAAGTTGCAGTTGATCGGCGGCCGGAGAGCTAGGCTATGGCTAACTTTCTGATCCGGTTCAAGTAGTGTTATGCGAATGAGCGTAAAATGAGAAAGAATTGTGTGGTCACCGGTGGCGCCGGCTTCATCGGCAGCCATCTGACGGAGCGCCTGATCGGCGACGGGCACCGGGTGCTGGTGATCGACAATATGCATACCGGTCGCCCGAGCAACCTGACCTCCTTCAATCACGAGTCGCGGCTGGAGGTGGTGCAGGCTGGCGTCGAAGAACAGGATCGCATGGCGGGCCTGCTGAAGGGGGCCGACTGGGTCTTCCATCTGGCGGCGCGGGCCGACATCGTGCCCTCGATCCAGCAGCCGATCGATTATCATCGCGCCAATGTGGAAGGCACCCTGTCCATTCTGGAAGCGGCCCGGCAGGCGAATGTGCAGCGCTTCGTCTATGCCGCCTCTTCATCCTGCTATGGCATTCCCGATGCCTATCCCACACCGGAAACCGCGCCGGTCCAGCCGCAATATCCCTATGCCCTGACGAAATATGTCGGCGAGCAATATGTGATGCATTGGCATCAGGTCTATGGCCTGCCGGCCTTGTCGCTGCGCTTCTTCAATGTGTTTGGGCCGCGGCACCGGACGACCGGCGCCTATGGCGCCGTCTTCGGTGTCTTCCTGGCGCAGAAGCTGGCAGGCCAGCCTTACACAATCGTCGGCGATGGCGAGCAGACCCGTGATTTCACCTACGTGACCGATATCGCCGACGCCTTGGTGACGGCAGCGCAGTCGGATCGCAGCGGCCGGATCTACAATGTCGGTTCCGGCGGAACCTATAGTGTCAACAGCCTGATCGATCTGCTGGGGGGCGAGCGCATCCATATTCCAAAACGCCCCGGCGAGCCTGATTGCACTTTCGCCGATATCACGCGGATCACCGAGGAACTCGGCTGGCGGCCCAAGGTCAACTTCGCCGATGGCGTCCGCGAAATGCTGCGCCATATCGATGACTGGCGCGACGCGCCGGTCTGGACCGAGGACAAGATCCGGGAAGCGACCCGCGACTGGTTCCGTTACCTCGGCAAGTCGAGCTGACCATGTCCGACAGCGTGCAAAAGATTCAACCCATCGCCGAACTGGCGAAGATTGCCGCCGCGGAACGGGCGGCCGGTAAATCGGTGGTGCTCTGCCACGGCGTCTTCGACGTGCTGCATGTCGGCCATGTGCGCCACCTGAAGACGGCGAAGAAGGAGGGCGATGTCCTGATCGTCACCCTCACCGCCGACAAGCATGTGAATAAGGGGCCCGGTCGGCCGGTATTCCCCGAACATCTCAGGGCCGATATGCTGGCCTCGCTGGAAGCGGTCGACTATGTCGGCGTCAGCTTGGAGCCGTCGGCCGAAGCCGTGCTGCATGCGATCAAGCCCAGCGTCTATGTCAAAGGCTCGGAATATGCCGATGCCAGCAAGGACATCACCGGCAAGATCGAGTTGGAGCGGGCGGCGGTGGAGCAGCATGGCGGCCGCCTTGCCTTCACCCATGACGTGACCTTCTCCTCCTCGACCCTGATCAACCGGCATCTCGACGTGCTGGATCCCGAGCTGAAGGCCTATCTCGACCGGGTGCGCGAGGATGGTGCCGCCGACCGGCTGCTGACGCTCATCGACAAAGTGCGGGATTTCCGTGTCTGCCTGATCGGCGATACCATCATCGACGAGTATCAATATGTCTCACCGATGGGGAAGTCGTCGAAGGAGAACATGATCGCCACCCTGTTCTCCCGCAAGGAACGCTTCGCCGGCGGCATCCTGGCGACGGCCAATCATCTGGCCTCGTTCTGCAAGCAGGTCGACCTCATCACCACCATGGCGCCGGAGGATATCGCCGAGGGGTTCCTGACGCGCAACCTGAAGCCCAATGTCAAATTGCATGTGGTGCCGGTGCCGGGGCGGCCGACGACCTGCAAGATCCGTTTCATCGATCCAGGCTACAGCCTGCGCAAGCTGTTCGAAGTCTATCATATGGATGACTCGCCGCTGCCGCCTGACCTGCAGGGCAGGGTCGATACGGCATTGCAGGACGTGATCGGCAAGGCCGATGTCGTGCTGGCCAATGATTTCGGTCACGGCCTCATCGCCGACAGCACGCTGAAGATCCTGGCGTCGCAATCGCCTTTCCTCGCGGTCAATGCGCAGACCAACAGCGCCAATCACGGTTACAATCTCATCACGCGTTATCCGAAAGCGGATTTCATCTGCATCGATGCCCCCGAAGCCAGGCTGGCGACGGCGGACAAATTCGCGACGCCGGAACGCCTGGTCGGCGAGCTGCTGCCGCAACGGGTCGATTGCAACCGCTTCGTCGTGACCTGGGGCGCCCATGGCTGCTATGCTTTGGATAATGGCACGGGAATCACCCATATCCCGGCCTTGACCCGCTCCGCCATCGATACGGTGGGCGCGGGCGATGCCTTCTTCGCTATCGCCGCACCTTTGGCCGCGGCCGGCGGCGCCATGCAGGATGTGGCCTTCATCGGCAATGCCGCCGGCGCCGTCAAGGTCGGCATCGTCGGCCATCGCAGTTCGGTGGAAAAGGTACCGCTGCTGAAATTCCTGACCGCGTTGATGAAGTGATGACGGATCTCGGCGCACAATTACGGCAGGAGAGCCCGGAGGTTTATTATGCGCCGCCGGGCTTCGTCGCCATCGGCGATGCCGAGATCGCCTGGCTGATCGAGCAGGCGAGCCGATTGCCGCGGCTGCGCGCCCGGATCTGCCTGCACCGCGATCCGCAATCGCCGGTCCACGACATGCTGATCGTGCATCATCGCAGTGCCTATGTGCGGCCGCATCGCCATTTCAACCGCGAAGAGACGCTGACGACGATCCAGGGCGCCGCGACGACCTTTACCTTCAATGAAGACGGCGCGATCGATCAGCAGATCGCGATGGGTCCGTCGGGTTCCGGCCGTGTCGCGATGTATCGCATGCCGCGCCATCTCTTCCACAATCTCGTCATCGAGAGCGAATGGCTGGTCTTTCTTGAGACCACGGCCGGGCCCTTCGATCTCAAAGGCAGCGAATTCGCGCCCTGGTCGCCGGACGGTAAGGACGAGGCTGCGGCCGAAAATTTCATGCAGCGATTACGGCAACAGATCGCCGCTTAACCTCTTTGCCGTGCCGCATTTTCAGCGACCAGATAACCCACGACCTCGCCTAGCGGCTGGGGCTGCAACCCTGTCAGTTGTTGCGTTCGCGTCATGGCGAGACCCCCGCAACGTGGCTTGATGATGAGCTTGATCCCGATCGCAGCAGAAGTCGTCGGCTGAATGAGATTCGGATCCTTGTCCAACGCCTTGGCCACTTCCCGGGCGAAGCGCGCGTAATCGATGCTCTCGGCGCCGGAGAGGTGCAGATTGCCGGGCACCCAGTTTTCGCCGATCCGGGCCAGGGACTGCCCGACATAATCCAGCGAGATCGGCGCGAAAATCAGATCCGAAAAGGGTCTGATTGGCTGATCGTTGCCGAGCGTCGACAGCCAATCCGGAAAAGGCGATGTCTCGGGCCCGACCACCTTGGTCAGCCGGACGATATTCAATCTCTCCGTCGCGCCGAGCTGTCCGGCCGTGGCCCGGATGGCCGCCTCACCGGCGGATTTCTGCCGCGCATAGGCAATGGTCGGGCTATGAGGATCATCCTCCGACGGCCAGTCACGATCGCCGCCAAACACCATATTGGTTGAGATGAAGGTGACGCGGGCGCCCTGTTCCAGGAAAAAACCCGCCAAGCGGGGAATCGCCTCGACATTGGTGGGCCAGGCTGTGGGATCGGTCTCGCACTGCCCATAATTCGAGATCGCGGCCACCAGGAACACGTGGTCAATGCCCGTTGGCAGATCAGCTTTCGATGCGCCGGCGATGTCCAGATAAAGGCGCTTGGGCCCCACCGCGCTCGCACGTCGCGTGGTGCCGATGGCCTTGTGGCCGCGGGCCCGCAGGGCGGCCAGCAGGCTGCCGCCAACCAGGCTGTCGCCGCCGACGACCAAGTATCGCTGCTGTGTCATGGCGTCACTCAAAGCAGGTGCTCGTATTTTTCCAGATAATAGCGCGACACGGTGGGCGGATTCTGCGCATGCCGCGGCACTCCCTGCAAATGCTTTTGCATCAATTTAAGGCGCCGCTGGTCATCCGGCGTCAGCTCTCTCCGGCCCGCCAGCAAATCGAGCATTTCCAGAACCGCCGCGGTGATCTCGTCCGGGGAGTTTTCCTCGACGGAAATGCCGGCCTGGACGAATTCGTCGGTCACGTCAAAACTATGGGCGCTGGCCGCATTGATTTCATCGAAGGTCATTACCTTGCCGCTGCGGGAGATGAATTTCTTGAAGATCCAGATGAAGGGTTGCGAGAAATTGCAGTAGGTCGTTCCATAGGCGACGAGATTGACGAAGACCATCGGACGCCTGAATTCATAGGCGACGGCATCGATGCCACTGGCGGTCGAGACCATCAGCTTGCAGGTAGCGGCCAGATAGACATCCATGAACTCGCTTCGGAATCTGGTCGCGTAGTCGATGACGCGCGGATGCAGATCCGGCAGCGGTTCGGAAGTCGTGGCGCCGAGCCGCAGAACGTAGTGGCCGCGTTCGGCGACCGCCTTCATGGCCTCGTAGAAGCCGTCTTGCGACGCGTTGCGGAAATCGGAATCATTGTTGATATCGTGTTTCCGCGTTTTCCAATAGCCGGCATCGCGAATATGGAAGCAGATGATCTCGGCACCGGGCGGCACGCCCATCTCCGCCAGAAGGTCGGTGCCCAGGCGTCGCTCTTCATCGGTCAGCCTGATCTGCACCGGGAACTTGCCCATTAGCCCGCGTGTATCGGCGAAGGGCAAGGTATGGACGAGATCAATCACGATACGATGCTTCTCGCCGCCCGGCAGCTTCTCATTGGCCAGGCGAAACCATTCCACGGCCGGGTGGACGCGCAGATTGCGCTCCACCAGATGCTTGGCAAAGGTATTGGCGGCCAGGCCGTCCGTCCCCCGGTCGAAATGAAAGAAGTCGATGGCGCGCCGCGGTTGCACGCCGCCGGCGCGCTCGACGAGATAGAATTCCGCTTCGAGCGGACAGTGCCCGATCTTATGCATGGTGAGGCAGCCGAACCGCACCCAGAGAACCGGGCGCAGGAGGCGCAGCAGCAGGACCAGCGGCATGACCGCCATCGCCATCAGATTGGCGCGGCGACGCTGCCGCCTCTTCCAGTTTCTCAGCTCTTCGGCTGGGAGGCCGATGACGGTCCGATTTTCGAGAAAACGAGCGTATCTTGCGCGGAGACTGTTTTGCGGATGCATGCGATCTTGGATATGGCTAAATTATTCGTGGAAACCCTATCAGTTTCGCGATATCGCAACAATATGATGCCAAAGGTCCTGCCTTGAGCCCCATGTCCCCCCCAGAGACGGATCAACGACCGACGGTGGTGATCGTGGGCGGTTCGCGCGGGACAGGCCGGGTGATGACGAAGCGCCTTGTCGCCACCGGGCGCCGGGCGATCCTGCTGAGCCGGACATTGCCGGAGGATCTCGCCGGCTTTGGCGATGCGCTGCTCCATATCCCGACGGACCTGACCAGGCCGGCAGAAGTGACCCACGCCGCGGCAGCGCTGGCAGGTGATCTGAACCGGACCTCGGCACTGGTGTTCTTTCAGCGCTTTCGTGGCGGGGGCGATGCCTGGGAGTCGGAATGGCAGTCCAGCGTGACGGCGACCCGGATTCTGATCGATGCCTTTGCCGAAGCCTCCAATGGACAGGGCGGCCGGGCAATTGCGATCGTCAGCTCGGTTGCCTCAGAGCAGGTCGCGCCGGAACAGCCAGTCGGCTATCACACGGCCAAAGCCGCCATGACCCAGATGGCGCGCTATTATGCGGTGACGCTGGGGCCGAAGGGTATCCGGGTCAATGCCGTGGCACCCGCTGCCGTTCTAAAACCCGATTCGCAGCACTTCTATCTATCCAACGAAAAGCTGATGGCGATGTATCGCAAGCTGCTGCCGCTCGGGCGGATCCCCACCAGCGACGAGATTTGCGCGACAGTGGACTTTCTGATCGGTCCGGACTCGTCAGCGATCACGGGGCAGGAAATCCGCGTCGATGGCGGCATTTCCCTGCTGACCCACGAAGCTCTCGGCCGGCTTCTAACTCAGTAAATCTCTTAAGATCTCTCAGGCTGTCAGAACTGATAGACGGCGTAATCCTGGTTTTCGAAGACCAGAGTGAGCGGAATGTCCCGGGCATGCGGCCCGGCTTTGCGTATCAGCAGATGCGTCCAGTGGCGCTGTTTGGCCAGCTCCGTCAGTTGCGGCGCCCAGCTTTCCGCCTGCAGCAATTTGATGTCGGCAGAACGTTGCGCCATCTCGGTCGTCCAATTCTGGTTCGGCCAGACGACGCAGAGATAGCAGCGATGGCCATAGATGGCTGAGACGAGCGGATCATTATCCGGGGCATTGGTGCTCGGATAACGCAAGTCGCTGACCACGATGAGGCTGCCTGCCACGGGGATATGCGACAAAGCCTCCGTCAGGCTGCCCGTATCGAGCGTCTCATCGCCCCGGAGCGTCGGCGCCGCCAAGGTCTGGATACCGGTCACCGGATAGCGCAGCAACTGCAGAGGCACGGCCAGAAGGAGCAACAGCGCCAGAACATATCTTGGCCAGCGCGCCCTTTGATCGATGATCGTGTCCATGCTGGCAGCCGCGGCCAGACCGAGTAAAGCCGGCACGATGAACAGCCAGCGATACCAGTTGAAATTGGTATCTTCCTGGCCGCCATACCGCATCACCGTGAAGTTGGCGATACAGAACAGCAATACGCCAATCAGGATGATGCCGAGAGCCATCTGCCGCGGCCGATGGGCATCTCCTCGAGCGATGCGTGGCAGCAAGCAGGCAAAAGCGATGATCGCAATGAGCGCCGCGCCATGCCGCAGCGTGCCGAGGGCGAAACGGTTGACGTAATCATTCCCGAAGAAAGCCAGCGAAATGCTGTACCCGGAATCCGTCGAGCCGGTAACGCGCTGAAGAATCAGCGCCAGCGCCAAGGCGGAGGCGGGCACGGCCAATATCCATGGATTGCGGTCGCGCCAGGCCTGCCGCAACGACCAGAGGCCCAGCACCAGGCCGATCGAGGCAAAAAAGAACGCATCCACCACGGCCATCAGGCCGACCACGAAGGCAACCAGCCACCGCGCAGCGCGGCTTTGCCAATGCGCCAGCAGCATGAAGCTGAACCAGCTTAGGGAAATGCCGGCGGCGATCGATGCGTGCGTGACGCCGAGCTTGATGAACGGCTTCTGGTCCAGGGCATGACCGGTCAGCCAGAGGAAGATCATTTTTGCCGTCTTGGTCTCACCTTCCAGCATGTCATGCGACATGAACAGGCAAACCGCCAGGACCGATGCGGCGGCCAGCAGCGTACAGCCGCGCCGCGTCAGGCGCCGTGCAATCAGCCAGGCGCTCGCGGCGGCCGAACTCCAGACGGCAGGCAGGAAGACATAAAGCAGGGCCACATGCGGCGGAATGCCGGTCAGCCGGACAAGATGCGCCGTCGCCTCGGTGGCACCATAGTGATAGCCCATGGTCTCATCGGCAAAGGGCAACAGCACCGGTGGCATCTGATGCGAGGCCAGCAGGGACCGGATCAGCGCAAGATCCGAAGACAGATCGGCCGAGAGCATGAAGGACGGAAAGGCGCCGCGGCCGCCGATCCAGGCACAGAAGAGGACATAGCTCAGGGGGAGTGTTAGTGCCGTGACAGCGCCCAATCGCCATCCTACGGCAGCAGTTGCGCTGCCGGGTATGTCCAACGGGCGTTTGTGCCAGATCGTCAGAACTATCCCGGATACCAAGAGAAAAGGCAACTCGGCCGTAATATCGGGAAGGCCACGATTCGTTAAAATCATACCTATTACGCCCAACGCTGCTAAGCCAGCCCCCATTGAGGCGGCGCATTCGGCGAAACCAAGCCGTCCCGTCATCCGAAGCAAAATAATGGCAAAGGGTAGGGACACGACAGCCAGATCTGCCAGCAGTATCGCGCTGTTGAGCCATCCGATCTGGGGATTGGCAACGAGCCAGACATAAATCGCGACGATCGCAAATACCGGCCCGCCGACATATCCGGAGTTTTGGCGATTCATTTGCACCATCGCGCTGATCTACCCGCCGTTATTCGTGATTCCGGTATCAGAAAAGACGTGAATCGGGAACTAAGATCTCAGGTGGAAAACGAATTGATTGCAACCTGTCGGCACGGTTGCAGCAATCTGTCGTTCGCAGTCGAAACCGAGTTTGGCGAGCTCGGCACATATTTCTTCTTGGGTCGCATATTCATAGGGATAGCCGCCAACCCAATCGACGACGTCATAAAAAAAATCCATGCCCCGCTCTTGTCGTATGGGGTTCTTGCCGGTGATGAGAAACTTCGCAATGCAAATGATCGGAAAGAAAAGTCCGATCATTATCCGCTGCACCCAATCCGGTGAATTGCAATAGAGACGCTTGATTATCAGCCATAGCGGTGATGACCAATGGCGGTTGTAAATTGCAATAATGAATTTGCCGCTTGGTTTGACCAAGCGTGCCGCATGGGCGATGGCGCGGGACATATGACCGGTATGATGCAACACACCCCATGAATGCACGACATCGTATCGCTCGTGTTCCCCTAAAGTCTTCAAGCGATCGACAGTCCCTGTCTCCAGGATGGATCCGATAACCAACGGTATGTCGTCAATCTGCATACCAGGAAAAAAACGTGACGTTTGACGAAGTGCTTCCAGGCAGTTCTTGTTAATGTCACAGCCAACGACTTGGGCACCGGCCTCCTTCGCAAGCAGGAGTGACAACCCTTGTCCAAAGCCAATGTCCACGAAACGTTGACCTGCCAAATTGAGTCCAGAGAGCAGTTGGTTGAAATCCGTACGGGCTTGCTGGATGCGCCTGTCATCCAAGGCCTTCTTTGAGAAATTCGTCCAATTCTTACCAAAGTCAAACTGCATGTTAGAGGCCTGCTATGCGGTGATTCGATCGACCATGGCCAAGTATGCCTCGGCCGAGGCGTTCCAGGAGAATTGTGCTGTGACTTTGACTCTGCCTGATGCGCCCATCGCTTGTCGTAAGCTGGAGTTTTGTACAAGCTTGGAAATCGCTATGGCCAAAGATCTATGATCCTCAAGTGGCACGAGAAGACCAGTTACCTCCGGCGTTACCAGTTCTTCGATTCCCGAAATTGGCGTTGCAATGACTGGGAGGCCACTTGCCATCGCCTCCAATACCGCATTCGGCATACCTTCTTCACGGGATGGAAAGGCAAAAATATCTGCAGTCCGATAGAGGTCTGGCAACAATTTACGATCAACCCAACCGCGAAAATCGACCAGTTTTGCGACCCCCAAGTTCCCGGCCATGCCGACCAATCGCGCTTTCTCCGGTCCATCGCCAACAATAATCAGCCGACAGGCATGACGTTCCGATTCGACTAGGCCCGCAAAAGCTTGGAGGAGGATATCGTTCGCTTTCTGGTGTTGCAGACGGCCAACAGTCAGAATTGTCACTCGGTCAGACTGCTTGCGATATGATGGCGGGCAGAAGAGCTGTGTATCGACCCCGTTGGGAATGATATCGATTCCTCGATCAGGGGTGAACTGACTCGCCAAGTTTGCCAATCCCTTGCTATTGGCGACCACGGCTCCCGCGGATCGCCAGGTGATTCGAGATATCGGCGCAGTCAGCCGGTGAAAAAGCGAAAGCGAGTCCGGCATGTAGCCGGGCACATCGCCTCCCCGGAGGGAGACGATATAAGGGATACCAAGGCGCTTTTTGAGGACATATCCGATGGGACCGCAGGGTAGGCCGAAAAACGCGATTGTGGCTTGCGGATCGACTTGCCTTGCAACAGACGTCGCATGAAAAATGGCTGAGATCAGAAAGGCAACCATTTCCAGAACGCTGCTACGGTCTACTTGGCGGCGTAAACTGGGAATGCGCCACACCGTAAAGCCACACATTTGTTCGATTTTAGGTTGATCGCGAAACCGAGTCGTCAGGACTGTCACTTTCGCTCCCGCCGCTGCCCAACTGCGAGCAAGACTGAGGGTCGCTGTTCCTGCGCCGCCGCCTAAAGGTGGAAACTCGTAGTTGATGACAAGCAGGCGTCGATTTTTCAAGCCCCGACCTTTATTTGGCTGTTTACGGGCGATGCTATGGCAGGCTTTGACATATCCCGTCAAGCACGCGTGAAAATTAGAAGCGAGCCGCAATTCAGATGGAGCGTACCCTTAATTTTCGCACCTTTTAGGTGTGCATTCCCTGTATTCTGGGTTGCCAAGAAGCCTTGGTTGCGTCCGTTGATCGCTTCGGCTATGGGAGGCTGGAAAGGCGCAGGATTGGGTATCGTAGGAAGTCATCGGTTTATGAAGATTTTCGGGAAGCACTCGCTTCTCATTTACCAGCTTCTCTTTTCGGCACTCCTCATTGCGGGGCTGACCTACATTGCCAATCCACAGATGTTATTGCGGGCTCTGGCTGAGATAGCTCCGAAAGCATTTGTTTTTTCTATTGCGATACTTGTCATTAACCATCTTCTTGGGGCTTGCCGCCTATATTTGATTCTGCGAGCAATCGGCATCAAGATATCCCTGCGATCAACCATCGCCTTAACATGGCTCGGACTCTTCGCCAGCAATTTTCTGCCGAGCTCAATTGGTGGCGACGCAGTCGTTGCCGCAGTGATGCATCGTCTACGCCAATCCCTTGGTCGATCAGTCTTTGGACTTGTACTGAACAGATTTATCAGTGTCTGCGGATTGGCTCTATTGTTGCCGACGGTACTGTTGATTCCCGGTTTGGCTAGCCTGCACTCTGTCGTAATGAGTGCCATTGGAATCGCCGGAATCGCATTCGTTGTCGTGGTGGTCATCATCATAGTTTGCGCAGTCACCCTTCGGCATATGAATAGGGTAAAGCGTTTGGTCGGCGGATTGCTTGTAAATCTCAGGGCGCTCCTGCAGGCAACAATGTCTTCAAAGCGCACGATGGCAATAGCGCTCCTGATCTCTATTTCGATGATGTTTACAGGGGCCTTTTCGTCAGCAGTCTTGGCTTGGTCACAGATCCCCAGCGTTAGCTACGCTACACTGTTCGGTATCTTTCTCGTTCTAATGGTCGTCCAGTTACTGCCCATTACGTTCAATGGAATTGGCCTGCTTGAGACGGCCAGTACCTTTTGTTTCGTCCAGATTGGATGGCCTGTTCAACAAGCCGTCGCCCTCAGTCTGGCTTTCAGATTAGTTGCCATCGCGGTGTCGTTGCCAGGCGCATTAGCTCCCTGGCTGGTGAAGGCGCTGACAAAAAAAACTGAATGAGCATCTCTTGCCTATCCTGCTTGGACCTCATTGCGATTTTTGGGGTCGTCCTGAGCAACTAATTCGTCAGTTGTCTACGACTACCCAGCTTATGTTACGCTAAATAGTTGTCGGTTTAGCCATAGCGAAATATCGTAAGTTTGCGTATATCTGCCTATACATCAGTCAAAAAGAGCAATTTCTGGATGTGACGAGTGCTTTGCCGATAGAGCAGAATATGGCTCATAATGAACTTGACCGGCATACAAGGTATACAAGGACAAGAGATGAACGAAGCTTCTGCCCCGCCGACGCTTTCTATTATCGTGCCGGTCTATAATGAAGAAAACAATCTCCAGACTCTCTATAGCCGGCTTGTTAAAGCGCTCGACAAGCATGGCCGGGGCTATGAAATCGTCATGGTCAACGATGGAAGCAGGGATGGATCTTGGCAGAAGCTGGCTGAGCTGGCGATGCAGGATAGTCGCGTGAAAGCCATCAATTTGCGGCGCAATTCGGGTCAGACCGCTGCTCTGATGTGCGGGATAGATCATTCGGTCGGTGAAATCATTATTCCAATCGATGCCGATCTACAGAACGACCCAGCTGACATTCCGCGACTTCTTTCCAAGCTTGATGAGGGCTATGACGTCGTTTCCGGATGGCGACAGGATCGCAAAGATGCCAAGTTTCGCCGTACTCTCATCAGTAACGCCGCGAATTATATCATTTCCAAGATTTCTGGCGTCAAGCTGCGGGACTATGGCTGTTCATTGAAAGCTTATCGGCGAGAAGTGCTCGATGGCGTCAGGTTGTATGGCGAGATGCACCGCTTCGTGCCGATTTACGCCTCTTGGATGGGGGCGCGAATCACCGAAATTGCCGTTGGTCATAGCCCCCGATTGCATGGCCGATCGAATTACGGCTTGGAGCGAATTCTCAAGGTTATCCTCGATATTCTGGTGATCAAGTTCATGGATCGCCATTTGGTGAAACCAATCTATATCTTCGGTGGCCTAGGGTTCGTTGCGATCCTACTCTCATTGATCTGTTTGGTTTGGGCATGCGGGCTGAAGTTCTTCTCCGGCATCTCCTTCATTCAGACACCGTTACCTCTATTGTCGGCAATCACCTTTCTCGCGGGCGTGACGGCCGTCCTAATGGGGCTTGTCGCGGAGATTCTCGTGCGAACCTATTTTGAGTCTCAGGGGAAGCGAGCCTATCTGGTAAAGGCAACTTACAATCTTCCCGCGTCGCAGAAGAGCGATGCCGATACGCAACTGGTTTAAGAGCTCCATATGTGCGGCATAGCTGGATTCGTGGGTAAATCGGCACCCGACACCGCTCGGCGTATGGGCGCGGCCCTGCGTCATCGCGGACCGGACGATCAAGGCATCTGGATATGTCCGGACACTGGCGTACATTTGGTTCATCGCCGACTATCGATTGTTGACCTCGGCGGTGGTCATCAACCGATGTGGGATGCAACCGGGGAGATCGGCATCGTGTTCAACGGTGAGATCTATAATCACGTGGAGGTCCGGCGTCAGCTAACGGCGCGTGGTCATCGATTTCAGACCGACCATTCCGATACGGAAGTCCTGATCGAAGGTTATCGTGCTTGGGGCGAAGCCGTCACGGAGCATCTCGATGGCATGTGGGCCTTCGTTCTGATCGATCGTCGTCGTAACAAACTTTTCTTCAGCCGCGATCGGTTTGGTGAGAAACCACTCTATTATTATCATCAAGACGGCGTTTTTGCATTTGCTTCCGAGCTATCGGCCCTTTTTGAATATGATGGTGTACAGCGCAATTTATCCCGGCTGTCGCTCGCAAAATATTTCGCTCATGGGTACGTGCCAGCCCCTCGCACGCTTTTCGAGCAGATCTATCAGCTTCGAGCGGGTCATTCGGCAAGCCTCGATCTGAAAACAAATCAACTGAACATTTCGCACTATTGGTCCTATGTGATCGATCCGCTGCCGGAAGCGTCGCTAGCCAAGGAAGAGACATTGGCCGAAGAACTGCGAGAGATATTGCGACAAACGGTCAGCGAGAGATTCATGGCCGATGTTCCCGTGGGCTTGCTCCTAAGCGGTGGCATCGACTCTTCTGCCATTGCATGTCTAGCCGCCGAGCAGGGCGTTCCTCTGCAAACATTCAGCATTGGTTTTGCCGAGGCGACATTTGACGAATCTGTTTATGCCAAGCAGGTCGCCGATCATATCGGTGCGCGTCATGTCACAGATGTGTTTTCCGTCGAGCGGGCCAGCGAGTTGGTTGAAGACACTTTGGCGCATCTCGATCACCCGATGGCTGATCCGTCCCTTCTGCCCTGCGATCTATTATTCCGGCATGTGGGGCAACATGCCAAGGTGGCGATTGGCGGCGACGGCAGTGATGAATTGTTCGCCGGATACGAGACGTTTCAGGCATTGAAGTGGGCTAGCCTATATGAACGGATGGTGCCAAAACCGTTGCATCGCCCGCTTGAATTCATCGCTGGGATGCTGCCGATTTCCCATACCAACATGAGTTTCGACTACAAACTGCGCCGCATGCTGCAGGGCTTGCAGCTTGGGCCGCGACTCTGGAACGCGGGCTGGCTCTCGCCCGTCAATACATCGCAGTTGACAGATCTGGGGCTTGGCGGCTTCGGTCCCGAAGAGATATACAGTGAAGCCCTTGAGGTTTGGGATAGTTGCGCCCAGGGAGATTTGGTGGGCAAGACCAGCCAATTTTACGTAAATCTCTATCTCCAAAGCGATATTCTGACCAAAGTCGACCGTAGCAGCATGATGCATTCGGTCGAGTGCCGCGCACCATTTTTGGGATTAGCTCTGTCGGAATTTGTGCGACGCTTGCCGAGCAGCTACAAGCTGCGCGGACAGACGACAAAATATCTTCTTAAAAAGGCAGTCGCCAAGGATCTCCCCGCAAATATTCTGCAGAGACGGAAGAAGGGCTTTGGCATTCCTATCGGTAAGTGGCTCAGCGAAGGACGGTTATCGTTCCATAACGATGGCCAATTATCTGATGTAATTGATCGTGATTATTTAGATCAAATGATGTTGGATCATCGGCGTCAGCGCGCTAATCATGGGTCGACTCTGTGGGCCGCTATTGTTCTGGATCGTTTTTTGGCGCGCAGACCCTCTTGTCGACTAGCGGCATAGCGCTCAACTCTACAATACGGATCAATCAACAAGCAGCCTAATCATGGATGACTGCTAGGCGATTACGGGAGGCTGGAGCGAATATTCTCGCTAGGCCGAGTTATGTGATTTGGCCAGAGGTTTGCGGCCCGTTACCGTCCAGGAACATTCGTTGACATGCACAGCTTTAAGCTCAATCAGGCCCGCCTGTTCCGCAAGCTTTAGCGCCTCATTCTTACGCCAATAATTGGCTGTTTTGGGCAGCATTTGATCAAAGACGATATGATGCAGATGCATGAAAGGAAAAGTCTTTAGCAATCTCAAATAAGCAATCGGTGTAAACCCCAGCTTCAGCATTAAATAAAGTGCCGACGTAGGGAGAAATGCTAGAAGACGAACAAGCGCCAGCGGCATCCACGAGAACAGAGCTTTTCGTGCTGGGTTGAGCACGTTAACAAAAAGCTCGAGATTCTCGTATCCATAAACCCAGATAAGAACCGTGCCACTAGGCTTCACCGCCTTTGTCAATTGACGCAGAGCAAGTGCCGGATCTTCCAAATGGTGAACCACTCCAATACTGAAGGCGATATCAAATTCATTCTCGTACGGTATGTCGTAAATGCTGGCCTTCTCCACTTTTGCCGATGTGAATGCCGAGAGATTAGCTCTGGCGGCCTCAAGACTTCGATCATCGAGGTCAATGGCGACAGCACTTGCCGCCCCATAAGTCATTGGCCAATAAGAATTGCGCCCAGCCCCGCAGCCGGCGTCAAGAAAGCGAGCGCCAAGCCATCCACTGGCCGGCTCGATTGGCGAGGTCCAAAGCTGAAATTGCCGTTCTTGTTCCGGCGATAGTTTTGAAAAACGCTCCCAGGAATATCCAAACCGTTCTGGAGATCCGGCGCTAACATCAGTCATCGCTACAATTCCAAGCCAATCACCAAAATTGTACTATTTCCAGAGGTATCAGCTCACGACTGCGAGGGCAAGATTACTTGACTCCCTGCTTCAACAAAGCTGCGACAAGCGAATACTAAGGGCAACACCCTTAAAATTTAACGATTTAAACCCTCTAAACTGAGCTCATCGAACCACTACGCGATACCTAGTCTTCGCTTTGGTTTTCCTGCATCTGCGCCTCCTGGGAGCTTTCCCCAGGTTAGAAGTTTACCGCCGTAGCTCGCAGATATTTTCTAAGGTATGCGGTAAATAACATAGTCATCGTTGCTGTAAATTTTCTCAAACGTTACCGGAACCGGATAGCTGGTGCGAACGGCTGCATAGTAGCTACTATATGACCGATGAAGCTTCGATTGCAGTTCCTCGGGACGAATCTTTCCATCTAAGACAGCAGAGTTATCGACAAGGCGTTTGCTGCGAGCTGTGGCGTCTCCTCTCAGAAAAGAAGTCGCCCAGCTTGAAATGTAGAATTGGCGCGCTGCCATCATTGAAAGGTCATTCCAGCCTTCCAATCGTGTCGGGTTCTGCCCAGTTTGGTCAGTGAAAATCAGTGCGTCTAGCGGCGTGAAATGGCGGACATTGACCCAGAGATCGCTCAGCGACAGTGGCACAACTTGCCTGTTCGGAATGTCGAAGCGAAGGTCACCGTTGGCATGGGCAAAAACAGACATCAAGGCGATCGCAGATAATGCATAACGCCAAGTATCACCGAAAGCACTCCAACGACAGCGGAGTTTGGAGCCGCTGGCAGAAGTGGTTTCACCATAGAGAAGCAATACTAAACTTCCGCCGAATGTGGAGGTCCAAATCAACACCAGCAGCCAGCCACCGGGATCGCGCATGAAATAGCTGCACAAGACAAGTGCGCCAGATACAGCAAAATAAATCATGGCCCTTCGATGAATGGCCGCTTGCTGGGTGGCACACAGTAATAACCAGCCCAATGTCAAAATAAAAGCAGCAGCTGCTGTCGGATAGAACAAGTAGGAATAGCTGTAATACAGAAGTGTCCCACCGAGGATTGCAATGAAGAGTGAATAACTGCGCAAGCGCCATACGCCCAGCACTAGTAACAGCAGCCCTAAATCAAATGTAAAGGCCGGCGTGGTCTTTCTGATAGCCTTTAGTAACCTAGTCCCCTTTAATAGATAGTAGTGGAAGGTTTGCAAGCTGGGGGGGCCGAAATCGTTGACCGTCGCAAAGGATATGAACTTGTGCCAAAAGAGCATCAGCAGCAGAGCAGAGAAAGCTGCAATCATAGCTGATCCGATCACCAAGGCGATTAAGCCTGCTCTGGACCTATCGCTCCACGTCCGCACGGAGAGCATAGAAAAGCCATAGAGGCCGAAGACAGTAATGATGGTGACTTTTGAAAGCGCAAACGCAATTACGGCAGCTGGAATGGCTAGATAGTAGAAGCCGACTCGCTCTTTGCCACGGTCGATCAAATAGACAATCGAGAGGGCTAGTGGCACGGCGAAGGCCACAGGCGGCGTCTCAACAAGCCAGCTTGGATATCGGATAGCCGTGCATAGCAGCAGAATGATGGTGCATGTTGTGGCGGCATCTAAAGGCGCGCTGCCAACAGCTATCCTATAACGATACATATTCGCTATGACGAAAACCGTGCTGAGGCAGAAGAAAAGTGACACAGATGTTGTTAAAAAAAGCGAAATCTCAAAACCGGGAATGGAATCGAAGCCAAGTGCCAGAAAATTCTGTAGTTGATTGAAGGGGTGGAAATATTCACCCTCTACGCTGTAAGACATCCAAGGGTACAGGCTAATCTTGAGCGAATGAAAGGCGCCTGTGAGATAAGCCAGATCGCCTAAGTCCACAGTCCCCCTGATGTTCTCGCTCGGCAGTCGCCAGAGCAAACCAAGGTGCGCACTAAGGGCGACATTCAAGGCATAGATCAATAAGAGGGTCTTCCAACGCAATCTCACTGCTAACACGCTAGACATTCTATTTCGCGCGTCACGGAGACGAAGAATCTGCGGCAATCGAAGGGCGGCAATACTGAAAATTAAGCCGAGGATCAAGTAACTACCGCCGCCGAGTAGCCGCACAGCAAGACACACAATCAACCAGAGCAGCAGCCCTATCATTGGGCTTAATATAAAATAGTCTGTTGGGATTAGACTCCAACGTTGTGGGGCGAGGCTAAGGACAGCTAGCCCTGCTGTAATCGTGCCCATGAAAAGAAATGTGCCAAATACAATGTGTAGAAGCACAATGCCCAAAAGTACAGGCGATGACAGGTCCGGACTGCCTGCGTTGATCGGTGATAAGACGCCGCAATGCGCTAGAAGTAGCCAAATAGCCAGCAAACAACTGGAAGCTATCAGGCCTATTTTGATTAGCGCTATCGCAAGCTGTTCCCAGTTTTCCCTTGGTTGTATTCTCATATCCAAGCCAGGAAGACGGAGATGCATGGTTTTCACGCTTGCGAATGCATTGGCAGGAATTGGTCAACAAAATCGATAGATCGCATATTTATCGTCGGGATAAAAGGGCTGGGCCGAATATGCCAATGGTCTCTGTATCTGAAAGATGATCGGGGCCTAGAGGCGTACTGGCAATTATCTTTGATGATCTGAAATAAACGTCACAAATAAGGCCATTCAGATGAAAAAAGGGCCGGCCCATTCTGCGCCAGCCCTTTCCTTCCCCACTTTGCGGCGAGGAGTTACGCCGCCTCCGACTTCCGGTGATAGGCTACATGGCAGTGATGGGCGCAATAGGGTCGGCCAGGTTCCGCGGGTTCGCCGCAGAAATGGAAACCCGGCTGCTTGGGATCGCCGACCGGCCAGGAGCAGTTTTTGCCACCGGCATGGACGCGGCTGGATGATGAGGTGCCGCCACTCATAGCCGACATCCCCGCGGAGGATCCAAGGCCGCTTCTCGACGTCGCGCGCGGCTGCTGATTGGGTGTCGCCCCATGACCCGTCGCGGCGTTCGGCGGTAAGGTACCGGCTGCATG
>LNAP01003318.1_pt2 | contig 52857 bp, 53 predicted proteins | sample 602601 | NCBI WGS metagenome assembly LNAP01 (sample SAMN02440304, study PRJNA202911) | soil metagenome | biome: Subtropical and temperate rainforests or woodlands; isolation source: soil samples (1 kg each in a 20% v/v slurry with milli Q water) were... ...
TCGAATTCCATATGGTGGATTATGGGCGTTAAAAATGACTTTTTCTTCTTCGGCTAACTTCTTGGCTCTATTCCATGCGGATTTTCTACGAACTGATTTTGTCTTACTTTCTTCGTATGCTCGCTTTGCGATAACACTTAAAAGAATATCTTGCTGTAAGTCATCAATACGGTTTGTTTCGTTTGGTTTTTCATATCGTTGACCATCAATAGTGGTTATTAAAATAACCCCTTTTTCAAGGATGCCATTGACTAGCTCTTTTGCTTGCAGAAGTCTTTGACGACTAAGCCGGTCGATACTTTCAACAAATATATAATCGCCCTCTTTGATATGCATATCGCTAATCATATCAATGAGTTCTTTTAGTTTTCCTTTTCGTTTGTTGCTTCCATCGTGTGCAGATATGCCCGTATCCGAGTAGATATTCTCGGGCGGCAACTCAATACCTTGTTGCTTTGTAATGGCTTGGATTGATGCCATTTGACGGTCTACGGAATCCCTACCGGCTTCACCTTGGGCTTTTGATGAGTAGCGTATGTATGCGTAAGCGGTAGGCATTTGGAGCTTCCTGTGTCCGTGTCAGAAAGTGTGAGAATAACACCTGCCGCTCTCCAGCGGCTCCCTCAAGACCTCAAGAACCTTGCGGTCGAACTCCGGCAGTTCATCGAGAAACAGCACGCCATGGTGGGCGAGGGTGATCTCTCCCGGTTGCGGCTTTGAGCCGCCACCCACCAGCGCCGGGCCGGACGCCGAGTGATGCGGTTGACGAAACGGGCGCTGCGGCCAATGGCTCAACGGTACGCAACTGGCGACCGACTGAATCGCGGCGACCTCCAGGGCTTCACTTTCAGCCAGTGGCGGCAACAATCCCGGTAAACGGCTTGCGAGCAGTGTCTTGCCGGTGCCTGGTGGTCCGCTGAACAACAGGTTATGGGCTCCCGCAGCGGCGATCAGCAATGCGCGCTTGGCCCCGACCTGGCCTTGTACTTCATTCAGGTCAGGATAGGGCTTGCTCGCCGAGAGCAGCCCGTTGGAAACATAAGGCACCACCGGGGTATGGCCATTGAAGTGGGCTACCGCTTCAAGCAGATGATCCACCGCGATCACCTTCAGCCCCGATGCCAGACAGGCTTCCTCGGCATTCGCTCGCGGCACCAGCAGCGTACGCCCGGCCTTGCGCGCCGCCAGCGCCGCGGGCAACACACCGCGCACCGGGCGCACCGCGCCGGACAACGCCAACTCCCCGAGACATTCCACATCGTCCAGCATCAGGGTCGGCACCTGTACGCTGGCCGCCAGGATCCCCAGGGCAATCGCCAGGTCGAACCGCCCGCCGTCTTTGGGCAGATCCGCCGGCGCCAAGTTCAGCGTGATGCGCCGCGCCGGGAAATTCAGGCCCGAATTGATGATCGCGCTGCGTACCCTGTCCTTGCTTTCCTTCACCGCCGCTTCAGGCAAACCGACCATCGTCAGCGATGGCAAGCCATTGGCCAGATGGACTTCGACGGTAACGGCAGGAGCCTCCACCCCCACCTGGGCGCGGCTATGGACAATGGCGAGCGACATGCAATCGTTCCTTGAGTGAATAAGGGGCCGCGTCCTGCGGCTCTTGAAGGTTAGTCGGGGGGTAGGCTTTCGGTGGGGCAATTGAAGGCGAAAATTTTGCCAGGATGTTGCGGTTGCGAATGGCCGATCGCCTGCGCGAATACGAGGGCAGCAGGGGGGCGTGCGTTCAGCAGGGCTCTGCGTCCGTTTCACGGTACCTTCGGAATGACCGCCCCAGGCGCTGCTAGACTCCGATTTTGTCCAATCGGCATCTACGGCACAGGGAGTGAGTGGCCCATGAACGATCTGCTGGCTCTGTTAACCGACAAGCGCTTCATGCCCCACGGGCATTGCTATATGTGGCGGCCGGATTTGCTGTGGACCAATGTCATTGCCGATGGCTTGATCACCCTGTCCTACATCTCCATCCCCTTCACCCTTCTGTACTTTATCCACAAGCGCAAAGACGTGCCTTTTGACTGGATGCTGACGGCTTTTGGTGTGTTCATCCTGGCCTGCGGGACCAGCCATGTGATGGAAATCCTGACCATCTGGCAGCCCTACTATTGGCTGTCGGCGCTGGTTAAGGTAATCACTGCTATCGCCTCGGTGATTACTGCCATCCTGCTGGTCCGGCTAGTGCCTGCGGCCCTTAAGATCCCCAGCCCGCAGCAACTGGCCAGGGTCAATGACGAGTTGCGTGAGGCGCAGGCCGAACTGGTCACTACCGCGCGCCGGGCCGGTATGGCGGAAATCGCCACCAATGTGCTGCACAACGTGGGCAATGTACTCAATAGCGTCAATGTGTCAGCCCGACTCTTGTACGAGAAAGTGCACGCATCCAAGGGGCAGGGGGTGATCAGGGTCGCTGAGTTGATGAAGCAGCATTCCGATGATCTCGGCGCCTTTATCAGCAGCGATCCGAAAGGTCGCGCGCTACCCGGCTATCTTGGCAAGTTGGCCGAAGCCCTGGCAGCCGAGCAGCGGAGCATGATCGATGAGTTGGTGCAACTGACCAAGAGCATCGACCATATCAAGGAGATCGTCGCCACCCAGCAGTCCTATGCCGGTAACTCCAGCGTGCTGGAGCCGGGTTCGCTGCGAGAGCTGATCGAGGATGTGGTGCGCATCTGCGATGTGTCCCTGGCGCGTCATCATGTGACGCTGATCAAGGAGCTCGCCGATATTCCGATGATGTTGCTGGACAAGCACAAGGTGCTGCAAATACTGATCAATCTAATCAACAACGCCAAGCAGGCGCTTGATTCGGTGGCGGATCGACCGTCGCGCATTACTCTGCGTCTGAAGGCCACTGACGACAAGCGTGTGCGGATCGAGGTCGAGGACAACGGCGAGGGTATATCCAGGGACAATATCAACCGGGTGTTCGAGCATGGTTTTACGACGCGTGCCGACGGTCACGGCTTTGGACTGCACAGTTGCATTCTGGCTGCGCACGAGATGGGCGGCGAGCTGACAGTGCAGAGCGCGGGGCCGGGCAAGGGCGCGCTCTTTACCCTGGAGTTGCCGCTTGCGCTGGCCCAAGGTCAATCTCAGCGAGCCGCGAGTGGCTGACCTAGTCGGCTTGAGGTCTCGGCAAGAAAGCGTTGCAGGGGAGAGACAAAAAATCGCAGCTTTCAGCAGCTCCTGCTGGGATTTTATTCGGTAGGAGGATTTATCTTCGCCTCCAACTCCGCCACCTTCGCCTCCAGGCTCTCCAACCGCGCCCGGGTCCGGGCCAGTACGACCATCTGACTGTCGAACTCTTCCCGGCTGACCAGATCCAGCTTGCTGAACCCGCTTTGTAGCAGGGCCTTGAACTGGCTTTCGATTTCGCTTTTGGGCAGGGGTGTGTCGCCGCTCAATAGGCGGGAGGCGTGGCCGCTGAGGGCGTCGAGGAGGTCTTTGGGCGCAAGCATGGCAGGTGTCCTGAAAACGATGAGGGCAGTGTATCACGCAGCGTCTATATTCAATTGGCGAGCAAGGAGTGCACGCTTTTCGCGCACTGGACCGGGCATCGCCGCACTGTTGTTGTGCGTATTGTTCCTGTTCGGGGTGCGGCGCGAGCCGGCACAGTGGGTAAGAGACTGAAATCAGAAGGTTTGGGCACAGATGGCAAGGTTTCTGCTTAGTGGCTGATGACCCATGCACTGATGCAGTCGCTGTGACGAATGCAGTGCAGCCGGCGAGGCGGGGAGCTTCGTCAGAGTGGTTAGCTGGCACCGGTCGGGCAACTTGGGCCGACGATGCGTTACAAAGCCAGGCACTGCGCTTAGACTTGAGTCGGGTTTGTTTTCCTGGGGCAAGTCCACCAATTCGGGAGAAAGTTTCATGAAGTCATCAAGCCGTTCAAGTTGGACGACGTGCGCGAGTCGCTGTCCGAAATCGGCGTGCAGGGCATTACCGTTACTGAGGTCAAAGGCTTCGGTCGGCAGAAAGGTCACACCGAGCTGTATCGCGGCGCGGAATACGTGGTTGATTTCCTGCCCAAGGTGAAGATCGATGTCGCCATTGACGACAAGGATCTGGACCGGGTTATCGAGGCGATCACCAAGGCCGCCAATACCGGCAAGATTGGTGACGGCAAGATATTTGTGGTCAATCTGGAACAGGCTATTCGCATCCGTACCGGCGAAACCGATACCGACGCTATCTAAGCCGCCAAACCCAACGCCCCAGGAGAAAACAATATGACTCTGCGTAAATTCGCAGGGCTAGGAGCCCTGTTGTCCTTCGTAACGCCTGGCCTGGCCATGGCAGAAGAAGCGGCAGCCCCAGTCCTGAACTCCGGCGACACTGCCTGGATGCTCACTGCCACAATTCTTGTACTGTTCATGACTATTCCCGGCCTGGCGCTGTTCTACGGCGGTATGGTTCGGTCGAAAAACATTCTTTCCGTGATGATGCAATGCTTTGCCATTACCGGTCTGATCAGCATCCTGTGGGTCATTTATGGCTACAGCATTGCGTTCGACACCACGGGGATGGAGCAGGGCGTCGTCAACTTCAATTCGTTCGTCGGCGGTCTGAACAAGGCATTCCTGGCGGGCCTCACGCCTAGTAGCCTGACTGGCCTGTTCCCTGAAGCGGTGTTCATCACCTTCCAGATGACGTTCGCCATCATCACCCCGGCCCTGATCGTCGGCGCGTTCGCCGAGCGGATGAAGTTCTCCGCCATGCTGATCTTCATGGCCGTGTGGTTCACCCTGGTGTATGCACCGATTGCGCACATGGTCTGGTCCGGCAACGGCGGCCTGATGTGGGACTGGGGTGTGCTGGACTTCGCTGGCGGCACCGTGGTGCACATCAACGCCGGTATTGCTGGCCTGGTGGCGTGCCTGGTACTGGGTAAGCGCAAGGGCTTCCCGACTACCCCGATGGCACCGCATAACCTGGGTTACACCTTGATGGGTGCGGCCATGCTGTGGGTAGGCTGGTTCGGCTTCAACGCCGGTTCCGCCATCGCGGCCAACGGCACCGCCGGTATGGCAATGCTGGTTACCCAGATTGCAACCGCTGCTGCGGCGTTGGGCTGGATGTTCGCCGAGTGGATCACCCACGGTAAGCCAAGCGCACTGGGCATTGCCTCGGGTGTGGTGGCGGGTCTGGTGGCGATTACTCCGGCTGCCGGCACCGTGGGCCCGATGGGCGCCCTGGTCATCGGCTTGGCGGCGGGTGTGGTGTGCTTCTTCTGCGCCACTACCCTCAAGCGCAAAATGGGCTATGACGACTCCCTGGACGCCTTCGGCGTGCACGGCATTGGCGGTATCCTGGGCGCGATCCTGACCGGTGTGTTCGCAGCGCCGGCCCTGGGTGGCTTCGGCACCGTGACTGATATCGGCGCGCAAGTGTGGATTCAGCTCAAGGGTGTAGGCTTCACGGTGATCTACACCGCGATCGTCACCTTCATCATTCTCAAGGTCCTGGACGCCGTCATGGGTCTGCGTGTCTCCGAGGAAGAAGAAGCGGTCGGCCTGGACCTGGCCCAGCACAACGAGCGTGGCTACAATCTGTAAGTACACGCAATAAAAAATGCCCGGTTCGCCGGGCATTTTTTTGTCTGGAGTTTGTCATTGCTCACAGGATGTGCCGGTTTTTCCGACGTCTTTTGTTATGTACGCGACATGGGTTTTTCTACCGCCATCGGCTTACACCAAAGCAGGCGTATTAGGCCCTTTGTTTTTTCCCAGAGCGCGCTAGAATGCGCGCCGAACGTGCGGAGATCTGTATGTGGCAACAGACGCTGATAACCCTGCGGGCAAGGCCTCGGGGCTTTCATCTGGTAACGGACGAGTTGCTCGCCGGCCTGCCTGAACTCCGGGCATGTCGTGTCGGTCTGTTGCATCTGTGGCTGCAGCATACCTCGGCCTCGTTGACCATCAACGAGAACGCCGATCCGGCGGTGCGTCGAGACTTCGAACGATTTTTCAATCGGCTGATCCCACAAGGAACCGCCGATTATGAGCACAACGACGAAGGCCTGGACGACCTCCCGGCGCACTTCAAGGCCAGCGTGCTGGGGTGTCAGCTTAGCCTGCCGGTCACGGCGGGACGGTTGGCATTGGGTACCTGGCAAGGTGTTTATCTGGGCGAGCACCGTGATCATGGCGGTGCTCGTAAAGTCCTCGCCACTTTGTACGGTGATGGGGAGTAACCGCTGATTGCCGGCGGATGTTGAATTTTTTCTGGCAGCCTTCGACAGACGGCGAAGCTGGGCTATAACTAATCTGCTTTTCGCAAGTCATGAGGTAGAACATGAGCGACGATGATCTGGAAAACGACGACCTCGAAGTAGGTGACGAAGACGAGACCGAAGAAGGCCTGGAAGCGGCGGCTGAAGACGTCGCCGATGACGATGGGGCCGATGTACCGGCGCCAACCGCCAAAGGCAAGGCCAAGGCGGCGGTTTCGGTCGACGAGTTGCCGAGCGTAGAGGCCAAGAACAAGGAGCGTGATGCGCTCGCCAAGGCTATGGAGGAGTTCCTGGCCCGAGGCGGTAAAGTGCAGGAAGTGGAGGCCAACGTTGTTGCGGATCCGCCCAAGAAACCGGACAACAAGTACGGCAGCCGCCCGATCTGAGCATCTGCTTCTTGCTTGCTGAAAAAGCCCGCCGTCGCTGCGGGCTTTTTCATGGGCTATAAAAATCTTCAGGCCAGGCGCCGCGGCTCGCTCCCACAATTTGAGTTCTTGTGGCCACAAAACAGGCGGTTCAGGGTTGGCTATGCCACCCCGCCAGCAACCCCGGCAGCTCGGTCAGGCTGCGAATCTCTGCATCCGGTACATGCTCGGCATCCCAGGTTTTACCCGCCGGATTGAACCAGATTGCCCGCAAGCCGGCCTGTTGGGCGCCGGCGATGTCGTCACCCGGATGATCGCCAATGTGCACGGCGGTTTGCGCCGTGGCGCCGCCGCGTTGCAAGGCTTCGTGGAACAACCGGGCGTCAGGCTTGGCGATGCCGATGTCCTCGGCGCACAGGGCGAACTTGAAATAATCCGCCAGTCCCAGGCGACGTACATCGGCGTTGCCATTGGTGACCACGCCGAGGGCGAAATGGTTGGCCAGAATTTCCAGGGTAGGCTGCACCTCGGGAAAGATTTGCAGTTGGTGACGGGCGTGCAGGAATGTTTCGAACGCTTCGTCCGCCAGCTCCGAGGCTTGCCACTGGTCATAACCGGCGTCCTGCAAGGCACGGAACAGCACTCGTCGGCGCAGTGCGCTGATGCGGTGCTTCAGGCCGGGCTCCTCGCGCAACACTTGCTCGCGAATGGTAAAAAGATGCTCCACCGGCACGCTGCCCAGGTTCGGGGCGTTGTCGGTCAGCCACTGGCGTAAGATGGCCTCGGCACTGGCGATCACCGGGGCGGTGTCCCATAGGGTGTCGTCGAGGTCGAAAGTGATGAGCTCGATGGTCATGATTCGTCGCCCTTGATTCGTTTGGCCCTTGGGTGGGCACTGTCATAGACCGTTGCCAGGTGCTGGAAGTCCAGGTGGGTATAGATCTGGGTGGTCTTGATGTCGGAGTGGCCGAGCAGTTCCTGGACGGCGCGCAGGTCCTGGGAAGACTCCAGCAGATGGCTGGCGAAGGAATGCCTGAGCATGTGGGGATGCAGGTTCTGTCCCAGTTCGCGTTCACCGGCGGCCTTGACCCGCACCTGGATCGCCCGCGGGCCGAGACGCCGGCCTTGCTGGCTGACAAATACCGCGTCGTCGGCCGGGTTGGTCAGCGCCCGCAACGGCAGCCACAGCTCCAGGGCCTCACGGGCTTTGCGGCCAACGGGCAGCAAACGTGTCTTGCTGCCCTTGCCCAGCACCTGGACCATGCCATCGGCCAGGTCCAGTTGATCCAGGTTAAGCCCCGTCAGTTCGGAAAGCCGCAGGCCGGAGGAGTAGAACAATTCGAGAATCGCCTGGTCCCGTCGCGCCAGGAAGTCATCCTCGACAGCGCCTTCCAGCAATTGCAGGGCCCGATCGGTGTCCAGGGTCTTGGGCAACCGGCGTTCGCCCTTGGGCGGTGCCAGGCCGGTGGCGGGGTCGTGATCGCACAGCCCTTCGCGGTTGAGGTAGTGGTACAGGCCTCGCACTGCTGACAACAGTCGCGCCAGGCTGCGGGAGGATTGCCCTTGTTGATGAAGGCGGGCGACCAAGCTGCGCAGGCGCTGGATGTCCAAGGCTGCCCAACTGCCGATGTTTTGCTTCTGGCACCAGGCCAACACTTTTTCCAGGTCGCGGCGATAGGCCGACAGCGTGTGGGGCGACACCTGGCGCTCACTGCGCAGGTGTTCGCAGTAGGCGTCCAGCTGCCGTTCCATCATCAGCGTACCGAGCGCAGTGAACCAGTCATGCGCGGCAGGACCCGGCCGGTGACTTCGGCGATGTAGCTTAAAAACAACGTGCCCACCGAGCTTTTGTAGTGTTGCGGATCACGGCTGGCAATGGCCAGCACGCCATGTACGCCCTGGTGGGCGATGGCGACGACAGCGGTGGAGCCGATCTGCTTGCGCTGTTCTTCGCCGAAGAGGAAGTCCAGCTCATGTTCGCGCAGGCTGCCGCTGACGCTCTTGTTCTCCGTGAGCAATCCGCCGATGGCTGTCTGGGCGTCGGCGTGGGTTACCCAGCGCCCCACTGGCATGGCGTTATCGCCAAACAGGATCAGGCTGACAAAAGGCACCTGGAAATCCTGGCGCAGACTGTCTTCGACACTCATCACCAGGTCTTCGAGGTTGTTGGCATCCATGAGCGCCAGAATCAAGCGACGGGTCTTGTCGAAGAGCCGATCGTTATCCCGAGCTACGTCCATCAGGTGCGAAAGACGATGGCGCATTTCGATGTTGCGCTCGCGCAGAATCTTCATCTGATGCTCGACCAGCGACACCGTGTCGCCGCGGCGGTGGGGGATGCGCATCGTCGCCAGCAGTTCTTCATGCTCGACGAAGAAGTCCGGGTGAGCCTCCAGGTACGCGGCCACGGCTGCGGCGTCCGGATGGCTGGGGGATTCGTCGGGCTGCGGGGCTGGAACCTGTGGCTTGTCGGTCATGGGTTTGACTCACTCAAAGACGAACTTGTCCTTCGTATACGCGTACTGCCGGGCCGGTCATCAGCACCGGTTGGCCGGGGCCTGCCCATTCGATGGACAAGCGTCCACCGGGCAGGTCGATCAGTAAAGGCGAATCCATCCATCCCTGACTGATCGCGGCGACTGCCGCCGCGCAGGCGCCGGTGCCGCACGCCTGGGTTTCCCCGGCACCGCGTTCCCAGACGCGCAATTGCGCACGGTGGCGATCGATGACCTGCAGGAAACCGACATTCACCCGCGCGGGGAAGCGCGGATGATTTTCGATCTTCGGCCCCAGCTCATGCACTGGCGCGCTGTTGATATCGCTGACTCGCAAGACGGCATGGGGGTTGCCCATGGATACTGCCGCCAGTTCCACCGTGGTGCCGTCGACCTCCAACTGATAGCTCAAGGCCTGGGCCGGCGCTTCGAACGGAATGTCCTTCGGTGCCAGGCGCGGGGCGCCCATGTTGACGCCGATCTGGCCGTCGTTGCGCACATCCAGTTCGATGATGCCGCTTTTAGTCTCGACGCGAATCTGCCGTTTGGCGGTCAGGCGCTTGTCCAGCACGAATCGGGCGAAGCAGCGGGCGCCGTTGCCGCACTGCTCGACTTCCGAACCATCGGCGTTGAAGATCCGGTAACGGAAGTCCACGTCCGGGTTGTTGGGCGCCTCGACGATCAGCAACTGGTCGAAACCGATACCGGTGTGCCGGTCGCCCCATTGTTTGGCATGCTTGGGCAGGATGTGCGCGTGCTGGCTGACCAGGTCGAGGACCATGAAGTCGTTGCCCAGGCCGTGCATCTTGGTAAAACGCAGCAGCATGGTTTTACTCCGGCAGCAGGCTTTCGCCGGCAAACAACTCGGCTACCGTCTCGCGGCGACGCACTTCAAACGCCTGATCACCGTCCACCAGCACTTCGGCGCAGCGGCCGCGAGTGTTGTAGTTGGAACTCATGACAAACCCGTAGGCCCCGGCCGAATGCACGGCCAGCAGATCGCCTTCTTCCAGCGCCAGCTCCCGACCCTTGGCCAGGAAGTCGCCGGTTTCGCAGATAGGGCCGACAATATCGTAGCTGCGGGCGGCGGTAGCGCGAGGGCGCACCGCGGTGACGTCCATCCAGGCCTGGTACAGCGCCGGGCGGATCAGGTCGTTCATCGCCGCATCGACGATGGCGAAATCCTTGTGCTCGGTGTGCTTGAGGTATTCGACCCGGGTCAACAGCACGCCGGCATTGGCAACGATGTAGCGGCCCGGCTCGAACATCAGGGCCAGGTCGCGACCGTCGAGGCGTTCACGCACCGCCTTGACGTAGTCGGCCACCAGTGGCGGCTCTTCGTCGCGGTAGCGCACGCCGACGCCGCCGCCCAGGTCGATGTGACGCAGGTAGATGCCGCAATCGCTGAGGCGGTCAACCAGCGCCAGCAGGCGGTCGAGGGCATCGATAAAAGGTTCGAGGGTGGTCAGTTGCGAACCGATGTGGCAATCCACGCCCAGCACTTCCAGGTTCGGCAGTTGGGCCGCGCGTACGTACACATCCTCGGCGTCGGCAATGGCGATGCCGAACTTGTTTTCCTTGAGACCGGTGGAAATGTACGGGTGCGTGCCAGCATCAACGTCCGGGTTCACGCGCAAAGAGATCGGCGCGCGGACACCCATCTCGGCGGCGACCAGTTGCAGGCGCTCCAGCTCATCGGTCGATTCGACGTTGAAGCAGTGCACCCCCACTTCCAGGGCGCGGCGCATGTCTTCACGGGTCTTGCCTACGCCGGAAAAAACGATCTTGTCGGCGCTGCCGCCAGCGGCCAGCACGCGTTCGAGCTCACCACCGGAAACGATGTCAAAGCCGGCACCCAGGCGTGCCAGGACGTTGAGTACACCGAGGTTGGAGTTGGCCTTTACGGCGAAACATACCAGGTGCGGCATGCCGGCCAGAGCATCGGCGAAGGCCAGATACTGGGCTTCGATGTGTGCACGGGAATAAACGTAGGTTGGCGTGCCGAAACGTTCCGCGAGCGCGGACAAGGCAACCCCTTCCGCGAACAGCTCCCCGCCACGGTAGTTAAAAGCGTCCATGGCGTTCCCTTAATAAGTGGTGTGGGTATCGTGCGCGTGGGACTTGGATTGCGACGACTTGGCCTGTTCTTCAGGGGATTTGCTGTCGTCGGGCAGGTACAGCGGACCTTTTTGACCACAGGCTGTCACAAGGCAAGCAACCGCGACGAGCGCAGCAAGGGAAGAGATCAGGCGCTTCATGGCGAAATCCTTGAAAATGCGTTAATTGCGCCGGAGTATACCGGCGCCTATGCAACGGGGTTCCCGTCCGGCGCCGGGAGGCTTTTCCCAAAGCCGGCTGTCGTCGGTCGGTATATCCTTTGCAATCGCCGGGAAGCGTCCGTATCTTGCGGCGCTTGAGCATGAGCAGACATTTTCGAGGTTGCCGCAATGAGTTTGACTGAAGCCCGTTTCCACGATCTGGTCGATGCGACCCAGCAAACGCTGGAGGATGTATTCGACGAAAGCGAGCTGGACATCGACCTGGAAAGCTCCGCCGGGGTGCTGACCGTCAAGTTCGAAAATGGCAGCCAGTTGATTTTCAGCCGCCAGGAGCCGTTGCGGCAACTGTGGTTGGCGGCGGTGTCCGGCGGTTTCCACTTCGACTACGACGAGGAAAGCGAGCGCTGGATGTGCGACAAGAGCGAAGAGCAATTGGGCGAGATGCTCGAGCGCATCGTCAAGCAGCAGGCCGGGGTGGAACTGGATTTCGAAGGCCTTTGACAGCGTGAGCCAGAACACTCCGGCGCGGCCGCCCAAACCGCTCTACAGCAACGTCAGCCCCGCAGTGCCCTCTCCGTGCACCAGCGTGTGCAAGTTGGATGAGCAGAAGGTCTGCCTCGGTTGTTTCCGTCATGTGGAGGATATCCGCGAATGGCGCTCGGCCGATGATGAGCGCCGGCGGGTGATCTGTGCCGAGGCGGCTAAACGCAAATCTCTGGTGTAATCGCCCACTGTGTGGGAGCAAGGCTTGCCCGCGATGAAGACGACGCGTTCTTCCAGAAATCGAGGCGCCTGTTTCGCGAGCAAGCTTTGCTCCCACAATCCCCGCGCCACAGTAATTCTGCTCTCCATGACAATGGGTAGATTTGGCCCGGGTTGTTTATTTATTGAGCTGTGATAGTGTCCAGCTACGCCTCAACTCATCGAGGCCCGTGAAAACCCCGTCTTTTTGTGGCGGGGTTTTGCTTTTTTCGTGCAGAACAAAGGAGTCTGCCTGAATCATGACCGTACCTTCCATCACCCTTACACGTCTGGACGTACAGCGTCTGGAGCGCCTGATCGATAGCCTTGATGAAACGCTGCCGGGCGTGATTGCGTTGCAAACCGAACTGGATCGTGCCGACACCGTGGTAGGCCACGATGAAGTGCCCGCCGATGTCGTGACCATGAATTCGCGTGTGCACTGCCGCGAAGAAAGCAGCGGCAAGGACTATCACCTGACCCTGGTTTATCCACAGGACGCCAATGCCGACGAAGGCAAGATATCAATCCTTGCCCCGGTAGGCAGCGCACTGTTGGGCCTGAAGGTTGGCCAGCACATCGACTGGCCGGCGCCGGGCGGCAAGACGCTGAAACTGACATTGCTTGCCGTGGAATACCAGCCGGAAGCGGGCGGCGATTTCCACCTCTAGGCGCTTCAGACCAAGGCCAGCGCCTCGTTCAGGGCGCGTTCCAGGTCAGCCTTGTAGCGCAGGTACAAATTACTTGAGCAGGCCCCATCACCCACAAGACCCGAGAGGTCCAGGTCGGTGATGTAGCAGCGATAGCGTTCGGCCTCACGGCGCTGTTCGACGATCTCCCTGGCGACCACGCGGAACAACTGGTCGCCATGTTCCAGCTCCGAAAACTCCCGCTGATCGCAATACAGGGTGACGTGCACCTGCCCATGAGTGGCTTTGCCGATGATTGCCTGCACGTCATAGAACGGCTTGTTCACTGGCGTTTGCGGCGCCTGCCGCGCCTCGATCCGCCGTGCCCGCCCGCTGCCCGAGGGCAGGAGCTGGTAGTACAGGGTTTCCAGGGGCAATGGCTGGGTGGCATCCATCGGCAGTAACGCGTCGCGGCGGTACAGCACCGATTGCAGGAAGCGCTGCAGCGGCAGCAGCAGGCTGTGGTCGTCGTGATAAGGCAAGCGCTGTTGCCACAGGGCATTGAGCTCATCGAGCACGTACAGCTCAGCGTCGTCCTCGTTGACCCGGTAGAACACCTGAATGCACTCGGGCTGCCCCATGGGCAGGATCAGCGCCAGGTCATGGTCCTCCAGAGCCATCGGATCCAGATGCAGAGGGCTGTAGGCCGTCAGCTCCTCGCCCAGGTAATCCATCAGCGCCGACAGGCTGCCCAGGGCCACGTGATTGACCTGGCCCGGCACCAGCTCCAATACGTGGTAGTGCTGCTGGACCTGGAGCAGATAGCGGTGGTTGAGCCTACTCAGCAGCAGGGTCTGCGCCGTTTCGATGACTTCCTCGACCCGGCGGGCAATGAACTGCGCGCGGTTGTGGCAGAAACAGCGTACCTGCAAACGCGGCTGGCGCTGAGTGACGGGCAGGTCATTGAGGTAATCGCGCAGGCAGTCGAGCAGGGCGTGCTCGCCGTCGAAGCGGTTGACCAGCACCTCGTTCCAACTGTTGAGCGTGACCTGATCCAGGGTCAGCACCAGGTTCTCCCGAACCCCGGCGTAGCTCAGGGAGTCCGTGCGCTCGGTGGTCATCAGGATATTGAGGTCGCGATGATGCTTGAGCGGATCGACGCCGACGTTAACCAGTATCAGCACTTCGCTGGGCACGCTGGCGCGCAACAGCTGTTCTTCATCTACCGTGCTCAGCGGCAGGGCGATGGACTGTTGCAGGCTGCCCAGCAGGTTGAACAGCTCAAACTCACTCAGGTCGCTGCTACCTGGGTGCAGCGCAAGGCGCGTACTGCTGTCGATCACACCGTTGCGATGGCACCAGGTCAGCAACTCCAGCAACTCGCGGCAGCGTTTGATCGGTGCGAAGTTTTCCCACTCCAGGGCGTTGAGGCTGCCGTTGTACAGGCCCCACTGGTTCTGCCCGGGTTCTTTCTTGTTCGGTGACTGCACCAGCGTCAGGGTGTCTTCGGCCAGGTCCGGGGCGATGCCGGGGTTGATGAACTCGACTTTGTCGGCCTTGCGTTCGAATGCGGCATACAACCGCCGGCCCAGGACGTTGAGGTCGCGCTTGTTGATCAGGCTGACGGTTTTTTCGGTGCGGGCGAACTGGGTCAGGAAGCGGTAGCTGTAGGTCAGTTCGTTGACCAGCGCCCGCCGTTCGTTGCTGACCTGACGCACTTTCCACTGGCTGCGGCTGTCCAGCAGCGCCAGTTGCCGTGGGTCCCAGCCCCATTCCCGGGCCAGACGCTCAAGCAGAACCCGTTGCCAGCCAGTGCTGCGCCCCTGGCCGGTCAGCTTGCGATTGACCTTCAAGTAAAGCGCCCTGCGCACCAGCTCCAGGCGTTCGGATTCACCTCGGGCGTTGAGGTACTCCTCGATACGACGGTAAACCACCATGTAGGGATCCAGCTCTTCCAGGTCCAGGCGGTTGGCGAACACCGCCTGTTTGAAGCGCAGGCTCAGGCAGCGAACGTCCGGGTGTTCGCTGGCGTAGACTTCGATCAGCAGCAGCTTGAGCACTGATTTGTAGGGCGACTCGATGCCCTTGAACAATTGCCAGAGGCCGGCGCCGATGAATTCTCCCGGCGGGATATAGGCCAGGTGCCCCAGGTTGAGCGTTTCATCGGCGCGGATGAAGCGTTTGGAAATCAGCGTGTGGGTGTACTGCTCATAGTTTTCTTCTTCATACACCGGCACCAGCCACCAGATCGGCGTGCGTCCGGCCAGCCAGATCGCCGTGCGGTAGAACTCGTCCAGCAGCAGGTAATGCTGGGTTGTACCGCAATCGTCGGAACTGAGCTGAGTGTCCCGGTCGCCGCGGACAAAGCGCGCCGGGTCGATCAGGAAAAAATGCGCTTCAGCGCCCTGGGTCGCCGCCCAGGTTTCCAGCAGTAGACATTTTTTGCGCAGTTCGGCCAGTTCGTCCTCGCTCAGGTCCGGACCATGGCAGACCCACACATCCATGTCGCTTTGATCCGCTTGGGCGAGGGTGCCGAGGCTGCCCATCAGAAACAGACCCAGAATCGGTCGCGGCGGATTGCTGCCGTGGCGCGGCTTGTAGGAGAACGAGCGGGTCAGCCGCTGGGCTTCGGCGAGGACGCTGGCGTCGGGCTCATAGTTGGACAGCCCGGCAGGTGTGCTGCCTGAGACATAGCCGGGCAGGAGCGGGTGATTGACGTGGAAAAACAACGGCAACAGCGTCAGCACGCTTTGCTGGCGGGTCGACAGACCTTCCAGGGCGCGATCCATCCGTACGCTGTTGAGCTTGAGAAAACGTGCGCGCAACTGGCTCAGGACCTTGCGGTCGATTCCCTCGTCCAGATCGGGGCGTATTTCGTGATTGCGGGTCATGTCAGCTCAAACCGGCTCGCGGCGTCGAACGTGGGAGATCACAGGTGGTGGCAGTTTAGCGCCCGAACCCGGGATTTCTTAAGCTGAATGTATGTTTTTGACGTCAGAATTTTTACACAGTGCGCCAGGGCGCCTGCGGAAACCTCGATGAAGGAGATTTCCGTGGGCGACAGGAGGAATCAGGCGGCTTCTTTTACGACGTTGAGAATGGTCAGCAGGCTTTGCACATGCTCGGCAGCATCCCGGCCCAGGCTGGTCAGGTAACCACCGTCGGACTGGGTTATCAGGTCTTTTTCGAACAGGCGTTTAGCGGCAGCGATGGCAGAGGGGGCAGCGGTCTGATGGATTTTCAGGCCTTCCTGGGAACTGTCCAGGTTGAAGAGTGCAAGGATTTCCAGTTCGGCAACCAGCTCAGGGGTAAGCGACATAAGGACTCCAGACTTTCTAGGAATTTGGTCGACAGCGTCACTAAAGTGAGCGCACTCGGCCAAGCTGTCCAGTGTCAGCGTCATGCTTTTTTTGTTTTGGGTGACCGCAGGCGTAATTCGTTGTGGCGAGGGAGCTTGCTCCCGCTGGAGCGCGAAGCGGTCCCAATAGCTTGATGGCTGCTGCGCAGCCGAGCGGGAGCAAGCTCCCTCGCCACAGTCGGTGAGACCTTATTTCTTTTCTGGCGGCAACTCGGGAAGAGCGCGCAACGCCGTTTCGTACCACTGGGTATCGAACGCACGGTCCTCTTCCAGGATCGCGTCAATTTCCACTGCCAGCACATGGGCCATCAGGTTGAGAATTTCTTCGCGCTCGTAACCCACCAGGGTCAATTTATTGAAAACGGCCTTGGCCGCTGGCGGGTTGTCATTTTCGATCTGGTTTTCGATGGCCTGGATCAGCGTGTTTTCGACGAACTCTTCTTCGTCGGTGTCGATATCGGTTGGCTCGCTCACGGCAGGCTCCTTGGAGAAAGGTCGCCAGTTTACCTGCATTCAGCGCAGTGATGCGCCTGGCAAGAAACGGCTCGGCGGTCTATAATGCAAGGCTGCCAACCCCGCACGGCCTGGAGGCTTTGTCATGCTCAAGCTTTATGGTTTTTCCGTCAGCAATTATTACAACATGGTCAAGCTGGCGTTGCTGGAGAAGGGCCTGCCCTTCGAAGAGGTGCCGTTCTACGGCGCTCAGACCCCTGATGTGCTGGCCATCAGTCCACGGGGCAAGGTGCCGGTGCTGAAGACTGAGCAAGGGTTTATCAACGAAACCAGTGTGATCCTCGAATACATCGAACAAACCCAGCCGGGCAAAGCCCTGTTGCCCAGCGACCCGTTCGAGCGTGCCCAGGTGCTGGCTTTGTGCAGGGAAATCGAGTTGTACATCGAGCTGCCGGGACGGGCTTGCTACGCCGAGGCGTTTTTCGGCATATCGGTACCCGACGCCATCAAGGAAAAGACCAAGGCCGAATTGCTGCTGGGGTTCGCCTCGCTCGGCCGTCACGGCAAATTCTCGCCCTACGTGGCGGGTGACAGTCTGAGCCTGGCCGATCTGTATTTCCTCTACAGCGTATCGCTGGCGTGCCAGGTTGGCCGCAAGGTGTTCGATATCGACTTGCTGGCGGATATGCCGGCGGCCAAGGGGCTGATGGAGCGGCTGGAGCAGAACCCGAATGTGCAGCGGATTGCGGCCGACAGGGAGGCAGAGATGCCAGCGTTTTTGGCGATGATTGCTGCCAAGAAGTGAGTTTTGTGGTGTTTTGAAGTGAGTCATCGCGAGCAGGCTCGCTCCCACATTTGATCTCCATGTGTTCACAAATGTGCGTTCACTGAAGATCCACTGTGGGAGCGAGCCTGCTCGCGATGCTTTCGGCTTTTAGCGGCTGGCGAGCATCGCCTGGCCGCGCACCACGGCAGCCTTCACCTGGGCAGGCGCTGTGCCGCCGATGTGGTCGCGGGCATTGACCGAACCTTCCAGAGTCAGCACGGCAAACACGTCCTGCTCGATCTGGTCACTGAACTTGCGCAACTCGTCCAGGCTCATCTCCGCCAGGTCCTTGCCGTTGTCCACGCCGTACTTCACGGCATGGCCGACGATTTCGTGGCAATCACGAAACGGCAGGCCACGGCGTACGAGGTAATCAGCGAGGTCGGTGGCGGTGGAGAAGCCGCGCAAGGCCGCTTCGCGCATCACTGCATGCTTGGGCTTGATCGCCGGAATCATGTCGGCAAAGGCCCGCAGCGAATCACGCAGCGTATCGGCGGCATCGAACAGCGGTTCCTTGTCTTCCTGGTTGTCCTTGTTGTAGGCCAGCGGCTGGCCCTTCATCAGGGTCAGCAGGCCCATCAGCGCACCGAACACCCGACCACTCTTGCCGCGTACCAGCTCCGGCACGTCGGGGTTTTTCTTTTGCGGCATGATCGAACTGCCGGTGCAGAAGCGATCCGGCAGGTCAATGAACTGGAATTGCGCGCTGGTCCACAGCACCAGTTCTTCGGAGAAGCGCGACAGATGCATCATCGCAATGCTCGCGGCGGCGCAGAATTCGATGGCGAAATCGCGGTCCGAAACGTTATCCAGCGAGTTGCCGCCCACGGCGTCGAAACCCAGCAACTGTGCGGTGTATTCACGATCGATCGGGTACGTGGTGCCGGCCAGGGCGGCGCTGCCCAGGGGCATGCGGTTGGTGCGCTTGCGGCAGTCCACCAGGCGCTCGTAGTCGCGGCTGAGCATTTCGAACCAGGCCAGCATGTGATGCCCAAACGTTACAGGTTGAGCGGTTTGCAGGTGCGTGAAGCCCGGCATGATGCTCTCGGCCTCGCGCTCGGCCTGCTCCAGCAAGCCTTTTTGCAGACGGGTGATCTCGCCCAGGATCAGGTCAATCTCATCGCGCAGCCACAGGCGAATGTCGGTGGCCACCTGGTCGTTTCGGCTGCGGCCGGTGTGCAGCTTCTTGCCGGTCACGCCGATGCGATCGGTCAGGCGCGCTTCGATGTTCATGTGCACGTCTTCGAGATCGACGCGCCAGTCGAACTGGCCGGCCTCGATTTCAGCCTGGATGGTTTTCAGGCCATCGATGATGCTGTCGCGCTCGGCATCGGTCAGTACGCCGACCTTGGCCAGCATGGTGGCGTGGGCGATCGAGCCCATGATGTCGTGGCGATACAGGCGCTGGTCGAAGTTGACGGAGGCGGTGAAGCGGGCGACGAAGGCGTCGACGGGTTCACTGAAGCGGCCGCCCCAGGACTGATTGGTCTTGTCAGTGCTCATGAATTCGCTCGGAAAAAGTAGCGGTTAAAGGCTGCGGCGGATGATAGCAGGGTTGCCGGGACTGGCGCTGGCACTGGTCGGCAGGTTTTTTGCGCACAAGCCGAGCATTTAATGGGTTTTTTGCACAACGATATTTTTCGATTGAGCAATATCGGCGCGGCAACCGTCTACAGTGGACTGTAGGACTTTTACTTTTTCATCCACGGAGCATTGGACGAATAGAAGAGGGGGGCTCGTATTGGTCAGATGGAGTGTTAACAATTCCTACGACGGCGCCGTGCGACAACAGGCCTCAAGCATCGATTGGCAGGCGCGGGTAAAGATAGGTAACCGCCTCGCGGCACTTTTTGGCCCTCGAACGAGTCTTAGCGTGGATCGCGGTGACGGATGTCACTTCCCCTGTCTACGCTATCCTTGTGCGAGACTCACGCAGGAATCCAGCGCAATATGAATGTCCTGATCGTTGATGACGAACCACTGGCCCGTGAGCGCCTGAGCCGAATGGTTGGCGAACTCGAGGGTTACAGTGTCCTGGAGCCGAGCGCCACCAATGGCGAAGAGGCGTTGGCCCTTATTGATAGCCACAAGCCGGATATCGTGCTGCTCGACATTCGCATGCCTGGCCTGGACGGTTTGCAGGTCGCGGCGAAGTTGTGCGAGCGTGAGTCACCGCCCGCGGTGGTGTTCTGCACCACTCGGGACGACTTCCCGCCGGAGGTGCTGCAGGCCGGCGCCGTGGGCTATCTGATCAAGCCGGTCACTGCCGAGGCGCTGGTCGAGGCCTTGCGCAAGGCCGAGCGGCCCAACCGCGTGCAACTGGCGGCGTTGACCCGTCCGGCCGCCGAAAGCGGCAGCGGCCCGCGCAGCCACATCAGTGCGCGCACTCGCAAAGGCATTGAACTGATCCCATTGAATCAGGTGGTCTACTTTATCGCCGACCATAAATACGTGACCTTGCGTCACGAGAGCGGCGAGGTGTTGCTGGACGAACCACTCAAGGCTCTTGAAGACGAGTTCGGTGAACGCTTCGTGCGCATCCACCGCAACGCCTTGGTGGCTCGCGAGCGTATCGAGCGTTTGCAGCGCACACCCCTTGGGCATTTCCAGCTGTTTCTCAAAGGCCTCAATGGCGACGCGCTGATTGTCAGCCGGCGGCACGTGGCCGGCGTGCGGAAGATGATGCAACAGCTTTAGCTTGAGGTTCCAAGGCGTCCAAGCCGTTTAGCGCGTTCCATTTCCAGGACATTGACGGCCAGGGAGGCCTTGGGGTCGTGATTCAAGTCAAAGCGAATTTGACTGAGCTGTTATTATCCGCCGTATCTTTTAAGTACGGATTGATCCATGTCCCCTCGCGAGATCCGCATCGCCACCCGTAAAAGTGCCTTGGCCCTCTGGCAGGCCGAATACGTCAAAGCCCGTTTGGAAGAGGCCCATCCCGGCCTGATCGTGACGCTGGTGCCCATGGTCAGTCGCGGCGACAAGCTGCTGGACTCGCCGCTGTCGAAAATCGGCGGCAAGGGCCTGTTCGTCAAGGAGCTGGAAACCGCGCTGCTGGACAACGAAGCCGATATCGCCGTGCACTCGATGAAAGATGTGCCCATGGACTTTCCGGAAGGCCTGGGCCTGTTTTGCATCTGCGAGCGAGAAGATCCACGCGATGCGTTCGTTTCCAACACGTTTGCAAGCCTCGACGCCCTGCCCGCCGGGAGTGTGGTCGGCACCTCCAGCCTGCGTCGCCAGGCGCAGTTGCTGACCCGCCGCCCAGACCTGCAAATCCGCTTTCTGCGGGGCAACGTCAATACCCGCCTGGCCAAACTCGATGCCGGTGAGTACGACGCAATTATCCTTGCCGCCGCCGGCCTGATCCGCCTCGGTTTTGAAGATCGCATCACGTCGGCCATCAGCGTCGATGACAGCCTGCCGGCCGGTGGGCAGGGGGCGGTGGGTATCGAATGTCGCAGCGCCGACAGCGAGATCCATGCCCTGTTGGCACCGCTGCATCACGACGACACCGCCACCCGGGTCTTCGCCGAGCGCGCCCTCAACAAACACCTCAATGGCGGTTGCCAGGTGCCGATCGCCTGTTACGCCGTACTCGAAGGCGAGCAGGTCTGGTTGCGCGGTCTGGTGGGTGATCCGAACGGTGGCCGACTGCTCAGTGCCGAGGCCCGTGCGCCGCGCCGCGATGCCGAAGCGCTGGGTGTCCGGGTAGCCGAAGACCTGCTCGGCCAGGGTGCCGACGACATTCTCAAGAAGGTCTACGGCGAGGCGGGCCACGCGTGACGGGCTGGCGGCTGCTGCTGACCCGGCCGGTCGACGAGTCGTCGGCCCTGGCGGCTGTCCTGGCCGAGGCCGGGATCTACAGCAGCAGCCTGCCGCTGCTGGATATCGAGTCGGTCCCCATGTCCGACGCCATGGGGGAGACTTTTCAACGGCTGGACCAGTACTGTGCCGTGATTGTGGTGAGCAAGCCCGCCGCACGTTTGTGTGTGGAGCTGCTGCGCCAATATTGGCCCCAGCCGCCAGACCAGCCATGGTTCAGCGTGGGGGCGGCGACCGGGCAGATCCTTATCGATGCCGGCCTCACTGTGTTTTATCCCGACCACGGCGATGACAGCGAAGCCTTGCTGGAGCATCTGGTGTTACGCCAGGCTATCACCCGACCCAATCCCAAGGTTTTGATTGTGCGTGGCGAGGGCGGGCGCGGCTTGCTGGCGGAGCGCTTGCGCGAGCAAGGTGCTAGTGTCGATTATCTGGAACTGTACCGGCGCAGCCTGCCGCATTACCGAGAAGGTGAGTTGGCGGCAAGGGTCAAAGCGGAACGCTTGAACGCGCTGGTGGTCAGCAGTGGGCAGAGCTTCGAGCATCTGCAGCGGTTGGCTGGCGATGAGTGGCCCGCGCTGGCGCGGTTACCGTTGTTCGTTCCAAGCCCAAGGGTTGCTGAGATGGCCCGTGCCGCCGGGGCCCTGACAGTTGTGGATTGCCGTGGCGCCAGTGCTGCGGCTTTGCTGGCGGCGTTACGGGATCAGTCCGTGCCGTTTTCTAATGCAAAGGATGGATACGTGAGCGAAACAGCCTTGCCAAAAGATCAAGACCAACCCGCGATCGATACGCCGGTTGAAACCCCTGCTCCGAAGGCGCCGCGTCGCGGCAACGGGCTGGCCATTGTCGCGTTGTTGTTGGGAGCCGCCGGCGTGGCCGTTGGTGGTTGGGGCGTGTGGCAGGTGCGTCATCTGCAAGCCAATAACCAGCAGCAGGTCACTCAGGTTCAGGCGCTCAATGATCAGGCCCAGACCCTCAAGCTCAATGAGCAACGCCTGAGTGAGCGTCTGGCTCAATTGCCTGCGGCGCAAGAGCTGGAAGAGCGTCGGCGTCAGGTCGCCCAGTTGCAGGGTGATCAACAACGACTGAACCAGCGCCTGGAAACCGTGCTCGGTGCCAGCCGCAAGGACTGGCGCCTGGCCGAAGCCGAACATCTGCTGCGCCTGGCCAGCCTGCGTCTTTCCGCCCTGCAGGACATCAGCAGTGCCCAGGCCCTGGTCCAGGGTGCTGACGAAATCCTGCGCGAGCAAAACGACCCTGGCTCATTCGCCGCTCGCGAGCAACTGGCCAAGACCCTTGCTGCGTTGCGCAGTACCGAGCAGCCGGATCGTACCGGGCTGTTCCTGCAGTTGGGGGCCTTGCGTGACCAGGTGCTGCAACTCACGGAACTGGCCCCCGAATACAAGGATCGTGGTGAGTCGTTGCTGGGCTTGACCGCCGATGGCGATGGCGCCAGCCGCTGGGCGCAGTGGTGGGACCAGATATCGCGCTATATCCGTATCGATTTCAACGCGGATGAGAATGTCCGTCCGCTCTTGGCCGGGCAGAGTCTGGTGCAGGTGCGCCTGGCCTTGAGCCTGGCCCTGGAGCAGGCGCAATGGGCCGCTCTCAACGGCCAGGCCCCGGTGTACACCCAAGCGCTGGCTCAAGCGCATGATGTGCTCAAGAACAACTTCAACCAGGACAACCCGCAAAGCAAAATCATGCTTGAGCGCGTGGCCGAGCTGGCCAGGCAGCCGGTGACGGTTGCGACCCCGGATCTGACAGGGACCCTGAGCAGCGTTCAGGCCTATCTGGAGCGCCGCAACCTGAACGCCGAAGAGTCGGTCAAGCCGCTGGCCAAACCTGATGAGCAGGAGGCCACGCCATGAAACGCCTCTACGTGATTATGTTCGTGGTCATCGCCGTCGCTGCCTTGCTGGGCGTGGCGATCGCCGAACATTCGGGTTACGTGCTGGTGGCATACAAGAACTTCCGATACGAGGCCGGCCTTTGGGTCACCCTGGCGCTGGTGGCGGTGCTCTGGCTGGTGTGGCGGGGCGTGAGGGCCTTGGTTGGCCTGGTGACGACCTCCACTGGCGTGGTCAACCCATGGTCGCGCCGCAACCGCAGCCGGCGGGTGCAGGTGGCAATCGAACACGGGCAACTGGACCTGGCCGAAGGTCGCTGGGCCAGTGCCCAGCGCCACCTGCATCGCGCCGCTGAAGCCGAGCGCCAACCGTTGCTGTATTACCTTGGCGCCGCCCGTGCGGCCAATGAGCAAGGTCTTTACGAGCAGTGCGACAGCCTGTTGGAACGTGCCCTTGAACGTCAGCCCCAGGCTGAGCTGGCGATTGCCCTGACGCACGCACAATTGCAGATGGACCGCGGCGACACCGACGGTGCATTGAACACGCTGCAAGCCATGCACGATCGCCACCCACATAACGCCCAGACCTTGCGTCAGTTGCAACGTCTGCATCAGCAGCGCGGGGATTGGTCTGCGGTGGTCCGGTTGTTGCCGGAGCTGCGCAAGGACAAAGTCCTGCCGCCGGCTGAGCTGGCTGAACTGGAGCGTCGGGCCTGGGGCGAAAACCTCACCCTGGCGGCCCACCGTGACGAAGACGGCAGTGTCGGGTTGCAATCGCTTAACCGTGCCTGGCAACAACTGTCGTCCGCACAACGCCAGGAATCGGCGCTGGTGCTGGCCTATGCCGAGCAACTGCGGCAACTCGGGGCGCAGGCCGAGGCCGAAGAGGTGCTGCGGGCGGCGCTCAAACGTCACTATGACAGTCACCTGGCGCGCCTGTACGGGTTGGTCCGCGGCAATGATCCGGGCCGCCAACTGCAAGCGGCAGAAGGCTGGCTCAAGGTTCACCCGAGCGACCCTGGCCTGCTGCTGACACTGGGCCGCCTGTGCCTGCAAAACAGTTTGTGGGGCAAGGCACGGGATTATCTGGAAAGCAGTTTGCGCCTGCAGCGCAATCCCGAGGCCTGCGCCGAACTGGCGCGACTGCTGGCGCAACTGGGGGATGCCGAGCGCAGCAACCAGCTCTTCCAGGAAGGCTTGGGGTTACTGGATGAGCGCTTGCTGGCCGCGCCACTGCCGGTCCCGGCTCAGGTTTTGGCCACTTGAGAGAGAGTGAGTCGTTCTTGAGGGTTGTATGAATCATTGTGGCGAGGGAGCAAGCTCCCTCGCCACGTGTTTATTGACGCCCCTAAAGGCGTTAGCAATGCCTTCGGTAAAGTCCTACAGCAAGCTGCGCTTAATCTTCTCTTGCTTGTCGGGAATTCCCTACACCCCTGGTGAAGTGTCTGCACGGCCCCGCCTTGAAAGGCCGGCGGCCTTTCCTCTACCGTAACAGCCTGTCTCTTCTGTTACGGAACTGCCATGTCTTTGGCTTGCTCACGCTTCTTGTTTTTCATGGCTTTCATCGCCGCCGCTCTGGTTTTTGGTATCGCCAGTTACCTTGAATATGCGGTAGGTCTGACGCCTTGCAGCCTGTGTGTTTTGCAACGGTTGTGCCTGATGCTGTTTTTGATGAACTGTCTCGCCGCATGCCTGCATGGTCCCGCTCAGAAGGGCAGTATCTTCTACGGGGCGATGGGACTGGTTTTCGCGTCGAGCGGGTTGACGCTGGCATGGCGTCAGGTTCTGGTGCAAGGCGACTCGCTGGAGCAGTTGCCCGATTGTATCGATCACCTCAAGGCAGTGAGTTCGTGGTGGGGCGCTGTACATCGTGTACTCGAGGGTGCGATCGACTGCGCGAGCATCACCTGGACCCTGTTCGATCTGAGTCTTCCCGAATGGAGCCTGTTGTTTTTTCTCGCCGTGTCTTTTGTGATGTCCTATCTGCTGCTGCGCCTTGTCTGGAACGCTCTGGTACGACCGCTCAGCGGCACAACGTCGCAACTGGTCCGGGTCATGGATTAAACACTTGTATGAACTTTATCTCCTGCGTACCTTGAAGCGGTTGTCGTGCGGGCATAATCTGGCCCGCACGTGTTATCGGATTTATGCCGCTCGATCATGTTGTGTCTGGCTTGTCCCTGATCATTTCAGGCGGTGCGCAGGCTGCGAGTGGCATGACTCACAAGGGAAGAAATCACCATGCTCGAAAGTTGTCAGAATGCTCAGGAACGCTGGGGTGGGGTGCATCTGCTGATCGACCGCTGGTTGCAGGAGCGTCACGAACTGGTTCGGGCCTATGATGCTCTCGGCGACAGGCCTGAAGCGCTGAGTGAAAGCCGCAAGCCGTTGCAAGAGTTCTGCGGTGTGCTGGTCGACTACGTGTCAGCCGGTCATTTCGAGATATACGAACAACTGACGAGTGAGGCCAAGGCCTTCAACGATAAACGTGGCCTGGAGCTCGCCGAGCAAATCTACCCGCGTATCGACGTCATCACCGAAAAACTGCTGGCCTTCAATGACCTGTGTGATGAAGGCAAATGCGTAGCGGAAAAATTCAAGGAACTGGGTGGCTTGCTGCACGAGCGTTTCGAACTGGAAGACTGCCTGATCGAAGTGCTGCACAACTCCCACAAGGAAGAAGCGCCGGCCCAGGCTTGAGGATTTTTGCAGAATCAAAAGAACGGTGCGCATTGCGCACCGTTTTTTTTTGGAGTCAGCTTCAGGTCGTCGCGCCCAGCAACTCGATTTCAAACACCAACGGCGTGAACGGGGGGATGACATCCCCGGCTCCTTCGGCTCCGTAGGCCAGGGTCGAAGGAATGACCAGTCGCCATTTTGCGCCTACCGGCATTTGCGGCAATGCACTGCGCCAACCGTCAATCACGCTGTCGAGACTGAACCACTGCGCTTGTCCGTTGGAATCAAACACGGTGCCGTCTGGCAATCGACCGACATACAACACCTGGACCTTGCCGTGAGGACCGGCCTTGGCGCCATTGCCGGGTTTGAGTTCGGTCAGCAGAATGCCATCTGCCAGTTGCTGTGCACCGGGCCGAGCTTTTTCCTCATCAAGAAATTTCTGTTCGGTTTTCAGTGCCGCTTCGATCTCCGGCGTCGCCGGTGACGACGTCAGTCGCGCCTGATGGTCGGCCAGTATCTGTTCGATGCGCTCATCTTTCAGGGCCAGCGGTTTGCCCAGATAGGCCTGTTGCAGGCCCTCGACCAACGCCTGGATCTGCAGGTCGGGCACATCCTGGCGCAGACGTTCACCCAGGCTTGCCCCCAGGCTGTACGCCAGGTCATGAGCGTCGTTTGCGCTGGTTTTTTCTGCGGCCTGAGCCATGGAGCAAACCATGCACAGGAATAAAAACAAGTGACGCGACATGTAGTGTTCTCCGGCCTCGAATCGAGGGGATTATGCCAGTGCCGATATCCGCAAAGGTGGTTTGCCCCGGCAGTGGGGTAGAAGATTTTTCGTCCCTTGCAACGCAACGTCTTGTGTACTGTCAACATGCCCTAGCGGCGGTTGCAGCAGAGGTCTAGTATGAGCCGCACTCACGTCAGTCAGGAGGTAAACCATGTCGGCCACCAAGAAGCCAGTAAACACTCCGTTGCACTTGCTCCAACAACTTTCGGGCAGTCTGCTCGAGCATCTGGAAAACGCCTGCTCCCAAGCCCTGGCTGATGCTGAAAAACTGCTCGCCAAACTGGAAAAACAACGCGGCAAAGCGCAGGAAAAACTGCACAAGTCGCGCACCAAACTGCAAGACGCGGCCACCGCTGGCAAGGCCAAGGCACAAGCCAAGGCCAAAGACGCTGTGAAAGAACTCGAAGACCTGCTCGATGCCTTGAAGGATCGTCAGTCCGAAACCCGCGCCTATATTCTGCAACTCAAGCGTGATGCCCAGGAAAGCCTGAAACTGGCCCAAGGCGTCGGTCGTGTGCAAGAAGCCGTGGGCAAGGCACTGAGCCTTCGTGCTGCCAAGCCTGCCGCTGCCGCTGTATCGGCCAGAAAACCGGCCGCTAAACCTGTCGCGACAAAAACACCGGCCAAGGTAGCTGCCAAACCTGCCGCAAAAGCGCCGGCCAAAGCAGCGAGCAAACCAGCCGCTAAACCGGCTGCGAAAAAACCGGTTGCTGCCAGCGCGGCAAAACCTGCTGCGAAAAAAACCGCCGTTAAAGCTGTCGCCAAGCCGGCGGCCAAAGTGGCGGCCAAGCCAGCCGCTAAACCTGTCGCCAAGCCAGCTGCTAAACCGACCGCTAAAACAGCCGCCGCCAAACCCGCAGCGACAAAAACCGCCGCGGCTAAACCGGCTGCCAAGCCAGCTGCTACAAAAACGGCTGCTGCCAAGCCCGCCGCCACACCGGCTGCCAAGCCAGCCGCTGCCAAAGCGCCCGCCAAAGTTGCAGCTAAACCCGCTGCCAAGCCAGCCGCTGTCAAAGCACCTGCCAAAGCTGCGGCTAAACCGGCTGCCAAGCCGGCTGCTGCCAAACCCGCCGCGAAGCCTGCCGCCGCCAAGCCTGTGGCCAAGCCTGCTGCGAAACCCGCCGTGAAAACGCCTGCTGCCGCAAAACCTTCGACTGCTCCGGCGGCCAAGCCTGCGACATCGACTCCGGCTCCTGCAGCGACCCCTGCGCCAACCGCCAGCACTGCGACCCCGGCGCTGAACCCGAGCGCCGCCCCGGCGCCGAGCAGCAACACCCCAACGCGCGCTTCCTAAGTGCCGGACGCCGCGACGCGCAGCTGATGCAGCGCGTCGCGGTTCCCTTGGTCGGCGCCCGCCACGAGTCCTTGCAGCCATTGCGCTGAATCTTTGGGTTGTTCCCCAGGCCAGTCCCTGGTCGCAGTCTCCAGTCGCTCCAGCAATCGTCGCTCGGCTTCCAGTTCCAGTCGCTTGACCTGCTCGCGCAGGCTATCGAGTGCCGTGTCTTGAAGGGCGCGGGTTTTCCATTGGCTACGGAGCGTGCGCAAGGGCTGAACGACGTCCGTGTCCCAAGGGCCGACCCATTGCTGAAGCTGTTGCAGTCTTTGTTCAGTGCAGGCTACCCCGCGCTGTTCCAGCCACAGCCCGCAAAGCAGCAGGCAGACATTGGCGCCGGCGCCCTGCAGCGCCAGGCAGGTTTGTTCCACACCAGGCTTGGCGTAGAGGTCGAGGGAAAAGCTCCATAGATCAGAGGACATCGTGCTACTCGCGCCAGTTGCGAGCGAAGCTGGTAGACTCCGCCGCCATTATGATTCGACTTCAGAACCTGACTTTACAGCGTGGCCCGCAACGTCTGCTGAGCTGACCCTGCACGCCGGCCACAAAGCTGGCCTCATCGGTGCCAACGGCGCCGGCAAATCGAGCCTGTTCGCCCTGCTTCGAGGTGAACTGCACCCGGACTCGGGCGATTGCCTGCTGCCCGCCGATTGGCGTATCGCCCACATGCGCCAAGAGGTCGACACCCTTGAGCGCCTGGCGGTGGACTACGTGCTTGACGGCGACCTGCGCCTTCGTCAGGTCCAACGCGACCTGGCGGCGGCCGAGGCGGCACACGATGGCGCCGCACAGGCCCGTCTGCACGCGGAGCTCGACAGCGCCGACGGCTACACCGCCGATGCCCGCGCACGCAAGCTGCTGGCAGGCCTTGGGTTTACCAATGAGCAGATGGACCGTCAGGTTGGGGATTTCTCCGGTGGCTGGCGGATGCGCTTGAACCTGGCCCAGGCCCTGATGTGCCCTTCGGACCTGCTGCTGCTCGATGAGCCCACCAACCACTTGGACCTCGACGCCATCATCTGGCTCGAAGACTGGCTCAAGAGCTATCCCGGCACATTGCTGCTGATTTCCCATGACCGCGATTTCCTCGACGCGGTGGTGGATCATGTCGCCCATGTCGACCAGCGCAAGCTCACCTTGTACCGTGGCGGCTACAGCGCATTCGAGCGGGCCCGTGCCGAACGCCTGGCCCAGCAACAGCAGGCCTACGAGAAGCAGCAGGCGCAGCGTGCGCACATGGAAAGCTACATCGCCCGGTTCAAGGCCCAGGCCACCAAGGCCCGTCAGGCCCAGAGCCGGATCAAGGCACTGGAGCGGATGGAAGAACTGTCCGCGGCCCACGTCGATTCACCGTTTGATTTTGTTTTCCGCGAATCGACCAAGATTTCCAGCCCGCTGATCGACCTGTCGGATGCGCGTCTGGGTTATGGCGACAAGACCGTGCTGGAGAAGGTCAAGCTGCAGCTGACCCCTGGTGCGCGGATCGGCCTGCTGGGCCCGAACGGTGCTGGTAAGTCGACCCTGATCAAGAATCTCTCCGGCGAGCTCGAGCCCCTGGCCGGGCGTCTGACCCGGGGCGAGAACACCGTGGTCGGTTACTTCGCCCAACATCAGCTCGATTCTCTCGACGCCAAGGCCAGCCCGCTGCTGCATTTGCAGCGTCTGGCACCGAACGAACGCGAGCAGACCCTGCGTGATTTCCTCGGTGGTTTCGACTTTCGTGGTGCGCGCATCGATGAGCCGGTACTGAATTTTTCCGGTGGTGAAAAGGCTCGCCTGGCGCTGGCATTGATCGCCTGGGGCCGGCCGAACCTGTTGCTGCTCGACGAACCGACCAACCACCTCGATCTGGAAATGCGCCTGGCCCTCACCATGGCCTTGCAGGAATTCAGCGGCGCGGTGCTGGTGGTGTCTCACGACCGGCATTTGCTCAAGAGCACCACGGATAATTTTTTCCTGGTGGCCGACGGCAAGGTCGAAGAGTTCGACGGTGATCTGGAAGACTATGCCCGTTGGCTGGTGGATTACCGTCAGCGCAACGCACCGGTCAGTACCACGCCGGTTAACCCGGACAAGACCGACAAGAAAGCCCAGCGCCAGGCAGCCGCCGCATTGCGTCAGCAGTTGGCGCCTCACAAGCGTGAGGCCGACAAGCTCGAAGTCGAACTGGGCAAGCTGCATGAAAAACTGCAAAAGATCGAAACCAGCCTCGGCGACAGCGGTCTCTACGAAGCGGCGCGCAAGGATGAGTTGCGCGATCTGCTGGCCGAACAGGCCAGGCTGAAGGTTCGGGAAGCGGAGCTTGAGGAGGCGTGGATGCAAGCCCTGGAACTGCTGGAAAACCTGCAAGCGGAGCTGGAGGCACTGTCCTGATGGAAGCCTTGGCTCTGCCGATACCCGTCATGTGGGTCGAGCCGATCTGGCTCGGTGTGCAAATACTGCTGATCCTGCTGGCCGGTTACATCGCACAGCGTTGCGTGGCGCGGGCCCTCACGGGCCTTGCCGAGCGCTACCCGTTACCGTCCCAGTTGGTGATCATCCTGCGGGGTGTGCTGCGCTGGCTGATCATGGGCAGCGCGGTGCTGGTGGTACTTGAGCGCCTGGGCGTCTCGGCCACGGTGCTGTGGACCGCGTTGTCGGGGTTCGTCGCGGTGGCGGCGGTGGCGTTCTTCGCCATCTGGAGCGTGCTGTCGAATCTGCTGTGCGCCATCCTGATCTACACCGTCGGGCCGTTTCGTCTGGGCGATGTAGTTGAGCTGGTGGAGTCCACCGACAAGCCCGGCATCAAGGGGCGGGTGGTGGCCATCAACCTGCTTTACACCACCCTGATCGAACCCGAGGAACTCGGTACGGGCAGTTCCATGGTGCAGGTGCCCAACAGCCTGTTCTTCCAGCGTTCAGTTCGACGCTGGCGCGGCAACGAGGCGTTTCCGGTCGGCGGGTTCGTCGAGTAAGCGGGTCTCGATTGTTAAATATCTGTGGTCAACCGTCCGGCGGCGCATTAGCTTAGTGGTTTCAACGAATCTGAGCCGAGGTGTGCAATGGTGCTGGAAACATGGCTGGCGTTTTTCGCCGCTTGCTGGGTGATCAGTCTTTCGCCGGGCGCCGGTGCCATCGCATCGATGTCCAGCGGTCTGCAATACGGTTTCTGGCGCGGCTACTGGAATGCCCTGGGCCTGCAATTGGGGCTGGCGTTGCAAATCGTGATTGTCGCCGCCGGTGTCGGCGCGGTCCTCACCGCATCGGCGACCGCGTTTTATGCGATCAAGTGGTTTGGTGTGGCCTATCTGGTTTATCTGGGCGTCAAGCAGTGGCGAGCCATCCCGGGCGATCTCAGTGATGACGCGGCCGTGCGGCCTATCGGCAAGCCTTTGGCGCTGGTGTTTCGCGGTTTTCTGGTCAACATTAGCAACCCCAAGGCATTGGTGTTCATGCTTGCAGTGTTGCCTCAATTCATCGACCCGCATGCCCCGCTGATCAAGCAATACCTGATCCTGGGTGTGACGATGGTTTGCGTCGACCTCATCGTCATGGCCGGGTACACCGGGCTGGCATCCAAAGTCCTGCGCCTGCTGCGCACTCCGAAACAGCAGCGTCGAATGAACCGCACCTTTGCCGGGCTGTTCATTGGTGCGGCGGGGTTGCTGGCGACAATTCGCAAAGCCTCGGTCTAACCCGCCGGTTCCAATGTGGCGGGGATAAATCTCCTCGCCACAAAATAATCGCTGAACCGCTTAGCGCAAAATGACCGGCGCGGTATCCCGTGGCAGGTTGTTGCGCGGCGCAGGCTCGCCGGCTTGTTCGTAGTTCGGCCCGCCAAGTTGTTCGCTCAGTTGTCGCGCTACGTCCTCACCCAGGGCCTTGGACACCTCGCGCACGACTCGCGGGCGGTTGAGGTTGATGCGTACGTCCCGATGATTCAGCAGCTTGGTGTCCTGGCCTTCACCCATGGCGGTGAAGGCCGAGGTGATTTCGTAGGTTTTGGTGTTGATCAGGCTGAAGTCCGCCACCAGGGTCAAGGCGAGCACGGCCGAGTAGCTGTTGGTATTGGCCAGTTCATTGATGTCGCGGGTGAAGTCGATGTCCGATACGGTGCCGAACAGCACGTAATCGGCGCCCTTGAAGTGCCCAGCCTTGATTCGCTTGATCACGTCATAGACGTCGCCCGTGGACGAAGCGGTGTGGGGCGTGCCTTGCACGAGCTGGAACATCCCGCTGCGCAGGATTTCTCCCTTGATGTCGCCGGTGAACTTGCGCAGTTCGCCCTGCTCGATGTAGCTGGTGGTGGCTTCCATCTCGTCGTAGCTCGACGAAGCGCTGGCGCTGTAAGGGTTCGCCTGGAAGTTGCTCTGGGCCGAAACGGTGTGGATGTATTCCTCCACCCGTTGCTGGTACGCCAGGTCAGTGACCGCGACTTTCGGGGCCGCCTGGGCGCCGAACGCGCAGGCCAGGGCCATGATGCCGATCCATGTGCGCATGGCTTAGCGCTCCGTGGTCTTGCGGATTTCTTTCTCGTCCATCCACTCGGCCAGACCGCTTTCGACGTCGATCAATTGCAGGCTGAATTTGTAGAAGACGTCCTTGTAGTCGCTGCTGCGCTTGACGATCGAGCTGATGGAGCCTTCGAGGCGGTATTTGGCCGCGATCATGTTGCCGGTCTTGGCCACGGTGCTTTTCTTGTACAGGCCGCTCTGGTTTTGCAGCTTGAGCTGGTCAACCTGGCTGTCCATGGCGTTGTTGTCGCTGGCGAAACGTGCCGCACCGGTCTTCATCAATTGGGTCTTGATGCTGGTGGTGATCTCGCGGGTGTCGATGTACTCGCTGGTCTTGTTCTTCACGTCATAGACCTGAACCACCGGGCGGCCCTGCAGAATGCCGGACTGGGCCAGGGAGCGGGTCATGGACTCGGCGATCATTTGCAGATCGGTGGAACCGAATTCGTTGGTCACGGTTTCCACGGCCTTGGTGTCGCCGTAGCTGATGTTCTTGTTGCCCAGGACCGGAGAGTTGTTGGCACAGCCGCTGACCAGCAGGGCGGCAATGGCGAGGGATGAAATGCGTACAAACATGGGAGTGCTCTCGAAAGCTGAAAAATTAGGGTTAACGCGTGGTGCCAGTCAGTAGAGCCTTTTGTGGGAGCGAGCCTGCTCGCGATAGCGGTCTGTCAGCCAAGCGCATTGCTGGTTGATGCATTGCTATCGCTAGCAAGCTCGCTCCCACAGGTGTGTGGCTCAAGGCGTATTGATTTCCAATCGGAAATCCACAGCCTTGGGGGTCGGTGCGATAGCCGGCAGGAAACTGGTTTGTTCGCCGTACAGCGTCAGGCTTTTCCAGGTTTCTTCCTCGGCAACCGGAAAGCCTTCCGGTCCCAACCAGGCAAAGCGGTAGTACATCGTCTTGTTGTTGAAGCTGGTGTTGCTCAACTGCACATTGACGGTCAGGTAGCCGTTTTCCCGGGCCACGCGCATGGCGCCGACCACGATGTTTTTCTGCTTGCCCATGGCCACGACTTTGCTGGCGGCGCTGCCCGGCTCCGGCGGCGCTGGGGTGGCGCAACCGGCCAGCAAGGCCAGGACACCGAGGGTGATCAGTTTTAAACGCATTTGAACAAGACTCCGTTCTTAAGGTTGCTTGATGCTGGCGACGGCGGTCGGGTTGGTGCTCGGGATCACCTGGGCGGCCAGGCCACCGGCGAAGACCTGATTGCCCACCGCCCGCAGGCTGATGACCTGGTAACGCTGATCGACGGTAACCTTGACCACCGAACCGCCCACCGCGCTCGGCAAGGTGACGTGGTGTTCACCTTTTTTCAGGCGCAGACGCACCACTTGGGTGTAGTCCGGCAGGGTGCGCCAGGTCCGGGTGTCCGCGCCTTCCAGCACGGCCGAGGTCAGGCCCACCGCGAGGCCGGCCAGGGGATTGGTTTCGTTGATCTGTTTTTGCGCCACGCCCCGGGTGATCGCGCGCACGGTTGTGCGCAGGATGATGCCGGGCATGTCGTCGCGCAGGGCGCGGCGGGACATGGCTGTGGTGCTGTTGAGCTGGGTCAGGTCCAGTTGACGACCGTCGACACCGATTTGAGTGAACGTGGCGGTGGAGGTGTCAGGCTTGATCAGGGGGAATGACAGTGGCGTGATCACCACATTGCCGCTGATGGGCAGGGGCAGGGGAATGCGGATCGAGTCCCGGGACGGCGCCAGGCCGCTCTGCACCACAATCAGGATGTCGCTTTCATCCTTCTTGCCAGCGGGCTTGTCGAGGTTGATCAATGCCTGCTCCAGCAACGGCGTATTCGGACGCAGTTCGGCGGCTTTGCGATAACCCGGAGCGGCCAGGTCTTTTTCGCCCAAGGCTTCATAGACGAACCCGGCCAGGTAATGGCTGAACGCACTCTGATAGCTGTTTTTCAGGCTGATCACTTCCGGCGCGTCGAGGCTGGCCACCGGGTAGCCCTGCAGGTCCTTGTACTCGGTCTTGACCCCTTGCTTCTCGGCGTCCTCCTCGCGCTTGAGGTATTCCTTGTCCCGCAGGTCGGCAATCACCGCTTCGCGCTCGTGGGTTTTCTTGATCTGCATCCGCGCGCCGTCGAAGTCGTTCACGGCCAGCTGGTTCAGGGCCATCTGCGTGGTCAGCATGACCTTTTCGTAGTCATAGCCTTCGTAGCGTCGAACTTTATCGTTGACCAGAAAGCTGCCGAACTGTGCCAGATATTTGCCTGTGTCGAGTTTGACTGCATCTTCCCACTGACCCACCTGCTGATCGGCGCTGGACCAGGCAGCCTGACTGCCGGGCAGGTCGCCCTTGGCGCGCAACAGTTCGCCTTTTTCGAAGAAATACAGCAGGTCTTTGTCTTGGCTGGTGTTGTTCTTCTCCAGCAGGGTCAACGCCGCGTCGACGTTGCCGGAAGCCAGTTGCTGATTGGTCTGGGCCAATTCGCTGTCGTAGTTGCGAAACGCAGAGCAGCCAGACAACAAGGTGATCGCGCCGAGGGCGATCGAAAGAGCGGCACGGGATGCCATGAATACTTCTTCCCTGAGGTATCAGCCGGGGGTGCGGGTCGGGCTGGGACGATCCACGGACGAGCGCCGGGCGCTGTCGGTTCCTCATAACCGGAGGAGCTTTTATGCCTTCGGACAATAAGAGGGCGGGGGGATTATAAACATGGCCGTTGGCTATGTAATGGCTTTTTAATCTCGTAATGCAGTTTTTGTGACATCACATCCAAGCGTGAAGATCCGATGAAATCTGCTTCAGAAACACATCAACCCTTGAGTCAAGGTCATTGGAAGTGAACAATGTGTTACTTCTTATTTCCATCTGAGAGTCATTCATGACTGCCCCGTACCGTTTTCTGGCCTGGCTAGCGCTGCCGTTGTTTGCGCTATGCAGCGCCAATCTATTGGCCGACACCCTGGAGGGCGCCCCCCAGGCGCTGCATTTACTGGATTACATCGGGGCGGATTATCCGGCGACGGTGCAGGCGGGCAAGGTTGTCGACGAGTCTGAATACCGCGAGCAACTGGAATTTACCCAGCGCCTGGAAGGGCTGATCGTTGCGCTGCCAGCCAAACCTGAGAAAGCAGAGCTGACACAAGGCGTCGCCGCCTTGCGCAGCGCCATCACTGCGCATCAGGACGGCGATGAGGTCGCCCGCCTGGCGCGGCAACTGGGGGCCAGACTGGCGGTGGCGTATGAGGTCAGTCAGGCGCCGGTGATCACCCCGGACCCGGCCCGCGGTGCGCCGCTATATGCGCAGAATTGCTCGGTGTGCCACGGTGACAGCGGGGCCGGCGACGGTCCCGCCGGTGTCGGCCTGGAGCCTGCGCCCGCCAACCTGCGCGATGGGGCGCGCCTGGATCATCTGAGTCTCTACGCGATCTACAACACGCTTGGCATGGGCGTCGAAGGCACTGACATGCCGGCCTTTGCCGATCAGCTCGACGACCGTCAGCGCTGGGACCTGGCGACGTACATCGCCAGCTTCAGCGCCGATCCGGCGGCCGCTAAAAGCGGACAGACCTTCAACCTCTCTGATCTGGCGCGCCAGACACCGGCCGAAATCCTCGCGGCGCAGGGCCCTGAAGCGGCAGCCACCTTTCGTGCCCAGCGTGCCCAGCCGCCACAAGTGCAGCGTGGCCCGGCGCAGTTGCTCGACTACACCGCCACCACCCTGGACAAGAGCATCGCGGCGTATCGCGCCGGTGATCACGACCAAGCCTATGACTTGTCGGTAGCCGCTTACCTGGAAGGTTTCGAGCTGGTGGAAAGTTCGCTGGATAACGTCGATGCCAATGTGCGCAAGGACACTGAAAAAGCGCTGATGGCCTACCGTCAGTCGTTGCAGGATGGCTTGTCGGTCGAGCAGGCCGAGCAGCGCCTGGACGCGGCCAAGGCCAAGCTGACGGAGTCGGCGGATCTACTGGGTGGCGACGGTTTGAGCTGGTCGCTGAGTTACATCTCGGGCTTGCTGATTCTGCTTCGCGAAGGGCTGGAAGCGATTCTGGTGCTGGCGGCGATCTTGGCGTTCCTGCGCAATACCGGTCAACAGTCAGCGGTTCGCAGCGTCAACGTCGGTTGGGGGCTGGCGCTGCTGGCTGGTCTGGCGACCTGGGGGCTGGCCGCTTATGTGATTGACGTCAGCGGCGCCCAGCGCGAATTGCTCGAAGGCGCAACGGCCTTGTTTGCCAGTGTGATGGTGCTGTGGCTGGGTGTGTGGATGCACGACCGACGTCACGCGGCGGCCTGGCAGGATTACATCAAGAGCAGTCTGGTGGGCGGCGGCGGACGTTTCGGTTTTGCGATCCTGGCGTTTTTCTCGGTCTATCGCGAGCTGTTCGAAGTGATCCTGTTCTACGAAACCCTGTGGCTGCAAGCCGGTCCCGCCGGGCATGATGCCGTGTTGGCTGGCGGCGCCACGGCGCTGGTGCTGTTGGTGGGGTTGGCCTGGGTGATTCTGCGCGGCTCGGCGAAACTGCCGCTGGCGTTGTTTTTCAGCATCAATGCCGGATTGCTCTGCGCGCTGTCGGTGGTTTTTGCCGGTCATGGCGTGAAGGCGCTGCAAGAAGCCGGGATCTTTGGCACCCGTCCGGTGGCGTTCTTCGATTTCGACTGGCTGGGCATTCACGCCGATGCTTATTCCTTGGCCGCCCAAGTGATGGCGATCGTGGCGATTGTGGTGTTGTACGGGCGCAGTCGGGTGGCGGAGAAGCGTAGGGTCCAGGTTTCCTGAACAGCATTCGCTGCGCTCATAATCGCGGGCAAGACTTGCTCCCACAGTCAGTATTCGCCTGTGGAAGCAAGGCTTGCCCGCGATGCTTTTAATTAGAGGAAAAACTCAATGCGTGTATGGATCGACGCCGACGCCTGCCCCAAGGCCGCGAAGGAACTGGTGGTCAAGTTCGCCTTGAAACGCCGCTTCGAAGTGGTGTTGGTGGCCGGCCAACCGCAGATCAAGCCGGCCCTGGCCTGCGTGAAGCTGATCGTGGTGCCCAGCGGGCCTGACGCGGCGGACGATTACCTGGTGGAGCATGCCGTACCGGGTGAGCTGGTGATCTGCAGCGACGTACCGTTGGCTGACCGGCTGGTGAAGAAGGGGGTTGCGGCACTGGATCCGCGGGGCAAGGAGTTCGATGCGCAGAACATGGGTGATCGGCTGGCGGTGCGCAACCTGTTCACCGACTTGCGTGAGCAGGGCCATATGGGCGGCGGGCCGGCAGCGTACAGCGAGCGGGACAAGCAAGGGTTCGCCAATGCGCTGGATCGGATACTGACGCGCTTGGCCCGAACTTCCTGAGTCTTGCTCGGACCTCTTGTGGGAGCGAGCCTGCTCGCGATGACGGTGTGTCAGCAAACAGATACATCAACTGAACTGACGCCATCGCGAGCAGGCTCGCTCCCACATTGAAGGGTGGTGTTACTCGTCATTCTCGTGAGTCAACTCCAGCACCCGGTCCACCAGTTTATTGATCCCCGAAGCCGCTTCGCTGATGTTCTGCGCCAGCATGTAGGCCGGCGTGCTGACCAGCTTGCGCGCAGTGTCTTCGACGATATCGGTGACAGCGCAGTCTTCGTGGATGCCGCCCATTTTGGTGACGGCGGCGGCAGTGTCGGTATCTGTGCCAATGGTGCAGGTCACCCCCGGACCATAGATTTTTGCCGCCAGGGCCGGGGAAATGCAGATCAGCCCCACCGGTTTTCCGGCCTCGGCAAAGGCTTCGGTCAGCGCCAGAACCTCCGGCTGGACGGTGCAGCCCGCGCCTTCGACGGCAAAGTTGGAGAGGTTCTTCGCCGCGCCGAAACCGCCAGGCACGATCAGCGCGTCGAAGTCCTCGACGTTGGCTTCGCGCAAATCCTTTACATTGCCCCGAGCGATCCGGGCGGACTCCACCAATACGTTGCGGCTCTCGGGCATCTGCTCGCCGGTCAGGTGATTGATGACCTGCAACTGCGCGATGTCGGGGGCGAAACACTGCACCTGTGCGCCGCGCTGGTCGAGGCGCAGCAAGGTGATCACGCTTTCTTGGATCTCTGCACCGTCATACACGCCACAGCCGGAAAGGATCACTGCAACTTTTTTGCTCATGGGCTTTTCTCCAGATTCATGGCGTTAAATGTCCACTAATTTGTCACTCGTTGCCATAGGGTTATCGAGCAGCTACACCTAATCTGCCGACTATCTCCCTGCTTTGTCTGCTCGGGTTGCGTCATGAATTTCATTCTGTATGCCGTGCCGTTTTTCTTTGTGCTGATTGCCGTCGAGTTGCTGGCCGACCGCTGGCGGGGTGTGAGCCATTACCGCGTGGCAGACGCCATCAACAGCCTGAGCACCGGCGTGCTCTCCACCACGACCGGTTTGCTGACCAAGGGCGTGGGGTTGGTGACCTACGCGTTTGCCTTGGAACACCTGGCCGTTATCCACTTGTCTGCCGACCAGGCCTGGGTCTGGGTATTGGCCTTCGTGTTCTACGACTTCTGTTATTACTGGCTGCACCGCATGGGCCATGAGCGCAACATCCTCTGGGCGGCCCATTCGGTCCATCATCAGAGCGAGGACTACAACCTCTCCACGGCGTTGCGCCAGACCAGCACCGGGTTTGTGTTGAGCTGGATTTTCTACCTGCCGCTGGCGGTGGCCGGCGTGCCGCTGGTGGTGTTCGTCAGCGTGGCGGCGTTGAATCTGCTGTATCAGTTCTGGGTCCACACCCAACACATCCCCAAGCTCGGCTGGCTGGAGTGGTGTTTCGTTACGCCGTCCAATCATCGCGCCCACCATGCACAGAACCCTCTTTACATGGATCGCAATTACGGCGGGGTGTTCATTATTTGGGACCGTCTGTTTCGCACCTTTCAGGAAGAAGACGCTAACGAACCGGTGATTTTTGGCGTGACCACGCCGCTGGCGAGCTGGAATCCGTTGTGGGCCAACCTGCAGTTCTATGCGCAATTGTGGGCGGATGCGCGACGGGCAGAGCGCTGGCGAGACAAGCTGCGGATCTGGTTTATGCCCACCGGTTGGCGTCCGGCGGATGTGGCGGCGCGGTACCCGCTGAACAAGCCGGACCTGAGTCAGTTCCGCAAATTCGAGGTGCCGCTGGACGGCCGCCAGCAGTGGTACGTGGCGTTGCAGTTCTGTACCTACATTGCGCTGGGCAGTTACTTGATGAACCTGGAGAACAGCCTGTCGGTTGCTGCCCTGGTGTTGGGTTGGGGCACGGTGGCGCTGGGTTTGTTTGTGTTGGGCGTGGCCCTGGAGAATCGCCCGTGGGCCCTGAGGCTGGAGCTGTTGCGGCTGGTCCTGAATTTACCACTGGTGTGGCTGGCGCCGCTGGTGGGGTTGTGGCCGGCCAGCCCCGTGGCCTGGGTTGGGTTGCTCAGCTACAGCCTGCTCAGTGGCATCGGGCTGTATTGCTGTCGCAGCCGGGTCACTCGGCTGGCGTCGTAGGCTCGTGGGTCCTGGCTTGCTCCAGCCGTTCGGCTTCGAGGACTTTCCTGGCCAGCCGTGCATTCTTGATACGTCGACGCAGCCACAGGCATAGCCCCAGCACCAGCAGGGCACCGAGTACCCACAACTCATATTTCTTGATGCTGCCCAGCATGCCTTCGAGCACCGCGCCGAAGTGGTACGCGGCGGCGGCCAGGGCAGTGGCCCAGATCGCCGCGCCGATACCATTGAGCAACAGATAGCGGCCCGGCGGATAGCCCGACAGCCCGATGGCCACCGGCATGACTGTGCGCAAGCCGTAGACGAAGCGAAAACTCAGGACCCAGATGTCCGGATGCCGGCGAATGTGCTCCAGCGCCCGATCGCCCATCAACTGCCAGCGAGGTTTTCGCGCCAGTAGCCTGCGGCCGTGCTTGCGCCCCATGAAGTACCACAACTGATCGCCCGCGTAGCTGCCGCAGAACGCCACCACCACCACCAGATTGATGTCCATGTAGCCACGGAACGCCAGGAAGCCTGCGAGCACGAGGATGGTTTCGCCTTCGAAGAACGTGCCGATAAACAAGGCCAGGTAGCCGAAGTCATGGAGAAATTGCTGGAGCATTGTCTGGGTGCTGGCGAAATGAACGCGCAGCCTAACCCTTCGGACACATTCAGGAAAGTATCGAGATGTGTCTCGACGTGAACATTTCCTGCAACGACAATGACTGCGACGACGGGACGCAGGTGCACATATCTGTCATCTGTTCGTCATAATGGCCGTCTATAACTGTCACGCTCGCCCGTCAGCGCGGGCTCAGGAGTCTGCCGTGAGCTTTACCCCCGCCAATCGTCTGTTCCCCGCTACCCGTCTGCGTCGCAATCGCCGTGATGAGTTCTCTCGTCGGCTGGTGCGTGAAAACGTGCTGACCACTGATGACCTGATCCTGCCGGTGTTCGTGCTGGACGGTGAGAACCGTCGCGAGGCCGTGGCCTCGATGCCCGGGGTAGAGCGCCTGACCATCGACCTGTTGCTTGAAGAAGCCGCCAAGTGGGTCGAGCTGGGTATTCCGGCGCTGGCGCTGTTCCCGGTCACGCCTGCCGGGCTCAAGTCCCTGGACGCCGCCGAAGCCTGGAACCCCGATGGCATCGCCCAGCGCGCGACCCGTGCCCTGCGTGCCCGTTTCCCGGAACTGGGCGTGATCACCGACGTGGCGCTGGACCCGTTCACCACGCATGGGCAGGACGGCATTCTCGATGAAGAAGGCTATGTGCAGAATGACATTACCGTCGATGCACTGGTCAGGCAGGCGTTGTCTCACGCCGAGGCCGGTGCCCAGGTGGTGGCGCCGTCGGACATGATGGACGGTCGCATCCAGGCGATCCGTGAGGCGCTTGAAGTGGCCGGTCATGTCAATGTGCGGATCATGGCCTACTCGGCCAAGTACGCCAGCGCCTATTACGGCCCGTTCCGTGATGCGGTCGGCTCGGCGCTGAATCTGGGCAAGGCCAACAAGGCCTCTTATCAGATGGACCCGGCCAACAGCGAGGAAGCCTTGCACGAAGTGGCGGCGGACTTGTCAGAAGGGGCTGATATGGTCATGGTCAAGCCGGGCATGCCTTACCTCGACATTCTTTGCCGGGTCAAAGACGAATTCAAAGTACCGACCTTTGTCTATCAGGTCAGCGGCGAGTACGCCATGCACATGGCGGCAATCCAGAACGGCTGGTTGGGCGAAGGAGTGATCCTTGAGTCCTTGACCGCTTTCAAACGTGCAGGAGCTGATGGCATCCTGACTTACTTTGCTGTGCGCGCCGCCCAATTGTTACGAGAGCAGAAATAGCCTCCCAGGAACTTGTGATGAATACCGAAGGACTCTCTGAAGTTGCCGTAAAAGACGCTCAGCCCGTGGTCGAGCAGGTCGCCGAAACACCGCCGGAGCATGAGGCCGTGCCTACGCCGCCGGTGGTGCCCGAGGCCCCCGTGGCCCCTGCGATTGTCATTCCCAACCTGGATGACAGCAGCCTGTACATCCATCGCGAGCTGTCGCAACTGCAGTTCAACATCCGCGTGCTGGAGCAGGCGCTGGACGAGTCCTACCCGCTGCTGGAGCGGCTCAAGTTCCTGCTGATCTTTTCCAGCAACCTGGACGAGTTCTTCGAGATTCGCGTCGCCGGCCTGAAAAAGCAGATCACCTTCGCCCGTGAACAGGCCGGTGCCGACGGCCTGCAGCCGCACCAGGCTCTGGCCCGCATCAGCGAGCTGGTCCACGGCCACGTTGACCGCCAGTACGCGATTCTCAATGACATTCTGTTGCCCGAACTGGAAAAGCATCAGGTTCGCTTCATCCGTCGGCGCAACTGGAACACCAAGCTCAAGACTTGGGTGCGCCGCTATTTCCGCGACGAGATCGCCCCGATCATCACCCCGATCGGCCTCGACCCGACGCACCCGTTCCCGCTGCTGGTCAACAAGAGCCTGAACTTCATTGTCGAGCTTGAAGGTATCGACGCCTTCGGTCGCGATTCCGGCCTGGCGATCATCCCCGCGCCACGCTTGTTGCCGCGCATCATCCGCGTGCCGGAAGACGTCGGCGGCCCCGGTGACAATTATGTGTTCCTGTCGTCGATGATCCACGCTCACGCCGACGACCTGTTCCAGGGCATGAAGGTGAAGGGTTGCTACCAGTTCCGCCTGACCCGTAACGCCGACCTGTCGGTAGACACCGAAGACGTCGAAGACCTGGCCCGCGCCCTGCGCGGCGAGCTGTTCTCGCGCCGCTACGGTGATGCGGTGCGCCTGGAAGTGGCCGACACTTGCCCCAAACACCTGTCCGACTACCTGCTCAAGCAGTTCAACCTGCATGAGACCGAGCTGTATCAGGTCAACGGTCCGGTCAACCTGACCCGACTGTTCAGCATCACCGGTCTGGACAGCCATCCGGAACTGCAATATTTGCCGTTCACGCCACAGATCCCGAAGTTGCTGCAAAACAGCGAGAACATCTTCAGCGTGATCAGCAAGCAGGACATTCTGCTGCTGCACCCATTCGAGTCGTTCACGCCCGTGGTCGACCTGCTGCGCCAGGCGGCCAAGGATCCCCACGTATTGGCGGTGCGCCAGACCCTGTATCGCAGCGGCGCCAACTCGGAAATCGTCGACGCCTTGGTGGACGCGGCGCGTAACGGCAAAGAGGTCACGGCAGTGATCGAATTGCGGGCGCGCTTCGATGAAGAGTCCAACCTGCAACTGGCCAGTCGTCTGCAAGCGGCCGGTGCGGTGGTGATTTATGGTGTGGTCGGCTTCAAGACCCACGCCAAGATGATGCTGATCCTGCGGCGCGAGGCCGGCGAGATCGTGCGTTACGCCCACCTGGGCACCGGCAACTATCACGCCGCCAACGCCCGTCTGTACACCGACTACAGTTTGCTGACCTCCGACGATGCCTTGTGCGAAGACGTCGGCAAGCTGTTCAGTCAGTTGATCGGCATGGGCAAGACCCTGCGCATGAAAAAACTGCTGCACGCGCCGTTCACCTTGAAAAAGGGCATGCTCGACATGATTGCCCGGGAGACGCAGTTCGCCCTGGACGGCAAGCCGGCGCACATCATCGCCAAATTCAACTCGCTGACCGATCCGAAGATCATCCGCGCGTTGTACAAGGCCAGCCAGTCGGGCGTGCGCATCGACCTGGTGGTGCGCGGCATGTGCTGCCTGCGGCCGGGTATCCCGGGGGTTTCCCACAACATCCATGTACGCTCGATCATCGGCCGCTTCCTGGAACATACCCGGGTGTTCTACTTCCTCAACGGTGGGGAGGAGCAGATGTTCCTGTCCAGCGCCGACTGGATGGAGCGCAACCTCGACAAGCGCGTCGAGACCTGCTTCCCGGTGGAAGGCAAGAAGCTGATCCTGCGGGTCAAGAAGGAGCTGGAAAGCTACCTCACCGACAACACCCACAGCTGGAGCCTGGTCGCTATATCCGCAACACGCCGACCGGCAACCAGAATGCCCGCAGCGCCCAGGCGACATTGCTGGAGCGCTTGGGCAGCCCGTTGCTGACGGTTCGTTAAGAGGTAGAGGCAGGCTTAGCTTTTGTGGCGAGGGAGCTTGCTCCCGCTGGGCTGCAAAGCGGCCCTGAATTCTTGGGAGGGCTTCGCCCTCCCGCGGGAGCAAGCTCCCTCGCCACAGGGATTGCAGCTCACTCCAGTGAGCAATCAGTGGATGTTCAGCACAATCCCGACTCGGGTAAGCCATTCGGCTTCCTGGGCGAAGTCAGCCTGGGTCAGTTGGTTCTCTTCCAGCCAGCCTTCGGGAAACAGCACATCCAGTTGAGCTCCGTCGGCGCGCAGGACCACCTGGGGCATTTCCTGGGTACCGCGGATGTGGTGGAACAGGATCGCAAAGCGCAGCAGCACGCACAGACGAATCAGTTTGATGCCGTCATTGCCGAACTCGGCGAATTTATCCCTGGGAATATTGCGCCGGTGGCCACGCACCAATAGCGCGAGCATCTGCTGGTCTTCGCGGGAGAAGCCTGCCAGGTCCGAATGCTCGATCAGGTAGGCGCCGTGTTTGTGGTAGTGATAGTGGGCGATGTCCAGGCCCACCTCATGCACCTTGGCGGCCCAGCCCAGCAATTCGCGCCAGACCCCGTCGTTCAGATCCCAGTCGTCGGCCACTTGGTCGAAGGCGTGCAGCGCCTTGCGTTCGACCCGTGCGGCCTGTTCCTGATCGACGTGGTAACGCTCCATGAGCGAGCCCAGGGTGCGCTCACGGACGTCTTCATGGTGATGGCGCCCGAGTAGGTCATAGAGCACGCCTTCGCGCAGGGCACCCTCGCAGTGGTCCATGCGTTGCAGTTCGAGGGCGTCGAAAATCGCTTCGAGGATCGCCAGGCCCGCCGGGAAAATCGCCCGGCGGTCAGGCTTGATGCCTTCGAAATCGATCTTGTCCGAGTCGCCGAGCTTGAACAGCCTGCGCTTGAGCCAGGCCAGGCCTTCAGCGTTGACCTCGCCAGTGCCATGGCCGCCGGCCTTGAGGGCCAGGCCAATGGCGCGAATGGTGCCCGAGGAGCCAATGGCTTCATCCCAGGTCAGGCGGTGCAGGGCATGTTCGATGCTCATGATTTCCAGGCGAGCCGCCGTATAGGCCTGGGCGTAGCGCGCCGGGGTGATCTTGCCGTCGCGGAAATAACGCTGGGTGTAGCTGACGCAACCCATTTGCAGGCTTTCGCGCAGCAGCGGCTCGAAGCGCTGGCCAATGATGAATTCGGTACTGCCGCCACCGATGTCCGCCACCAGGCGTTTGCCCGGTGTGTCTGCCAGCGTATGGGAGACACCGAGGTAAATCAGACGGGCTTCTTCACGCCCGGAAATGACTTCCACCGGATGGCCGAGGATCTCTTCGGCGCGGTGGATGAATTCGCCGCGGTTGCGCGCCTCGCGCAATGCGTTGGTGCCCACGATCCGTACCGCGCCCAGGGGCATGCCGTTGATCAGTTGGGCGAACCGCTTGAGGCAATCGAGCCCGCGCTGGATGGATTCCTCGCTCAGCTGGCGCTCTTCGTCGATGCCGGCGGCCAGTTGGACCTTCTCGCCGAGCCGCTCAAGAATTCGGATTTCCCCGTTCTGGGCCTTGGCGACGACCATGTGGAAGCTGTTGGAGCCCAGGTCTATGGCTGCGATCAGGGACAGATTCTTGGCTTGGGATGGCGGCATGGTCAAAAAGTCTCGGTCGATAACCTTGCCATCCTGCCACGATCAACCGCTTACGCCAACGCAAAGGCGACCGCTTCGCGTCAATCGCGAGCAGGCTCGCTCCCACAAGTGACCGAGTCGCGATCGAAGTGGGGGCGAGCCTGCTCGCGATGAGGCCAGAAACGGCGCAGCAGAACCTCAGGTCGCCGACTCGACCGTCCCGATAAAATTCGCCAGTTCCACCGTCTGCGGATCGGCGAACAGCACCTTGGGGTCCCCCGTCTCATGCACCTTGCCCTGGTGCATGAACACCAGCTTGTCCCCTACTTCACGGGCGAAGCGCATCTCGTGGGTGACCATGATCAGGGTCATGCCGTCCTTGGCCAGCTGTCGCACCACGCCGAGCACTTCATTGACCAGTTCCGGGTCCAGGGCGGAGGTGATTTCGTCGCACAGCAGGACTTTTGGCGACATCGCCAGGGCGCGGGCGATGGCGACCCTCTGTTGCTGGCCGCCGGACAGGCGGTCCGGAAAGGCGTCGAATTTCTCCCCGAGTCCGACTCGCTCCAGCATCTGGCGTGCCAATTCAGCCGCTTTGGCCTTGGATACTTTTTGAACAACCTGCGGCGCGAGCATCACGTTCTCACCGACGGTCAGGTGCGGGAACAGGTTGAATTGCTGGAACACCATCCCGACTTTCTGCCGCAGGCTGCGCAGATCGGCGCGGCCGGCGTCGAGGTATTCGCCGTCGACTTCAATCACGCCGTCGTTGATCGACTCCAAACCATTGAGGGTGCGCAAGAGGGTGGATTTGCCCGAACCGCTGCGACCGATGATCGCCACGACCTGGCCTTCTTCGACGCTCAGGTCGATGCCTTTAAGCACGTGGTGATCGCCGTAGTATTTATGCAGGGCGGAAATTCTAAGCAGAGGCATGCAGTCTCCTTTCCAGGTAGCGCGCACTGAGGGACAAGGGGTAGCAAAGCAGGAAGTAACCGAGGGCCACCAAGCCATACACCATGAACGGCTCGAACGTGGCGTTGGCGAGCATGCCGCCGGTCTTGGTCAGTTCGGTAAAGCCAATGATCGAGGTCACTGCCGTGCCCTTGACCACTTGCACCGAAAACCCCACGGTCGGCGCCACGGCGATGCGCAAGGCCTGGGGCAGGATCACGTAGCGCAACTGCTCCAGCGGGTTGAGGGCCAGGCTCGAGGATGCTTCCCACTGGCCGTTGGGAATCGCGTCGACGCAGCCGCGCCAGATCTCCGCCAGATAGGCACTGGTAAACAGCGTCAAGGCAATCGCCGCCGCCATCCACGGCGAGATTTCCACCCCGGCCAGGGCTACGCCGAAGAACACCAGGAACAGCTGCATCAACAGCGGTGTGCCCTGGAACAGCTCGATGTAGGTGCGAGCAATATTGCGGGGCAGGGCGTTTTTGGAAATGCGCAGCACCATCACCAGCAAGCCGATCACGCCGCCCCCGATAAACGCCACCAGCGACAATGCCAGGGTCCATTGCAGGCCCGTGAGCAGGTTGCGCACCACGTCCCAGAAAGTGAAATCGCTCATTGGCTGCTCCTGGCAATGTAGCGGCGCCCCACCCAGTTCAGGAACTGGCGGATCAACAGCGCCATGCACAAGTAGATCAGCGTGGTCAGTGCATAGGTTTCGAACGCGCGGAAATTACGGGACTGAATGAAGTTGGCGGCAAAGCTCAGCTCTTCAGTGGCGATCTGCGAGCAGACCGCCGAGCCGAGCATCACGATGATGATCTGGCTGCTCAGGGCCGGCCAGACCTTGCCCAGCGCCGGCAGCAGCACCACATGACGAAAGGCTTCGAAACGGCTCATTGCCAGAGCCGCGGCGGCTTCCAGCTGCCCACGCGGAATGGCCTGGATGCCGGCGCGGATGATCTCGGTGGAGTAGGCGCCGAGGTTGATCACCATTGCCAGTACCGCTGCTTGCCATTCGGATATCTGCAAACCCAGGGACGGCAGGCCGAAGAAAATGAAAAACAGCTGCACCAGGAATGGCGTGTTGCGGATCAGCTCCACGTACACGCCGAAGATCGCCGAGAACGGACGAATATGCCACGCCCGCACCACGGCACCGACGATGCCCAGGCCAACCCCGAGCAGCGCGCCGATGGCCGTCAACTCCAAGGTGAACAAGGCACCGCGCAACAGCAGCTCGGTGTTCTGCACCACCGGCATAAAATCGAACTGATAAGCCATGCTCAACCTCTCAGGCGACGGTCAGAGATCGGCCGGCAGCGGCTGCTTGAGCCAGGTCTGGGAGTTTTTCTCCAGGCTGCCATCGGTCTTGGCAGTGGCCAGAATCTGGTTGACCTTGTCCAGCAGCGCCGGCTCGTTCTTGTTCACGCCCACATACACTGGCGAATCCTTGAGTTTTACTTTCAGCGCCGGGACGCGCTTGGGATTGCGTTCGCTGATTGCGACCATCACCACGTTGCCGCTGGCGATCAGGTCCACCTGACCGGCCAGGTAGGCGGCGATGGTCGAGTTGTTGTCTTCAAAGCGTTTGATCGTGGCGCCTTGGGGAGCGACCTTGGTCAGCTCGATGTCTTCGATGGCGCCGCGGGTGACGCTGATGGTCTTGCCCTTGAGGTCGTCCAGGCCATTGATGGCGGCGTCGGGCGGGCCGAATACCGCGAGGTAGAACGGCGCGTAGGCGCTGGAGAAGTCGATGACTTTTTCACGCTCGGGGTTCTTGCCCAGGCTGGAGATCACCAGGTCAACCTTGCCGGTGGTCAGGAACGGAATGCGGTTGGTGCTGTTGACCGGGGTCAGTTCAAGCTTGACCTTGAGCTGATCGGCCAGCAGTTGCGCGGTGTCGATGTCCAGGCCGCGCGGCTTCATGTCCGGGCCTACCGAGCCGAACGGCGGGAAGTCCTGGGGGACTGCGACTTTGAGGGTGCCACGCTTGACCACGTCTTCCAGGCCGTCCGCTTGAGCGGGCAGATGAGTGAGCATCAGGCTGGCGAACAGGGCGGTAAGCAGGGCGCTGTAACGCTTGATCATGGCGAATCTCCGCATCGGTGATGTGATTTCTGCGTTCGGACAGAGCACAGGCCATGCCAAGCTGGTTTTTAATCTGCCAAAGCCACGGTTTTACTGGTGGGATGAGGTCTTACTGGTCTGAACAGTTGCGCCGCGTTTCGCACCGTTATCGAGCGTTGGTATTTGCCGCCGAACCCAAGTGGAGCACGACTTGCCGGGCGCGGCGTTTAGCTTTACAACTGGTCGCTCACTGGCCCGGTTCGTCTGAAAAACCATGAATTCCATCTCTCGCGCAGTGCCCGAAGTGGCGCTGCAAGCCATCCGTAAACTGATCGTCGATGAAGGCTTCGCTCCCGGGGATGCGCTGCCGTCGCAACGGGACCTGGCGTTGCAACTGGGGGTGAGTCGCGCCTCGCTGCGTGAAGCGCTTTCATCGTTGAGTGCGCTGGGCGTCATCAGCGTACAGCCGGGCAAGGGTGTGTTCGTGCAGTCGTCGGTGGAGGTTTCGCGCAGCGAACTGGCCCCGGGCTGGCCGTTCGCAGCCCAGGCTTCGCCGGTGGATATCTTCCAGTTGCGTTATGCCCTGGAGGGTTTCGCGGCCGGGTTGGCGGCGGTGACGTTGAGCGCCGATGAACTCGACACATTGGAGGACAACGTCGAGGCCATGCGTCGGGAGCTCAAGGCAGGGGATTTCGACGCAGCGGCGCGGCTGGATTTCGAGTTTCATCGGCGCATCCTGCAGGCCAGCGGCAACCAGGCGATGCTGAGTATTCTCACCGCCAGCGCCGACATCTTCCTGGAAAGCCAGAAACTGCCGTTCATCAGGGCGGAGCGGGCGATGGAGACCTGGCAGGAGCATCGCAAGATCCTTCGGGCCCTGGCCCGTCGCGCTTCGGGTGGCGCGCAAAAAGCCATGCAGGAACACGTACGTAACGCCGCACTGCGCACCGGAATTTCCTTCGTGGCCCCGGCTGCCCCATGACGGGCGTCATACCTAAATACATCAGACACCATAGCGAGACTCAATCAACTGCGGCTTCCTGAACCCGGTAAGGGCAGCTATGATGGGCCACGTTTTTTTGCTGACAATCCCGGAGATTCCATGAGCAGCGATCTGATCAAACATGTTAGCGACGCTAGCTTCGAGGCTGACGTACTCAAGGCCGAAGGCGCGGTACTGGTCGACTATTGGGCTGAGTGGTGCGGTCCATGCAAAATGATCGCCCCGGTCCTGGACGAAATCGCTGGCGCCTACGCTGGCAAGCTGACCATTGCCAAGCTCAATATCGACGAGAATCAGGAAACCCCGCCCAAGTATGGCGTGCGTGGTATCCCGACGCTGATGCTGTTCAAGAACGGTAATGTCGAAGCCACCAAGGTTGGCGCACTGTCGAAGTCGCAACTGGCTGCTTTCATCGACGCCAACATCTAAGCGCCGAATGCTGTTGAAAAAGCCCCGCTAATCGCGGGGCTTTTTTCGTTACTCGGGGCTAGACGCTCGCAAACCCAGGTGTTACATTCGGCCCCGCACTGGTTTCTCCTTTGCCCCCTGCAAGCCGTCGCCGACGCACTCCTTTCGAATAAGTACGCGATCCTGTCGCCTTCTCCGCGGCGCGGCCTCATTAAGCCAAAAGCTTAATTTCCCCCCTCCATAAATGATTACGTCATTCCTANNNGCAAAAGCCGATTACCGAACTGCTCGAATTGGCCGAACAGATGGGCATAGAAAATATGGCCCGTTCGCGCAAGCAGGACGTGATTTTCTCCCTGCTCAAAAAGCACGCGAAAAGCGGCGAGGAAATCTCCGGTGATGGCGTGCTGGAGATTCTCCAGGACGGCTTCGGCTTTCTCCGCTCCGCAGACGCTTCCTATCTTGCCGGCCCAGACGATATCTACGTCTCGCCGAGCCAGATCCGTCGTTTCAACTTGCGCACCGGTGACACCATCGTTGGCAAGATCCGCCCTCCGAAGGAAGGCGAGCGTTACTTCGCGCTGCTCAAGGTCGACACGATCAACTTCGATCGTCCGGAAAACGCGAAGAACAAGATTCTCTTCGAGAACCTGACCCCGCTGTTCCCGACCGTGCGCATGAAGATGGAAGCCGGTAACGGTTCCACTGAAGACCTCACCGGCCGGGTCATCGACCTGTGCGCACCTATCGGCAAGGGCCAGCGCGGTCTGATCGTGGCGCCGCCGAAAGCGGGCAAGACGATCATGCTGCAGAACATTGCGGCCAATATCGCTCGTAACAACCCTGAAGTTCATCTGATCGTGCTGCTGATCGACGAGCGTCCGGAAGAAGTGACCGAGATGCAGCGCACCGTGCGCGGCGAAGTGGTTGCCTCGACGTTCGACGAGCCGCCGACCCGCCACGTGCAGGTTGCCGAAATGGTGATCGAGAAGGCCAAGCGCCTGGTCGAACACAAGAAAGACGTGGTGATCCTGTTGGATTCCATCACCCGTCTGGCCCGTGCCTACAACACCGTGATCCCGAGCTCCGGCAAGGTGCTGACCGGTGGTGTCGATGCCCACGCCCTGGAGAAACCGAAACGTTTCTTCGGTGCTGCACGGAACATCGAAGAAGGCGGCTCGCTGACCATCATCGCTACCGCGCTGGTTGAAACCGGCTCGAAGATGGACGAAGTGATCTACGAGGAATTCAAAGGCACCGGCAACATGGAACTGCCTCTGGATCGCAAGATCGCTGAAAAGCGTGTGTTCCCGGCCATCAACATCAACCGTTCCGGTACTCGCCGCGAAGAGTTGCTGACAGCCGACGACGAACTGCAGCGTATGTGGATCCTGCGCAAGCTGCTGCACCCGATGGACGAAGTCTCTGCCATCGAGTTCCTGGTCGACAAGCTGAAACAGACCAAGACCAACGACGAGTTCTTCCTGTCGATGAAGCGCAAGTAAATCGCAGAAAGTCAGTAAAAGCCGGGGAAACCCGGCTTTTTGCTATCTGATTTTTGATCAACGGCAGTTCGTGGTTCTGAATAGAGGGGTTCGGCGCTAAACTGCCTGCCCCGAACGCCACGGCCAACATGAGGCTCACGCATGCAGTATCGCGACTTGCGCGACTTTATCAGCGGCCTGGAAAAGCGCGGCGAACTCAAGCGCATCCAGGTTCCAGTGTCCCCAGTGCTCGAAATGACCGAGGTCTGCGATCGCACGTTGCGCGCCAAGGGCCCGGCGCTGCTTTTCGAAAACCCTACCGGTTATGACATTCCCGTACTCGGCAACCTGTTCGGCACCCCCGAGCGTGTGGCGCTGGGCATGGGCGCAGAAGCGGTCAGCGAGCTGCGCGAAATCGGCAAGCTGTTGGCGTTCCTCAAAGAGCCCGAGCCGCCGAAAGGCCTGAAAGACGCTTGGTCCAAGCTGCCGATCTTCCGCAAGATCATTGCCATGGCGCCGAAAGTCGTCAAAGACGCGGTGTGCCAGGAAGTGGTCATCGAAGGCGACGATGTCGATCTGGCGATGTTACCGGTACAGACCTGCTGGCCGGGCGACGTCGGTCCGCTGATCACCTGGGGCCTGACCGTCACCAAAGGTCCGAACAAGGACCGCCAGAACCTCGGCATCTATCGTCAGCAAGTGATCGGCCGCAACAAGGTGATCATGCGCTGGTTGAGCCACCGTGGCGGCGCGCTGGATTACCGTGAGTGGTGCGAAAAACACCCTGGTCAGCCATTCCCGGTCTCTGTGGCTCTGGGCGCTGACCCGGCAACCATTCTTGGCGCTGTGACGCCGGTGCCGGACAGTCTCTCCGAATACGCTTTCGCTGGTCTGTTGCGCGGCAACCGTACCGAACTGGTGAAGTGCCGCGGCAACGACCTGCAAGTGCCGGCCACCGCCGAGATCATCCTCGAGGGCGTGATCCATCCGGGCGAAATGGCCGACGAAGGCCCGTATGGTGACCACACCGGCTACTACAACGAAGTCGACAGCTTCCCGGTGTTCACCGTCGAGCGCATCACCCATCGAGTCAAACCGATCTATCACAGCACCTACACCGGTCGTCCGCCGGATGAGCCGGCGATTCTCGGTGTGGCGCTGAACGAAGTGTTCGTGCCAATCCTGCAGAAGCAGTTTCCAGAGATCACCGACTTCTACCTGCCGCCCGAAGGCTGTTCGTACCGCATGGCCATCGTGACCATGAAGAAGTCGTATCCTGGGCATGCCAAGCGGGTAATGCTCGGTGTCTGGTCGTTTTTGCGACAGTTCATGTACACCAAGTTCGTTATCGTCACTGACGACGATATCAACGCACGGGACTGGAACGACGTGATCTGGGCCATCACCACGCGCATGGACCCCAAGCGCGACACGGTGATGATCGACAACACGCCGATC
>LNAP01000375.1_pt1 | contig 52816 bp, 48 predicted proteins | sample 602601 | NCBI WGS metagenome assembly LNAP01 (sample SAMN02440304, study PRJNA202911) | soil metagenome | biome: Subtropical and temperate rainforests or woodlands; isolation source: soil samples (1 kg each in a 20% v/v slurry with milli Q water) were... ...
ATTTACTAAGTCAACGATCCCAACACTATCGAAGCTACTTGACGAGATTGCCGTCGTGCGGCAAACCGGTATTGCCTATGCTCGGGAAGAGCACACGCCAGGGCTGAGTACCATAGGCACGGTTGTAAATACCGTGCTTGGCCTTTATGCGCTTGAAGTGGCATTGCCTGAAGCTCGATTCGAACAAAAGAGAGCTGCCATTGAGAGCGCACTCGCTGAGTGTCGACGCTCAATCACAGCCAAGGCAGGTGAATTCCAAAACACACGTTTGGGCTACCTTAGGAAAGAAAAAAAATTATGACCTATAGTGTTCGCGAATAGACACTCGGAAGTTAAGAAGGCGACACCTCACTCGCGAACCTAGTGGCGACCCGGCCCGATGACCAGCTCATTCGACAGCTGATTCCCGCTTGCCGTCCTGTAGCTGTGATCTCGCCCATCTTTTCAACCGAAAGCACCTCCATCCATTTGCCGGCTCCCGCCCCATATGGACGTTGCGTTCTGGCCATGCCGTTTTAATGCCGAGTAAGTAATTGAGTCCATCTTCCTATACTCAAGGTCAACCTACTCAAAACATGAACGCATGCCCTACCAATTCAATCCAGCTTTGCTCAAGAAATCGCTACTCCTGCTGCCTCTGATGGTGGCATTGTCCGCGGTATCGCTTCCCTCCCGGGCGGCGGACTACCATGTTGTGGTGCCCGCACCAGGCAAAGCGGCACCGTATGCTGCAATCAAGCTTGAGCTGAGCCCGGCAACAGGTAGGCGATCCGTTCGCTGGGTTCGATTTCAATACGGCACTGCGTATCACAGGGGATCCGGAGCTGGACATGAGCCAAGTAGCCTGGTCGGTTTATTTCGGCGCCCTGCCGTCAGGACTGTCGCTCGCTAAAGATGGCCGTTTGGTTGGCACGCCCACAGAGCCGGGTTCGGCAAGCCTTCAAGTCTTAGCAAAATATAAGACCAAATCCGCACTGGCTTCCTATAGCATTGAAACGAAGGCAGAGCGTCATCTCGCTAATAATGCCGGCGTACGTAGCTGGGAAGAAGGTGCAATTGCTCAGAGCTGCTTAGAGTATCGTCGACCGACCTATCCTTATGTGTACGCCGGCGACACAGGCGATGGCTTGTATCGTATTGCTCCCAACGGCCAGGAGCAGGTTGACGTGTATTGCGATATGTCCTCCGAAGGTGGGGGCTGGACACGAGTAGCGTTGCAATATGAAGGAACGCCAGTAGTATGGACTGGAGCAACAAATGGAGCATCTTATTCGCTAGCGCAAAACCAGATCCCTGCTCATACACATACGGGGTTTGGGAAGGATGAGTTGGCGACGTATGTGGACTACGTCCAATTCAAATACACAACAAGCGACATTCCAGTTACGTCAGTGACCAGCCCTAAAACTGGTAAGAGTTATCAAATATTTCGCTCAATGAATTCGTTTTATGATAATCATGATCCGGAAAGAACCTATTGGCCTAGACAGTACATGGACTACCCTCCGACCGACGGAGTGCCTAGTCGAATTTACTGGCATAACACGTTAACAATTGACGAGGCCGGGAAACTGAATGCCTATACTTGGGCCTATTCTCCTCACGCTGCTGGTCGGTATCAAGGCTTCTCCCTGCTGGGTAGCAGACAAAATCACCCAGACTTAAGCGGCTGGTCAGTCTGGGTACGTTAAGCGGTCACAAAGCCATCACATAAATTAACCGCAAAATAGCCCCTCATCCCTAGCTGATTTTCCTATACGTCTACTACCACTATGGAGTAGACGTATATGGATTCGAATTGGGCCCTCGGGGTTTCAAGCAGCGCCCCCCGCGGCATAGACATCATCACGAACACCGGCCAGCGCAGCGTAGTCGATCTCGAAGCGCTCACCAAAGAAGGCATTCCCGCACCGCAGAAAACCAAACGCTTGGTATTCGAGGGTGAGTTTTCTTCCTGGCAACCAGGGTCGGCGGACGCCTATCTCGCTGGCTTGGGTCTGGCTTTGCCGGAAGGCTGCGAAAACCGGCATGGGGTGTATACGCTAGTAAGCGATAAAGGCATCACGGTGCATGTACCGGCGCTTGTGCTGATGCGTGCTTTCTTTAAGCCAAACCATCTGCTGTTTCCAGCTGTGTTTGCGCCGGCTGGGATTGATCTGCTTTCGTTTGTGGACTACTCCGCCTCGCCACCAGCGGTAGTGATTGACGACAGGGCCTGCGCAAAGCACTTATCCAAAACGGCATTCGGGGTCAGCCAAGATCGTGCTCTGCAATGGTTACAGCTATCGAAATCCGCGAAGAGAATGACGCATAGCGCCTGCCAGAACGCTCTAAGGGGCTGGCTGAAAGTATCCCTCCCCCAGGGCTGGGTTCGCATAGCTTTTCACGGACCTTCGACCGGCGAGCACCTCTTTGCAACCAAAGCAGCACTCGTTTCGGCGGAGGTGTCTGAGGGCGACAGCATCACAGGCGCCCGCGAGGAGATTATTTTCCACGCTAAGGCAGACGCGAAACGGAATCCGGCTGCTTCCATACGAGATATCTCTGTGCCTTTGCATCCAGATGGCCGAGCTGAGCTTACGCAGGCGGAGTGGAATTGCATAGAACCAATGCTGAAGGGGAAAAGGCCTAAACAGGCAATGCACTCCCAACAGGATGTATTAAATGCAGTTTTATATAAGCTAGCCAGTGGTCTGGCATGGAAGAAGGTGGCGAGTGGTAATTTGACCATGACAGACCTAACGTCGACATTTCGGCGGTGGGTCACCTCTGGCCGGCTGGATAAGGTTTTGGCTTACCTGAAGGTATCCAGAGAAACCACAAGCTAAATACACAGCAGTTCCTGTAATCTACATATAAAAATTGATAACGACAATAAATTAACTTTCCCCATGCCAACAGCCACTCAATCCCCGTTCAACACATCACGAATCACATTCCATCGCCGCTATCCAGATGTATCACTGGAAAGCCATATGCGTGAAAAGCGCATTCAACTTGGCACGTTGGTTGCATCGACCCAACGAATCTATCTCGACTTGCGTTTTTGGATCATGCTTCGGGATGTGGTACTTGGCCGCAGCTGTGACACCTCAGTTTCTGAGCTGCTAACCATACTCAAGGACTCGGTTAGTCAAGGAAAGGCGATTTGCCCCATCTCCGAATCGGTATTTATTGAATTACTCAAGCAAGGCAATGATTCGACAAGACTCGCAACGGCTCAGCTCATTGACGAATTGAGCTTGAGCGTAACATTAATACCATTTGACGCCCGGGTCTGCCAAGAATTGTGCAATTCCTTCTATATGCTCGCCGGTGCGACAGACTTGATCCCAACGGAGAAACTTGTATGGACAAAGCTAACCTATGTGCTTGGGGAGATGCATCCATCCAACACACCGTTTTCCTCTGAGGATGAACTGGCAATTCAAAAGGCGTTCTCTGATCATATGTGGACCACTCCGCTAGCCGAAATGGTCGAGCGAATGGGAAAGCCTGCTTCCGACCTTAATTGGGATCCTCTCGCAGCAGATCTGAACGAAAAAAACCATGCAAACCAGTCAACGATACCAAGTTACGCCAAAGCCTTCCAAATAGAGTTTGAAGGGGGGCTTAGCCTATTCCGTGATGAGATGCTTGCACTAATCGAGGAAGTGAGTCAGCGTGGTTATGCCGACTTTGGGGCTAAGCTAGCGCACTTATCGCAGAAAAAACGATTTGAAGCATTCGCTCAATCAATACCAACTCTGCATATATATGCGGCTTGCCACGCTGCCGTACGGTGGGACCAGAAACGAAACCTCACTGGCAACGATTTATTTGATTTTCATCATGCCCAGGCGGCGGTGGGATACTGTGATGTGTTTCTTACCGAAAGATCATTGAGCACGCTACTGAGCCAGAAGCATCTTGGACTATCGAAGTACCAGTGTCAGACCTTTTGGTCACCCAGCGCCGCTGTCAACTGGTTACGTGAGATGGGCGGTTAAATCGCGCGGAAACAGCCGACACGCGTGGCTTGAAGCTTCCGCAGAGGTTCGTGACTGAGACCCGAGCAGCTTATTCGAGTACCGCTGAGCGTGCCGCCGGCTGAAGTCGAAGCGCTCGGGTTAACATTGCCATTACTTTCCATTGTCCTTGCCTCTTCTATATTGTGAAATTCTCGCACCGCCACGGTTTTGACCCTACACGCTCATCCGGCCCAATCGTCGAAGACGCCCCTGAGTGGCTACGTCGCGAATATCTTGTTCGTATTTTGGACAAGCTGACGTACGTCGACCTCGATAGTCGACAAAAGAACGAGAAAAACCTCCCACTCGGAATTAAGTCGCTGCACGAGCGCTTGAGTATAGAAACGCGACGCGCCATGGAGGAATCGGACTGGGATTCGTGGAACTGTTGGGATGGCCTGAACAATACGCTACTTGAGTGCGAGTGGTATCAGTTCTATGACTGCGTAGAGACCATTGGCGAGGTGTTGAGAGAAACGGAACCCCAATATGAGGCTGATAAGAACGTAAGCGAGCTCCTTGGAACACCGTCGTACGATCAGTTCGGCTTCGCGCACTACCGTGACAAAGTTAACGAATTATTTGCGAAGCACAACGTCGGCTGGCGACTGAACGCGAAAGGCGAACTAGAAACTGCACTTCCCAAAGATCTAGCAGACCGGGTAGCAGCTGCCGAACAAAAGCTCATTGACGACTTTCAGCCAGCCAGGATCCATTATGCAAAGGCACGTGCATACATACTAGGCACAGCAAAAGACCCAGAAAACTCGATTAAAGAATCAATCAGCGCAGTCGAAAGCGTATGCCGGGTTCTTTACCCAAAGGCGTCCACCCTTGGCAAAGCGATCTCGCACATGAGAACTGAAGGTGTTTTCCCGACAAAACTTCTGACGGTTCTTGAACGCTTCTATGAGTACGGCAATGATGAACCCGGAATTAGGCATGGTGGGCGACACGCCCCACGGGTCCAAGTCCTTGATGCTGAATTTGCATTGCATATTTGTACGGCATTTATTCGTTATGTCATCGAAACAAAAAATACGGCATCTTAGTATTAATTATCAACTGTAAGGTCGGATGAACAGGGGCTGCTCTCGCCTTTCTGGTCTAGGCAGTGGCTGCTTTTTTTGCCACGGCTGTCTCCGCATCATCTTTGAGTTGCCATGGAATGATCCGGTGAAGACGGTACCTACGGATCGGTTCTGAACGATCGCTTTCAGCCTCTAGTTCAAACAGGACTTTTAAAAGCCATTCCGCCTCAGACTTGGTAAAGCTTGATTGGAAACTCTATCTTCGTGTACTTGATTTTTTAGCATCCTTAGCGCTTGTGAGCATACAGGGTCACGCTCTTCATATTGCGAATCCCTTCCCGCTCTCTTAAGGACCTTAAAAAACGTAGGCTTTTCTTTTAATTGAATTTGCTCCGTGTATACCATATGCGTTGTCTTCAGTTTGTCGTCGCCAATATCCTCCTGACTCAAATGCAAACCATTTCTAGAGTAAACCTTTTTTCCATAGAAGGAACCATATAGATTTTGAATATAGCTCATCATGCTCAGTGATGAAAAAGCGACAAATGAGTGCGCGCTTCTCATTTGCAGCTGATTCAACCAGTCGACATCTGGCTCATATCTCAACTCAGAAACGTCTGAAGACCTTTTTCCGAACTTATACGCTTTCGAGTCGTATGCGCAAAGACAAAATCTCCCCGAGAGTGGCAGGAACAACTTAACACCTTTAGCAAGCATGCTGCCAATCCGAGGATCTTTTAGCTCCCTGTATAGCCAGTTATATCGACTTACCGCATGGTCGGAAAGAATGAACTCTTTCTGAGTATTATTTACTAGGACATGAAGCCGAAGATCTTCCATGCCTTTTGAGTCCAGCACAGCACTCAAGGCCTGTGCAGCAGTAAAATACCTCATAGAATCTTTATCGGAAGGCCCTACAGTAAGGCTTTTGGGGTCAGTTACTTCTAGACCGTTTAGCCTAACTAAATCAGACACTATTTGTTGGAAGTGTGCGTTTATAAAATTCAGGGCATCCTCTCTTCCTGCGACTGTTCGGCCATTCTGGCAACACATGAATTTAATTAGCTCTGTTCCTCCATTGTTTAATGTACTGAAATCGTTATCTCTAAATTTATTTATTAGTTCTGCGGCAGGTCCTTCAATTTTTAAAGACAAAAAGTTCTCTATTTCATTCTTTTTGTCATAGAAAAAATTCTGAGAAAAAACCTCTTTGATTGACTGATTTTGACGAACAACATTCTTCTTAACATCAAAAATATGTACTTTTGGTGTTTCTTCATCAGCGATGCCAAAACCCCTAAGCAAGAACTGGGGAACGTAATGCTGATTTTTTGTTATTTGGCTACTCAACGGGTCCTCCTTGGAGTGGCACGAGGTTTAACAGGGGATTACCGAACCAGTTAAAGCACAGTTTTGGCTATCAACTTGAGCGACACATCTTAGCGGACCACCAACTAAATCCCAATGGTAGCTCACGCAAGCAACTCAACAAGCCGCTTCATTACCCACGCCAATTCTGGGGGCTCCAAATCCCACTCGCCCGAGCGCATTTTCGTTTCAACACCTTTTTTTGTGCGCTCAAGGTTGAATTCTCGCGACCAGTCCGGGTTCTCGTTTTCTTTTCGCAACACATAAGTTTTTAAGTGTTGCACGAGATCCTCGGCGTTTTCGTATGCTTCCCTGTGCTCATCGTCGGTTGCCATGTTTGAATATGTGCCGTCAGGCATCAGACGAACCGCGAGTTTCGGAGCGGCGCCAGTCAAGCTGGTCAACGAAGTACGGCGGGGAAAGTCTTCGGGGATCTCTGCAGTCACGTTTTCCTCAGGTGTGGATGGTCCTGCTGTGATTGTTTATCAGATTGAGGGGTCAGGGCAAGGGGTGTGAAAGGATGTGTGGGTATTACACAAAAGCGGTGAGCAGCAAAGTAGGATAACGGCAGAAAGTACTACTTTACTGCTCATTTTGGAGCTCTAAATCTACAAGAGCGTGGGTTTTTTGAGGCTCTTTGCTAGCAGCTTGTCGAGCGCGGCCGCTTTGTTACGCAACTCATCGAGCTCCTGCCGTGCGGCAAATCTGACCGCATCTCGATCAAAAGTTGAATCCTCATTAAATAGCGCCTGTATTTCAAGCGCACGCACGTCCAAAGTACTTAGCGCGTAGTCGAGCCAGTTGGAATAGCCGTTAGGGAGTCGCGCGACGGGGATATTATCGGACTCAGGTTCTGTATTAGTCATCAGTCGCACTCCATAATCTTGTTTCGCATATGTTATCTAGCATCGGGCTCCATTGCTTGTGTTTTTATTGTTTGGTCAGCATAGACGGCGAATAGCCCCTTATCCCTACTCTGGAACAGAACTTTAATGTAATTCGTTCAAAGTTAGGCGACATTCCAGAACAGATCTTTAATGTCATCGAAATTTGGAAAAATGCTGAAAACCCTTATAAATCAAGGTATGGCTGGAACAGAACTTTAATGTACTTCACCAGCATCGACACTGGCCTGATCCCCGATTGCCAGCGCGAGCAGCACGGCGCCATAGCGCTTGCCTTCCAGATAGGGCTGCATGGCGTACCGCACGTGATAGCGTGCTCGTTGCGCGATGATCGACAGACTCTCCCAGGGATCGTCGCCGATATATCGGGGCTCGCCGCGTACGCTCCCAGTCGCCCTCAGGCCCCGCGCGAACATGTACGCTTCATAGTCGAACGCATGCGGATTTTGGTTGCCATGAGGTTTTTTCAACGTCAACGCCATACGCCAGATCTGACCCGGCCTCAGGTCAGGAAAGACGGCATGGGCGGCTGCGCTTAGGCCGGCATTTCGGCCCGCTCGGCTATAAGGCCCAGCCCAGTTCGGGGCCGTCCAGGTGACCAGGATGCGCGAGGGCACACCCTCAGGCTTGGAGGATAGAACCTCCGCCTCGAATTGACGGCTTTCGTGACTGGACTTGGGTAACGCGGCAATACGCAGCACAACCCTCGATACTTGATTTTCGTTGATAGGCTGAAGTTCATCCGCCAGCCTGTGTTCCGCCCTGGCTACAGTGATGAGCAGCCCGACCAGCGCGGCCCACACCGGTAGCAGCACACGCCACCGAATCGCAGGCCCAAGTAAACAAACCGTAGAAGACAAGAGCCCCGCGCCTGCCAGGATTCCCCACCATAGCGATTGCGTGGGCAGTTCGGGCAGACACTGCACCGCCCCGGTCGCAGCGACGAAAGCCAGCAGACAGATACGCCCAGTCACGCTCGCATGCTCCAAATCGACTAGCGTACTGTCGGAGCTGGTGGAAATGACGTACTAGACGGACATGAAACTCCCTTCGGATATCACCGACGCAAGCCATCATGGACATACCGACATTCAATGTGAATTGGGCGACTTGCTGATCGCTGAACAGGCCCGCTGGGCGCAAGTCGTGAAGAAGACCGGGTTCAAGATAAATTAAGCCGCCCCCGCCAGGCGCGGCAACACCCGCCTGGCATTTGCCGCCGATGCAAGAATAATGTCTTCAAGATCTGCATTGCGAAGCTGCGCCATCACTTGCGCTATTCCGGCCACTTCAGCCGGTTCATTGCGCGGTATCGCTTCTCCTGGTCGGCTGAGCCATGCCGGTGGGATATCCGGCGCATCAGTTTCCAGCACCAACGACTCCATGGGTAGCTGCGTTGCCAGGCGTCGTATCTGCAGGGCTCGGCCATAGGTCATTGCGCCACCAAAACCCAGCGCGAAACCCAAATCGATAAACTGTTGCGCTTGCTGGAAACTGCCATTGAAGGCGTGGGCGATTCCGCCGATGCGAGGCCGCCGGCGCAAATGCTTCAACAATATATCTTGTGAGCGTCGCACATGCAGCAGCACCGGTAAGCCGTAGCGCTGTGCAAGATCCAGCTGGGCAGAATAATACGTTTCCTGTTTCTCGCGCATCTCAGGCGTTTTCAATGCGGGAACGAAGAAGTCCAGCCCGATCTCGCCTATTGCGATAAAGCGTCGGTCATCCAGCGACTGCCGTATCTGGATCTCAAGTTCGGCGAGGTCCGAGTGCTGGGCATCGGGTATGAAGATGGGATGTATTCCCAGCGCATAGCTGCCACCTCTGAACGAATGCGCAAGCTCACGCACAATCTCAAAATTGAAACGTGCCACCGAAGGAATCACGATGCCACCCACGCCTTTCTCGCCGGAACGCTCGATTACCGCGGCACGGTCTGCAGTGAACTCACTGGCATCAAGGTGGCAGTGCGTGTCGATCAACATCGCAATTCCTTGAGCGCGCTACCCAATTTTTCATTTCTCCAAATTCAGTGGAGGCACCTCGGGGTCGACGAGCCGACCCTTCTCCATGGCCAGTTGGCGATGCGCCAGGGCAGCCAGTGCCGGATCGTGTGTGACGATGGCAAAGGCTGTGTTGAAATCCCGATTCATGCGCACCAGCAACTCGAACATGCTTTCAGCGGTATTGCGATCAAGATTGCCGGTGGGCTCATCGGCCAGCACGCAGGTCGGCCGCGTTACCAAAGCGCGGGCCAACGCCACGCGCTGACGTTCACCTCCCGATAGCTGTCCTGGATAGTGGTCAATACGGGCCGACAACCCAACTTGTTCCAGCACGAGTTGAGCCTGTTCCCGGGCAAGGCCGCGTTTTTCACGCCGCACGATAAGCGGCATCGCGACATTGTCCAGCGCCGAAAACTCGGAAAGAAGGTGGTGGAACTGATAAACGAAACCCAGGCTTCGATTCCGCAGCTTGCTGCGCTGGGCCTCGTTCAGGCCGTCGGCTGACTCACCGTTGATCAATACCGAGCCCGAGGTCGGGAGGTCGAGCAGACCAAGGGTATGCAGCAAGGTGCTTTTCCCCGAGCCCGAGGCCCCTACAATGGCTACCATTTCGCCCGCATCCACATGCAGGCTTACATCGCGTAGGACTTCGATGGCCACGCCGCCTTCATGATATGTCTTGACCAGATTACGCGCGCTCAGCGCGTGGACGACGGGTGTATCAATCATGGCGCAGCACCTCTGCCGGTTGCAGACTGGACGCACGCCAGCTGGGATAAAGGGTAGCCAGCAGGGACAATACCAGCGACGTAAGGGCTACAACGAGAATGTCGTTGATCTGTGGATTGGAGGGCAGCTCGCTGATGAAATAAATTTGCTGTGGCAGGAATTGTACGCCCAGCATACGTTCAATGAAGGGAACAATGACGTCAATGTTATACGCCACCAGGGTTCCGAAGCCGAGCCCCAGCAGGGTTCCAACGATACCAATAAGCGAGCCCTGGACCAGGAATATCTTCGCGATCTCGCGTGGACTGGCACCCAATGTGCGCAATATGGCGATATCGGAGCGCTTGTCCTTGACCGCCATGACAAGCGAAGACAACAAGTTGAAGGCCGCCACCGCCACAATCAAGGCAAGTATCAGGAACATCATGCGTTTCTCGGTCTGAACGGCGGCAAACCATGTACGGTTATTCAACGTCCAGTCTTGCGCGTGCACGAATGGCGGCAAGGCCTTGCTCAAACTCCGGGCGACCAAGGGTGCCCGCTGCATGTCCGAAATACGCAATCGCACACCGCTGGTTCCACTATCCCTGAACACCTTGGCGGCATCCTCGTAATTGATGAAAGCCAGCGTGGCATCGTATTCGTAGTAACCGGAAGAGAACAGTCCAGTGACCGTGAATTGGCGCATGCGCGGGGTGAACCCCGCGGGCGAAATGGATCCTTGGGGAGCAAGCACCATGACGGTATCGCCCGCATTGACCCCCAACGTTGTGGCCAATTGGTTGCCCAGGACTATCGAGTAGCTGCCCGACTTCAGTGCGGAGATATTTCCCGCAATCATTTGACCCCCGACATCCGAAACGTCACTTTCACGCTGTGGATCGATACCGCGCAATTGCACCCCGCTCAAGGCTTCGCCGCGCACTATCATGGCTTGTGCTGCAACAAAAGGCGCTGCACCAGTGACTTCCGGATTTTCCTTCGCCATATCCGCGATCGCCTGCCATTGCATAAGCACCTGCTCGGGATCGGTGCGAGGCACATAAAGTTCGATGTGGGGCAACACCGACAACATGCGGTCCCTGACCTGAGTCTGGAATCCGTTCATGACGGAAAGCACCACGATCAACGCGGCCACGCCCAACGCGATACCGGCCATCGAACTGGCCGCAATAAACGAAACGAAACGGTCGCCCCTGCCGACACGACGCTTCGAACGCGCCAAGCCCGCATAGCGCGCGCCTATCCAAAATTCATATGCCATTGTTGAAGCCACCGTTTTCCATTAACACTACAATCCAGGAATGCAAATCGTACTACCTGGGGCATTGCCCGACCCTCGCGAGGCGCGCGAACTGACTTCCTATCTGCAAAACGCCGCACCGACACTTGTGCGCTGGCTTGAGCAAGGACGCGCCCGCACCATTGCGGCCGATCCGGCATCGAGCGGCTGCACGCCACACGAGCAGTGGTTGTTGGCCGCCAGTGGATTCAAGCCCCGGAAAGAACAGAATCTTAGCGCAGGCCTGGCTCCTCTGTGGCTGCAGCAGCCAGTGGCAGACAATACATCTGTCTGGCTGACCGAATTGGTGCATGTATCGCCGTCCCGGGATGGCGCCGCCTTGCTGCCGGCTCGTGAGCTCGCGATCACGCGAGAGCAGAGTGTAGCCTTGTTCGAATCGGCGCAACCCTTGTTTGCCGATTCGGGTTTTACGCTACATGCCGACAGCATCGAACGCTGGCGGCTTGAATTGCCCGCCGGATTTGCGCCGCAAAGCGCCAGCCCGGCGCTCGTCAGCATAAGTACGGTGAACGACTGGTGGCCGCAGGACGTGGACGCACGCCCCTGGCGGCGCCTGGTCAATGAACTGCAGATGGCCTGGTTCGAACATCCTGTCAACCAGACGCGTTACAGGCAAAGTCTGGTGCCCATTAACAGCCTCTGGCTGTTCGGCGGTGCCAGCGCCGAACAATTAACGTTCGGCAAGGACAAGACAAGCGACGCGCAGACGCACGATGCCTTGCTTGCGCCGGCCACGAGCCATGACTGGGGGGGATGGCTCGCCGCGCTTCAGCAGCTGGAAGCTGCCGTGTTCAAGCCCTTGGCAGGCGGGCCGACCCCAGGCGTCGTATTGATGGGAACGGACCGCATCGTGGAGGTCCAACCAATGCGATGGGGGCAATGGATACAATGGCTTCCGGGCAGTCGTCTAGCATGGAGAAAGTGGTGGTCACCCCAAAACTAAGCAATCGGCTGGCCGACTTCCAGGCGAGTCAAGCCCTCGAGGCGGCAGGCATACATCCATTGCTTGCGCGTTTGTGGGCAGCGCGAGGCGTAAGCTGCCTTGGCGATACCCAGCTTGTCTGGGGCGCCCTGATTCCGCCGGGAAAACTCACCCACATCCAGCATGCCGCCAGCATTCTGGCTGACGCCATCCACAATGGCAAGCGCCTGCTGATCGTGGCTGACTACGATTGCGACGGCGCAACCGCCTGCGCGGTCGGCATGCGCGGCCTGCGCAGCATGGGTGCCATTGTCGATTTCCTGGTGCCGAACCGGTTCGAAACCGGCTACGGGCTTTCACCGGCGGTAGTAAGCCTGGCCCTTCAGCACCCGTCGGGTAAGCCTGATATTCTCATCACCGTGGACAATGGCATTGCCAGCGTCGACGGTGTCCAGGCTGCAAAACTCGCCGGCATCGATGTGGTCATCACCGATCATCACCTGCCGGGAGATACGCTGCCTCAAGCGCTCGCTATCGTCAATCCGAATCAACCGGGCTGTGGGTTTCCATCCAAGAATCTGGCCGGCGTAGGTGTCATTTTCTATCTTTTGCTGGCCCTGCGCGCCGAAATGCGGCAGCGCGGCGTCTATCCCAAAGATGGCGGTCCCCGACTTGACAGCCTGGCCGACCTAGTGGCGTTGGGCACGGTAGCCGACGTGGTCAAGCTCGATGCCAACAATCGCGTGCTTGTCACACAGGGCCTGCAAAAAATGCGGGCCGGAAAGATGCAGGCAGGCATCCGCGCGTTGTTCGCCGTATCCGGGCGCGAGCCACGCCAAGCCAGTGGCTTTGATCTGGGCTTTGCCCTGGGGCCCCGCATCAATGCCGCGGGGCGACTGGCTGACATGAGCATAGGCATCAACTGCCTGATTACGGATGACGAAGGGGAAGCGCTCGAGCTCGCTCGGCAGCTCGATGGCATGAACCAGGAGCGTCGTGGCATTGAAACGACCATGCGTGAAGAAGCGCTTGCGGCAATCGAGGCATCCACGCCGGTCATCGGCGCCACGGTATGTGTCTATCATCCCGAGTGGCACCAGGGCGTCGTTGGCCTGGTCGCGTCACGCCTGAAAGAAACCTATTGGCGTCCGACGCTGGCCTTCGCCCGTTCGGACTCGGGCGAATTGCGCGGCTCCGGCCGCTCCATTCCGGATGTGCATTTGCGCGACGTCCTTGACCTGGTATCCAAACGCTATCCAGGCATCATCCTGAAGTTCGGAGGCCACGCCATGGCCGCTGGACTGACACTGCGTGAAGATGCGTACGCGCAGTTCATTGAAGGTTTCGACGCGGCGGTGATTGAGCTGAGCGGCAAGGCCAGCTTTGATCCCGTCATCGAAACCGACGGATCACTGGAAACCGGATACGCCAATGCGGAGGTGGCAGGATTGCTGCAGCAACAAGTTTGGGGTGCAGGTTTCCCCGCGCCCGTCTTCCGCGATACCTTCCACGTGCGGCAACAGCGGCTGCTGAAAGACAAGCACTTGAAGTTGAACCTCGAACGAGGCAATCAACGCTTCGACGCCATCTGGTTCAATCACGCCGACATGCTGCCGGAGTACGCCGATGTGGCATACCGGCTGGACCAGAACGTCTGGAACGGCGTCGTGTCGGCACAACTGATCATCGAACACGCCTGTGCGACCGACTACCGCCAGTAAGAACAGGCGCCGGTCACGCCGCCCTCGCAGCCGGCACTGCGTCATCTGGCTGTGGAATTTTTTGCGGGCAATGTGGCCAACAACAGTCCTCCGAGCGCAAGCGCGAAAGCGACAATCTGCACCGCGCCCAATGCTTCGCCTAACAACATGACACCGACCAGGGCCGCGGTGACAGGAAGCATGACCGTGAAGACACCTGCGCGCGACGCGGGCACGGATTTCAAGCCGGTCATCCACAACCAGACTGTCCACACGCTGGCAGCCAGCGCATAGAACAACAGCAGCAACCACATTTGAAACGGGACGCCAGTAAAGTCGAAGTCGAAGGCTGCATGAATACCAAATGGGGTCATCAGCACAAAACCCCATAGGTTGATGACGGCACTGATCCGTTTGGGTCCCATGACTGCCGTGAGTTTCTTGCCAATCACGGCATAGGCCGCTTCACACAGCACAGCACCGACGATCAGCAAATCCCCAAGCCAAGCCATCGCCGGCGCCGCCGTCTGCCCCAGCGTGTCGCCGCTTTGAAGGGTCGCTTGCACGCCTCCCCACGAAAGCAGACCTATTCCTAACGCACCGCATACGATCGCGCCCCATACGCGCAGTCCAATGGCTTCTTTCAAAAAAACCCAGCTCATGAGGGCTACAGCGGCGGGGATCGTGGACATGATGACACCCGCCGATACCGCGGTCGTCATGCTAACGCCATACAACATGCATATCGTGAACAGGAAATTCCCGAGGAACGACTCAAGGAATATAAGAATCCTTGTGTGGATCGAGAGCTGTGGTTCGCTTGCCGGCTTATGCAGCCATCGCGACATCGCAATAACACCAATGCCAAAGCGTAACCATCCCAACAGGAAAACCGGAAATACCAATGCCAGCGGTTTGGACAACGCAACGTAAGAGCCCACCAGGGACATGCTGAGAGCAAGACATGCGTAGGCAACCAGGCGGGTTCTGGGAATACTCATCGGGAATCATTTGAATTCATGGACCCGAAATTATGACGCACCCTGGAATACGTGCAAGCGCAATCACTCCACCGGAATCAAGCGCATTTCGTCGGAGAGTACAATAAGGGTTTACCGCCATCGTGCGCGGTATCGCATGCATCCTGCACCCGCTACGCCATTACGCCATGTACCGAATTGGCGTGGGCAAATCGCGACTGCTCCATCCTACTTACGCACTGAGGAAGTTCACCATGCAGGCTATTGCCCGCCTGAGCCACTTTGTTGGCAAGACATTTGCAATCTGGGTATTGTTGTTTGCAATACTTGCTTTTTTCGCCCCCGCACAATTCCGTTGGATCGGCCCCTACGTTGTGCCTCTGTTGGGCATTATCATGTTCGGAATGGGATTAACACTGTCCAAGGCCGACTTCACCGAGGTATTCAAGCGCCCAGGCACTGTCCTGATCGGCGTACTTGGGCAGTTCATCATCATGCCAGGCCTGGCATGGGGACTCAGCACCGGCTTGCAACTGCCGCCGGAAATCGCTGTCGGTGTGATCCTCGTCGGCTGCTGCCCTGGGGGCACCGCTTCGAATGTCATGACCTTCCTGGCGCGCGGAGATGTCGCACTATCGGTCGCAATAACCTCCGTAACAACGTTGTTGGCGCCGATAGTGACGCCGGCCCTCATCTACCTGCTGGCCAGCCAATGGCTTGAAGTCAGCGCGAGCGCGATGTTCTGGTCGATCGTACAAGTCGTGCTTCTGCCGATCGCATTAGGTGTCGTTGCGCAATCACTGTTGCGCGAAAAGGTGAAAGCTTGCGTGGACGTGCTGCCGCTGGTGTCTGTCGTGGCCATCGTGGCCATCGTGGCCGCCGTCGTGGCGGGCAATCAGGAAAAAATTGCGACGAGCGGCCTGATGATTTTTGCCGTAGTCGTGCTTCACAACGGCTTGGGACTATTGCTGGGCTACTGGCTGGCAAAAGTCGCCGGTCTGAGCGTGGCCAAGCGTAAAACAATGTCGATCGAGGTCGGCATGCAGAATTCCGGGCTTGGCGTGGCGCTGGCGACTGCACACTTCTCTCCGCTTGCAGCGGTGCCGAGCGCCATCTTCAGCGTTTGGCACAACATTTCGGGGCCGCTGGTCGCCACCCTCTACCAGCGCTTCAGAAACGACGAGACCTATGTCGACACCGCAACATTGACTGCGGCGAAACCGGTCAAGTAGGAAAAAGCCCGTCGCACCATAAGTGTCACGGGCTTGTTTCTGTCAGGCGTAATCAGGTGGGCGGCTAAGTCTTTTGCTGGGCATCCGCGCCGCACATGGCCGATTTGGATGCTTCCACTATTTCTTCATGACTAAGGTTACGGATATGCGTGGCAATGGACCAGTGATGTCCGAACGGGTCTTCGAGCACGCCATAGCGGTCGCCCCAGAACATGTCATCGGCAGGCATGATGACTTTCGCGCCAGCCGCCACGGCGCGTTCTATTGCCATATCGACGTGGTCCACGTAGAGATGCACTGATACCGGCGTGCCTTTCAGCGTCGTGGGTGCCACGGCCCCACATTCGGGGAACTCGTCCATCAACATGACCACCGAATCGCCGATGCGGACGGCGGCATGCATAAGCTTGCCGTCAGGCCCGGCCAGCCTGCCGATTTCCGTGGCATTGAACGCCTTTTTATAGAATTCGACTGCATTGGCGGCCCCCGCACATACAAGATGCGGCGTGACCGTGTTCATGCCACGAGGCGTGGCCATGAGCTTGATTGATCCGTCAGGTTCCATGTCGAACAATGCTTTATTGGTTTGAACATCGAAGGGCGCGGATATGTGCTCGTGGGCGATCAGCCATGCGCTACCCGTCTTTTTGTAGCATGTGGTCATGCGCATCCAGGACACCCTTTGCTCATCTGTTTCATCCTTTGCACCGCAACTGAGCAGGCAATGGGCGAAAGCCAGGTTGCCGTCCACCGCAATGTCGAGTTCGCGCAGCTGGAAGGTCATGGAACTGTTGCACATCTGCATGCAATTTTCCCAGTGTTTGCCATATGCGTCAGCCCCTTTAAATTGCAACTGAACGATGGCGTCGAATGCCACCACATCAGGCGCGTAATGCGACATGATCATCTTCAGATTGTTCGCTTCCACTGCCTTCAGCCAACTTTCCACCCGTGTCCTGATCTGCGCCTGGGCTTCGGTGTTCGCACTGGTTACTGTATCCATAATGTCTCTCCTTTGGAAGTGACGACGCGCTCGAACGGCGTGCGCCAGACCGCCGAATGCGGCCCGTCGATCACAATTTACCATCATGTAGTCCTAAAGAACAACCTATCAGTCCTAAAAGTGATAAACTCTTACGCATGGCAATAAAACGAAGCTACAACGATGCATGTGCCGCCGCACATGCGCTCGACCTTATCGGAGAACGATGGGCCCTATTGGTCGTGCGCGAACTTCTCCTTGGCCCCAAAAGATTCAGCGATCTGCGGCGCGGCCTCTCCGGCATCAGTCCCAATGTCCTGGCGCAACGACTGAATGAACTTGAAGCGGCCGCCGTCGTTCAGCGGTTGAGATTGCCACCGCCAGCCAGTGTTTGGGCATACCAGCTCACACCGTGGGGGCAGCAGCTGGAACCCATCGTTCTGCAGCTCGCCCATTGGGGCGTGCAATCAGCGTCTTTTCCACGCCCTTCCGGTTTGGGCGCCGACGCAATGATCCTTTCCTTGCGCACCATGTTTGTCCCTGAGAATGCAGAAAACTTCTCCGCATCCTTGGAAATCCGTCTCGAGGACGATGTGTTCTTTGCCAGGGTCGCCGAATCGCGAATCGAACTCGGCAGAGGCATGCCCGACAGTCCGGACGCTCGCATTCAGGCCAGCACAGACGGGCTGCTCGGGCTGGCTTATGGCAAGATCGACCTGGACGAGGCGCTACAGGAAGGCGTCATCACGCTGACGGGCGACAAGGCCATAGTGCGATCGTTCCTGGCATTGTTCAGCCTGCCTGAAGGCGCATTTGGAAGTACTAGCGCCGCGACGACAGCACGATGCCACTGACGATCAGCACAAACGCAACACCATGATATGTCTGCGGCATTTCACCCAGGAATGCCGACGACATCAGCGCGGCGAATAAAGGCGTCAGGTTATTGAAGAATCCTGCCGTGTTCGGCCCGGCGCGTTGCACGCCTAGCCCCCAGCAGCGGAAAGCGATTATGGCAGGCCCCACAGCCACGTACGCAAGACCCGCCACCAACGGCCAGCCCCAGTGTATAACGCTGTCGGTGAGCGCCCATTCGCCCGCTGCGAAAACACCCGACCACACCACGCCGAACGAAATCTGTGCCAATAAGAACGTGGCCCAATTACGGCGAATCTCGGCGGGATCCCTGGCCTGACTCAAAGACCAGCTATAAAAGGACCAAACCACGGTGGCTACCACCATGAAGACGTCCCCAATCACGAAACGCAATCCCAATAGCTGATGCCATTCACCATGGCTCAACACGATAACCACGCCGAAGACCGACAGGACGGCTCCTATGACCTGTTTGCGTGCTACCTTGGCATCGAAAAACAAAAAGCCGATCAACAACATCCATACAGGCATGCTGGCGCCAACCAGGGTCACATTGATGGGAGTGGAGGTATGCAGCGCAATGTACTGCAAGGCGTTATAAAGGCCAATGCCCAGTAGTCCGAGTAGCGCATAGCGCCTGTAGTTTTGCCATAGGCCGCTACCCTGGCGGAATATCGAATAGCCAATGGGCAGCAGAATCAGGAAGGCGATCGCCCAGCGCAAAAAATTCAGCGTAATCGGAGGTATCAAGTCGCTGAGCAGACGCCCTACCACGGCATTACCAGCCCACAAAAAAGGCGGAACGACAAGTAAGAATGCGGTAGAGGGGGTAAGTTTGTAATCCATGGACCCGGTTCCAGCACTGGCAAATAGATTGGTATCATACTTACTTACCCCAGGCATATGACGCCTGGTTGCAGAATCCAGGCCGGAGCCCATCATTCCATGGCAGTTTTCGACATCAGCCCCATCGTTAATTCGCTCAATGCGATACGTCAGGATTGGCGTACCTCCCAGGGCCGCTCCCGCGAGCCGGGCGGGCGTGAGTTCCCTTCGCCCCAGGCCCTGACCAAGATACTGGATGACCTCAAGGGCGTGCTGTTCCCTATGCGGCTGGGTCCGCTGGATCTGCGCCAGGAAAGCGAGGACTTCTACATTGGCCACACATTGGACTCGGCGCTGCACGCCCTCCTACGCCAGGTTTGCCTCGAACTCCGGTATCAAACGCGGCACCACGGGCTCACCGAGCCCGAGATCGAAGCCAGGGCGACCACGGCTGTACAGGCCTTTGCCGCCGCCCTGCCCGACATACGCCGCTTGCTTGACACCGACGTGTTGGCAGCCTATCACGGCGACCCCGCTGCCCGTAGCGTGGACGAGGTCCTGCTCTGCTATCCGGGCGTCCTCGCCATGATCCACCATCGGATTGCGCACCAGTTCTATATCCAGGAATTCCCGCTGCTGGCCCGCATGTCGGCCGAACTCGCCCATTCGCAAACCGGTATCGATATTCATCCTGGCGCGCGCATTGGCCCCAGCTTCTTTATCGATCATGGAACCGGCGTGGTAATCGGAGAAACCACCATCATCGGCGAGCGGGTTCGCATTTATCAGGCCGTCACGCTGGGCGCAAAGCGCTTTCCGACCGACGCCAACGGCAAGTTGGAAAAAGGTCTACCGCGCCACCCCATCGTCGAAGACGATGTCGTCATCTATGCGGGCGCAACCATACTGGGGCGCGTCACCCTAGGCAAAGGATGCACCGTAGGCGGGAATGTGTGGCTCATCGACGATGTGCCGCCGGGCGGACACGTGACACAAGCCGATTCCCAAGGCATGCAGAGCTGTGATCCGGCCGTTCACAGCAACCCCAGTCCCCTCAACATGACAATCAGGATGAGCACCGGCGACACATAGCGCAGCAAGAAAAATATGGCACCGGCAAGGCGGGCGTTATTCAATGCGCCGCCATTCGAGACGGCGAACGTGAAGCGTTCCCGTCCCCAGCTCCAGCCGACGAATAGCGCAATGAATATTCCGCCTATCGGCAAGAGAATGTTGGAAGAAAGGTAGTCACTGAGATCGAACAGGTTCAGGCCAAATACACGGAACTCTGCCAGTGCACTATTGGACAAGGCGCAGCCAGACCCGACGATCGCCAATATGACCAGGGTGTACAGTGTTGCGCGTGTTCGCGACAAGCCGAAGCGCTCATGCAGGATAAGCACTGGCACTTCCATCAAGGAAAGCATCGCACCCGTCGCGGCCACTGCCGTCAACACAAAGAACACTACCATCAGTAAATGTCCCATGGGTATCTGGGCAAATACCGCGGGTATGGTGATGAATACAAGCGACGGACCGGCCGATGGCGCAAACCCGAACGTGAACACCGCCGGGAAAATGGCAATGCCCGCCAGCAGCGAAACGCAAAGATCGGCAGTCATGACGCGGAATGCCGTGCGCGGAATATTCTGGTTTTCACGGAAATAGCTTCCGTAGGTCATCATGGTGCCCATGCCTATGGAAAGCTTGAAAAAGGCAAGCCCCATGGCGGTGAGCACCACCGAGGCGCTGAGCTTGCTGAAATCCGGGCTGAACAGAAAAGCCAGTCCATCACCCGCCTTGTCCAAAGACAGGCTGACACTGCATAACAAAAGCAGCAACAGGAAAAGTAGCGGCATCAATCGCTTGGTGACGGCTTCAATGCCCCTGGAGACCCCACACAATAGGATGCTCCCGATGAAGAGCAGCACCAGCCACTGCCACAGCAAGGACTGCAAGGGGTCGCTGATCAGCGTATCGAAAGCCCGTTGCGTCACCACGGGATCGTTGCTGAGGATGGATCCGCGCATCGCCTTGAGCACGTAGGCAAAGACCCAGGCGACGACCTCGGAATAAAAGGCCATGATAAGGAACGATGCCAACACACCGGATGCACCGATCAACCACCACGCCCTCCCGGGGGCAAGCCCGCGCAAGGCCGTGATGGGATTTGCCTTGGCCTGACGCCCGATCGAAATCTCCGCAATCATCACGGGCAGGCCGATTAGCAGGGTCGCCAGAAAATAGATCAGTAGAAAACCGGCGCCCCCGTTGGCGCCCGTCAGGGAAGGAAACTTCCAGATATTCCCAAGCCCGACGGCCGACCCCAGTGTGGCGGCCAACACACCAAAGCCTGATGTGAAGCCGTCGCGCTTCGCGCTATGATTAACTGTGCCCATGATGCCTGGTGTCGATGTGTGTTGGAAACATCGAAGAATACAGGATTCAGAGGCTCATTTTTCTATCACGACCAACCGCAATACGGACCATTTCATGGGAACAGACTTTCCGGGTTATTCCGGCCCGACCGCCAGTGTCGAGGTGCCACTCGAGATGCTGGCCGCGTGCCATCACAGAATCCAGCGGCAATGCATCACGCTGAAACGCCTGGCTGCGCACCTGCGCCTTCATGGCAGCGACACACAGGCCAGCACGGCCGCCACCGGCATCCTGCGTTATTTCGAAACTGCGGCGCTCCATCATCACGCTGACGAAGAGCAAGACCTGTTTCCCGCCCTCATCGAGTCTATGGCCGGATCCGACGCGGTCTGCATCCGGGAACTGACCGGGGGCCTTACGGCCGACCACCGCCGGCTCGAAGCGATGTGGAAAGGCCTGCGGATTTCATTGCAGCAAGTAGAAGTGGGCAAGCCGGCCTTGCTGGACCAGGATGAGGTGGATTCGTTCACGCATCTGTACGAACGTCATATGAAGCTCGAAGAAGACGAACTGCTTCCCATGGCCAAGCGATTGTTAAGCGAGAGTGAAATCACCCGCATCGGACGCGCCATGCGCCAGCGCCGCGGCATACCGGATTAATGGCAGTCGGTGACCGTCTGGTCCAGGTATACCTCGAATGCAATGTCCCGCGCCGCCGACGTCGTAAGCTTCTGAAGATAGGCGCTGTCCGCCCAGTGCCGGGTCACCTCGCTTAGTGCGCCGCGCGACAGCGGATCACTGGATGATATGACTATGGCGAGGGGCGCCATGTCCCTGACCGGCAAGCGCGCAGAGAATTTTTTCCATTCGGGAAGCTTGATCAACTCATTCAATATGGCGCTATCGTGTACGGCAGCGTCGCAACCGCCAATACGCAGGGCGAGCAGTGAGTCGGCGGGCGCCCTGAATGACTTCTCGACCGCACCGTACCGGGCCGAGATTTGACCCGAGTAACGTCCACCCTCTGCCAGGCAGACCGTGCGACCCTTCAATTGTTCCCAGGTCTTGATGTCCGTGTCATTACGCATGATGGCCATGGCGCCCGACGAATACCCCGTCGGAATCATCCTGGTGGCGGGAGCCAGGGCTTCGGGGTCGCCGACCGGCACAAGCAGCACTCTGGCCTTCCCGGCAGCAAGCACATCGTCGGGTTTGGCAAGACCGACGCTAACGGTTTGCCCTGGGAGGACCAAGCGCTTGGCAAGGTCTTGGACCAGCGCCGCGGCAACGCTCTCCGGCGTGCGCACCTTTTCACCAGCAACGAACGCTGGTGGCACATACTGCACACCGGCCAGCAGCGCATCCTCCGGGGGCTGGCCCGGCATCGACTGACCAAATGCGATGCCCATGCTGGCATACGACAAGGCAACCGTCGCAACTCCTCGGATGATGACGGCGCGATGTGGCAAGGCAAAATAGTTCATGGCTATACGTACTGGTAGCGGAGCAGCTTGCGCTTCAAGTTTTCCAGAATGACTTGGTCGATCAAGGTTGCCAAAATGGCGATGGTAAGAATGTTGGCCATCACTCCGATCATATCGGCCGTTTCGCCTGCGTAGGCAAGTGAACGGCCAAGCCCCTGTCCGAAACCGATCAGCATCTCGGCCGAAATCAAGGCCCGCCAGGCATTGCCAAACGCCAGCTGGGCTCCGGTAATGAGTTCTGGCATGACCGCCGGCAAATACACACGCTTGAGCATTTCCCAACGGCTCGCCCCCATGACGCGTGCGGCGGAGACGTGAACATTCTGCACGCTTTCCGTGGCATTCATCACCGACAATGCGGCCGGGAAGAACGCGGCCAAGGCAATCACGACAATGATGGGCATATTGCCAAACCCCATCATGATCAGGAACAAGGGCACCCACGCAATGGAAGGAATGGACTGCAGGATGATGATGGCCGACTTGAGCACTTCACGAAAGAAAAACAGAACGGCACCGATTAGACCGAAGCCTATGCCGAACAGCAAGGCAAAACCGTAGCCAAAACCGAGCCGTGTCAGGCTGCCTGCCAGCACACTGCGGAACTCGGCCGTTTGTACGTCTTCCCAAAGACGGACCATGACCGTGGGAACGCCCGGCATGAGAAAGTCGGGAAGTATCCAGGCAGCAACCTGCCAGAACAATAATATGGCCGCGACCGCGACAACCATGGCAAGCTTCTTTCGGTAACCGGTGAGGCGAATCTGGGTGCTCATAAATGCTTTTAAATTCAGATGGCCGGGCTATCCCGGCCATCTTCGAACAATAGGACGCGACTGCGGGAGGCTACCCGCAACGCAAGGCCTGGAATTATCGACCAATTACAGCTTGCGTGTGTTTTGCCATTCCAGATCGACAATATTCCTGACGACGAACTCGGAACCGTCCTTGGTCTTCAAGGCACCGGCCTCCTGCATGATGTTGGCAATTTCCTGCATGCGATCCAATTCCTTGGGCGTCAGCACGGCACTGAACGTCTGGCTCTTGATGGCATCGCTGATGACTTTCTCGCGGGGCACGTCGCCATGCTTGAGTGTCTTGAGCGTAGGCTCTGCAATAAAATAGCTGGCAATAAGCTTGGCGGCTTCATCAGGGTTTTGCTCCATCAGTTCAATTGCCTCTCGCTGGGCATCAAGCGATTTCCAGACGCCTTCTTTATTCTTCTTCAAGATGTCGCCTGAAGTGATAACCACCATGCATGGGAAAGGCCAGACTTCGCCAATCTCGTAGATTTGTGTGACCGGCGCGATGAGACGGGCAATGCTGGCTTGGGGCTCGAACAGAAAAGCCGCATCCACCCGGCCCCCGACCAGCGACTGGACCGCCACTTGGGGGCTCACCCCCATAATAGTCAGATCATCCGGACCCAGCTTGGCATCCTTTAGCACCACGCCCCGCAGCACGGTATCTGCGGTGCTGCCCTCTTTCTGTGAGGCCAGCGTATGACCCTTCAGGCCGGCAACATCCTTGATATTGGCATCGTCACGCACCAAAATGGCATGGAAACCATGTTGGGCGCCACCCACGACTTTCAAGTCGGCGCCTTTGGATGACCACGAGGCAGCGTTGGTGAATCCAAGCACACCGGTGTCCAATTGGCCGCCCACAATGGCCTTGATCAAGTCGGTCCCCGACTTGAACTCGACCAGCTCGACGTCCAGGCCGTGCTTCTTGTAAAACCCGCCTTCGTACGCGGCAATTACCTGGGCGTCGTCCATGACGCGCAGATAGCCGACTTTGAACTTTTCGGCGGCGAAAGCTTGTCCGGCCATGGCCATCACGGCCAGTGCAGGGATCAATAAACGTGATAGCTTCATACTTCCATTTCCTCGATTAATTTGGCAACGTCATCCTGCTCGGCGTGAATGCCAAGCAGGCCTAGGATTTCCCTGCGCATGGCTGCAAACTCCGACAGATCATGCGTCTTTTCGTGCCGTGACAGACTGAATTCCTTGAGCACCGTCGCGGGACGCGAGCTGAAAACCAGGATGCGGTCAGCCAGGAACAATGCCTCGTCCACATCATGGGTAACCAGCAATACAGTCGGTCCAGTCTCGCGTATCAGTTGGCGCAACGCATCTTGCAGCGTCATGCGCGTCAGCGCGTCCAGCGCGCCAAATGGCTCGTCAAGCAGTAAGGCTTTGGGATTCGAAATAAAGGCCCGCGCAAGCGCCGCGCGTTGACGCATGCCTCCCGACACCTGGTGGGGAAAGTATGCTTCAAAGCCCTGCAGCTTGACCTTTTTCAGCCATTCGCGCGCCTGTTCGCGTGACTGCCGCTTATTCATGCTCTGAAACTCCAGCGCCAGCGACACGTTCTGTTCCAGCGTCAGCCATGGATACAGCGCGTTTTCCTGGAACATCAGGGTACGTTCAGGATCCGGCCCCAAAATCGGTACACCGTCGGCCAGCATTACACCCGCCGATGGCTTTTCAAGCCCGGCGGCGATATGCAGCAGCGTCGACTTACCGCAACCCGATGGACCGACCAAAGCGACCAGTTCACCGTCTTGTATGTCGCGGCTGAAGTTCTCAATAACGGGCAAGCCGGAGAACTGTTTGTCTATATTCTTGAAGGACAGCTTCATTGCATCTCATATTACGAATCGGTTATATCGAACTTTACTAAGCCCGCTAAAGTGCCACAAGAACTTTTATCGTCTTTGCTTATGCATGAAAGGAATATAGAACTCGCAGTCCGGATTACAGCAATACAAGGTTCATGCCGTCACCAAACACCTTGCGCGCCGTTGGAAGCAAATGATCGTGGTGACTCAGAAATATGACCTGAGTACTCCGCGACAGGTCGGCAAGTGCGCGCAGACCCGCCTCGGCTCGCGCATCGTCGTAATTGATGAATAAGTCGTCAGCGATAAATGGCAACGCTGGGGCCTGTTGCAGGTGGAGTTCCAGCGCCGCCAGGCGCAATGCCAGGTAAAGCTGATCGCGTGTCCCGTCACTCATGCCGCCAATTCCCACCCGAACCCCATCGCGGCGCAAGCCCTCGAGCACCATGGGCTCGCGATCGAAGTCGACCGCGAGACGCTCGAAAGAGCCCAAGGTCAGGCTGGAAAACATCGTTCCCGCCCGTGCCAGCATCGGGCCCTGCTTTTGCTCGCGATAACGATCAATGGACCATCGCAACAGGCGCGCGGCGGTGAACACCTTTATATACCGCTCAGTCACGTCGGCCATGCGCGCCAGCGCCTCCTGGCGTTGCGACTCGGCTTTGGCTGCAGCGTCGGTACCCGCGATGGCATCGAGCCGTCGAGTTGCATCAGCCAGTTCGACGGCAAGACGGGTCTGCTCGATCGTACCGGAGTCGATATCGGCATTCAATACATCCAGTTGCGCGATCAATTGCGCGTGATCCACACTTTCAACTTCATCCTGGATCTGCGTCCGGGTGCAGCCATCACCAATGGTCCAGAGTTCGGCTTGCCCCTTCGTTACCGTTTCCGAGAGCGCTCTATGCCGGTCCGATTGCGCAATCGCCTGTCTCAACTCGTCTTTGTTGATGACGCCTGCGCGCTCGAACAAAGGACGCAGCCTTGCGCTGGCGGACAGAATCGCTTCGTCGGCCTGTTGCAGTTGCGCCTGAACATCCTGCAACTCGCGGCGTAAAACCGTTTTCTGTTCCTGGGCTTGACGGGTCGTGTACAGCCTGGTCATCAGGTCACGACTGGCCTGGCCCGGCTCGACGCCCGCGGGATCGAGATCCAAAGCTTGCAGAAGCCGGGCGGCCATGTTCTGGAAACCCTGCAGTTCGCTGCGCATGACATCCATCTGCTCAACCCGTCTCTGCCGTATCAACTTGAGCTTGTCCGCGATGGTTTCCATTAAGCCCAAGGCCGCCTGAACTTCCGCTGCCACCCGTTCGCCAGCCAGACCTGCCTCGGCCAGGGCCGCCGTCCATTCCAGCGTCCACTGCTCCATATCGCCGGCGGCGACGCGACCGGCTTGCTGCAATGCCGCCAATATGGGTTGGGCTTCCGTCAACTGGTCCGCCAGCGCTGCACGCCTGACGCGGGCGGCTTCGCCTGCATTGATGTATTCGTGGGTCCGCAGGCAACTGACCGGCAGCGTGTCGGTGGTCGATATGGGTAATCCCGCTGCATTCATTGCCTTGTGCAGGGTATGGAGCACACCTCTTTGAACGGCCAACACGGATTCGTGTTCTTGCCGCGTCAGGGCTAGCTGCTGCAACGCCCCAAGTGCTTTATCCTTTTGTGCCGACCAGTCGGGCATGGTGTCCAGGGCCATGCCCGGCACGCCCAGACGGTGGCAGGTGTCGCGCCATGCATCGTCGAACTCCATCAAACTTGCTTCGACAGAACGGCACAGTTGCCCGGCATAATCCTGTTTTTGCCGCTCCTGTTCGCATAGATGCTGCAGGCTTTGAAGCGCGGCCGCCTCCTGGGCATTGTCCAGCCGTGCATCGGCCAGCGAATCGGCCCGGACCATGGTCTCCTCGAATGCCGGCGCCCCAGATTCGAGCGATACGGCGCCATTGCGCAAGGAACGCCACATGCCGTCGCGATGCTCACGCGCTTGGAGAACATCGTCGACCGTAACCGGATGGTGCATTTGCAGATACTGACGTAATGCCAATTCGCGTTGGCCAACGGCTTCGGATAGTTCGGCAAGCCGGGACCTGGCTGCTTTCACATCCGATGACAGCTCCTGGCGCTGCGCAAGCAGACGCGCGAGTGCCTGCGAGGACGGTAACTGCAAGGAAATGAGCCTCGGCACATCATGAAACCATGTCCCTAGCGCTGCCAATGCCTTATCCAGGTCCATCTGCGCCCTATCGACCGCGACGGCAGCCTTGTCGAGCGCGGCTTGCGGATCGCCCAGCGCTGTAGCGCGGTCCAGCGCAGCGCGTAATTCAACGGGTACGTCAATGACGGGCAACTGATTCAATCTCGTTCGCCACGCTGCGATCTCGGACTCCCGGCTTTGCACGGCGCGATTGGCCACTTGCAAGGCCTGGCGCAGGCCGCCAAGATCTTTCAATAGCTGTTCGATGCGCCGACGCACAGGAAGGGGCGGTAGCCGCGCGTGCATAGCGGCGGGGTCCATGGATTCCGCAGCAGGCCAACCCAATTGCAGAGCCGCTTCCACAGCGTCTTTCCATAGCGACGCACATTCCCCCTCGTAACGCTGGATATTTTGCTCATGCGTCGCATATCGATGACGCAGGGTATCGAGCGCCTCGATATCAGTGCCCAGCAAGAGCACCTTTTCGTCAACGCTGATGTCCCTGAGAACCGCCACAAGCCTTGCCGCGTTTGCACTATGAGTGCTCTTTCTTTGCTCGGCCCTGGCCAATTCGATCTCGGCCGACGCAAGAACGTCGGCCGCATCGACTGGCAGCTGGATAACTGTTCCTAGTTCCTGTAGCGATCTTTCATGTTCCCCCAGCACTGCCACCGCAGGGGCCAGGCGCCGTATTCTCTCGAGCCGCACCCGTTGCGCGAGCAACTGCTGCTGTCGCTCCCGCCCTTCGGTCATCGCCTGCTCCAGGTCGCGCACGCGCCCGTGCGCCTCTGTCCACTCGCGAGCCCGCACGGTTACGTCTTTCAGCGCAGCGTTGGCCCCATCGAGTTCTGCTTGCGCCATATACCATAAGCGCTCCTTGGATTTCTTGGGCGACCACAGTAAAGAGGCCTCGGCTTGCAACGCTTCATATACCTTTCCAAGGCTCGCCACCCCGGCGGCCGCCTGGAACAACACCTGTCCAACGTCATCCTGTGCCTTGAGCATATCGTTGCCGCCACGCACCAGGCGCGGATGATCCAGACCAAACATCTTGTCGAAGAAATCTCCGGTGGCCGTACCCAGATAGGCATCCAGCACGGTGTCGGGAAGAGGGGTGCCGTCGGGTGCACGCAGCGTATTCTTATTGCCTTTGACGCGCTGAAAATCCAGCCTGCCGCCAGCATGCTCGATGATGGCCTGGAGCCTGAGCTCGCTTTTGGGATGCAGGAAGTCCAGCGTGGTACGTATCGGAAAACCGAAAAGCAGATCCGAGAACGCTTGTCTCAGCGTGGATTTTCCGGCTTCGTTGGGGCCGACGATCATGTGAAAATCATGGGCGGCCAAAGGGAGTTCGATATTCCTGTCGGTAAACCTGCCATAACGTGAAAGTTCCAGATGGTTGAGTCGCATGCCGCTATTCTCCCTTTGCCAGATGGGCGACCAGCGACGGGCGAATCTCGCCTATCAGCGCGGTGAGATCGCCGCCCTTGATATCGTCGAAATGTGGCACGGCGTTTCTCAATTCCAGCGGCACCTTGCCCAGCAGCCCGCACAAATCGGCGTGCAAGGCCTTCAAAAAAACCGGGTCGTCCTGAGCGCCTGCCAGCAAGTCCTGAAGATCGGCCAACGCATCGGCGCGTTCGCGCAACGATTGGCCATCATCCATCGCATGGGTATCCAGCCGAACCTTTTCCAGCCAGACCCTGTCATTGCCCAGGGCCGCAATCGATGCGAGCACCTCCTGGCGCAATTGCGCTTCCATGCTGAAGAGTTCGCCATGCGCCGCCGTTCTGCCGCTGACGATTACCCGAACAGCCAGCGGTATCGATTCCGTCGTGGCTTCCACCAAGCCTTCCAGCGCCAGCCCTATGGTGCGCGCCACGTCCTCAAAATTCGAACAGCCGGCCACATCGACATCAAGACGGTGCCAGCGCAAGACATCCACATAGACACGTTGTACCTCCAGCGCGCCCGACGGCCCAGATTCGACCAGTACGGCGCCCCGAGGGCCTGTTTCGCGGATATGGCGCCCCTGCAAATTGCCGGGGAAGACCACGAGGGAATCGCCACGCCACATGGCGTATTCGTGCACGTGCCCTAAAGCCCAATAGTCGTAGCCTTTGGCATGCAGTTCGGCAAGGCTGCAAGGTGCGTAGGTGGCATGCATGGCATTGCCCTCAAGAGCCGTGTGCAGAACCCCGATATTGATCAGGCCTGGCACAGCGTCCGGATAGGTGCCAGCCAGGTTCTCCAGCGTGGCGGCATCCTTGAAGCTGCGGCCATGCAGCACGACTCCCAGGGAGTCCAGACGAAAACTGCTAGGCTTTCGGCTCTCGAACACAGAAACGTTCCTGGGCAGCAATAATTTGCGCGTCATCTCGCTTTCCGCGTCGTGGTTCCCATGAAGCAGGTAAACAGGAATATTGGCTTTGTCCAGCCGCCCCATCTCCTTCACAAAATAAAGCCCTGTGTTGTAGTCCTTCCAATTGCCGTCATAAAGATCCCCTGCAATCACCATGAAGTCCACCTGTTCGTCGATTGCGAGGCTGACCAGGTTGGTGAACGCGTCGCGCGTTGCCGTGCGCAATCTTTCGACCGGGGCATCGGCATAGGAGCTCAAGCCGGTAAGGGGGCTGTCCAGATGTATATCCGCGGCATGGATGAATCTCACGTATCTTTCCTTCTATGGATGAATGAACCGACGAGGAAAACAGTAGCATGCCGCCAAACATGTCGTTTGCTTCCTGTCACATACCTGCAATGATGCACTGCAATAATTCGCCGACCACGAACTGCCTGGCCGTGGCGTAAGCATCCAGGCAGCACAAAAACCGGACAGCCAAGAAAAGCAGATATGTCGAATTTCTTCTCACTAAAAAAAAGCTTTATTTTCTTCCTCGCCGTCTTGACGTTATTGTCGCTGCTGGTCCTAAGCGCCCTATATAACCTGGCTCGAAGCGCGGACAAGGTGAAAGAAATAGAAGGATTGCGCTATGCGGCCACCGAACTGGCTACTGAATACAAGACAATCACCCGCGCCATGACCCGGGATGTCATGGCGTTCGTGGCGACCGAGCAGCCCGAGTTCCAGGAAAGCTATATGCATCATGCGGCTATCCTGCGCGGCGAGGCTACCAACGATCGGGGCACTCAACAATCCATGATCGCACGCTTCCAATCGGCGGGATTCACGAGCGCGGAGATGAGCAAGCTGGAATCGGCGCTTGCGCAAAGTGCCGGATTGGCCAAAACCGAGATAGAAGCGATAAGCACGGCCAGCGGCCAATTCGATGATGGACATGGCGGCATCAAGGTGGCGCTGCCGAACGCACTGATGGCCAAGGTCATGATCTTTGGTCAACAATACACCGATGCCTCGAACGCCATTGCCCGCACAATAGACGATTTCGACACCATGCAGGCCGAACGCTACGAGCAGGAACTGCGCCAGGCGGGGGTCGCCAACAAAATGGCCTATCGGGTAGCGGTCCTGAGCATTGCAGTACTGCTGGTGTCGAGCATTCTCGCTCTATGGGCACTCTATCGCGTTATCAAGCGTCCTCTCGATCAGGGTGTGTGGCTTGCGCGGGAACTCGCAAGCGGAAACCTGAGCGCAGAGATCGGCATCAGCCGACGCGACGAACTCGGCGAATTACTCGAAGCACTCAATGGCATAGGACGGGGATTGAATCGCGCCGTGGGCGAGGTACGGGATCGCAGCATGCATATAGCCATTGCCTCACGCCGTATATCCAGGGGCAATCGAGACTTGTCGCATCGAACCGACGAACAGGCGGCCAACCTGCAGCAAACGGCGACTGCAATGGAACAACTGAACGTCACAGTAAAGCAGAATGCCGACCATGCGGAGCACGCCTGGCAACTCGGCAACCAGGCGGCCGGGTGCGCGGCGCGTGGAAGCACTACCATGCAGATCGCCGTGGACACCATGCAGCAAGTTCGTCGAGGTTCGAGAAAAATGACGGATATCGTCAAGCTCATCAACAGTATCGCCTTCCAGACCAATATCCTCGCACTCAATGCTGCGGTAGAAGCGGCGCGTGCCGGCCAACAAGGCAAGGGCTTTGCCGTGGTTGCCACGGAGGTTCGAAGCCTGGCGTTGCGGTCTGCCCAGGCATCAAGAGATATCGAAGACCTGATAGCGGAGTCGGCCGCGCAGATGGACGCCGGTGCGTCCCTGGTCGACAACGCAGGCAGCTCCATGAATGAAATTGTGCAATCCGTACAGCAGGTTCAAGGCATCATGAAAGAAATTGCCGCGGCGTCGCGCGAGCAAGCCAATGGCATGGCGCAGATAGCGCTGGCAGTGGGCCACCTGGACACCATCACGCAAGAAAATGTACAGCAAGTACAGCTGGCCGCCCAAGCCACGCTGGCACAACAGGAACAAGCCGATGGTCTGGCCGCGACCGTGGCAAGGTTCACTCTTGCGAATGCGTACCACCCTGTGACGGAAGAGCCGCATGCGACAGCGCCCGAGGAAAACCCGGCGCGTCGCGACTTCACTCCTTATTCCGGCAATCTGACCTATGAAGCGTAACTAATTTTTGACATAGTGAATGTAGACCGGTAGAGTTAACGCACAGTCGGCCAGTTCGAGCGGCGATAACTACACGGAGACAGCCCTAAATGAAAACCGCAACCAGGATACTCACAATCTTGGGCAGCAGTCTTGCCCTGTCATTTTCCGCTACCGCATTCGCGCAAAACGCTATCGTCGTCAAATTCAGCCATGTCGTGGCCGATGCCACGCCCAAAGGTCAAGGCGCCATCAAATTCAAGGAACTCGCCGAAAAATACTTGCCCGGCAAGGTGCAGGTACAGGTATTTCCGAATTCCCAGTTATTTGGCGACGCCAAGGAACTCGAAGCCGTCCTGCTTGGCGATGTGCAGTTCATAGCGCCTTCCCTGTCCAAGTTCGATCGCTACACTAAAAAAGTCCAGCTGTTCGACCTTCCCTTTCTGTTCGACGACATGGCGGCTGTCGACCGCTTCCAGCAAAGCGCAGAAGGCAAGGCTTTGCTCGATTCCATGACCAATCGTGGCCTCAAAGGTCTTGCATACTGGCATAACGGCTTGAAACAGCTCTCCACCAATAAAGACAAGCTTACGCGGCCTGAAGATGTCAAGGGCCTGAAATTCCGCATCCAAGCGTCCGACGTTCTCGAAGCGCAATTCCGGCAGTTGGGCGCAAATCCTCAAAAGCTTGCCTTCAGCGAGGTTTATCAGGCGCTGCAAACCGGCGTGGTGGACGGACAGGAAAATACCTGGTCCAACATCTACTCCCAGAAATTCCACGAAGTCCAGAAAACCATCGCCAATACCAACCATGGCGTCATCGACTATATGGTTGTGACAAATGCCAAATGGTGGGACGGGCTGCCGCCAGATGTGCGTGGCGGATTGGAAAAGGCCATGGCCGAAGCCACGACTTATGCCAACAATCTTGCCGCTGAACTCAACGAGCGTGATCGCAAGCGGATTGTCGAGGCCAATAATGCCAAGGTGCAGACGCTCAGCAAGGAAGATGTGGGCGCCTGGCGCAAGGCTATGGAGCCCGTGTGGAAGAAGTTCGAAGGCGACATTGGCCCGGAACTGATCCAGTCGGCGCTTAAATCCAATTCATAGATTCCAGATTACGGCCGTGCCGGCACGGCCGTTTGCTTACGCCCGACATCCGGAGCAACACGATGAAGAAAGTCTGGTTCGAGCGACTGGAAGAGGGATTGATTGCCTTTTTGCTGGCCGCAATGACGCTCGTCACTTTTAGTCAGGTCATAGCGCGCTATGTATTCAATTACAGCTTTGTCTGGGCGCTGGAACTGACCACCTTTCTGTTTGGCGGCTTGATCTTCCTCGGGATTTCCTACGGGGTCAGGGTGGGTGCGCATATCGGCGTGGATGCGCTCGTCAAAATCCTGCCGCCCAAGCTGGCCCATCGCGTCGGGCTGGCAGCTACATTGCTTTGCATTCTGTATAGCGGCATTGTATTTGTCGGCGGTTGGATCTATGTCAGCAAGATGTATGACATCGGCATACTGGCTCAGGACATCCCCATTCCGCAATGGATACCCCGTCTGGTCATGCCCGTTGGATTCGGTCTGCTGTTGCTGCGTTTCGGGCAGGTCATGTACAACATGCTTCGCGGCAAGGATGCCGCGCTGCTTGGCGATGAAGTCGAAGATGCGCTCAAGTATCGCAGCGATGAAGACCTGCCCACGGAGCAAAAATGACCACTGCCGCTCTCTTCATCATGCTGTTCGCATTCATGTTCATGGGCATGCCGGTGGCCGTGTCACTGGGGCTATCGTCCATACTGACTATCCTTCTTTTTGGTCATGATTCGCTCGCCTCGCTCTCCCTGAAAATGTTCGAGACGTCGGAACACTTCACCTTGATGGCCATTCCGTTCTTCGTACTGGCCGGAGCATTCATGACCACGGGCGGCGTCGCCAAGCGCATGATCCGTTTTGCCATTGCAGCAGTCGGCCACCTGCACGGCGGCCTGGCCATTGCATCGGTCCTCGCGTGCTGCTTGTTTGCCGCCGTTTCGGGCTCATCACCTGCCACTGTGGTTGCTGTCGGGTCCATTGTCATCGCGGGTATGGTGCGATCGGGCTATCCGCAAGCCTTCGCCGCCGGCGTCATCTGCAATGCAGGCACGCTGGGCATTCTCATTCCGCCATCCATTGTCATGGTGGTATACGGCGCAGCCACCGAAACGTCAGTGGGCAAGCTGTTCATGGCTGGTGTCGTGCCAGGTATTTTGCTCGGCTTGCTGCTGATGATTGCCATCTATATCGTCGCCCGGGTCAAGAAGCTGCCGCGCCAGCCCCGAGCGTCATTGAAAGAAACATTCAGCGCCGCGCGCGATTCCTTCTGGGGCCTGATGCTGATCGTCATCATCCTGGGCGGTATTTACGGCGGAATCTTCACGCCCACCGAAGCCGCCGCCGTCTCAGCCGTGTATGCCTTTTTCGTTGCGGTTTTCGTGTACCGCGATATTGGAATGCGGCAAGTGCCGGAAGTGCTTCTGGACGCCTCGAAAGTCACCGTCATGTTGATGTTCATCATCGTGAACGCCCTGCTTTTCGCTCATGTCCTCACCACCGAACGTATCCCGCAGGCCATCGCCGAACAGATCATTGCATGGGATATGGCCGCCTGGCAGTTTTTAATTGTGGTCAACGTCCTGCTGCTCATTGCCGGCATGTTCATGGAGCCGACGGGCATCATACTGATTCTCGCTCCCATATTGTTCCCCATCGCCATGCAATTGGGCATCGACCCGGTCCATCTGGGCATCATCATCGTCGTCAATCTGGAAATCGGCATGGTCACCCCTCCTATCGGGCTGAACCTTTTCGTTACGGCAGGGATCACCAAAATGTCTATCGGGGAAGTCATGCGTGCAGCCTCGCCATGGCTGTTGATCTTGCTGAGCTTCCTGGCGTTGATTACATACATCCCCGCCATTTCCTTATGGCTGCCTGAACTTAAAATTTTCTAGCTGAATCTTGTCACAAGCACGGCCGGGCTCACTTGCCTCCCTTGCGCGACAAGGCGACTGCACGAGGGCTCACCGCAGTAGATTCCGCAACGGTGGCGCGCCGACGCCGCGCAGCCGGCTTCCTGCCGGTGACAAGGCTGGAAGTAAGGCGCTTGAAGGCAATGCCCATGTGATTCTGCATGGCCGACTTGGCCAGTTCTGGCTTCTTGCTGCGCAGCGCCTTCAATATCTCGCGATGTTCGCGGATGGCGTCCTGCCAAACGTCATTGGTCTCGAAGTGGCTGTCGAGCTGGTCGAAAAGCGGCCCCATGCGAAAATCAAACATGCGCTTTACCACATCGACCAGCACGCTGTTGCCGGTAGCCTCGGCAATACGCACATGAAACAGCCTATCGGCTTCAACGGGTTTTATTCCCGCCAAGGCATCGGCTTCCATCATGTCGATGGCTTCCTCGATGGCGTCGAACTGGGGCTTGTCTCCCGCTTTCGCGGCGATCGCGGCCACTTCGCCTTCCAGCAGGATGCGCGCCTGTATGACTTCCAGCGGCCCCTCTTCGCCGGAAAGGTCAGGATGGTTTCTGGATGGCGCCGGCGGTTCGCAGATGTAGATCCCCGAACCCATCCGCACCTCGATATAGCCCTGCACCTCCAGAGCGATGAGCGCCTCGCGCAGCGAGGGTCGACTTACCCCCAGCTGCACCGCCAGGTCGCGCTCGGAAGGAAGCCGCGAACCGACAGGGAACTCCCCGGCGACAATAAGCGTACGCAACTGATCGCTGATCTGCCGATAAAGGCGCTGTGGCTCGATGACCTTGATAGGCATAATAGGAATTCACCGCGGATTGATTGCTATACGGGGCTACATTTAACCACCGATCGGAGATGGGAACGCTATGCCGTAACGTTCCGAACACTCAGCCAGCATCGGCCCGATGGTAGCATGCAGCGCCACCCCGTCGGCCAGCTGTTCGGCGCGGCGGACCATGCCCCGATCGCCGGGCATCCGTACGGCCTCCACGCCGGGCACGGGTGGGTTGCTGCGGCATGCGTCGGCGATCCAGTCGGTTTGGCGGTGGAAGGCGTCGGTGCCCGCAAAAGCGGATGGATCATAGAGCGTCATGAACACGGTGGCGCCCCAGCCCGCGGGCGCGTCCGCTCGACCATGGCCAGCCAGTCCGCCGGTCAGCGCCTCGACGATAAGTGCCAACCCAAAGCCTTTGTGGCCGTAATTCTGCCCGCCTATCGGCATGATGGTACCAGGCGGATCGGTTTCCAGAACAGCCGGATCGCGGCTAGGTTTGCCCTGTGCATCCAGCATGCAATCGTACTCGAAAGACTGGCCCGCCTTCTGCAAACGCGCGCTCAACCCATTGGTCACGATGGAGGACGAGATATCGACAAGCAACGGATTGCCGGAGGTGGGGATGCCTGCTGCAATCGGATCGGGGGTGAACACGGCCCGGCGCCCGCCAAACGGGGCGACGCTGGCCACCGCTGGATCGGAACTGGCCAGCAGCAACATCATTCCCTGCTCGGTGGCACGCAGAAGATAGGCAGCGAGGCAGGCAATATGATGGCTGCGGCGTATGACCAGGGTCGCACTGCCGTACTGCCGGGCGCGTGGCACCAGGGTGTCGAGTCCTTGGTGCACCAGCCACGGGCCCGGCAGACGGCGGCCATCCCACAGTAAAGAAGCGCCCCGGTCGGACACCACGTCGGCTGAGCCGGAGAGCGCCATGGCGCCGCCCTGTATCTGCTTTACATAAGGAGCAAGCAAGGCCAGTCCGTGCGTATCGTGCCCCAGCAGGTCTCCTTCAACCAGGGTCTCGGCCACAGCCGTCGCCAGTGCCGCGTCCATGCCAGCGGCGCCCAGCACGTCGGTAGCGTAGCGGACAAGGTCCGGCGCAGAATATCGATGTGCAGTCATCAGTAGGTCGCCCGTCCGCCGGAAATATCGAAGACGGCGCCCGTTGAAAACGAGCACTCTTCGGAGGAAAGCCAGGCCACAATCGATGCGATTTCATCCGGGGTGCCGAATCGGTTCATGGGAATCTTGGAAAGCATGAAATCAATGTGCTGCTGAGTCATCTGTGCAAACATGCCCGTACGCACGGCAGCAGGTGTAATGCAATTGACGTTGATGCCGGTCTGCGCAAGTTCCTTGCCCAACGACTTGGTCAAGGCGATGACGCCCGCCTTGGAGGCGCTATACGCCGAGGCATTCGGGTTGCCTTCCTTGCCGGCGATAGACGCTATATTGACGATGCGGCCATAACCTTTCTTGCGCATGACCGGGACCACGGCGCGGCAACATAGGAACGGGCCGCGCAGGTTCACGCTCATGACCTGGTCCCAGTCTGCAACCGGATAGTCCCAAACGGTGGTGTTCGGTCCGGTGATGCCGGCGCTGTTCACAAGAATATCGATGGCATCGCCCGCACCGAGCGTGGCGTCCCTGGCAGCGTTGACCGACTCCTCAAGGGAAACATCGACGCTGACGGTGTGCGGCACATTCTGCTTGAATGTTTTCAGTGCATCCTCCAGCATCGCGGCGTCACGATCCCACAAGCTGACTGTTGCGCCGCCTTCTATCAAGCGATGAGCAATCGCCAATCCAATTCCCGCCGCCCCTCCTGTCACCACGGCATGCCGACCCGTAAAACCATAATGATTGCGTTGTGCCACCTGTGCTCTCCTTGTTGGAATTATTCTGATGATATTTGGTCAATTGGCCTGACCGCATTCAAGGGCTAGATTTCCATAGCAGCATGGCGTTGTCAAGCCAAATCCCGCCATGTTTATCTGCGGGTAAATCCTAGGGAGTCGAATTGGTAATACCACTTTACCTGCAAACGCAGGTGTAATAGACTGCGCGGAGAAAGGCCATTCATCCCGTCAACACCCACAGCGACCCATCCGGACAAACGCACAGGAAAAACAACGTGGCGCAAGAGATATCCATAGCAGTCGAGTCCATCAGCAGGCGCAGCATGGCGCCTGCTGCACTTCGACTCAATCCCAACGACGACGTACTGATTGCGACACGCGACATCCCGCCGGGCACACCGTTACCCGACCATCTAATCAAGTCGTCCGACGCCATCCCCGCCGGACACAAGTTGGCCGCCACGTCCATTGCCACCGGAGCGCCGGTGCGTCGCTACAACCAGATCATCGGTTTTGCCACACGCGACATCACACCCGGCCAGCATATCCATTTGCACAATCTGGCCATGCACGATTTCGAACGCGACTATGCCTTTTGCGCCGATGTCATCGACACACCTGTTCCCGACCAGCAACGGACGTTCCAGGGCATCGTGCGCCCGAACGGCACTGTGGCAACCCGCAACTACATAGGCGTCATCAGCAGCGTCAATTGCTCGGCCACGGTCTGTCGCCAGATCGCCGATGCTTTTCGCGGCGAAGCGCTGGCAGCATTTCCCAACGTCGACGGTGTTGTGTCGATCACGCACAAAACGGGCTGCGGCATGGCCAGCAACGGCGAAGGCATCGATGTCTTGAGACGCGTCACCGCCGGCTATATCCGGCATCCCAATTTTGCCGCGGTACTGTTCATTGGACTGGGGTGTGAATCGAATCAGGTCAGCTCCCTGCTGGGCGCCGAAGGCCTGGCCGAGTCCGACCGCCTGCGCGTCATGACCATCCAGGATATTGGCGGCACGCGAAAAACCATCGAACGCGGCATCGAACTCGTACGCGAGCTCCTCCCTGTCGCCAATCGGGTCGCACGCGAACCCCTCCCCATCAGCCACCTCACAGTCGGGCTGCAATGCGGCGGCTCCGACGGCTATTCGGGTATCACGGCCAATCCCGCACTGGGTGCCGCCATGGACCTCCTGGTGCAGCATGGAGGCACCGCGATCCTCAGCGAAACCCCCGAAATCTACGGTGCGGAACACCTGCTCACTCGCAGGGCCGTATCGCGCGCGATCGGTGAAAAGCTGGTCGACCGTATTCACTGGTGGGAACGCTATACAGAACGGTTGGGCGGCGAAATGAATAACAATCCGTCTCCGGGCAACAAGGCGGGCGGCCTCACCACCATACTCGAAAAGTCGCTTGGCGCCGTTGCCAAGGCTGGCACCAGCAATTTATCGGACGTGGTCGAATACGCGCAACCTGTCACTACGCGCGGCCTGGTGTTCATGGACACCCCCGGCTACGACCCCGTGTCCGCCACCGGCCAGGTCGCCGGAGGCGCCAACGTCATATGCTTTACCACCGGCCGCGGCTCGGTATATGGCTGCAAGCCCTCCCCCTCGCTGAAACTGGCCACCAATTCATTGATGTATGGCCACATGAGCGAAGACATGGATATCAACTGTGGCGACATCCTTGACGGCGCCAGCACGGTGCAACAGAAAGGTGAAGAGATTTTCAACCGCATCATCGAGATCGCGTCCGGAGCCGCCACCAAAAGCGAAGAGCATGGCATGGGTGAAGATGAGTTCGCGCCCTGGATACTGGGTCCCACCATGTAAGCAGGCTCCACCCCAACCACGACTCGAAGGTAAATGGGTTGAACAACACGAAGCAGGCCATGAAAATTCTAATCACCGACTATGACTTTCCCGACCTCGAACTCGAACATTCGCTGTATCGCGACGCAGGCATCGAAGTCGTCACGGCGCAGTGCCGTACGGAAGCCGACGTCATTGCGGCCTCTGAAGGCTGCCACGGTTTACTGGTGCAATATGCGCCGGTCAATGCTGCTGTCTTCCAGGCGCGCCCCAATATACGCATCGTAAGCCGCTACGGTGCCGGTTTCGACACGGTAAATACCGCCGACGCCAAAGCACATGGCGTATGGGTGGGCAACTCGCCCGACTATGGCGTGGGCGAAGTGGCGACCCACGCCTTTGCCATGATGCTGTCCCTCTTGCGGCACATTACCTTTTACGATCGCGACGTCAAGAACGGCATGTGGCATTTTTCCTCGGCAGGCCCCATACGCCGCGTTTCCGACATGACCGTTGGCATCCTTGGACTGGGCCGTATCGGCAAGCGTATGGCACATATCAGCCGTAATAGCTTCAAGCACGTCATCGCCTGCGATCCTTATCTGCTCGATGGCGACTTCCCATCCTACGTCGAGCGCGCCACCCTGAACGAACTGTTTTCCAGGGCCGACGCTATCTCCTTGCATGTTCCCCTCACCGAGGAAACACGCAATATCGTCAACAAGGATGTACTCGATCTCATGAAGCCCGGCAGCGTATTAGTCAATACGGCGCGTGGCCCGGTGGTAGATATCGACGCCTTGCTGGACACTCTGGACGAAGGCCGCCTGGACGGCGCCGCACTGGATGTCTTGCCGCAAGAGCCGCCCGCTACGGACGCACGCATCGTGCAACATCCCCGCGTTCTCCTCTCACCCCATGCGGCGTTCTATTCGGTAGTGGCCGAAAAAGAGCTCCGGCGCAAGGCGGCCCAGAACCTGGTCGACTGGGCCAGCAATGGGCGCCCGTCTTATGTAGTGGTTGAAGGAAGGTAGGGCAGCAAAGACCGATAACCCCCGAGACAAAGGAAAGCGGCATGGCATCAGTGCAAATTCGAAACGTACAAAAATACTTTGGAAGTACGCAGGTCATCCGGGGTGTAAACATCGACATAAAGGATGGCGAATTTGCAGTGCTGGTGGGGCCATCCGGTTGTGGAAAATCCACGCTGTTGCGCATGCTGGCCGGGCTCGAAGAAATCACGCACGGGGAAATTCTTATCGGCGATAAAGTGGTCAATAATGTGGCGCCCAAGGAACGCGACATCGCCATGGTGTTTCAAAACTATGCCTTGTATCCCCACATGACGGTGTACGACAACATGGCCTTTTCACTGATATTGGCCAGGTCGGATAAAGCCGTCATCAAGCAACGCGTCGACAAGGCGTCCGAAGTGCTGGGCCTGGGTGAGCTGCTGGACCGATATCCGCGCCAACTGTCGGGCGGCCAGCGTCAGCGCGTGGCCATGGGTCGCGCCATTGTGCGGGATCCACAAGTGTTCCTGTTCGACGAACCGTTGTCCAACCTGGATGCCAAATTGCGGGTGCAGATGCGCGCCGAGATCAAGGCCTTGCACCAGCGCCTGCGCACCACGTCGGTATACGTGACACATGACCAGATCGAAGCCATGACCATGGCCGATCAAATCGTCGTCATGCACGACGGCATTGTCGAGCAATTCGGAAAGCCGCTGGAAATCTACGACCATCCCCGCAATCTGTTCGTGGCAGGTTTCATCGGCTCGCCCGCCATGAATTTCATTCCAGGCATTCTGCGCCACCGGGCAACAGATTCACAAGTGGAGTTTCCCGACGGCACTGTCTTGCCCGCGCCGGCAAGCGCACAAGGCATGGGGTCGGATGGCGACAAAGTCATTTACGGCGTGCGACCCGAACATCTGACTATCGGTTCTCCTGGCGCCGGCTTGAAGTCCGTGGTCACCGTCATAGAACCCACCGGCGCCAATACCGAAGTCTATTCGCGGTTTTGCGATGTCAACATCATTTCAATCTTCCGCGAACGGCACGACTTTGCCGCTGGCGACGTATTGCACCTGGCGCCCGACGCCAGCCACACTCATTTGTTCGATGCGCAGTCCGGCAACGCACTGACGCGCGTCTGATTTCTGGAGGCTTTGACGATGTAGCACCGCGGCATGGGACGTTGTCCCACTAACCAAAGGAGTGGATGACATGACAAAACTTACAAGACGCGATTTCCTCGTTTCGACGGCAGGTATTGCTGCCGCATCGGCTGTGGGAGGCAATGCATTTGCCGCCACCGGCAACCAATTGGTGTACAAGCCCGAAGATGGCGCGAAATTGCGTGTTCTCAGATGGAAACGGTTTGTACAAGGAGACGAAGATCTCTGGAACGCCAACACAAAAAAATTCACAGAAAAAACCGGCGTCGAAGTGCGGGTGGACTCCGAGGGCTGGGAAGACGTCCGACCCAAGGCGGCGGTTGCCGCCAATATCGGCAGCGGGCCCGACATTGTCATTGGCTGGTTCGACGACCCGCATCAGTACCCCGATAAACTGATCGATCTGTCCGAACTGGCCAACTATCTCGACAAGAAATATGGCGGCTGGTACGACGTATGCAAAAAGTATGGCATGCGCGGCGACAAATGGATCGCCCTGCCCCTGGGGGTGGTGGGTAACGCCATCGTATATCGCGAGAGCCAGGTCAAGGCCGCCGGATTCGATGGTATTCCGAAAGACACGGCGGGTTTCCTCAAGCTGTGCCAGGCCCTGAAAGCGAAGGACACTCCTGTGGGGTTCGCACTTGGCAAGGCGGTAGGCGACGGCAATAACTGGGCGCACTGGCTGCTATGGTCACACGGGGGGATGATGGTCGATGAAAAAGCCAATGTGGTCATCAATTCACCCGAAACGTGGGAAGCGCTTGAATACGCAAAGCAACTGTATGCAACCTTCGTACCCGGCACACTGTCGTGGCAGGATCCGTCCAACAACAAGGCGTTCCTCGACAATCAGGTCAGCGTCACGGCCAACGGCATCTCGGTTTACTACGCCGCCAAGAATTCCACCGACCCCAAATGGCAAGCGTTGGCCAAAGACATCCAGCATGCGCATTTGCCCATAGGTCCCATCGGCAAGCCCACAGAACTTATGCAAATCACGCAAATGATGCTGTTCCAGCACACCAAGTACCCGAATGCAGCCAAAGCGTATCTGCAATTCATGTTGGAGGCCGAACAATACAACCCATGGATGGAAGCAGCCATCGGCTACGTCAGCCAGCCTTTGAAAGCCTACGAGGCCAACCCCGTCTGGACGGTTGATCCCAAGCATACGGTTTATCGCGATGCGGCGGCGCTCATGCTCGATAACGGCCACGCGGGTCCGCTTGGAACTGCCTCCGCGGCAGTCATGGCCGACTACGTGTTGCTCGATATGATCGCCAACGCCGCGAGCGGCGCCAAGTCACCCAAAGACGCAGCGGAACAAGCGGCCGAGCGCGCCAAACGTTACTACAAGACCTGAATAATCGAACCCGTATAGCAGTGATTTGAGTCTGCCCCATGGTCTGCGTCGGCATTTGCACGGCGCAGACCGGCGGAACTTGCCGAGGACGACTATGCTTTCCCGTGTGCTGAACAATAGAAACTGGCTGGGCCTGGCTTTCATGCTTCCGACCGCCGTCCTGCTTTTGCTATTCCTGACCTACCCGCTTGGACTCGGAATATGGCTGGGCTTCACTGACGCCAAGATTGGGCGTGCCGGGGAATGGGTAGGATTGGAAAACTACATTTACCTCTCCGGCGATTCCGTGGCGCAGCTGGCCTTGTTCAACACCCTGTTCTATACCTTTATTGCCAGCGTCCTGAAGTTCGCGCTGGGCCTGTGGCTTGCGCTGCTGCTGAACAAGAATCTGCCGTTCAAGGCGTTTTTCCGTTCCGTCGTGCTGCTGCCGTGGATAGTTCCGACGGCGCTGTCCGCCCTGGCGTTCTGGTGGATCTACGATGCCCAGTTTTCCATCATCAGTTGGGTGCTGGTCAAGATCGGCATTATCGACACTTATATCAACTTCCTGGGCGACCCCTGGATGGCTCGCCTCTCGACCATAATCGCCAATGTCTGGCGGGGCATACCGTTCGTGGCCATCACGCTGCTTGCAGGCTTACAAACCATATCGCCCGCCTTGTACGAGGCCGCTTCGATCGACGGTGTGACGCCCTGGCAACAATTCCGTTTCGTCACCCTACCCTTACTGACACCCATTATTGCCGTCGTCATGACGTTCTCCGTCCTGTTCACGTTCACTGACTTTCAACTGATCTATGTCCTTACCCGCGGCGGACCGCTCAACGCCACGCATCTTATGACTACCCTTTCCTTCCAGCGGGCGATTCCGGGTGGATCGCTCGGCGAGGGGGCCGCCCTGGCCATAATGATGGTGCCGTTCCTGCTCGCAGCCATCATGTTTTCCTACTTCGGTTTGCAACGGCGTGCATGGCAACAAGGCGGAGACAAGTGATGAACAGTGATCAAAAGCGAAAGAAAGACGACAAGAATGAAAAACAGGGTATGGAGTATCTTCAATCGATTCCGCGACGCTGGGTCACGATCTACATTCCATTAGGCATATTCGTATTCGTGCTGCTGTTTCCGTTCTATTGGATGGTCATCACTGCGTTCAAGCCCGATGAAGAAATGGCGCTGAGTTCCGGCAACCCGTTCTGGGTGCTCGCTCCAACCCTGAAGCACTTCTATAAACTCATGTTCGAAACGCCCTTCCCAGGGTGGCTGTGGAATTCGATACTCATCTCCACCGTGGCAACCTTCATTTCCCTGGCGGCCAGCGTCTTTGCCGCCTATGCCATCGAACGTCTGCGCTTCCAGGGGTCCAAACAAGTAGGTCTGGGCATTTTCTTCGCGTATCTGGTTCCTCCGTCGATACTGTTCATACCACTGGCGGCCATCGTGTTCCAGCTGGGCCTGTTCGACACCCGGATGGCGTTGATCCTCACCTATCCTACATTTCTCATACCATTCAGCACCTGGCTTCTGATGGGCTATTTCCGGTCCATACCCTACGAGCTCGAAGAATGTGCCCTGATCGACGGCGCCACCCGATGGGAGATTCTTATAAAAATAATTCTTCCGCTGTCGGTGCCCGGTCTGATTTCAGCCGGCATTTTCGCCTTCACACTGTCATGGAATGAGTTCATCTATGCCCTGACCTTTATTTCCTCCACCGAGATGAAGACGGTTCCGGTAGGAATCGTGACGGAACTGATAGAGGGGGACGTCTATCATTGGGGCGCGCTAATGGCCGGAGCACTTATCGGATCATTGCCGGTGGCGATTGTGTATTCGTTCTTCGTCGAATACTACGTGTCGGGCATGACGGGCGCCATCAAGGAGTAAGCACCCTGAAAACACGCCGCAGCATTCCAATAAACGCCAGGCTCCACGCGAATACCGCAACAAAAAAGAACAGTGCGGGCACGGCGTTCAGGAAATCGAATCCCATGGCGGCATTGAGCTGCCAGGTACTGGCGGCATACATGCCCAACGGAAATACCGCGCCCCAGTACAGCGGGTCATAGCGCAGCGGAAAGCGCCTATACACGTAGCGCCACACGCCCAGTATCAGGAGCATGGGTATCCACCAGGTTCCTGTAGCCCAATAGAAAATGGTGAAACCCTTCAGAAATGGCAGCAAAGAGATCAGATACGGCGCATCGGCCGAGTTAGCCACCAGCAATGATCCCGCCAGTGTCGAGATTGCCATGGCGCCCATATTTATCCAGTACGGCGGCGTAAGATCGTCCGGCGCCAGCCGGAAGTAGGTATAGCGATAGAAAATCAGCGACATCATCCATATATAAAGCATGCCGCCCCAGAGCCACATGGACAAGGCCAGGAAATTGAGTTCAAGCCGATAAGGCTGGGCGCTGACCGCGGCAAGCAATGCGCTGCTCACCGCTATCGATTGCGTTGCCACCACCGCCAACAACCAACCTCCATTAATGCCGCGGTCGAGCGTCGGTTTGTCACGCTTGACCGTCAGCGCTGTGAATATCCAGTAGGTAAAGACAAACCACAGGAACACGGCGACCGTCCACAGAACCAGCCCGACACGAGTATCGTGGGCCAGCACCATGAATTGGCAGGCCAGAATGGAGGTAGCCGCGACCGTCGTGAAGAAGCCAGGCGCCCGAAGATGGTCCAGCAAATCGTCCCAAACGGCGCGCGGATACAGAACGGCACGCATGACTGTCAATAGCCACAAAATACCGTACATGCCGGTATTCAGCCAGAGCAGCCACATGGCAACCGACGCATAGCCTAACGCATGGGCGGCCAAGGACACGATACCCGTCGCCATGACCATGCCGAAGTTCGCCGGCGACATGCCAAGCAGCGTAACCGGAATTTCGCCATGGCTTTCCGGCGCTGTGACAGGTGAGTCAGTATGTCCGGATGGTAGTGAGGAATCTATTGTTTTCATGGCTAATTCGACCTGTTCTCGGCGATAAGCCGCATTCTACGCTTCGCACAAGGTAAAATATTTGGTTAACCCTTACTAGCATCATTGCAAGTTCAACATATTCAGGAAAAGTTATGGAAGCCGAACGTCAAAACCAACTCGCCGCCCGCCTGCACGACTACGCGGACCGCCAGCTGGCGCTACGGGGGTATCTTTGACTACGATGCCAAGTCCGAACGCCTGCACGTCGTAAACGCCGAGCTTGAAAGCGCCGAGGTCTGGAACGACCCGAAACACGCACAAGAGCTGGGCCGCGAAAAGAAAAGCCTGGAAAACACGGTCCACACCCTGACCGAAATCGGCATCGGCCTGGCCGATGCCCAAGAGCTGTTCGACATGGCCATCGAAGACGATGACGAGGCAACATTGCTTGCGGTCGAGCACGATATCGAGTCCATCGGAACGCGACTCGAAGATCTTGAGTTCAGGCGGATGTTTTCCAATCCTGCCGATCCGCTGAACTGTTTCATGGATATCCAGGCCGGAGCCGGTGGCACCGAAGCGCAGGATTGGGCATCCATGTTGCTTCGACAGTATTTGCGCTATTGTGAGCGCAAGGATTTCAATGCCGAAATTCTTGAAGTATCCGACGGTGAAGTCGCCGGCATCAAGTCTGCCACCATCAAGGTGATGGGCGAATACGCATTTGGATTCCTGCGCACTGAAACCGGCGTACACCGCCTCGTTCGCAAAAGCCCATTCGACTCCGCCAATGGCCGTCACACTTCCTTTGCCAGCGTGTTCGTCTACCCCGAGGTCGACGATTCGGTCGAAATCGAGATTAACCCGGCAGACCTGCGGGTCGACACCTATCGCGCCAGCGGTGCGGGCGGACAGCACATCAACAAAACCGATTCGGCCGTGCGCCTGACCCACATGCCCACCGGCATCGTCGTCCAGTGCCAGAATGACCGCTCGCAGCATCGTAATCGCGCTGAAGCCATGCAAATGTTGAAGTCGCGGTTGTACGAACTTGAAATGCGCAATCGCATGGCCGAACAGCAGAAGATGGAAGACTCCAAGACCGATGTGGGCTGGGGACATCAGATCCGGTCCTACGTGCTCGATCAAAGCCGCATCAAGGATTTGCGCACCAATGTGGAGATATCCAATACACAGAAGGTGCTGGATGGCGATCTCGATCCTTTCATTCAAGCCAGTCTGAAACAAGGAGTATAAAGTGGAAGCATCGACGGTCGCCATCGTAACCGGCGCCTCCCGCGGCCTGGGAAAGGCATTGGCCACCAGCCTCTTGAAGCCCGGCACGCAGCTCATCAGCATTGCCCGAAGCGAGAACGCCGAACTGACTCAGCAGGCATCGGTATCCGGCGCGGTGCTCCAGCAAATGTGCGCCGACCTGTCCGACCCGTTGGCCGCACAGGCATGTGCCGACAGCATTGCGCTCCAGCTGCCTCGCCATGCGCAACGCTACGTGCTCATCAATAATGCCGGGACAGTCGAACCCATAAGCCAGGCTGGCGACCTTTCCGATGCCTCGGCAATTGCCCGGGCATTCAATCTGAACGTGACCAGCGCCATCGTGCTCATTGCCGCCTTTCTCCGTGCCGCACCCGCAACGTCCGACCGGCGCATACTCAATATATCTTCCGGCGCCGGCCGCAACCCCACGCCAGGCTGGGGTGTTTACTGCGCCACGAAGGCGGCGCTGGATCACTATACGCAGGTACTGGATGCCGAACATCACGGTGTCCGTGTCGCATCCCTTGCGCCGGGCGTCATCGACACCGGAATGCAAGCGAAAATACGCAGTAGCGACCCCAGCCAATTCCCCAACGTGCAACGCTTCGCTCAAATGCACGAGCATGGCCAACTCTCAACTCCCGCCGCCGTCGCCGAAAAAATACTGCGCTACATCGCGCACGACAGCTTCGGCACCACCGTGCTCGACGATATCCGAAATCACGCTTGAAACCAACCATAATGAACGAACCTACGCCCTCCCCACTTGCCATTGACGAGAACCACCTGATCGCGGAACGTCGCGGCAAACTGGCAAAACTGCGCGCTACCGGCGTTGCTTATCCCAACGATTTCCGGCCCGATAACACCGCCGCAGCGCTGCACACGGACTACGACGGTCTCGATAAAGAAGCCTTGGCGGAAATTTCCAAGCACACCGTGGTGGCTGGCCGCATGATGCTCAAGCGCGTGATGGGCAAAGCCAGCTTCGCCACCTTGCAGGACAGCACCGGCCGCATCCAGATTTTCCTGGACAAGAACAATGTCGGCGAGGACGTCTATGCCCAGTTCAAGACCTGGGATATTGGCGACATACTCGGTATAGAAGGCACGGTATTCAAGACGAACAAGGGTGAATTATCGGTACACGCCACCTCCGTCCGACTGCTCACCAAGTCGCTGCGTCCACTGCCCGACAAGTTCCATGGCGTGGCAGACCAGGAGTTGCGCTATCGCCAGCGCTATGTCGACCTGATCATGACCGAAGAAACACGTCGTACGTTTGTCGCACGCAGCAAGGCCGTAGGCAGCATCCGCCAGTTCATGCTCGATGCGGGCTTTCTCGAAGTGGAAACCCCCATGCTGCACGCCATACCGGGAGGCGCCGCCGCCAAGCCATTCGTTACGCATCACAACGCGCTCGACATGGAAATGTTCCTGCGCATCGCGCCGGAGCTTTACCTGAAGCGACTGGTCGTTGGCGGGTTCGATCGCGTGTTTGAGGTAAACCGAAACTTCCGCAACGAAGGTGTGAGCCCTCGCCATAATCCAGAATTCACCATGATGGAGTTCTATGCGGCTTACACCGATTATCGTTGGCTGATGGACTTCACCGAATCGCTCATACGCGTGGCGGCCATCGCAGCCACAGGCAGTGCTGTGCTGAACTATCAGGAAAAGACGTTGGACCTCAGTCAGCCGTTTGACCGCCTGACCATCGTGCAGGCCATACTGAAATATGCGCCAACGTATGCCGCAGACCAATTGGAGGATGAGCACTTTCTACGCACTGAGCTAAATCGCTTGGGCGCCGATGTGAACGGACCGGTACTTGCGCGTGCCGGCATCGGCGCATTGCAACTGGCGCTGTTCGAAGAAACTGCTGAAGCTAAGTTGTGGAACCCTACTTATATCATTGACTATCCGGTCGAGGTCTCGCCGCTGGCCCGGGCGTCCGACACGCAGGAAGGGGTTACCGAGCGTTTCGAGCTATTCATGACGGGCCGAGAAATTGCCAATGGTTTTTCCGAACTGAATGATCCTGAAGATCAGGCAGCACGTTTCCTGGCACAGGTCGAGGCCAAGGACGCCGGCGACGAGGAAGCCATGTTTTATGATGCCGACTATATCCGTGCACTGGAATATGGCATGCCGCCCACCGGCGGTTGCGGGATCGGCATCGACCGCCTGGTCATGCTGTTGACCGACAGCGCCAGCATACGGGACGTCATACTTTTTCCGCATCTGCGCAAGGAAGACTAGCTGGCGGCGTCGCAGCTGGTCCATATGCCCCCGTCGAGGGCGTTCTGCATCCTTCTATAGGCGAGTGCCGGGCCAACCAGGCTCGATCATCGCCCAAGGGGCATCATGCAAGCCGTGCCATTGCCGTAGCCCATTTATGAGCAACGGCCGGCGACGCAATGCAACTGGCCTTGTCAGTAACGACGCGGACCGCCCTTTCCAGCAGCTGGATATCCGCCTCGTGCTGTCGCGCCACATGTGGGTCTTCGAAAAATATGACCCGTTGGCAACGTCGTTCAAGAACCAGCTCGGCGATTTGCGCATCGCCACCCAAGGGACCGCTTAAATACGGCTGCACCCATGGCTTTTCGCCAGGCCAACCGCGCGACCACGCCAGCTCGTTCAAGCGCGAACTGGTTGTTCCGGTACCGACCCGCATGGCAAACCGGGACAGTAGATCAAAGTGCGCGCTGGCGAACTGCACCATTTGGTCTTTCAGGGCGTCGTGCGCGATCATGGCCAGCGTTTGCCCCGTAAAATCGAACATCGGCTGCAAAGCAGGATTGGGATCGAGGCCCGTCGAAAGCCTTTCCACCTCTATCCATTCGATAGCACCCATCAGGGTCGAGATAAATGGGCGGCCATGCGTAATACACTGACGCTTCAGCGCCAATGCTTCCGGAAAAATGGACGATGGATCGACGGGATCGATGAGATAAATTGCTCCGTCAAAGGGCGAAGCGCCGTCGCGCCCCTCGGTGACCCTTGCCACGAGTTTCATAAGACCGCCCTCGCGGCCATACGGATAGCGGATCAGGCCAGGATAGGCTTCCAGCAGGTCTGAACGCTGGATGGCATCATAAGTTCGGCCGACAGTGTGCAGCTCGATTCCAAGCTGACGTATTCCGGCGGCCGAGCATTCCAGCCACTCAAAGATCGCGGCACCATAGGTTTCATGGTGCAAGCGGTTTGCCGCCAAACCGAAGCGTAAAGTAGTGTTAGCCATGCTCGTGATAGAAGATTGATGGAGTCAATCACTATACCCGAGCTGGGTTGAATGCATGTGACGTTGCCGCGGCAATGCCCAATATGTTCGATCGACCCTAATCAAACTGTGAACGATTCGCCGCAGCCGCAAGTGGCCTTTTCGTTAGGATTGGAGAATCTGAAGCCTTCGTTGAGGCCTTCGCGACCGTAGTCGAGTTGCGTTCCTTCAAGGAAAGGCAAGCTTTTGGGGTCGACAAACACCTTGACGCCAAACTGCTCGACCACCTGGTCTCCGGGGGCTGGTTCGTCGACGTACTCGAGTTTGTAGGCCATGCCCGAACATCCTGTTGTACGCACGCCCAGGCGCAGGCCCAGCCCTTTGCCTCGTTTCTCGATATACCGGCTGATATGGTCAGCCGCTTGTTGTGTAAGCGTAATTCCCATGATTAGTCCTGGTGCTTTTCCTTGTAGTTCCGGACCGCCGCCTTGATGGCATCTTCGGCCAGAATGGAACAGTGAATCTTTACCGGCGGTAAAGCAAGTTCCCGCGGATCTGTATTGCCTGGTCCAGCGTCTTTCCCTTTACCCACTCGGTGACGAGCGAACTCGAGGCAATTGCTGAACCACAACCATACGTTTTAAAGCATGCATCTTCAATGATACCCGATTCGTCAACCCTGATTTGCAGTTTCATCACTTCACCGTCGGCGGGCGCACCGACCAAGCCGGTTCCCACGCGAATATCGGCCTTGTCGAATGCGCCAACATTGCGCGGATTCTCATAGTGATCGATCACTTTATCGCTGTAAGACATCGTATGCGTCACCCTTCCCTTAACTTGCGACCCACTGTACCGTATCGAGGTCGACACCTTCCTGAAACATTTCCCACAGCGGCGACATATCGCGCAACCGTGCCACGCGGGTCGTCAGCAAATTTACCGCGAAATCCACATCGGCGGCCGTTGTATAGCGCCCCAGGGTGAATCGGATGGAGCTGTGTGCGAGCTCGTCGCTGCGGCCCAGGGCGCGCAGTACATACGAGGGCTCCAGACTGGCCGACGTACACGCGGAACCGCTGGAGACGGCGATCTCTTTCAGTGCCATGATCAGTGATTCGCCCTCGATGTAGTTGAAGCTGACATTCAGATTATGGGGCACGCGTTGTAGAGGGTCGCCATTCAGGTAAACCTCTGGAATCCTGGACAGCCCTTCCCAAAGCCTGTCGCGCAATACCCGGATGCGGTCGTTCTCTGCCTGCATTTCGAGCCGGGCCAGATTGAACGCCTCGCCCATGCCTACAATTTGGTGCGGTGCGAGCGTGCCGGATCTGAAACCTCGCTCGTGACCTCCCCCATGCATTTGAGCTTCAAGACGTATGCGCGGCTTGCGACATATATATAAGGCACCAACGCCCTTCGGTCCATACGTTTTGTGTGCGGAAAAGGACATCAGGTCCACCTTGAGCGCCTGTAGATCGATGTCGACTTTACCGGTGGCTTGTGCTGCATCAACGTGGAAAATGACGCCCTTCTCGCGACATATCTGTGCGAGGGCGGCGATGTCCTGGACCACACCAACTTCATTATTGACGAACATCACCGAAGCCAGGATGGTGTCGGGCCGCAGTGCCGCCCTGAACAGTTCCGGATCCAGCAGGCCGTTATCGTCCACCGGAAGATAGGTAACTTCGTAACCCTGTCGCTCAAGTTCGCGGCATGTATCCAGGACCGCCTTGTGCTCGGTTTGGACCGTGACGATGTGTTTGCCCCGTGTTGAATAGAAGGCGGCCGCGCCTTTCAATGCAAGATTATTGGATTCTGTGGCACCGGACGTCCAGACGATTTCACGCGGATCGGCGTTGACCAGCTCGGCCACCTGGGTGCGCGCAAGCTCGACGGCCTCTTCGGCATCCCACCCATAGCCGTGGCTACGCGATGCGGGATTACCAAAGTTCTCGTACAGCCACGGTATCATCTTCTCGACCACCCGCGGATCAACCGGCGTAGTGGCGGAATAGTCGAAATAGACGGGTCGTGATGACATGGAACGGAGCTCCTGGGGTTTAGGCGGGCGCAATGGACTTTATGGATATGCTTGCGGGGCGGTCGACGCGTACGGCTTTTTGCTCTTTGCTTGCTTCCTGCAGCAGACGCATACGCTGCTGATCGACCAGATCCTGCAATGACACCGAATCCAGATAATCTACCATTTTACGATTCAATGTGGACCAGAGTTCGTGCGTCATGCACTTGCCGCTA